>Ga0182018_10000041_pt1 | contig 151787 bp, 137 predicted proteins | sample 812P2MmetaG_FD_120490 | JGI IMG/M metagenome (GOLD analysis project Ga0182018, IMG submission 120490) | Permafrost microbial communities from Stordalen Mire, Sweden - 812P2M metaG | ecosystem: Environmental > Terrestrial > Soil > Wetlands > Permafrost | place: Sweden: Stordalen | collected... | reverse complement strand
CGGAGCGGATTCCGTCAGCCCCGCGCAACACCGCCTGGCACCGCGGCCCAGCGCCTCATTCTGGCGGTAAAGGTGGGTCATTTTTCGAGAGCAGAGCCGGGTTACTTCTGGAGAGTGCCGAAGGCCCGGAGCAAGGTGGCATGGCGACTGGAAACGGCATTTCGCTTCCCGAGGAGCTTCTGGCCAGTATCAGGAGCGCCGCGCTGCGCCGCTATGCTGGGATCGGTGGGGCCGCGTGAAGCCGCTCTCCGGCGAATTCGAAGGACTGTTGCGCCTGCGCGTCGGCAACCACCGCGTGCTGTTCGACGAAACCGAAGGCGCCATCAATGTACGTAGCGCCGGTGACCGCAGACAGGCTTACCGGTAAGGCAGTGAATCCGTCGCCCAGATTGCTCGCCGGGATATCATTCGCGGCCCCGCCGGAAATCCTCCAGCAATGCGATCATCGCTTTCCGTAATGCTGGTCTCGTCTGCATCCTGCAAGCCCAACCCAAGCTTCGGATCCGGTCTGTGTTGAGCCGCATGACGGGGACGTCGCCTTTCCATCCGCGATCGCCGCCTGTAAACTCGAAGTTCACCTGCTGCCCGTCGAGCCCCGCGCACTCCACGGCCATGTGCGCGATCTCCTTCACCGTTACGTAGTCCCCCGTCGCTACGTTATAAACGGCAAACCTTTGGGACGATTTCGTCAACGCCACAAAAACCGCGTCCAAGACGTCCTGCACGTGGATGTACGACTTGCTTTGACTTCCATCCCCGAGAATCCGCAGCTTGCGCGGATCTTGAATTAACCGGCGCAAGAAATCAAAAGCCACCCCGTGGGTTTGCCGCGCTCCCACGACATTCCCGAACCGAAAAACACGCCCCACGAAATCGAACATGTGGCAATACGCGCAGATCAATGCTTCACCCGCCAACTTGCTGGCGCCATAGGTGGAAATCGGCGCCAGCGGGCCGAAGTCTTCTCCGGCCTCCGTCTCGTCCAACTCGCCGTACACGCCGCTACCTGAGGGATATATAATTTGCCGCGGCCCAGATAGGCGCATGGCCTCCAGAACACAGTGGGTCAGAACCGTCCCTTCCCGGAAATCGATATCCGGTTCTGTCGCAGCGCGCGCGATGTCGGGATTCGACGCCAGGTGGATTACGGTGTCCTGTCCCCGCATCGCTTCGGAGAGTCGAATCGAGTCTTTGACATCTCCTCGAATCACACGCAAACGCGGGTCGCCGAGATGGTGTTCATAACGCCACTCACGCCCGGAGGAAAAATTGTCGAAGAGCGTAACGGCCTTCGTCTTGGGATCGTTCAGAAGACGGTCCGTGAAGTGGCTGCCAATGAAGCCGGCGCCTCCCACGATCAAATATTGGCTCATTTCACCCATCAATCGTTCTTCGATTCAAGCTGCCTGGACGTCAGGCGATTTAGCACCACCACAGCCACGGCGATCGCGGCGGCGTGCGAGATACTCAACGCGTGAGGCAGACGGGCGTCGCCGGCCGGACTCTTCCAGACCAGATACGGGTTCCCGCTGGTTTCGTGCGCCACCATTGTCGCCGCGGGCTCCACCGTTGCGAACGCGGGATCGCATTTTCGCAACGCCTCCTTGGCGCACCAGAAACCTGCAAAATGGATGCGCGGCTCCGGCTGCATCACCGCGTAGGCGATTTCCGATTTGCCGAAGGTGGAGGAGTAAAATACTTCGTCCCAGTAGTCGGTGGCAACCGGTAGACTGGCGATGTCCTGGATATCGAGTCCTACCCGCAATCCGGCGAACGCTGATTCCAGGGGTGGCTGTACGCCGAGAGGAGCCGGCAGGTTGACGACCGGCGCTGGCTCTGGGTACAAGATATTGCACAGGTCGCCGAAGCTGGCAGGCCGGACTCCGGGCGATAGCCGCACGCCCAAGCGCTTCAGCCCCAGTCGCAGTTTGGCCTCGCCGAGACTATTATCGAGGCTGGCAAGCGACGTCGCGGCGTTCAGACTGTTCGACGGCAGCCGTAGCATGGTCTCCAACAGTTCCCGCAACTGACTCTCTTGTACCATCACCACCCCGCTACGCAAAGAGAACAGACGAATCCAGCCGGGATTTCCGATTTCAGCAGCACCAGTTTCAGCCGTTGCAGCGTCCGGCGGTCCCGATGGCAGAGTACACAGTAAGGCGCCGATTCTTCCGAATCCGCTTCGGGGAGCTCGCCGGAGGCCAGCGAGGCATGCGTCTCCATGCGCGCGCGCAACTCCTGCAAAAACTCCGCAGCCCGCTTGCCTTCCGTGACTTGATGGTCGAAGGCGAGGGTCAGGTGCAGAATTGTCTGTCCCTGAAAATCGGGCCCTTTGCCGATACCCAGAATCGCCGCTTGTCCCGGTGCGATCAGAGGTTCGAAGAAGCTGACTCCGTAACCCGACAGGTCGGTCACCGTAAACGTTGCCCCACTAAAATCGCCGGGAGTGAGCGCGCCATCCAGGTACGCCTCCAGTTGGCGTTCCATAAAGGCCGCAATGTCCGGCACGCTCTTGCGGTCTGCGTCGGGAATCACCGGGACAACCAATCCCATGCCGCCATCCAGCGCCCAGCCCACGTTCACATGCTCATAAACTCCGATTCTGCCGCTGTCGTAAGAAGCGTTCATCATAGGGTATTTGCGCAGCAGGCGGGCAGCTTCATAAATGATCGCCGCCTGGAGGCCAGTGGTGGATAAACCGAGATCCTCCAGCCGCATCAGCAGGCGGGCGGCCCGGCAAATCGAGGTCACGGAACTCTGCACCGTGGACGCCCGCCCCTTCCGCAGGATTCGACCCTCCATCGCTTTCCGCCGGGGCAGATCTTCCCACCGGACCGGCGGCCCCGCATCCAAGCCGGACTGCCGCTGTTGGCGATCGTCCGTCGTCAGCTTCCCCGCTTTTCGCAGTACGTCGTCCCGGCGGACGAGGCTGCCCGAGGGAAAGGCGGACAAGTCGATCCCGAGTTCGGCCGCGGTGACGCGGGCGGCCGCCGTTAACCGGGTCTCGCCCGAGTCTGCCGCCCGCGGGATCGGCGTCTGCTGACGGGCGCCTGGCATCTCCTCCCCGGGCTCGGCAATGGTGCAAATGGTCGCTCCCACGGGGATCTCGTCGCCTTCGGCCGCGGTATAGGCGAGCACTCCACTCTGCGGAGCGTAGATTTCCACCACCGCTTTACTCGTCTCCACTTCGCAGATCAACTGGTCTTTCTCCACCAGGATTCCGGCCGGTACTTTCCACGCGAGAATTTGGACGCTATCGTCGTTAACCGAGCATCGTGGAATGAAGACCGGTATCGGCTCAGGCACGGTTCACCATTGCGACGCATTCCTGGAAGATCGAGTCCGCATCGGGCAAACTCGCGACCTCCGCCGGCCGGGAAGAAGGAATGGGGTGCGGAGCCGCGCCCTGGCGATGCATTAGCATGCGTCCGCCGCCACACGCTTGATGAACGGAAGCCAGCAATTCCGCCCCGAAGCCACAGAAAAGCTGGCCTTCCTCGACCACCAGCAGGCGGCCGGAGACCTCGATCGATTCGAGAATCGGCTCGATTCCCAGCGGATAGATTTGGGTCGGGCAGAGAATCTCAGCCACGATCTCCGCTTCCTCGAAGAGCCTGTCCAGGGCTGCCTCAGCTTCTACCAGCATCCCGCCATAACAAACGATGGTGACATCCGGTTTCCCGGAAGAACGGATGCGGGTGGCCGGGAAATCGTCGCAACTGTACTCACACCGGAATCCGCGCACCGTCCGGCTGGTTGCCGTCTCGCCATACAGGGTCTTATTCTCGATAACGAGCGTGGGACGGTCGATGGTGGCAAATAATCGACGGTACAGCGCGCACGGGTCGTAGCGGTGATTCACGGCAAGTACGCGCGTTCCGGGGATCCCGAGGAAATGCTTCTCGATTGACTGGCTATGTGTCGGCCCGTATCCCCGCCTTCCACCCATGGGAGTGCGGATGACGAATGGCGCCGACACCTTGCCATCGTACATCCAGTGAAACTTGGCGGCATGATTGAGAATCTGATCGGCGGCCAGCGCAAGGAAATCTCCAAACATGATTTCGCAGACCGGTCGAAGGCCCGCCATGGACAGTCCGCAGGCGACGCCCACGATCGCCGCCTCGCTGACCGGAGTGTTGCGCACACGATCCAGAAACTGCCGGCTCAAGTCGCGAGTGATCTTGAAAGCGCCGCCGTACGGCCATTCAATGTCTTCTCCCAGCAGGAAAGCCCGGCGGTCGTTTTCCAGGTGTTCGCGGAGCGCCGCGTAAATGCGGGCGCCGACGCGCTCCGTTCCTTCGAAATTTGCCGGCTGCCAGACGGGCGGCCCCGCACGCCGGTCTTCGTACCGGGGAACCGCGGTGAACGGCGCGCCGAGCGCCGCGTTCACGGCCCGGGCGACTTGGTTCTCCGCCATGGTCCGCATCGCAACCGATTCCTCGGGATGCTCCTGGGTGAATCGAGTGAGCGGATCGATTTCCCAATAGTGTTGACGCTCGCTATCGGGGCGATGATCGTCGCCTTTGGAGTGGGCCATGAGGCGATACGTATCGACGCCGACAAACACCGGACCGAGCCCGCCCCGCACGTGGCCGATGGCGTCTCCCATCAAGCGGACCAGTCCTTCCGGATCCCAGGTGTTGCCTTGATAGGAAGCGAGTCCGAAGGCTTTCGCCCGCGCCATCACATCACCGGCCAGGCTCTGCGCCGATGGCGTACTCTGTGAGTAACCGTTATTCTCCAGCACGATCGCAAGCGGGAGTTTCCACTTGGAAGCCAGGTTCAGAGCTTCGTAAAGTACACCTTCCCCCAGCGTGCCATCGCCAATGAACGACACCACAACCCGGCCGGTTTGGGTAAGGTGCTGCGCCAGAGCCAACCCGCCGGCCACCGGCATGATGCCCCCCTGAACGCCGTTGCTGAAAAAAGAACCGTCACAGATATGCTGGCTGCCTCCGCGACCGCCGCAGATTCCGGTGGCGCGGCCCATAATCTCGGCCATCAGCCCGTCGACGTCTCCCGTGCGTGCAAGATAATGGCCGTGGCAACGATGATTGCTGAAAATGAGATCGCCCGGTTCGAGATGCGAGGCGACCGCGATGCCGGTGAATTCCTGTCCGATGCAGGTGTGCACCGTCCCGAAAAGCTTCCCTTCCGCAAACAGGTTCAGGAGCGTTTGTTCAAAACTCCTGATGAGGAAGGCTCGCGAAAACAAGGTCTGCCTGAGTTCCCCGGGCGCCGAGGACAGAGCCGCCGCTGGCAAGTCACCACGCATTGGGTTGAGACCGTTTGGGCACGTGGATCCAGACTGAACAACTGTCCCTGGGGCCGTTGGCAAAGTATAACAAACTAGTGCGGTCCTCCGCTGATTTCACCTGCAGGTATTACTCGCGCCGGTACCCCCACGGCAGTGGCGCCCGGCGGCACATCGCAAAGAACCACGGCGTTCGCACCGATTCGGCAATGGTCACCCAGCCGCACTCCGCCCAGCAGCTTGGCTCCGGCGCCACGGCGGGCGTACTATGGGTACCGGCGAATCGATTCGTAAGAGGTAAAACCCGGGCGCCCAATAGCCAGGCATCCGTTCCCGCTCCCAGTCCGCTTCGGTAGCGGAAACCGGCGCCGCGTTGTCGCTGACTGCCGGATTCAACTCTCGACCTCCTCCACCGAGACAATTCGCGCCGGGATGCCCACGGCAGTGACCCCCGCCGGCAGATCCTGCAACACCACAGCATTGGCGCCGATCCGTACTCCGTCTCCGATCCGTACCTTTCCCAATATCTTGGCCCCCGCTCCGACATCAACCCGTGCGCCCAACCGCGGCGCCTCGGGAGAACGATCGAGCGACCGCATGCCGATGGTGACACCCTGGCGGATGACGCACTCGTCGCCGATGGTGGCCCCGCCGTGGATGACGATTGCACCGCAATGCTCGATGACAACGCGCCGGCCCAACTCCACGGTATACGGCAAATCGATTCCGTAATGGTTGCGGATCCGCCGGTAAAACCAGCGGTAGACAACGCTGAATGGCGCGCGCAGGAGCTTATAGGGAATGGTCATGCGCCAGACACCGAAGCGATGAACCGCCACGGCGCGAAAGCCTGGTTTCGTCCAGTCCTTCCCGTGAGCTTCCCAATCTTCGCGGATCAACCGCCGCAGGCCCGGCGTCATCGAAAGGTCTCTTTCCCATTCTGTATCATCATCAGAAGCAGGCGCCATCGCCGCTCGTGCATTTTTCGGAGAGTCATGGCGCGCGCGGTCTCAAGGCCGGCCATTCCCATGCGCTCTAGCTCGCCGGTCCGATGCAAACTCCGACGAAAGAGATCGGCCCAGGCATCCCCGTCGAACGCGGCGGCGAATGCGCCGGTTCGTTCCTCTTCGACGCACGCCTGCAGTCCGGGTGTCCGACTCGCCAGCACCGGCACGGCTTGCGAAAAGGCGTCGTAAACGATGCGCGGCTGCTCGTCCGACAAACTGGGTACGACAACGGCATGATACGGCCGCAAGGCGCGGAAGAACTTTTCGCCGTAGGGCAGAGTTCCGATGGGGTTCACGCGGGCGGCGCCGTTCATCTCGCGGGCCAGACTGGCGCATTCCGCGAGGAGTTCGCCCTCGCCCAAAATATCGAGCTCAATGGGAGCGTTCTCGCGGTGCAGGCGGCGCATGGCGTCGAGCAGGAGCGGCACGCCCTTCGCCGGAACGAGCCGGCCTGCGAACAGGAGCTTGAGCCGTTGGCCGCGGAGGAGTTTCTTGGCGCGCCAGGACTCGGCGGCATCGCAGTCGGAGATGAGGTCCGCGTCGTTCAACCAGGAAGCAGGAATGACATGGGCTTCGGAAGGATCCCGGGAGAGCAGGGTCTTGCTGTAGTCCTCCTGAGTGACGATCACCAGGCGCGCGCGATGGACACACCACTTGGCGCACAACTCCGACAATCGTGCCCACCAGCGTTTGCCCGGAGTGGCTCGCATGCCAGGATGCAGACGCCAGGGAGCCGACTCTACAATCACGAGAAATGGCTTGCGGCGAAGGACCGCGATCGGGCCGGCGGTCCACCCGAACGGAATCGGCCATCCCGCGACTCCCAGGTGTACAATCCGGCTTCGTCCGATCTCACGCCACAATCGCGCCGCGATCGCCGGCAGATGGAGAAGTGCCTGAGTCCGGGTGGTTGCGGCCGGCAGGTCGACGAACCGGATCCCGTGCAGCGGCGGGTCGCAGGCAATCGCGTCCGGCGGCGGCTCGCCAACCCGGCAGGGCGATGCGAGCGTCAGATTCGCGAGGTAGCGCACATGCTCCCGGAGGTCGCGCTCCCACAGAGGATCGAAATACCGGCGGCCGCTGGAATCGCGGTAGCACGTCACATTGAGACAGAGAAGATAAGGGTCCACGATGGGCGAGAGGGGAGCCGAAGAGCTGGTGACCGGATCAAGCACGAGATTTCTCCACGGCGCGCTTTCGTTCCACCAGAGTTGCATATTTTTCGACCAGCCATTGACCCTTGCGGCTCCACTCGAATCCGGAGGCCCGCTCGATGGCCGCGGCCGACATGCGGTTCCAGAGTTCCGCGGAGCGCTGCAAGGTTTCGACATCCAGCGTCATTTGATGGACGAGATGCTGCCGTGAAAGAGGGGCGATGCGAAAGCCCGATTGATCGGTAACGTACTCGGCAATACCACCGTAGTCCGTCACAATGCAGGGCAGGCCAGCCGCCATGGCTTCCAGCACCACGGCCCCTCCAAATTCGCGGATGGAGGGGAAACAGAAGACATCCGCGCGCCGGTAATGATCCACCATTGTATGGTGCGGCGCCCAACCAGTAAAATTCACGCGGCCGGTGAGACCCGCTCTACGGACTTGATCTTCCAGCCGGGGGCGCTCGGGTCCGTCCCCAACGATGGTGAGCGTGACGGGAAAAGCGGCATCCAACCGCTCCAACACTTCGATTACCACGTCCGCACATTTGAAGGGCACCAGCCGGCCGGCGAAGAGGAGGCGCAGCGGATGGCCTTCCGCGCGCCGGGAGCGTTCGCCCAGGAGACTGGCCACTACGCCGTTCTCGTGGAACAACTCGATCCGGTCGTCGCGAATATCGAATAACCGCCGCAGCATGGCAAGGGTCGCGGACGATCCGGCGAGGATACTGTCGGCGTTGCGGTAGGTGGTTCGGTATCCGGGTATCATGCGTGAAAAGACGCGCAGAAAGTTGAACCGGCTGAATTCCCGATGAGCGATTTCGCCAAAGGCGGGCGGGAAGGGAAGGCCGCCATTCACCGGTCCGAGAAGGAACGGCGTATCGCGGCACGCCTCGATGAGCTTTACCGGATAGCGGGGAAGTATGGGCGAGAATGCATGCACCACATCGTAATTGCCGCGGAGGACGGGGTCGCGAAACATGCGGTATACGCGGTGGTTGAATTCGGCGTAGACGGGATACCCGAGGGCATAGAGAACGGGCCAATTGACCCTTCCGCCGCGTACGGCGAGGGAACCGACGATGCGGAAATATTGCGCGATGGCCGCACTTTCCGGAATGAACACGGCTCCGGCGCCGGCTCGTAGAAGCGCCTGCCGGTTGCGGTCGTGGGTGACCAGGGTGACGTCAGCCAGGCTGCGGATGGCTTCGTAATATCGAAACCCCTCCAGCGGCACGGATGGCCATTCCGGATTGCATTGTTCGATAATGAGCAACACCTTAAGCCTGGGCGATCGCATGCGATACATCGGTCCAACGGCTCAGGGTCGCACTGATGGTGCCGATTCTGCAACGTTGGAGCGCGAATCTTCGAGGCTTGACAAAGAATCTCCGGCGATTTGACGCCCGGAGTTCCGCGGTGCTACACTTCGCCGAGTGCGTATTGGCGAGATTGCCGGGCTGGCGTTACGTCACACCGGTAATACGATAGCCGAGGAGATTTGCCTGCGGACAGGACTGGATTTTACGAGACCTGTCGCGATCCACGCCATACTGGCGGATGCCGAATTACCGCCCGGAAATGAGCATCGCGGAATGGCAGAAAGCGCTTCCACATTGGCGGCGGAGCCGATGAACGTGAATATCTCGATCGACTCTCACCGGTCCGAAGTCCACGATTACTCACGCGGAATTGCGGGTTCGCTCGATCGAATTCTGCAAGGCATCGCTAACGTGATTGCAGCCCGCAAAGCGGCGGGACTCGATTTTCCGATCGTCATCAAAGCGGTGGTCCACCGGCTCAATTTTCGCGATCTGCCGAAAATGGTGGGCTGGATTCAGGAAATCGGAGCTTCGGCGATCAACTTTCAACCGGTCGACTGGTGGTCGCCCGAGACCTATGACGAGTTGTGGATCGATGCCCCGGAGGACCTCGCGGATCTGCGGGCGGTTCGGGACGAACTGATCGGGATGAAACGGGCGGGCGCGCCGATCATGAATAGCGAACTGCTCTTGCAAGCCTGGGATCGCCACTTTCTATCGCTGCCGGCGCCGGACGAATACCGGCCCTACCGCGTGGGCATAAAAAACTACTTCATCCGCCCCGACGGCGACGTGGGAGTTTGCTGGTATTACAAGCCCACAGGCAACGTCCGCACGGCGAACGCGCGGGAGATCTGGTACGGCGCGGAAGCGACCGAGCGCCGCAAGGAGACGGCGGCTTGCGATTCTCTCTGCCTGTTCACTTGCCTCTCGCAAAAACCCCTCGTGGACACAGTCAAAATGGGATTGGTCCCGATCAGGCAGAGTGAGGCCACCCGAGAACACCCGTGAGGTTCGCCCGGATGCGAGCCGCGGCGGATCCATCCCTGGAGGTTCGGCCGGCTGAAGCGGCGTCTTCGCCGTCACGCATGCGGTGGTTCGGCATCGCCGCAGCAGGACTAATTGCTCTGAGCGTCGGCGCGTTCCAGACTTCGCATTACGCGTATCGCGGCAGTTTCGCGGAACACCCGGACGAAGCCGCTCATTTTGTCAGCGGCGTTTGCGTGCTCGACTATTTCCGCACAGCTTTGGGAACGAATCCCGTCCGATTTGTGGAATCGTATTACGCTCATTTTCCCAAGGTCTCGTTGGGCCATTGGCCGCCAATGTTTTACATCATCCAGGCGATCTGGTACGCGGCGCTGGGCGAATCGGCCGTCCATTCGATTCTGCTGGCGGGAGCGGCAGCGGCATTCACCGCACTGGTTCTTCTGCTGCGGCTGAAAAGGCTGTACGGGAACACGATCGCTTTGCTCGGGGCCGCCGTGTTTCTATGGTTGCCGCTGGTGCGCGCCAGTGAACTGATGGTGATGGCGGACATGCCGGCAGCTCTGTTCTTATTGCTTGCGATTTTCGCTTTCTGCGATGCGTGCGTTTTCCAGCGGCGACAATACTGGCTGCTGACGGGATTGTGGACCGCGGTCGCTGTCCTCACGAAAGAGAGCGCGCTGACTCTCGCGGTGATCATCCCGGTCGCGCTGGCGTGGCGATACGGCAAGCCGCTATTCTCTCCTAACAGACTGAAAGTAGTGGTGGCTGCTGCCGCCTCGGCGATTTTGCTTCTCGGGCTTTTGTATGCCGCGGGCGGAGTCCTTCGCATTCGCGGCTTTCCGTTGTTCTTCAGCATGAAAATTGTCTGGGGCGTCTTACCCCAACTCGCCAGCTTTTTCCAAAATGCCTCTCTTCTGGTGTTTCCGATTGCCGGAGCCGCGGTTCTCGCGCTATTCCGCGGAAAATATTCGCGCGCCACGGATCGGGGAGTGCATGTGGCGACCTCCGCGATCTGGCTGGCCTGCACTCTAGTGTGCCAATGGTTCGTTCGCGATTCATTCGAACCGAGATACCTGCTACCCGCCTATCTCCCGGCGCTGATCCTGATGGCCGAAGGCCTCTTCCTGATACAGGACGACATCCGCCGAAGATGGAACCGAGCCGCAATCGCTGTTGCAGCGATCGTGTCGTTAACCGCAGCCTGCCTGATTTCCACGCCGCGGCTCAGTTTACATCAGAGAACCGGATATGCACAGGTGGCTGCGGCGATTCCTTTCGACAGCGATGACCGGGTAGTTCTCGTGTCGGCCGACGAACGGGGCGAGGGTAGCATGGTCGCGGAGCTATTGTTGGACGATCCCGGCAGAGGGGGTGTCGTTCTGCGCGCCACCAAGGTCCTCTCCAGTTCTGATTGGTTGGGGAGGGACTATTCTCTGCTCATGAAGACGCCGGAGTCCCTGCTGCAGTTTCTGAATGCCACGCCCGTTCACTTCGTGGTGATCGACATGACCGGTTTCGTCAGCGAGATCGCCCGGCCGCATCACCGTCTGCTGGAGGAGACCATTCGCGACTATTCCGGCCAGTTTCGGTTGGTGGGAGATTTTCCACTTCACTTTGACGGCCATCGCCGCGATCACTCCGTGCAGGTTTACGAAAACCTGGCGGTGCGAGGACGGCGAGCCCAGGCGATCCATCTCGATATGACGAAGACGTTGGGGCATGACCTCGACATCCGGCTGATGTCGTTGCACACAAGGGCCCGCAAAACAACGCCGGGAACGAGCGGCTCCGAGAGGCCGGACGTGGTCCCAACGTCGTTCAGCGTAGCCCCGAATGGTGACGCGGTTCCGGCCCGCGGAGGCGCGGGACGACTCTATGTCACAGCCCCTCCCAGTTACTCGTGGTCATTGCAGAATGTCCCCGAATGGATTCGAATCAAAGACGGCGCCGGCACAGGCGACGGCATTGTTTCCTATGAGGTGATGGAAAACAGGACCAATTTCCGGCGCACGGCCACGTTCGCCGTCGGCAACCTCACCTTTTCGGTAACACAACCGCGTTCGGCGACAACGCATGTGCCGTACTCCGGGGAGTTCTTGGAAGCGGTTGAATCTCTTTGGATTCGTGAACCCGCCGATCCAAATTCCATCGTCGACCCGCCGGGCCAATGGGCTCTCGAAGATCAGTCCGGCCAGGGAGCGCACGTGGTGCTGACGGGAGAAACCGCGGCAGGAATGCGCGGGTTGATGCTCGAGCGGGCGGGAGGAGAAACGGAAAACTGGAAAACCCGGCTTTCTCTGCTGCGAATCGACCTCTTACTTGGGCGGAAGTATCGGGCGGCGGTTTGGATGAAGGCTGAAAGGCCGGCGCAGGTTTGGATGACGCTGCTGTCGGAGAGTGAGCCATCGCATGTTTGCGGCTTTTCCGCCGCGGTTCCCGTAACTACCGTGTGGTCGGAGTTCCACGTCGAATTCCGGGTTGCGGAGGCGTGCGGCGCGAACGACAGCCGCTTCGTCTTAGAGACAGGAAAGATCGTCGGCCGGTTGTGGGTCGCGAAGTTCAGCCTTGCGGAATCCCAATAGCGCGGAGCTGTACAAAAGCGTTGCCGCGAACGGAAGACCAGCGGCCAGATAGCGCCGCCCCAACCGGGCCGGTTCCTGGAGCAGCCGGTGCAGCCACTCGAGCCCGCTGCGCTGCATCCAGAGCGGAGCGCGCCGGATTTTACCCGCCACGAAACTGAAGGCAATCCCCACTCCCATAAACCAGGCATGCGGAAGCGTGTCGCGCAGCCGATCGATGACTTCTTCCTGTTTTGGGGACCCCAATCCGACGTAGACGATGTCGGGCGCGGTGGATGCGAGCTGCTGTGCCAGGCGTTTCAGCGCCTCGCCGCCCTGCTTCAGATCGATCACCTCGCTAAAGACTCCCGCGATGCGGATGCCCGGATACCGGATGGAAAGCGTCTCCGCGGTTTGCTGCGCCGCGCCCGGCTCTCCGCCGATCAGAAAGATCGATTTTTCCCGCTTGGCAGCCGCCGCTGTCAGGCTCCAAATCATGCTCGAACCGGTCACGCGCTCCGGAAGAGGTGTCCGCTGCAGGCGGCTGGCCCAGATGAGGGGCATGCCATCGGCAGTGACGATGGAGGCGTTCCGGCACTGAGCGGCATAGCCCGTTTCGTTCACGAAACGGCGAAGGTGGTCGAGATTCATGGTCACCACCGACCCGCCGCGCCGCTGCTCCAACCCTTCCAGCATTAGCCCGATGCACTGGTTTTCGGAGATGGCATGCAGTGTCGCACCGCGCAGAACCACGGTGGGCAGCGATTCGATGCGGAGGTGTTCCTGCGAATCGGTTCCGGTGGCGAGCGCCGAAGGTTCGGCAACAGGCATCGGCACGGCGCGAGACATGCTGCGCCACATGCATTTCGCCTGCCATCCCATTAACGTGCTTCCGCGATACATAATGATACCTTTTCAGTCCAGTAAGCAACAGTACCGTTGCAACACAACCAGACAAAATCCGAAAAATAGAGAATGCGACGGACTTTTGCGGCTCGCCGCAGTGTGTGTAGAATTGTCCAAGCACATGCAAACTATCCGGACAGGGTTATGTCTCGTCGCCAGCTTGTTGTTCGTTTCCTGCAAGACCTCCAAACCGGCGCCCGTGCGCGCCTCAACCTCGATTTCTCTGGACAAGACTGCCGTAAAGCTCGGAGACGAGATCCGCATCAACCTCACTCGGCCTCTACAGGGCTGGTCCGGGGAAGCCACCATCAACACGTTTCGCGCCACGCTGCCGATTGACTCGCAAAATAACGTCGTGAGAGCAACTCGCGAGAACGGATTCTCCACCCTCGCTCCCACCGAGATTTGCGTGGCGCTGAAAGACGCCGCTGGACGCGACGTAACCGTGTCCAACCGGTGTGTCCGTGTGAGCGTCAGTTCACCGCTTTACCACCTGCAGCCGGAGAGTGGAAGCGTCAGTTCAAGCGGCGGTTCCGGTCGAATTGAAGTTGAAGCGCCACCGCAAGAGGAGGTGAATCTGGGGAACGTGCCGGATTGGATCACAGCGGCAAAAGTCCCGAAGTTGGGCGTTGACGAGATCCGCTATGAAGTGGCGGAGAATCCCTCCTATAAGGTTCGTTCCGCGGCCATTATGATCGGCGATGCCAGGTTTGAACTCACCCAATGGGGGTCGCCGTACGTCTCCATTCCGTTTACCGCGGACTTTACCACGGTCCCCATCGCGGTTTGGGAGTTGGTGGGTAGCGAATTGAAAATCGGAAAATCGCACGACGCGCCTCCAGAGTGGGTGCTCGACGATCAGCCGAACCAGAATGCGACCGTCGCAGTATCTCGAGATGGGCCGTCTGGCAAATCGGCCTTAATCGTGGAGCGTCCATTGAACTCTCATTATGCCTGGATGACCATGGTCTGTCTTCCCGGCATCAGGACTGAAGATGGCGGCAAGTATACGGTCTCTGTTTGGCTAAAGGCCGAGTTTGCGGCGCAGATCGGCCTGGAGTTCGGGCAGAGGACGGATCCCCACGACAATTGCGGTCTCTTCCAATTGGTCGACGCAGGGACGGACTGGAAACAGGTGAAGGCGCACTTCAAGGCTTCGGGCCGGAACTGTGGCGCCGACAACAATCGCTTCATGATTCAGGCCGGGCGAGTCCTCGGGAAGCTCTGGATTTCGGGTTTCACGTTGACCAAGGAATGAGTTGGTCAACGGGGCTTGCCGCTGGTTTCCTCGTCGGTTGCCGCACCGGCGGATGGCTGTGGATCCCTCGCGGTAGGAATCCAATTTCGTTGCCGGCCAAAAACGAAAGCTGCCAGCAGCGGCACACGGCTGAGCATGTACCGTGGAACCTCCGCCAGCGCCTTGCGGAGCTCGACGCGGCCGAAGCGCTGCGTCAGCACGATGAACAGAACTCCCGACCACAGCCCGCAGGCCGCCAACAACGTGGCGGGCCCCAAAGCGGCGCCCAGCAGACCGGCAGTCGCCGTTATCGCGAATCCGGTCAGCCATCCGAGGATCAGAAGCGAAAAAGGCGGCACCAGGTTGTCGAGCGCCAGCACCAGCAAACCGGGCCGTCGTTCCTTAACTGCCCTTAGAAGCAGGCGCGGTCCCTGCGCCAACATGGATTCCAGATGCCCCTGGATCCAGCGGGTGTGCTGTGTGGCCAACGCTCGATTCTGGCCTGGCAGGCGGCTGCAGATCCGGCTTTCCTCACAGAAAACAGGAAGATGGCCGGCGAGAGCAATGTCGACCGTGGCCCAGTAATCTTCCGCGAGCCTGCCATTGGCCCAGTCGATCGATCGAATGATGGTTGATGGAAACGCCATCCCCGAACCGTTCAGAAAACAAGGGCCACCCAGCCTGGCCAGTCCGCCGGGGCGAACTACATTCTTGATCAGGAAAGCCAGAGCGGCAAGTTGACGATGAGGCTCCGGGACAAGCGGAGACTCCAGGTAGTAGCTTGCCTGAGCCGGGCGGCCAGTGCGAAAAGCGGTCAAAGCAAGATGGGAGATGGCGTCCGGAAGCGCGATGCAATCGGCATCGACGACTATGACGATGTCCGCGGGGTGAGAATCGAGAGAGCGGACGCCGAACTCCATGGCGTAACACTTGCCGCGGCGGGCCGGATCGCGCCGCTCAACCACCGTTGCCCCGCACTCACGAGCGATGTTCGCCGTCTCATCGGTGCAGTTGTCGGCAATGACGACCACGGAATCGCGGGCCGAGATCTGCGGAAACAGGCTTTCCAGCGTGCGGCGAATTCCGCCGGCCTCGTTGTGGGCTGCGACCAGGATTGTGACGCTGGGACGAGCCTGATTCAAGTTGCCTGGCTTCCGGGGAGCTAATACCAGCGCCGCCGTGCACTCGATTGCCCAAATCAGCATCGGAATCGCAAACGCAGCGGCGAGCGCCCACAACGCCAGATTCCAATAGGTCATGGGATGTCATCCGCATTTCGAAACTTCGCCAGCAGGCGGCTGGCCGTCATCTCGAAGCGATTCTCGCTTCGCACCCGTTGCGCTCCGTGCAGTCCCATTTCCTCGAGGCGGGAGACGGGAGCGGCGAGCACCTGGCGCATGGCGTCGACCAGCGCGTCCAAATTCCCGGCGGGCACGAGCCAGCCCGATATGCCGGGCTCGACCAGTTCCGGGATGCCTCCCACATAGGTGGCGATTACCGGCCGGGCAAGTGCGAACACCTCCATAATTACCGATGGGAGATTCTCGGCGAAGCTGGGTAGCACCAAAGCGCGAGAGGACTGAATGATGCCGATCATCGCGGCGGTGGAAGCCGCCCCCGACAGGGTGATGCAGTCTTGCAGTTGCAGGTCATGGATTCGGTGCTCGATCTCCGAACGCATCGGTCCGTCGCCAATCAGCACCAACTCACAGCGCACGCCTTCCGCTTTCAATTGCCCCACGGCCTCGATCAGAAGGAGTTGGCCCTTCTGCTCATGCAGGCGGCCGACGCATACAAACCTGGGGGCGGCGGGGATAGGAGTGGGGGCCAGCAGAAAGGTGGCGTCTACTCCAGGAGGCATCACGTGGACTTTCGACCAATGCGGATGGCTGCACCAGCGCAGGAGCTGGCTTCGTCCGAACGAACTTACACTGAAGACCACCTTGGCGCGGGCGATCTTCTGCTCCAGGCCGAGCAAGTGCGCGCGGTCGAAATCGTCCGGACCGTGCGCTGTAAAGGAATAGGGAGGGCCGCCCAGCATGCGGCAGAGCATGGCGATGGAGGCGGTGTTGGTGGCGAAATGAGCGTGGAGATGGTCCACCGGCCGGCGGACCAGCCATCGCAGGAGGAGAGCGGCCTCCGCCAGGTACGCCAGATGGGCAATCAGGCCACGATCGGACCGCCATCCGGCGCCGATTGCGGTTCGCGCGGCTTGAAGAAAGAGCTGCGGCCGCGTGGCGGCAGCCCAGGCAACGCTGGCCAGCAACCGTGGAGCGCCCTGGCTCAATAAAACCCGCGTTCGCGCAAACTCCAATTGGTATTCGGGATCCGGTACTGTGTCGGCGCTAGGACGCGTCGCGAAGCGTTCCACCCGTACGCCGCAGTCTTCGAGCGACGTGATTTCCCGCCAGATGAATCGATGGCTGGTCTTCGGGTAGTAATTGACAAGATACGCCACTGAGAACTGCTTCCACGCCTTGCCGGACTCGGCCTGTTGCTGTCCCACCTTCGAGCTCATGTGGGCTTGTATTCGATCAGGCGGCTCCGCCGTCTGGCCAGCCGTCCGGCGTAAAAGCGGATCTGGCCGAGCGCCTGCGGAAATTTAGCCACTACGCAGGCCGCGGCGTACAGGCGCGCATCGGCGGGATTCAGCCCCTGGAGGCGTGTTCGAATATAGATTCGCAAGCCGAACATGGGATAACCAAGCGCAATCGCCAGGCTCGCCGCCGGCGCGATGGGAATGAGAGATAAAGCACAAACGGGAAGAAGCACTCCCCAACACGCAATGCTGATGGTTTCGCGCAGCCAGTGGCGTTCCTGCGATAGGCCATGCATCCACGCGCCCTCCGCATAGGCGTGTCCGGCGCGAAGCGAACGTCGCCACCACTGGCTGAATCGGGTCATCCGGGCGTCGTGCAGGGTCATCTCGGCGTCAATTCGTAGAATTTTCCATCCCCGGCGCCGAATCCGCACGCACAACTCGGGCTCCTCGCCAGCGATCATAGACCGATCGAACCCTTCCACGTCCCGAAAGACGGACGCCCGCAGCAGAACATCGCCACCAAACGCCTTGGTTTCCCCTTTTGGTCCATCCCACTCCAGATCGCAGAGTCTGCTGAAAATGGACCGCCTCGCGTTTATCTCTCGCCGCCGGCCAAACAGCGCCGCCACATCCGGCCGCGCCGTCAGCTCGCGATTCGCGTTACGCAGCCAGCCGCTTGCCAACTCGCAATCGCCATCCAGAAATTGCACCACCTCCGCGCCGGGGAAGTGAAGACTGACGAAGGCGAACCCGGCATTGCGGGCGCGAGCCGCGGTGTACGGCAGGGAGTCATCCAGTTCCACCACCTCGGCTCCGAGCGAGCGCGCCACCCGAACACTGCCGTCGGTGGAACCGGAATCGACGTAGACCACCCGGTCGCATTGACGCAGAGCGGATGACAGACTCAGCGGCAGACGTCCGCCCTCGTTCCGTCCGATCACCACAATGGCTGTGCTCAAGGCGACACTCCGATTGTCGAACCATCCTACCGCATTCCCGCCGAAATCAGCTGTTTTGGGGCCTTCCGATCGGGTACACAATGGGCCAATCCGCCCGCCCCCAGCATGAAAACCGGGTTGATGAAGCCGTTCGCAAGATTGTCAATTGAGTACAGGAGCAGGACGATAGCAAGCCCCACAGCGGGCGCTATAGCGGTTTGTTTCCACTCGGCGGCCGGGAAGCGCCACAGGAACAGCGTGACAGGCAGCAGAAGCGTGCCGAAAAGCCCAACCAGGCCCACAGCGCCGAAGGTGGCGAACGTGCTAATCCATAGGCTGTCGACTACCGCGTAGCTGGTCTTGGCGTCCGCATTTGGAAACACCAGATGATCCCGGTCCACAATGGCGGCGGCCGTCCGTCCCCACCCAAGGACGGGATGTTCGCGTGCGTTGCCGGAGATAACCCTCTCGTTCAAGAAACGGAAATGGAGCGACTCGGCCCGATCCCGGTTAAGGATCGCCGCCGCCGCGGGAACGATCTCTTCGCGCGACCAGATCCCCGTCGCGGATACCAGGATATAGCTAAGAACCAGAGCGATCGCCGAATAGACTGGCGCCGCTGTGCGCCATCGCGATGAGGAGGCCAGAAGAATCGTCCCCAGAAGCAGCAGCAACCATCCGTTTACGGACCTCAGTGCGACCGTCGTCAAGACCAGGAGCGCTGCGAGCCACGTCCACCGAATGGCGCCAATCGAAGGCAACAGCCCCGCGGCGCACAGCCAGATTCCCAAGACACTGGCGGCCGCCATCCAGACCGCAACCATGAGGCCGCTATTCATGAAAACCGTGGGGCGCCAGCCGCCGAATCGCATGGCGGACCGGCTGAGGTCCCCCAACGTACTTCCATAAATCCAGAGATGGAGCTTGGGGGCCGCGACCATCTCGAAAATGCAAAGCGGAACGTAAATCAGCCCTCCGGCGAATATTCCCATGGCCAATTCGCGCAATCCCGCTAGGCTCTTGAAATAGAGCACGCCGAAGAAGTATGGAATGGCCCAAGTGATCGCCTGCTGGAACACCACGGACAAGCCGTCATGGACGCCGAGGCCCCCATAAATGGAAGACAAGAAGGGGGACAAGCAGAACAGCAAAATGGGGATATCCGCCCACGTCGGCCGGACCGTCAGGAGTCCTCGAAGATCGAAGATCACTATCGCCAGGACCACTCCCACCGCCACCGCAAGTGTTTTCGTATAGTCGGGCCATCCCGCGATTGGATAAGTGACTGTCGGTAGGAACATCCACCCAGCCAAAAAGCCACCCAGTGCAGCGCGCCGCGCCGGAAATCGAGTGAACAGGAACAGCAGCAACGCTAGCCAGCTAAAAACCGCGATAAGGACGGAGAGGCTCATCTTTCCCGGGCGATCCGTGGCGAGGATTCCAAAGTATCACGCGAGGCCATGGAAGGGAAGGCCGAACCCCAAAAGCAGGCGCGCCGCGAGGAGAAGAACGAGGACCAGGATCAGCAGCGCGGTCGCTTGCAAGTCTTGGCTGAAGTTGCTCAATCGTTCGCGCCAGAGACCATATCCGACAGGACCGCAGGCGGGCAGATCGTTAAGAGCAACCACCAGTACCGCGCCGGCGACTCCTCCCCATAAAAATCCCAGCGGAATCGCCGCCGCGGTGAAGATTATTTTGGACAGATTGCCATACGCTCCATAGCGGGGCTGGCCAACCGTAACCAGCGCGCCTTCGATCGTCTGGTACAGCGCGCTGGGCCAGATGCCGAAGGCCAGGAGGGGCAGCATCCAACTGGCGGGAGCATACCTCCGGTCGTACAGCAATCGAATCACGACATCTCCGCCCACGGTAAGCGCCGCCACGACGGCGCCCGCGGCGGCCAGCAAGGGCCATCGCAATCGTCTGATTCTATCCCGGTATTCAGATCGGGCGGAGGCGGACCACTTGGAGTATGCCGGGAACACAATGTTGCTGCTGAGCGCTCCCAGCAGAGCTCTCGGCAGCTCCGAAATCGCCAACGCAATACCATAAATGCCGAGCATTTCGAGCGTCACCACCTTTCCCAAAATCAGCCGGTCGATCTGCGAGGCTAGGTAGCCCAGGATGGCTGCAACCCACAACCAGCGGCCAAAATTGAGGAGAACCCGCAGAGCCCCGCGGTTGAGCGCGAGCCGGTGCGGAATTCTGGGCTTTATGGAGTATCCCCAAATCAACCGTACTCCCGCCGAAACGAAGGTCCCCGCCACCAACGCCGCCAGACCAGGCGAAATCCACGCCCAGATCAACATCACCGCGCCGGAAATAGCCTGCGCCCCTAACTCCAGGATCACGAGCTGCTTGACTCTCATCTGCCGGCGTAGAACAAGAAAGGTTGTGGCATTGAACCCCATGATGATAGAGCTCAATCCGATTGCCGGAATCAGCCAGTGCAGCCGAGGTTCTTTATAAAAAGATGCGACCGGCGAAGCGATCAGATAGGACACCAGCGCCAATCCGAAGCCTCTTACGATCTGCACCGTCCAAACCGTATTGAGGAATTCTGGGTTCGCGCCGCGCGGATCGCTCACCACAATCGCGAGGGTTCCGAACTCGCTGAACAGGTTGATCCCGGTAATCACGGTGAAGCCCAGGGCGATGAGTCCGAAAAGCTCGGGAACTAGCAGACGCGTTAGGACCAGGTTGAAAGCGAACCGCAGAATTTGAGCGCCGCCGAAACCGATTACCGTCCAAAAGGCGCCGCGGACCACAAGGTCCCGGATGGAAGGGGCGGGAGCGTTACTGCTGTTCCCCATGCCGCCAGCAAGCGCTGTCAATGCCGGCCTCCCGCCGCAACGGCAACCTTACCGAGGGCGATCCAGCGATTCTCGTAGTAATTGGTCGACAAGTGGGCTCCTCGAAAGCTGAGCGCAAAGCCGATCGGCCGTCTCAAATACGTGAGCGTCTTATCCGGGGGATCGAACCAGGCGCCGTGCGTTGTCAGGGGGTGCAGGATGTAAAGCGGATAGGAGATGGCCGCAATATAGGCGAGCGGCCGGGTCTGCAACCAGGCCATGCTTCTGTTGGCGATGCCCATGGCGACATGGCAGCAGACCGACAATAGCGCCCACGCGCAGTACGGTGGAATTCGACTGAGGAGGGCCTGGATCCACGGCCGGACGGGTTCCGCGGAAAGCAGCGAGAGAGTGGCTCCCGCGAAGACCTCATCGATACGATAGTACGTAACGTTCGATGCCGTAACGCCATTCCAAATGCGGAAGATGGTGACCGCGATCGCCAGAAGCGGCAGGACCACCAGGAGAAACAACCACGCTAACGGTAGGATGCGGCACGGGTGTGCTACCAGGAAGACGGAAACGCGGGGCCGATAGAGTAACGTAGTCGTGATCAAGTAGCCGGAAAGTGTGAAGAAGATGCACATGCCGGGTTCCGCGACCATCTCGTTCAGCCGATAACGCTTGGGCCCGGGAGGAACCATGTGGGCCGCCATCACGCACAAGATGCCGACGGCCCCCCAGCCGTCCAGTTGGGGATAACGGGGCATGGCCTGGAACACCCACGAGGGTCGGGCTAAAGGCGCGCTTTTGTTTACTGTGGGCATGACGCCGCGTGGCATGTTTCGCGATCATTTGAGTTTACCTTAAGGCCGCTCGACAACTCTCCAACGTGGCGGTGGCCTTGACCGCGCTACCAACCCGAGATATCGTTAAGGGATTCCATGAGTGAGATGCCCGCGCCTCGGGTGAGGCCTCTGCAGCTTGCATTCGTTTCGCCGTCATGGCCGGTGGGCGCGGCCCCTAACGGAATCGTCACCTACGTATCCGCAGCCGTGGAAGGGCTTCGAGCCCTCGGACATCGACCTTGTATACTCACCAATGTTGCCCCCGGTTGTAGTCCGGACGCGGATGTATATCCCTTGAACCCGGCAAAGCGGTCGTTGCGCTCGAAGCTGCTCGATGGATTTACCTTCCGCATCAACCCGCTGGCGGCGCTGCGGAGCCGGGACAGCGCCAATATCGTGCGCGCCGGCCGGCGCGTCATCGCCGAACGCGGAGTCGAGTTGCTCGAGATGGAAGAGACGTTCGGACTCGCGCAATTGGTGAAGCGCTCGCTCCCCATTCCGATTGTGGTTCAAATCCACGGGCCGTTCTTCGTGAATGGAGCATGTGCCGGGCTCCTGGAAAAACCCGGAACGCAGCAGCGCCTGAAAAACGAAGGCATTGCCATTTCGCAAGCCGATGGCATAACCGCGCCTTCGCAGGATATTCTCGACCGGACAAGGGCTTATTATCAATTGCCTCTGGCTGGGGCGATTGTCGCTCCACCGCCCGCTCCCGCCGTGGCGCACCACCAGCGTTGGCGGTTGACCGACTGCGACCGGAACGCAACCCTGTTCGTCGGCCGGTTCGACCGCCATAAAGGAGGCGATATCGTCATCGACGCTTTCCGCAGGCTGGCTCCCCGGTTTCCACATCTCCGCCTCTGGTGCGTTGGTGATGATCGCGGATTCGTCGATGACGGCGGCAAAGAGTGGACCTTGCGCGAGTACATCGCCGCCAAAGCGCCCGAAGTTGCCGAACGGATTGACGTCTTCGGCCGGATTCCAACCAGCGATTTGGAGCGCCTTCGCTCGCGTGCGTACTGCACCATGATTGCTTCCCGTTATGAAAACTTTCCATCGGTGGTGCTGGAGGCCCTGGCATTCGGCTGTCCGACCGTAGCTACGCGCACGGGAGGCATTCCCGAGATCGTGGAAGATGGTGTAAATGGCCTTCTTTGCCTTCCGGGCGACTCCGAGGTTTTGTCGGCGGCTCTTGGCCGCTTGCTCAGCGATTCTTCCTTGGCGGCGCGCCTGGGCGAACGGGCTCGGGAGGATGTGGCACGGCGATACGATCCGATCCGCCACGCACAACGGAAAGCGGAGTTCTATCTGGAAGTGATCGAACGCCATTCCGCGCGGCGGCGACCGAAGGCGTGAAACTCCTGGTCATCATCCTGAATTACAAGACCACCCAGCTGACGATCGACTGCCTGCGGTCTCTTGAGGCGGAGATCGCGACGCGCCCGGATGCCGCGGTCGTGGTGGTGGAAAATGGCAGTGAAGACGGCGCGGAGCAGCGGCTTCGCGAGGCGATTATCGACCGGGGATGGAATTCCTGGGTGGAACTGATCCCGCTCGACCGCAACATAGGTTTCACGGCCGGAAATAATCTGGTGATTCGCCGTGCGCTGGAGGCGTCCGACCCGCCGGAGTATTTTCTCCTCCTGAACTCCGATACGGTGGTACTCCCCGGCGCAGTCGATGCCCTGGTGCGGTCGCTGGCCGAACGTCCTCGGGCCGGTATTGCCGGCAGTCGGCTGGAGTATCCGACAGGATCGGTGCAGGGCTCGCCGTTTCGCTTTCACGGTATCGTTTCCGAATTGGATCGTGGGTTGGCCATCGGCATATTCTCCAAGGTGGCAGCGGGCTGGACCATGTACCGTCCGAAGCCGTCGTCCGCAATTCCGGTCGATTGGGTTGCCGGCGCCAGCATGCTGATTCGGCGCGAGATGGTTGCGTCCATCGGCCTTCTTGACGAGGGGTTCTTCGCTTATTTCGAAGACATGGATTATTGCCGGACTGCCGCGCGGCACGGTTGGCAGACTTGGTACGTCCCCGAGAGCAGGGTCATTCATATCGAAGGAGCATCGTCACAAATACGGCCGGGCCCGTACCTCAGTCCGCCGGCTTACTGGTTCGCGGCCCGCCGACGGTATTTCCGGAAAAATTATGGCGCAGTACACGTCATGCTGGTGGATGTGATATTCATCTTCGGATGCTCGCTTGGCTACATTTATTCAATCCTTAGACGTCGACAAGCAGTCCCGTCGTTGGATAAGCTGAAGGACGCTGTGCGGCAAAGCGTGTTCGCCGCGGGTTTGGGAAGACTATGATTAACCCCATCGATCCGGAATCCCTACGGCGCCAGATCCGTTCCGCCGCGCCGTTCCCTCATTGTCTTATCGATAATTTTCTGACGGCTGAGTTCGCCGAGCGGGTCCACGGAGCCTTCCCCTCCTTTGAGGAGGCGCAACAGATGGGCTGGGCCTTTCGCACGGTGAATGAGCGGAACAAGGTTCAGATCGCCGATGTCGCCATGTTTCAGAGGCCCTTGGTCGAACTGAACAATCTGCTGACGAGTCCTGAACTACTCAAGGTGCTTTCCTACGCGTTCGAGCTGCCTGATTTGCTGGCCGACGAGCAACTGACGGGCGGTGGCGTACACCAGACCGGTCCGCGAGGCCGGCTGGACGTTCATGTTGATTTCAACTACCTCGCGGACCGGAAGTTGTTCCGCAGACTGAACATTCTTCTCTATTTCAATCAGGGCTGGCTATCCGGATGGGGCGGCAATCTGGAGCTATGGGATAAGGACGTCAAAATTTGCCACCACTCCTTCGCCCCCCTGTTTAATCGATGCATCATCATTGAGACGAGCGAAATCAGCTTTCACGGTGTCAGCGCTGTAACGTGTCCGCCAGGCCATGCGCGCCGGTCGTTCGCGGCGTATTATTACACGCGCGAATCGCCGTCCGGCTGGGACGGACAGATTCACTCGACGCTGTTCCGCAGCCGCCCGAATGAGAAGATCAAGGGCACAGTTCTCATGCCGTTGGAACAAGCCGGCCGGCAAATGCAGCAGGCAGTGTGGAAGGTGAAGCGAACCATCAAGAAAGCGACAAGAGGCCAATCGGCCGGCCCCGGCGGCAAGCAATAGACGGAGGGCCGGCGCCATTTTGCGAAACGGTGGACGCACTCCCGTCCAACCTTACGGTAGTTTTACCACTTGCTCAGTTAGCGACTTACGCCACCGCTACACGTCCGGGACGAGTAGCAAATATGGCAGCTACTGCGACGAAGAATCTCTCTCCGCCATAATATAATCAATGACTTAGCTCTAGCTGCCGGGGCCTGCGCGAGCAACGAGGCGCGCGGAATCGTCCTGCTACGTGCGTGCGCTCCACTTCGACGGCCCCGGCGCACTGTCCGTTGGGCACGCACGCGCAGGCAACTTCCGGATCGATATCCCGGATCCGATAATCAATGAGACCCTGAGAGTGCTGCGATAGGATCCAAGATGCGCGCGCGAAAACTCGCCGATCTCTCGGCTATCACAAAAGGAAGTCCTCCGAGTCCCAGTAAATCGTACGGGTACCGAACAGGGGCCTTCTTGGGAGTACTGAGTCTTTCTAAACTACCTCCCGCAAAGGCACAATGTCTACATGAACGTTGCACTGCTCGACTCACTGGGACCAACAAGTTATATCTTCCTGGGTTTGGTTTTGTTCTTCGGCTCGAGGCTTCTGCGCAGGCGCTCCTCCGAGGCCATGTCCCCGGTTGTGGATGCCGCCATGGGCGGTGACGTTCAGGTGCGAATTCGGAGCAAGAAGGTGGTGTCGATCAAGCGGGACAAGCGGGTCTCACGCAACGAGCCGGCTTCGCCTGTTCGGCGCGCCGCAAACTGCCGCTGAGTGGGAGGGGACAGTGCAAAGAAGTCAACAGACGGCTAGGCCCTTCGGCGGATTTGTGTCACGATCGGCTGCGCCGAGTCCCAGTCCCGCTCCTGGAAGCGGGCCAGCTTTTCCAGCCCGGTCAGCGCCTGTAGCAATTCCACCGCGGCAAAAGTGACCGAACCCTCGCGCCAGCAGCCCAGCGTCTCGCCCAGCACGAGAGCGTCGTCGCAGTTGATCCGTACGCATGTATCCGGCTTCATATACTCGGACACCTGCGCGATCAGCCGCCGGCCGACCAACTTGGCAACCTTTCCCGTGGCCGCATGTCCACCTTCTTCATCCAGCACGCGGAACGTGAAATCCTCTTCGATTTCCAAAGTCTGTTCGAGGGAGGGTTCAGGTTTCGCCAGGAAGCCCGTCTGAATTGAGGTAGGAAACGCAGCCATGAATCATGATGCCTACGATTCGGAAAATGGTGCAATGCTAACTATCGTTAGTTATGTGAGGAAAGGTTAGCACTATCCCTGGCGATTTTCGCTTAATGAATTTCATAATGACCGCCGGTACTAAGGACGATCTTTCCGCGGCTGCCGTCCTCGGCTTCGGTTGCCGGTCTGGCTTGTCCATTCACGAACACCGGACCGCCCCGTTGCGCCAGCGGCATGAGGACGTCGGCGGAGATGCCATCGGGAAGGTCGAGACTCATCGAAGTGGTTGCGCCCTCCTTCTTAAGGCTGATCCGAATCGGACCGTGGGGGGTGGGCTCCGTGCCCTTGGCCCACTCGAGATCCAGCAGGTCCGGACGGATTACGGCTGCATCGAAACCGCGCGCCACCGGCTGAATGCCCAGCACTTCTTCCATCAGCCAGGCCGTCGGCCCGCTCGACCAGCCGTGCGCCAGACTCACAAAGTGCCCGCTGGTGCCATCGGCCTGCAGCGACACGTGGAAATCCTTCTTCGGCCACGTGGCGTCGTACGATTCCCAGAAGCTGGTCGCGCCCATCTCGATCATGCCGCCCCAGAATTTCCGGATCCACGCCAGCGCGTCGGCGCGGTGGTTCATCCGCGACATGGCGCTGACCACGTAGTAGTTGTAATACGGGGTAATGGAGTATGCGCTGAACTGTTCGTGGCCCACATGGGATAGCACCTGGTTCCAGATGGCGGCGTATTGCGCGGGCCCGGCGATGCCCGAAAGCACGGCCATGGCATTGGGCTGCCAACGCACTCCATAAGTACCGCCGGCGTCGGTAAGCGATTGCGCGGTGGCCTGCTTCAAGACGGCCGCGCGCTCTTCGAAGTGTGCCGCGGCGTCCGTGTCGCCCAGTTCGCGCAGCAGATACGCGCCTTCCCGGTAGGCTTTGTAGAATTCCAGTTCCGTGCCGCGCCGGGCCTCCGGGGTATCGCCGTAAAGATCCGGGGACCAGTCCACAAACGGCCACGATTTGGTCTTGTTGATGTACAGGTTCCGGTCGTCCAGTTCGGCATCCATGAAGCGCTGCAACTGAATCAGGCGCTGGTGGATTGCGGCCAGATGCTCGTGCGACCCCATGTGCCGGTAGTACTCCGCTTCCCCGGTCATGAAGAACGCGGAATATCCCGCGATCCCGTTGACGTGCTGATTCACGGGCTCCGGGCCGATCAGGTTGTTCAGCGTGCTTTCCATCAGGAACCGGTCCGCGAACACCTTGTCGATCACCTTGCCGCTCACGTCCAGATCGCCCATCCATCGTCCACGGTCGCGCTTGGGCGCATCCCAAATGTCGTCCTGCATGCACAGGTGCGCGGTATAGGCGCCCACGGTCCAGATGCGGTTGAGCAGGGGATCGGACGATTCGAAGGAGCCCTGATACTTCACCGGATAGTAGATTCCATCCAGGCGAATGGCGCGGAAGCGTACCGGCGCATCGCCGCTCACGAAGCGGAGCTTGGCGTATCGAAACGCCGTCTTCGGTCCGCGAGCTTCGCCGTGCGCGGGAATGTAGAGCAGATTGACGCCCAGGTACTGCCCGTTGCTGGCGGCCTCGGATTCCGATTCGCCGTGCTGGATCACCACCTGCGCGGGAGCATCCGAGTCCGACAGGAACTCGACGCGTCCCACCACTTCACGGCCGAAATCGAGCATCAAAGAGGGCGCTTCCTGCTCCTCCACATTTTTGGCCGCCAGGCTGACGCTGAACTCCAGCGCCTTGTCCGCCAGCGGCGAGCGCGCGGTCAAGGCCGGCAGGTTGGCAAAGGAGCTGCGGCCTTCGAAGACGCGCGTCACCGCCGTGGCGGGAAGCGAATAGCGCGCCAGAAACGGCGAGATGCCATCGTAGCCGGGCCAGTCGTAGAGACCTGCGTCGCCACTCCACTGGAAGAAGGCAATATCGTCTTCGATTCCGCCGAGCGATTGCACTTGCGGCCACGCGCGATCCTCAAAGGCGGGCTGCTCCCACCCCGCCGGCGCTTGCAAAATGCTCTTCCACTCCGGCCCGCTCATCACCAGCGGCGAGGCTTCGATTCCCCTGGAGGCCGGCACAATCTTGACTGCCAATATCTCGCCGAACGTCTGCTGCGCGGTCTTGGGGCTGTTGGTAGCGCTGTTGATGCCCCGGCCTCGGACCACTTCCAGGGCCAGCGTGTTGGATCCGCGGCGGAGTTCACCGGCTACATCGGCGGCAAACACGTGAATGCCGATGGGCGCGCCGATATCGCTCTTCACGTCATCCACCAGACGGCCGTTCAGGAAGACGCGCGCCGACCGCGGACCGGCGATGTAAAGTGTGGCCGCTTTGGGAAGCGACGCCACCATGAAGGTGCGCCGGAAGTAGTGCGGATCGGCTTTGAACTCCTGCTTGGCCCAGTTGTAGCTGATTTTGCTGGCCGCCGCCGAGTCGCCTTGCGTCCAGATGTACTGTTCGGGAAGAGGTTTATGAAGGGCCGATTGCAAACGGTGATGCTCTATCGCCGCGGTAGGGTCGAGCGGCTCCTGGGCCGCGGCGGCAAGACAGGTTGCCAATAACAGGGCGTTCGGAATGTGACGGTGATGGAGCATGGATCGCAATTATATCCCCTGGCGCCATCGGCGTCGCCGCCGGCACGCTATCTGTCCGGCACGCTATCCTGAAATCTTGGAATCCACCTACGTCATTGGAATCGATCTCGGCACCACCAACTCGGCGCTGGCATTCGCGGCGATCCAGGCGGACGCGGACGCCTTCGCTCCAGCCAATGTGCAGGTGATGGCGATTCCGCAGCTTACCAATCCCGGCGAAGTGCGCGAGGAGGACCTGCTGCCATCGTTTCTCTACCTGGCCGGCAGCTCGGATTTTCCGGCTGGATCGCTGGCTCTGCCCTGGGACCCGGACCGCAACTTCGTGGTGGGGCAGTTGGCGCAGAAACGGGGCGCCGAGAATGCCGGGCGGTTGGTGGTCTCAGCCAAGAGCTGGCTCTCGTATTCGGGTGTCGACCGCACTTCGCCACTGGTGCCGTTTCGCGCTCCGGAAGGCGTCGATAAGATTTCGCCCGTCGAGGCCAGCCGCCGCTATCTGGAGCATCTACGCGAAGCTTGGGACGCGCGTATGCCGGAGGCTCCCTTCGCCGAGCAACAGGTCTTAGTGACGGTACCGGCTTCGTTCGACGCGGTAGCGCGCGAACTCACGATCGAAGCCGCCCAACAGGCCGGCTACCACGATCTCACGCTGCTCGAAGAGCCGCAGGCCGCATTCTATGCCTGGATCGAACGTCACCCCGACTGGCGCGAGCGAGTGAAGGTGGGCGATCTCATCCTGGTGGTGGACATCGGCGGCGGCACTACGGACTTCTCCTTGATCGCGATTACCGAGCGCGCGGGGGAGCTTGCGCTCGATCGCGTGGCCGTGGGCGAGCACATTCTGCTGGGCGGCGACAACATCGACCTGGCGCTGGCAGGCGCGGTTTCGCAGCGTCTTGCGGAAACGGGCACGCGCATCGACAGCCGCCAGTTCCAGACCCTGTGGAACAACTGCCGCGTCGCCAAGGAAAAACTGCTGGAGCCCGGCTCGAAGGTCCGCGAGCAGGCGGTGACGATTCTTGGCAAGGGCAGCGGCCTGGTGGGTGGCGCCATCAAAGCCAAGCTGCACCGCGACGAAATCGATCGGGTTCTGAGCGAGGGATTCCTGCCGGCGGTGGGGAGCAACGATATGCCCGAACGCCGGCGCCGCGCCGGGTTGCAGGAGATCGGCCTGCCATATGCCGCCGATCCGGCCATTACCCGGCACCTGGCGCGCTTCCTGCGCCAGCAGGCGGCCACCTCGGAACACGGAGCCGTACGCCGGGGGCCGAGCGGTCTCGCCTGTCCCACCCACGTATTGTTCAATGGCGGCATCCTCAAGGCCGGCATGGTGCGGGAGCGTCTGCTGTCCACTCTCAATTCCTGGCTTGCCGCGGAAGGACTGGATCCGGTAAAGGCGCTCAGCGGCGAAGACCTCACGCACGCCGTGGCGCGCGGCGCCGCCTATCATGGTTTGGCGCGGCGCGGGAACGGTGTGCGCATCCGGGGCGGCGTACCGCGCACCTACTACGTGGGAATCCAGACCGCCATGCCGGCAGCGCCCGGATTTTCCGCACCTGTCAAGGCGCTCACGGTGGTGGCGTTCGGTATGGAAGAAGGCTCCGATGTGCGCATCCCCGGCCGCGAGTTCGGCTTGGTGGTCGGCGAGCCCGCCGAGTTCCGGTTCTTCACCTCCACTACGCGCAAGAACGACCAGCCCGGCGATCTCATCGAAGATTTCAGCGGCGAGATTGAGGAGCTTTCTCCCATGGAGGTGACGTTCGGCGCCGGTGAGTCCTCTTTCGAAGTGGCGCCGGTCTCTTTTGAAACCGTAATCACGGAAACCGGCCTGTTGCAGCTCTGGTGCGTGGCCCGCGACGGCCGCCGCTGGAAACTTGAGTTCAACGTGCGCGAGCGGACGGCGGGATAAAGGGAGAATCTTGCGAAGATGAAAGAAGGAACAAACCAGGTGAACCAGATTCACGATGTGATGAAAGCCGCTCATTTTGCCGCCCAGAGACATAGCGGCCAGCGCCGGAAGGGAGCCGCGGCGGAGCCTTACGTCAATCATCTTCTCGAGGTTGCCGAACTGGTTTCGAGCGTTCTGCCGGAACCGGATACGAATCTTGTGATTGCCGCGCTTCTTCACGACACCGTTGAAGATGTCGGGGTGACGAAGGAAGACCTGATTCAAGCCTTTGGAACCGATGTAGCGGAACTCGTCCTTGAAGTTACCGATGACAAGTCGCTGCCGAAGGCGGAGCGCAAGCGGCTGCAAATCGTGAACGCCCCGAAGAAATCCGTCCGGGCGCAAATCATCAAGTTGGCCGACAAGATCTCGAATCTCAGAGCCATGCTTTCCAGTCCGCCAGCCGATTGGAGCGTGGAACGGAGGCGCGAATACTTCAAGTGGGCCAAACAGGTAGTGGACGGCCTGGGCGCGCCAAACCAAATATTGAAGGCGGAATTCGAGCGCTTGTCGCAAAAGGCCGGGAGCCTGGATTCCTTATGAATAAGTGGTGCTACTCGGCGCACAGCAGCACAAGCGTGATCCAGAGCAGATCGGCCAGCAGCAGGTGGACCATCTGCATCCAGACCGGCGCCAGCAGGACCAGGTTCAACAGGCCAGCGCCGACTTGTGCGGCGACTGCCGCGCCGACGCCCCACGCCAGCTTCTTCCTTCGCGGATTCGCCGCCGCTCGGGTGAACGCGTACAACACCACGCAGGTCCCGACTAAGGCCGCCAGGGCCGGATGCAGCCCGCGCAAGCGGAGAATCACGTTCGACGCCGGGTCGAAATCCTGCGCCAGTCCGGCCGCCAGCGACTGGGCAGGGAAGAGCGTGTCCCCCAGTGCGGCGATGGCTCCTGTAATGCCTACCACGACGACCGAGAGCAACGTCGCCACGGCGCTCCACAGCGTCTGGCCGCGCAGGCGTACCGCCGGGTGTCCGCCGGCCCACCAGGCCGTTAGCGTCAGACATGCCAGCAGCGTCAGCGTGTTGGTGAGGTGCGCCGAGAGCGAGTACACTCGCGATACCGAAGCGTTGTTCGCAACGTGCTCCAGCAGAACCAGCGCGGCGCCGATGAGCGCTTCCGTCACCAGAAACACCGCCGAAAGGGCCGCGCCCAGCCGCACCGGGCTCCGGCGCGGAAATGCGCGGAACGCCCACAATACCAACACGGCGACCAATACCAGGTCGATGCCGCTCGACGCCCGGTGAGTGAATTCGATAACGGTTTTCAGGGCGGGGGAATGCGGCGTCACTTCGCCATTGCACAGGGGCCAATGATTGCCACAACCGGCGCCCGACCCGGTGGCGCGCACGTAGGCACCCCACAGGACCACGGCGACGTTATAGACCAGCACACTCCAGGCATAGCGGGCAAATCGCATGAAGCCCTATTGTAATGCCGGCGCGAGCGGGGACCGATTTCCTCGGCTTGTGGCAGATTTCTGCAATCCTCCGCTTGCGCACTGTAGAGTAATGCGATTATCGTGAGTATTCCGTTATGCCCACCAAAACTCCCATAACCGTTGCCCATGGAGATGGCATCGGTCCCGAAATCATGAACGCCACGCTCCAGATCCTGGAAGCTTCCGGCGCCGCTCTCGAGATCGAAACAATTGAGATCGGAGAAAAGGTTTATCTGCGCGGCAATAGCGCCGGAATTGAACCAAGCGCCTGGGATTCGCTCCTGCGCACCAAAGTATTTCTCAAGGCCCCCATCACCACGCCGCAAGGCGGCGGCTTCAAGAGCCTGAATGTCACCACTCGCAAAACCCTGGGGCAGTACGCCAACGTGCGCCCATGCGTCTCCTACCACCCGTTTGTGGACACTAAGCATCCCAATATGGATCTGGTGATAGTCCGCGAGAACGAAGAGGACCTGTACGCCGGTATCGAGTACCAGCTCAGTCCGGAGGTCACCTCGTGCATCAAGCTGATCTCGCGGCCGGGCTCGGAGAAGATTATCCGCTACGCGTTTGAATACGCGCGTCGCCACAACCGCAAGAAAGTCACGGTCTTCATGAAGGACAACATCATGAAGATGACCGACGGCCTGTTCCACAAAATCTTCGACGAAATCTCGGCCGGCTATCCCGATATTCAGAACGAAGCCTGGATTGTGGATATCGGCGCCGCCAAGATGGCCGATACGCCGGAAGCCTTCGACGTGATCGTCATGCCCAACCTGTACGGCGATATTCTTTCCGACGTTGCGGCGCAGATTGCCGGCTCGGTCGGCCTGGCCGGATCGGCCAATATCGGCGAAAAGTGCGCCATGTTCGAAGCCATCCACGGCTCGGCTCCGCGGCGCGCCAATCAGAACCTGGCGAATCCCTCGGGTCTGCTGCTGGGGGCAGTGCTGATGCTGGTGCATATCGACCAGCCGGAAGCGGCCGAGCGGGTCCACAATGCGTGGCTGCGCACTATCGAAGACGGCGTCCACACCTACGATATTTTCGCGGAGGGCGTGAGCAAACAGAAGGTGGGCACTAAGGAGTTTGCCCAAGCCGTGATCGCCCGCATGGGCCAGAAGCCGAACATTCTGAAGCCGGTGGAATACGCCAAGCGCGTGGGTTCGGCCAGTCCGGCTCCCGCCGTGGTTACGGACAGCGGCGCCAAGGTGGAGCTCAAAGGCATCGACGTTTTTGTGTATTGGCCTTCGCGCGACGCCAATGCGTTGGCTGCCGCCATCGGCAAGGCGGCGGGCGAAGGACTCGACCTGCAGATGATCGACAACCGCGGCGTGAAAGTCTGGCCCGCCGGCCGCGCCGAAACGTTCTGCACGGACAGCTTCCGCTGCCGCTTCATGTCCCAGGCCGGAACGGAGATGGGCAAGTGCCTGGCGCTGCTGGGCCGGGTAGCCGCGGCCGGAATCGACATCGCCATGACCGAATCGCTCTGTACCTTCGACGGCCAGCCGGGATATACACTCGCACAAGGACAGTAGATCGACTATGAGCGCCGCGCCCCTTGTTGTGGTAATCATGGGCAGCAAGTCGGACTGGGACACCATGCGCCAGTGCGATGAACTGCTCACCAAATTCGAAGTGCCGCACGAATGCCGCGTCCTTTCGGCCCACCGCACGCCGGCCGAAACGGCGAAATATGTGGGCGAGGCCGAATCGCGAGGCATCGAAGTAATCATTGCCGCGGCCGGAGGAGCGGCGCATCTGGCCGGAGTGTGCGCCGCTCACACGCTGTTGCCGGTTCTGGGCGTCCCCATGGAAAGCGTCTCGTTGAAAGGCATGGATTCGCTGCTGTCCACCGTCCAGATGCCCGCCGGGATCCCGGTAGGGACGCTGGCGATCGGAGTCCCGGGTGCGCGAAATGCAGCTCTTCTGGCCATCGCGATTTTGGCAAACAGCAGAAAGGAGCTTCGCGAGAAGCTGCGGAGGTTCCGGGATGAGCAGCGGGAGAAGGTGTTGACAGAAGTTGTCAGTTCACAGTAGAGAGCTCACAGTTACAGCGCCATGCGTTTCGCGGACCTGTGAGCGTGAACCTGAGAACTGTGAAGTGTCAACTGAAAACTGCCCGCGTGCTATCATTAGCTGTGCAGGAGGACCGCTAAATGTTCGGAACCATTGGAACACAAGAGCTGGTCTTCATCTTCATACTGGCGTTGGTTCTGTTCGGTCCCAAGAAACTGCCGGAGATCGGACGGACGGTGGGCAAGGCACTGACTGAGTTCCGCCGCGCGTCGAACGAACTGAAGGCCACTTTCGATCGTGAATTGAGCTCCCTGGAAGCGGAAACCAAAGACTTGAAGGAAATCGGAACCTCGATTCAACCGGAACCTCACAATTACAATTACGATTATTCCTCCTATGAGTCCACGTACGAAGGCTCATACGGCTCGGAAGAACCCGAATCCCAGGCTGTGATAACAACCACCGCAAGCGCATCCGCACCTCAGGACGCTGAATCAACGTCGGCCGCACCGCCGGAAGGCGCCATCGCTCAGGGTAATGGAATTGCCGCCCTGGAAGCGGGCCACGCCGCGGAACCGGTTCCGGATCCCCATCCGGCTTCGGTAGCTACAACGGCCGTCGAGCACAACACATAGACAGAGTGGAATCCCTTGAAGTCGGTTCGGGGCGGAATTGCCCCGGGTAACGGAGCGTGTCTGTGGACGTGATCGATAGCCTCCGGCGCCGCTTGGGTGGTGCCGGAATCCCTCCCGCGGCCGGTGAACCGGTAGAAGAAGACGGGATGCTGCGAATGTCGTTTCTCCAGCACCTGGAGGAACTTCGTGCGCGCATCATCCGTGCCCTCTGGGGTACGGCCGTAGCCTTTGGGGTCAGTCTTTTCTACAGCGAAAAGCTGTGGACCGCCGTTTGCCAACCGGCCGCCGCCGCGCTCAAATCGCTGGGGTATGCACCCAGCCTGTACGCGGTCGACCCTATGGAAGGGTTCATGATCATCTGGTTCAAGCTGCCGGTGATCTGTGCCATCTTCCTGGCCTCTCCCTGGGTGTTGTACCAGGTTTGGGCCTTCATCTCCCCGGGGCTATACCGCCGGGAACGTCGCTGGGCCATCCCTTTCATCCTGACCTCGGCCGGCCTTTTTATCGTGGGCGGGCTGTTCGCCTATTTTGTGGTCTTCCGCTTCGGGCTCACTTTTTTATTGGGCGTCGGTCAGGGTAATTATGTGACGCCCATATGTACCGTAACTCACTATTTTGATTTATTCGTCAATGTTGTACTAGGTGTCGGGCTGGTTTTCGAACTGCCGGTTCTGATCTTTTTCCTCACGCTGCTGCACATCGTGACGCCCTCATTCCTCTTACGACACAGCCGTTACGCGATTCTGATCATTTTTATTCTGGCGGCTGTAATTACCCCGACGCCGGACGCATTCAACATGATGCTGTTCGCGCTGCCTATGTGCTTGTTGTTTTACGTGGGAATTTTCGCCAGCCATCTTCTGGTATTGCATCGGGAAAACCGCCGGTTCGCATGGACCAAAACGATCTTTATCGTTATTGGCGTACTGTTGATACTGGGAGTCGTGTCCTATTTCGTACTTCCGCACTACGGGATAAAAATGGTACCTCATTGGCCATTTCTCAGTCGCTAGAATGGATTTCTTGTAGAAATTCAGAGTGCGTTCGATGTAACATCGTGATGACCGTTGGGATGCAACGGGCTCGTGGAAGTAATCTTAACGCGATGGATCTATACAAGACAATTCAAGACCTCTACGCCGAGAAAGAAAAGCTGGAACGGGTAATTGCTTCTCTCGAAGAGTTGCACCGAACCTCTGGTTCGATGCCAACTATGCCTGCGGGCGCGAAACGGCGCGGCAGAAAATCGATGGGTTCCAAGGAGAGGGAGGAAGTTTCCGAGCGAATGAAGAGATACTGGGCGGGCCGGCGTAAAAATCAGGCCGAAACCCAGCAGATTCAACACGCTCCCAGCCAGGTTCCGTAAACGTCCGGGCTCCGGGATCTGCTATTATCGATATTGGCGCATCGGGTATGGGCGGCTAGCTCAGTTGGGAGAGCACGGCGTTCGCAACGCCGGGGTCGTGGGTTCGAATCCCATGCCGTCCACCAATTCGCCTCTGAGGGTTCGCCGGGCGTCCGCCATGCGAGAACGCCTGCCGCGATCAAACCCGCTCTCTACATGCGAGGCGGCGTTTGAGCCTCGGCTGGGTTGCGGCATAGGGGAGACCCCTGTTAACCAATTTCGGGTGTGGTACTTCTAGACCCTTGTGCTATTGTTTGGCTGAGAAGAGAATTGAGGCCAACCTTAATGATAGCCTACTGCTACCAACTGCTTCGGGATGAGCAAGGCCAGGATCTCGTCGAATATACGCTAATCCTTTCCTTTGTTTTATTTGCGGTGATCGGACTGGCTGCTGGGTATCACAGTTCCATTGCCGGCGTTACCTCGACGACGAATTCGAACCTCGCGCTCGCCAACGGCGCGACCCATTAACCGGGCTCCCCGCCCAACCGCCGCTCGTCTCCCCACCCCTTTTCGGGGCGGCGGAGCGGATCCCCGCCTCAAAGACAATTCCGCAAGTTCCTGTTCCAGTAGTGATACTATTGCCTTTCGGCTCAATTCCCTTCATGAAGCTTACATTTTGGGGCGCGGCCGGCGCCGTCACCGGCTCCATGCACATGGTTGAATCCGGAGGAAAGCGATTTCTGCTGGATTGCGGCTTGAACCAGGGCCGCCGCAAGGATTCCGATCTGAAGAATCGTAACCTGCCGTTTCCGGCCTCCTCGATTGAGGCCGTGGTTCTCTCCCACGCTCATATCGATCACACCGGCAACCTGCCCACTCTCGTCAAGAACGGCTTCGCGGGTCCGATCCACGCCACGCCCGCCACGGTCGATCTGTGCAACTGGATGTTGCGCGACACAGCCCATATCCAGGAGCATGACGCCGAATTTCTCAATAAACGGCGCGACCGCCGCAAGCAGGCCGGGATGGAGAACGGCCCCGTGATTCCGCTCTACACCATGGCCGACGCCGAAGCCACGCTGCCTCGGTTCCAGCCGGTCCCATACCATGTGCCTCACCTGCTGGCGGCCGGCCTGACTTATGAAAGCCACGACGCCGGCCACATTTTGGGCTCGTCCTGGCTGGTGGTGCGCGAGAAATCGGGCGATTCCACGGTGCGCCTGGGCTTCTCGGGCGATCTCGGCCGTCCCGGGCTCCCCATTCTGCGCGACCCCGAACCGCTCGACGCAGTCGACTACCTGATTCTCGAAAGCACCTACGGCGGACGTCTCCACAAGGATGTCCACCATGTCATCAATAAGCTGGCGGATGTCGTCAATCGGACCGCGCACCGCGGCGGCCGCATCATTGTGCCGGCATTCGCGGTGGGCCGCACCCAGCAACTGGTGCTCCTCCTGCACGAGCTGGTCGCCGCCCGGCGCATCCCCGATATTCCCATCTTCGTGGACAGCCCTCTGGCGTTGAATATCACTCAGGTGCATCGCGATCATCCCGAGTGTTTCAGTGAAGAGACCCGCGAGTTCCTGCTTCATCATGAAGATCCCTTTGGTTTCGGGCGGCTGAAATATATCCGGGAAGCCGCGGACTCCAAGAAATTAAACGACCTGCACGGCCCGTTCGTAGTGATTTCGGCGTCCGGAATGTGCGAGCAGGGGCGGATTCTTCATCACCTGCGGAACGGCATTGAGGACCCTCGCAATACCGTCCTCATCACCGGCTTTCAGGCGAAGGATACGCTGGGCCGCAAATTGGTCGAAAAATGGGAGGAAGTCCTTATTTTCGGCGAACCTATGCGGGTTCGGGCGGAGATTTCCAGCCTCGATGAACTGAGCGGCCATGCCGACCAGAAGGAGCTGCTGGCGTGGGTGGCTCCGCGGGTCTCGTCGATTAAGAGAGTCTTTCTGGTTCACGGCGAAGCGGAGCAATCGGCTGCCCTGGCGAAGATTTTACACGCCGAATTCGGAATGGAGGCGGAGCCGGTCCAGCCCGGCCAGTCTTTCGATCTGGGATGAATGTAACCGAATCGGGCCTGCACTCCATCTATACTATTGGGTTAAGGACATTCTTGAAGGAGTACCGTTTTTCGTGAGCCCTACACAAACCTACGCCGAACCTCAGCAGCGCTCGGGCCTAATGACGGCGCTCGTCGCCGGAGCCATTATCGCCCTTGTGGCCGCCAACATTTTCCTCTACGTTCAGATCGATCACCTGCGCGGCGACCTGGCCAAGACCAATGAGGCGCTCAGCACCGGGTTGAGCAACCTCAGAGATGCGTCCTCGGTGACCGTGGCGTCGCAGCAGCACCACATCGACAGTTTGAAGGCGGATCTGGAAACTACCCGCCGGTCGGCTGCGAGCATGAGCAGCGAAGCCGCGGCCCAGGCCAACTCTCACGCCGAAGAACTTGCCAGGCAGATTAAGTCCGAGCAGGCCAAGATGCAGGCGACGCTCGGTACCGAAATCAACAACGTGAAGCAGAACTCCGACGCCGAAGTGGCCGCCGCCAATACCAAGATCGAGGGCGTCGCCACGGATGTTGGCACGGTGCGCAGCCAGGCTACCCAGACCCAGGATCAGCTCAGTAAGACCATCAGCGATCTGAAATCGGTCAATGGCGATCTCGGTGTGCAGAGCGGCCTGATCGCTACCAATGGCAAGGAGCTGGCGGCCCTGCGTCTCAAGGGTGAGCGCAACTACACCGACATCAAATTGGGCAAGCCCAAGAACGCCAAAGACTTCACTCATTTCGGCGATATCGCCCTGAAGCTGGACGCCTGGGATGCCAAGAAGAGCCGGTATTCGCTGCTGATCTTCGCCGACGACAAGCAGGTCCCCAAGAAGGACAAGTACATCAACGAGCCGGTGCAGTTTTATACCGCGAAGGGCGGACGCACCCCTTATGAGCTGGTCATCAACCAGGTCACCAAGGATGGCATCGTCGGGTATCTCTCGACGCCCAAAGATATGGGGACGCGGTAGCCTACTTGGTCACCACGTCCGCCGTGGTTTTTTCCACCAGCTTCTCGATGTGCATCGAGTAGAGGGCCGATTTGCCTTCGCGGTCGCTTTGAAAATACAGCCGTTGGCTGTCCGGTGAAAAAATCGGACACACCGCCGACGGCTGAGTGGCTTTGTGCTCGCAGAGGGTCCTCTCGTTACCCGTCACGCGCAGCAGCAGCAGCACGTTTGGCGATGCCTTGTTCTCGCTCGCTCCGGCGAATACCGAGGTGTCCCGATTGGCTGAAAAGCTGGCAAACTGGCTGGTTTTGGCGATCAGCTTATCGGTACCTGTATCCGGAGTGTGCTCGCGGATGGCGTGCAGTTGCGTGTGGTCTTCCGGAAAGACCAGGTACAGCAGCGTCCGCCCGTCCGACGCCCAAAGGGCGGCCGCGATCTGGCCCATCGCCAGTTTCAGCTGCCGGTTCTGCTGCCCGTCCTGATTGACCAGCCACAATCCCCGGTCTGCGCCGCGATAGAGCACCTGCGCGCGATACGGCCGGGGCAGGGGATCGGTCATGCCCACGGGCGATTCGAGCACCGTGCGCGCCGCGCCCGTCACCAGCGACACCATGCGCAGCCGCGAAGCGCCCGTTTGGGCCTCGATGAGCGTGGCATGCGTACCGTCGGGACCGACCGTCACTCCGTGCGCCCGGTCCCACCCATCTGGCACGCGGTAGAGTTCCCGCTCCTTCAAGCCGAACGTCGCCAGCCAGAGGGACCGTCCCGCGCAGTAGCAGAAGGCGCGATTGTCCGGTGTCAGCGTTACGGTGGCGCCGTCCAATTCCTCGACGTCGGTCAACTGGCGGGTTTCGGCGCTCTTCAAATCGATGCGAAACACTTGCGGCGACCCGGTACGGTCGCAAGTGAACAGCAGGTACGAGCCGTTATTGGCGATGGCGCGGGAATAATACTCGGGCAGGTTGCTGGAATAAGACGGGCTGGTCAACCGGTAGACGTCGATTTCAGTAGCAGGGTCCGGGTAGCGTTTCGCGTCGGAAGGAAAGGTCGCGAGCTTGTGGCCCTCGGCTGCCGCGGCCGCTGTAGCGAGCCCGGTGAAGAGGAACATTCGGCGCGTCCAGCGGCGCCCCGCATCGGCCATGATTCGATGATACGCCACCCGCGCCGGGCGGGTGACACGGTGGAACGATAGCTGGACTTACTGCGGCGCTGGCCTGTGACTGGCGGAGATGTATTCTATTTGCAGCTTGTGGCGACCATGCTCGCCACTGATGTTCGGCGAATCTACACCTTCAACACACAGGATTTCGAAGTCTTTGCGGAACTCGCGGTTGTGACACCGTAACCCCAAGTTCGCGTTCTGGGGAGTTGGAATCGGTGGAAGGGGAAACCGGGTTAGAATTCGGAGCCCCATCCGAACCCGCGTTTCTGCATTCCACTAAATCTTCTCCGCCTCGCCCGTCTCCCCTGTAGAGCGCGCCGAAATCGTTCCGCGCTAAAATAAAACTGCGGACTTCCTCCCGTAACGAGAACATTTATTCATGATTGTCGACACCCTACTGGCGAAAGTCTTCGGCACCAAGACAGAGCGCGAAATCAAAGGGATGCTGCCCAAAGTGGCGTCCATCTCCGAATTCGAGCCTGCCATGAAGTTGCTTTCCGATATCGATCTGGCCGCTAAAACTATCGAGTTCAAGGAAAAACTGGCCCAGGGCGCCACTTTGGACGATATCCTCTTCGAAGCCTTCGCCGTGGTCCGCGAAGCCGGCCGGCGCTTCCTGAACATGCGGCATTTTGATGTGCAGCTCATTGGCGGCATGGTTCTTCACAGCGGCAAAATCGCCGAAATGAAGACCGGTGAAGGAAAGACCCTGGTCGCGACCCTCCCCGCGTATCTGAACGCTCTCGATGGCAAGGGCGTCCACCTGGTCACCGTCAACGATTACCTGGCCAAACGCGACTCCGAATGGATGGGCCGCCTCTACAAAGCCCTGGGACTGCGCGTGGGCGTGATTGTTCACGATCTGGACGACGATGAACGCAAGGACGCCTACGCCGCCGATATCACCTACGGCACCAATAACGAATTCGGCTTCGACTACCTGCGCGACAACATGAAGTTCCGCATCGAGGATTGCGTACAGCGGACCCACAACTACGCCATCGTCGATGAAGTCGATTCCATCCTGATCGACGAAGCGCGCACGCCACTCATCATTTCCGGCCCGTCCGAGGAATCCACCGACAAGTACTACAAGATCAACCGCATCATTCCCAAGCTGGTGCGCGGCGAAGTCATCGAAGGCAAGGAGCCCGGCGAAAAGTACACCACCGGCGATTACACCATCGATGAAAAGCACAAGACGTCCGCACTTACCGAGGAAGGCGTGCTCAAGGTGGAGCGGCTCCTCAATATCGGCAATCTCTACGACGCCGCCAATATCGAGTACAACCACCACGTCCAGCAGGCCCTGCGCGCCCACGTGCTCTACCAGCTCGATCGCGAATACGTGGTCAAGGACGGCGACGATGGGCCGGAAGTGATCATCGTCGACGAGTTCACCGGGCGGCTGATGCCTGGCCGGCGCTGGTCCGACGGCCTCCACCAGGCCGTGGAAGCCAAGGAAGGCGTCAAGATCCAGCGCGAAAACCAGACCCTGGCCACCATCACCTTCCAGAATTACTTCCGCATGTACAAGAAACTTTCCGGAATGACCGGCACGGCGGAAACCGAAGCGGCCGAATTTCAGAAAATCTACAACCTCGACGTCACCGTTATCCCCACGAACCGCAATATGATCCGCATTGAGAATCCGGACGTGGTGTACCGCACCGAGGCCGAGAAGTTCCGCAACGCCGCTATCGAGATCAAGAAATCCAACGAGACCGGACAGCCCGTGCTGGTCGGCACCATCTCGGTCGAAAAGTCCGAAAGGCTGTCCGCTATTCTTAAGCGCATGGGCGTGCGCCACGAAGTCCTGAACGCCAAGAACCATGAGCGCGAAGCCTCCATTGTGGCCCAGGCCGGGCGAAAGAGCGCGGTCACCGTCTCCACCAATATGGCCGGCCGCGGCACCGACATCCTGCTGGGCGGCAATCCGGAGTTCATGACCAAGGATGCCTGTCTCAAGGAGAAAGTGGCGGAGCGTCTCAGCGAATCCGAAGCCCAGTACGTGGCCGACGAGCATTTCTATTACTTCACTCACCTGGACCAGTTCTATCGCGTGCGCCGCGACAAATGGGACGAGCTGTACACCGGTTTCAAAGCCAAGACCGACGCCGAACACGATGAAGTGGTCAAGTCCGGCGGCCTGTACATCGTCGCCACCGAACGCCACGATTCCCGGCGCATCGACAATCAGCTTCGCGGCCGCGCCGGCCGCCAGGGCGACCCCGGCAGTTCGCGTTTCTTCCTCTCGCTGCAGGACGATCTGTTGCGCATCTTCGGCGGCGAGCGCATGCAGAACCTGATGCTCCGCCTGGGCATGGAAGAGGATGTGCCCATCGAAAGCAGGATGATTACCAATCGCATCCTCAAGGCCCAGGAAGCCGTCGAAGCCCAGAACTTCGAGGCCCGCAAACACCTTCTGGAATACGACGACGTCAACAATAAGCAGCGCCAGGCGGTCTATGGCATGCGCCGCCAATTACTCGAAGGCATCGATCAAAAAGAGCACGTGGTGGAGATGGTGCGCGGCATCGTCGACCAGGACATCGACATGCGCTGTCCCAACGACAAGCATCCCGATACCTGGGACCTGCCCACCCTTCGCAACGATATCCTCAGCCAGTTCGGGGCCAAGATCGACCTCACCGAAATCTCCCAGTTGACGGCTGACGAGATGTCCGCCGCCATTGTAGAGCGGCTGCAGGGCAAGTATCGGGAGAAGGAAGACCTGGTGGGCGCCGATGTGATGCGCCAGACCGAGCGGATCGTGATGCTGCAGGTAATCGACAACCAGTGGAAGGATCACTTGCTGTCGATGGACGAATTGAAGCAAGGCATCGGCAATCGCGCCTACGGGCAGAAGGATCCGCTGGTCGAGTACAAGAAGGAGTCCTACGAGCTGTTTTCCGCCATGATGGACCGCATCGAAGACGAAGCGGTCCGTTACCTGTACTTCCTGCAGGTGTCGAGCGGCGCGGCCCCGGTTGGGCCGTTTCCCGACGAGGACGGAAACGGGGAGTCCACCGAGTCCCCGGCGGCGCGGCCCGATGCCGAGGAGCAGCAACGACAGGCCGCCAAGGCGCAGATGGAGGACTTCACCCGCAGCACGCTACGCAAGAAGGACAAGGAACTGCAGGACCTGCAATTCGTAGGAGGCGACGGCGCCACCGGCGCTCAACCCGTCAGCGTGGGTCAGAAGGTCGGCCGAAACGATCCATGCCCATGCGGTAGTGGTAAAAAGTACAAAAAATGCCATGGGGTGGGGTAGCGGGAAACCCCTACCTCCCGGTCGGAGTCCAATGCTGAAAATGAGACTTTTCCTAGTTATCGCTGTCGCGCTGCAGCCGTCGCTGGTGGCCGCCGCCATCCTGCCTGACACTATAGGCGCCTTCAAACGGCAGGAAGGTGTTCACAAACCGAATCTTCCCGGTCCCGCCGGCCTCTGGCAGGAACTCGGATTAAGGGATTCCGATACAGCCCTGTATGGCGCCGCCGCGACTTTCACGGCCACCGCCTACCAACTGGCCGATTCCACGGCAGCTCTGGCGGCCTTCGACTGGCAGAGGCCGGCTTCGTCGAAGCCTTCCAAAGCCGCTTCGCTGGCCGCAGAAACGGCTGACAGCCTACTTCTGGTAGAAGGGAACTACCTGCTCTCATTCCAAGGCTACAAGCCCTCTAAGCCCGAATTGAAGGCCGTTCTGGGATCTCTGCAGCACGTCGATCATTCCGCCTTCCCAATCTTCTACCTCCCCGAACCAGGATTTGTACTCAACAGCGACCGTTATATCACCGGTCCGGCAGGTTTGGAGGCCTTTTTGCCGGGAATTCCCGCCTCCGCCATAGCGTTTCAACTGGGCGCTGAAATCCAGTCGGCCGTTTTCCACAACCCCAAGGGCGACTTGATCCTTGCCGTTGTCAACTATCCCACACCGCAAATCGCTATGAAGCAGCTTGCCGAGTTCGAGAAAACGGGACTGACTGTCCGGCGTTCCGGACCGCTGGTGTCGGTAGTTTTGCCCGCAGCCGCCGACCCGAGTTTGGCCCAAGATCTGCTCAAGCAGATCTACTATCAGGCCAATGTGACCGTTCCCGAGCACATCCCTACACTCAAGGACAATATCGGCAACCTGGTGATAAATGCCTTCGTTCTCATCGGGATACTGCTCGCGATCACGCTGGTTGGGGGCCTCACGGTGGGTGGTATGCGGGCTTACCAGCGCCGCGGTGGACGCGATCCGGACGCCAACACCGTGATCAGCCTGCACCTCGAATAGCTGTGTGTCCGCTCATAAACTTCCGTTTTTGTGTGCCTTAGACCGAAATCATCGGGCTCTTTAAGCGGCTTTTCGGCCTTAGTGCATAAACTGTGGAAAACCTCTGGATCGCGCAAGTGACCCGCCACGAGCAGCTTACGACCGAAAATTTTACGCCGGATTTTCGCTTGACTTGAGAGCCGTAGGGAAATAAGATCCAACTACAAAGTTTTGGCGGTTGCGATTCCGTCGAAACTGATTCTCCCATCGAACATCACCCTGGTAGAACAGGGGATCGAATGCTCACCCTTCGGGGTGAGCATTTCTGTTTATAGGCAAACATTAGGTTTACGCCCCGTGCGTGCCCCCAACGGCCCTATCGCGCTACACTGGTAGATCCTCAATGACCGATCACAAGTTACAGGTAATTCCCCTGGGTGGCCTAGGCGAATTCGGCATGAACATGACGGCCATTCGCTTCGGCGAAGACATCATCGTGGTGGATTCCGGCATGATGTTTCCCGAAGCTGAACTCCTCGGTGTCGACCTGGTCATGCCCGATCTGACCTTCCTCAAGGAGAATCAGTCCCAAGTCCGAGCCCTCCTGCTGACTCACGGCCATGAGGACCACATCGGGGCCGTTCCGTATTTTCTGAGCGACATAGACGTCCCCGTCTACGGAACGGCGTTCACCCTGGCCCTGGTGGAACGCCGGCTCGAAGAATACGAACTCCAACAAGAGCCCCGGTTGATCACCATCAAGCCCAAACAGATAGTGGAAATCGGCCCATTCAAGGTGGAGTTTCTGCACGTCACCCACTCCATCGTCAGCGCTGTCGCCATGGCGATCACCACCCCCCTTGGCGTGATTATTCACACCGGCGATTTCAAGGTGGATCCCACGCCCACCGACAATGAACTTTTCGACCTGCACACGCTCGCCGACTACGGCAAGCGTGGCGTCCAGTTGTTGCTCTCCGATTCCACCAATGCCGACCGGCCCGGGTATACCGAGAGCGAGCGCGCCGTCCGCCCCCGCATGGAGGAGATTTTCAACCGTTCGGAGCGCCGCATTGTGGTCGCCTGTTTCAGTTCCTCCATCCACCGCGTCCAACTGGTGCTCGATCTCGCCCAGGAATACGGACGCCGTGTCGCCGTAGTCGGCCGCAGCATGGTCTCGGTCACCGAAATCGCCCATTCGCTCGGCCTGCTCGATATTCCCGACGGGATTCTGCTTCGCCCGCAGGATGTCATGAACCTTCCGCCCGACAAAGTCGCCATCCTCATTTCGGGCACTCAGGGCGAGCCGATGTCGGCGCTCTCGCGCGTGGCCGTCGACAACCACAAACAGATCTCCGTGGACCGGGGCGACACGGTGGTTCTGAGCTCGCGCATCATTCCCGGCAATGAGAAGGCCATCTTCCGCATGATCGACCACATGGCGCGCCGCGGGGCCGACGTCATGTACGGCAGCATGAACCCGCCGCTGCACGTCTCCGGGCACGCCAGCGTGGAGGAAATGAAGCTGGTGCTCAACCTGGTGCGGCCGCGCTATTTCATGCCCATTCACGGCGAGTTCCGCCAGCTCTCGAAGCACGCCCGCCTGGCCGAACACCTGCGATTCGCGGGTCTGGAGGAATCCTTCGTGATGGAGTCCGGCGACATCCTCGAGATCGACCATCACGGCGCCCGCAAGGCCGGACGCGCGCCGGCAGGCCGCGTTTGCATCGACTCGGGCACCATCGACGACGTGGTGCAGGAAGTGGTCATCCGCGATCGCCGTCACCTATCCGAAGACGGCATCGTGCTGCCCATCATCGCCATCAACCGCCATACCGGCCGCATGGAGAGCCCTCCCGAGATTGTGAGCCGGGGTTTCGGCGCCGCCATGGACGACGGGTCGGAATTCCTGGCGAATGCGCGGCTGGTTGTAGTCAAGACTCTGGAAGGCTCCAATCAGGAAGAGAAGACCGATTGGGGCGTGATGAAAGAGAAAATCCGCGCCGACCTGAAGCGATACATCGTCAAGGAGACCTCGCGGCGCCCGCTGATCATGCCGGTGATATTAGAAGTATGAGTGGCAGCCTATTTGGCCGGCTTCTCCGGCGCCAGGAATTCCAGCGGTTCCAGCGCCACAATCCGCCATTTCGATTTCTTGCCCTGCCGCTCCACTTCGCACTTGACCACCTGATGCCGCCGAAATATGCCGATCTGGGTGTGCGGTTGCACCACCGATAACGTCCAGTCCAGTTCCAGACTGCGACGGCGGTCGTCGCCCTCGCTCCCCACCAGTTCCACGAACGATTCGATGTCTCCCTGCTGAATCAGCGCGCTCACATTGTCGTGCAGTTGATCGTAGCTGGGCATCTTCTTGTCGAAGGCAGCCAGGAAGGCCGCGGGCACGGTCAAGCTCTGTCCCCGGTCTCCCGACACCTCGGTCAGCGCTCCCAGCGCCTCGGAAATCGCGTCCCACACGTCGCCAGTCTTCGCCGGCGCAAAAAACGTCAACGGCGCGAAAGACGTAATGCGCCAGTGTCCGTCTTGCTTCTCGGTGTGAAGTTTCACGCGGGCGCGGCGTTTCACGGTCCACTCCCCACTGTCCGCGCGGATGTCCATGCGCCAATCTAATTCCACGTCGCGCCCGAGGTCGTCGCCCGTGTTGCTCAGAAAATCGATCGCCGAGGGCGCCAGAGCGTCCCTCAGCAGCACCCCGATGTCTTCCGAAAAATGCTTGAACCCTGGCATCGCGGGATCGAAGAAGGCCCGCAACGCGTCCGGTTTGCCCTCCAGCAGGGCGGTGTGCATGCCTTCGATCATGACGTGAACGTCTTCGCCGGCTCCCGCTTCGGATTGCAGCCGGCCCCCCGCCAGGCACGCGCCCAGGAGCATCGCGGAGATTCGGAACCATGGCCGGCAGGTCATATCAAGTCCTGTAACTGGCATTGATGTGGATATAGCCCTCAGTGAGGTCGCAGGTCCAGAACCGCGCCGTACCTTTGCCCCGGCCGCCGATCCGGAAGTGGATTTCGCACTCCTTGCCGTCCAGTTTGCGCTTGAGTCCGGCTTCCGAAAAGGGCGCCGCCAGCCCCTGCCGGCACACGAGTACGCCTTGCATGTGGATGTCGGACTTGGCTGGATCGAACACCACCCCCGCGTTTCCGGCGGCCGAGAGAATGCGGCCCCAGTTCGGGTCGGATCCGGCAATGGCCGTCTTTACCAGCGGAGAATTGGCGATGGAACGGGCGAGTTTCGCGGCCGCCCCATCGCTCGATGCGCCCGTCACCACAATGGTGACGAACTTCCGCGCCCCTTCGCCGTCGCGCGCAATCGCCTGGGCCAGTTGTTGCATCACCGACGTAGCAGCCTCTTTCACTTTGGCCATTTCCCTGGGGTCCACGCCCACGCCCGAAGCGCCATTCGCCAGCAACAGCAGCGTATCGTTGGTGGACGTGTCGCCATCCACGGAGAGCCGATTGTAGCTGCTCTCCACGCCGCGCTTCAGCATGGTGCGCAACTGAGCCACGGGAATCTGAGCGTCGGTCATCACGAAGCCGAGAGTGGTGGCCATCTGGGGATGGATCATGCCCGACCCTTTGGTCATTCCGGCGAAGCGGACAGTCCCGCGCCTCAGCTTCACTTCGGCTGAAGCGGTTTTCGGAACCAGGTCGGTCGTCATGATGGCGCGCGCCACGTCGTCAAAGCGGGAAGTATTGAGTTGAGCGACCAGCCGCGGCAGCGCGTCCACAATCTTGCCCGCGTCCAGTTCCACTCCGATGACGCCGGTGGATGCCGCCAACACCTGGGACGCCGGCAGTTGCAATATCCGCGCAGCCGCCCTGGCCGTCGCCAGCGCCACGGCATCGCCGGTGCGCGTGGCGCAGTTGGCATTGCCCGCGTTCACCAGCACCGCGCCCACCTTTCCGCCCGAAATCCTCAGGTGCCGGCGGCAAAGCCTCACGGGGGCGGCCTGCACCCGGTTCTGCGTAAAAACGGCCGCCGCATGGGCCGGCATTCCGGTCACGATGAGAGCCAGATCGTCTTTCTCCACCTGGCGAATGCCCGCGAATGTGGAAGCGTACGCGTACCCGAGCGGCAAGTTCAAACTAGTCAGTCCCCCAACTCTTCATTTTCGGTCAACCGCTGCCCATTTGCGAAATCTCGGGCGGAGACTCGGTTGCGGCCCTCGCTCTGCACCTCGATCAATTCCAGCGCGCCCTGGCCGCAAGCCACCAGCAGCGGCTTCACGCTGACCACCGTCCCCGGACGGCCATCCGAGCCGACGACGCGCGATCGACGCACATGCAGGGTCTGCCCGCGAAACCCGGTATACGCTCCCGGCGATGGCTGCAGCCCGCGCACCTGGTTATGAATCCGAGCGGCGGCGCGCGTCCAATCGATGCGTCCATCTTCCTTCTTCAACATGGGAGCATAGGTAGCCAGCGCCGGGTCCTGCGCTTCGGGGACGATGGCTCCCGCGGCAAGCCCCTCCAGCGTTTCCAGCAGCAGATCGGCGCCCATCGCCGCGAGCCGCTTGCCGAGCGAGGGCGCATCCTCATCCGGCGGAATTTCGGTCTCGGCTTTCAGCAGCATGGCGCCCGTGTCGAGCCCCGCATCGATCCGCATGGTCGTCACTCCGGTCCGGGTTTCGCCATTGAGGATGGCCCACTGGATGGGTCCGGCCCCGCGATACTTCGGCAGCAGCGACCCATGAACATTGAGAATGCCCAGCGGCGGCAGATCGATCGCGCTCTGCGGGATGATCTGGCCATAGCCCACCACCACCATGGCATCGGCGTTCTGCGCACGCAAGAACTCCACCGCTTCGGGGCGGCGAATCCGTTCCGGCTGATAGACCGGCAGCGACAGACGCAAGGCAGCCTCTTTTACCGGCGGGGCGGCGAGTTGCCGGCCGCGGCCGCGGGGCCGGTCGGGCTGCGTCAGGACGGCCGTAACCTGGTGTCCCGCTTCCACAAGGCGCTCGAGCGTGGGCACCGCGAAAGCGGGAGTTCCGAGAAAGACCAGGCGCAGATTGCGCGGCATGGCCGCCTCAGTCCCAGTCCCCGGCGCGTTGCAGTTTCTTGATTTTGCGCTTCATCAGATCGCGCTTGAGGGCGCTGATGTGGCTGATGTAGAGGCGGCCATAGAGGTGGTCGGTTTCGTGGAGGAATGCGCGCGCCAGCAGGTCTTCGCCGGTCTTTTCGACATCCTCTCCCTTGGCGTTCTTGAAGTGGACCGTGACGCGTTTCCCGCGCCGTACCTGCTCGCGGAAGCCGGGGATGCTGAGACACCCCTCTTCGCCTTCCTGGCGCCCTTCCACCTTAACGATCTTGGGATTGATAATGACGAGTTTATCTTCCACACGCTCCCCGTTCGACACGTCGATGACCGCGATCTTCCGTGAGAATCCGATCTGCGGCGCCGCCAGGCCCACCCCTTTGGCGGCGTACATCGAGTCGAACATGTCCTGCAAAAACTTATCCAGCTCGGGTGTTCCGAACTCCGTCACGTCGTCGGCCTCACGGTCCAGAACCGGATCGCCGAACTTTACTATCGGGTAAACCATATGAACATTTCAGTTTACAATTGACAGTCTACAGTGGACCGTTACGCCCGCGGGACCGCTGCGTCGGCTGTCAACTGTGAACTGTCGACTGTGAACTGCTAGAACTCCTTCACCTGCTCCAGATATCCATCGTAATTCCGCCGCGTCTCCGCCAGCGAATCCCCGCCGAATTTTTCGAGAAAGGCCTGCGCCAGCACGATCGCCACCATGGCTTCTCCGATCACTCCCGCCGCCGGCGCCACGCAGACGTCCGAGCGCTCATAGGCGGCCAGCGAGGCCTCGTGTGTAGCCAGGTCCACCGATTCCAGAGGCCGCCGCAGCGTCGAAATGGGTTTCAGAAAGCCCCGCACCAAAACGTCCTGCCCGTTAGTGATGCCGCCCTCCAATCCGCCGGCCCGATTGGCGCCGCGCGTGAAGCGCCGCTCCTCGCGATTGTAATGGATGGTGTCCTGCGCTTTCGAACCGAAATTGGCGGCGCCTTCCGCCGCGAATCCCACTTCCACGCCCTTCACCGCCTGTATGGAAACAATGGCCTGCGCCAGGCGTCCGTCCAGCCGCGTATCCCAGGCAATGTGCGACCCCAGACCCACCGGGACGCCGCGCGCCACCACTTCGAACACGCCGCCCACCGTATCGCCGGTGCGGTAGGCCTCATCGACCACTTCTTTCATGCGGCCTTCGGTTTCGGCATCCACGCAACCGAGCAGCACCTCGTCGCGCCGGCTCAAGCCGACGATTTCGTCCCACGCCGCCGCGCGTTCCAGGCGCACCGGACCGACCGCGACGACGTGGCTCAGCACCCGGATGCCGAACTCCCCCAGCAGCGCTTTGGCCATGGCGCCCACGGCCACGCGCGCCGTGGTTTCCCGAGCGCTGGCCCGCTCCAGAATGTAGCGCGCATCGTGGAAATTAAACTTGATGGCGCCGGCCAGATCGGCGTGTCCCGGACGCGGACGCGTCACCGGCTTACGCTTGTCTTCGCCGCCGTCGATGTCTTCCACGGGAAGCGCTTCCGTCCAATTCTTCCAGTCCCGATTCCGAATCAGGATCGCGATGGGCGACCCGATGGTACAGGAGTGCCGCACGCCCGCGACGATCTCGGCGCGGTCGTTCTCAATCTTCATGCGTCCACCACGCCCGTAGCCCTGTTGGCGGCGCCACAGTTCGCGATTGACGGCATCGACGGAAATGGGTATGCCGGCAGGAAGTCCTGTAAGAGTTGCTACTAAACACTCTCCGTGGGACTCTCCGGCGGTCTCGAAACGCAACATTAGCGAAGACTTATTATCGTAGCAGACTCGTCAAACGGGCCGCTTTCAGGTAGTTACGCGAAGCCCGGGACCTTCGCGGGAGATTGCGGAGGCGCTCACAATACGGCAAACAATGCCGCCGCGCAGTACACTATCGTTTCTATCCGGGAGATCCTTGATGAAAACGAGGGTGAAAACGAAATCCATACTGCTGCTGGCCTTCCTGGCGTTACCCGTCTGCTCCGCGGAACCCATCCGGGAACGCCGCAACTTCGATGACGCCTGGAAATTCTACAAGGGCGACGCACCGGGTTCCGAAAACCCGGCCGCCGATGACAGCGCCTGGCGCAAGCTGAATTTGCCGCACGATTGGTCCATCGAAGGCCCCTACAGCGCATCCAATGCCAGCGGAACAGGCTTTCTGCCCGGCGGTATCGGTTGGTATCGCAAGACGTTTTCACTCCCCGAATCGGCGCGCGGCCGCAGAATCTTTCTGGCGTTCGACGGCGTGTACCGCGATAGCGACGTGTGGATCAACGGCCACCTTCTCGGTCACAGGCCGTACGGGTATTCGTCGTTCGAATATGAGCTGACGCCGCACGTCCATTTCGGGGCCACCCCCAACGTGGTGGCCGTCCGCGTGGACCACTCGGTTATCGCGGATTCGCGCTTCTATACCGGCAGCGGCATCTACCGGCACGTCTGGCTCACTCTCACGTCGCCCGTCCATGTGGCCCACTGGGGAACCTATGTCTACACTCCGTTGGTGACCGGATCGCAGGCTCTGGTCTCCATTGAAACCAACCTGATGAACCAATCCGCGGCCGATTCGCCGGTGCGTCTGACCACGGTCATCGAGGACGCCGCCGGCCGCGAACTCGCTACGGTCTCCAGCGAAGATCGCCTGGCTGCGGGCACGGGGCGAGGCTTCACACAGCAGGTCTCCGCGCCCCAGCCCCGGCTTTGGTCGCTCGACGAGCCGATTCTGTACACGGCCGTTACGCGCGTCCTCGCGGACGGAATTCTTGCCGACGAAATCCGCACGCCCTTCGGCATCCGCACCATTCGCTTCGATCCCAACGGCGGTTTCTTCCTCAACGGTAAGCCGCTCAAGTTCCAAGGCGTGTGCCTGCACCACGACCTCGGCGCGCTGGGTGCGGCCTTTTCCGGAGCGGCCCTGGAGCGGCGGCTGAAGCTTCTGAAAGAGCTCGGCGTCAATGCCATCCGCTGCTCCCACAATCCCATGGCGCCGGAAGAGTACGATCTCTGCGACCGGCTCGGCTTGCTGGTAATGGATGAAGCTTTCGACGAATGGACCGGCGGCAAGCACAAATGGATTCAAGGCTGGAACGCCGGCACGCCCGGCGTCAGAGGCTACCACGAAGTCTTCGCGGAATGGTCCGATCGCGATATCGCCGACATGGTGCTGCGGGACCGCAACCACCCCTCCATCGTGCTGTGGAGTATCGGCAACGAAATCGACTACCCCGGCGATCCCTTCGGCCACCCAATGGGCGCGAGCGGTATCAAACCGGGCATGCGCAACGCCGATGAGTTAGTGCCCGTCGCGCGCCAATTGATCGCCGATGTCAAGAAGCTCGACGGCACGCGGCCGGTCACCCAGGCGCTGGCCGACACCCTGGCGTCGAATGCCACGGGCCTGGCCGACCTGCTGGATGTCGCCGGCTACAACTACCTGGAGCAGCACTACGCGCGCGATCACCAGACATACCCGAATCGCATCATTCTCGGGAGCGAGAATTCCCACTCCCTGGCCGCCTGGCGCGCCGTGGCTGCGAACGACTATGTGACGGGACAGTTCCTGTGGACCGGCATCGACTATCTTGGCGAGGCTCACGCTTACCCGGCGCGCGGCAACAGCGCCGGCCTGCTGGATCTCTGCGGTTTCCGCAAACCGCTCGCCTATCTGCGCGAAGCGCTATGGAGCGGCAAGCCGATGGTCTACGTTGCCGCGCGCCAACCCGGGGCGGCTGGCGCGCCCCTGGTGGAACATTGGAACTGGACGGGAGATTCGCGCAAGACCATCCCGGTAGAGGTCTATACCAATTGCCAGTCCGCGGAATTGTTTCTGAATGGCCGCTCGCTCGGCGAAAGCCCAATGCTGCAGTGGGACGTCCCCAACGAACCCGGCGTGGTTCGCGTAATCGGCAAGCGGGATTCCAAGGAGGCCGCGCGCTTCGAGCTGGTCACTGCCGACGCGCCGCATCACATACTACTGACCGCCGAACAGGGGGCGGACCTGTCTCACGTCACCATCCAGGTGGTGGACGCCGAAGGCCGGCGCGTCTATTTTGCCGACACCACGGTGGAAGTCCAGGTCGGCGGAGGCGAACTGGCCGCGCTCGATTCCGGCGATATCCGCGACGTGAGTTCGGTCCAGGCGAACCGCCGCAAGGTGTATCAGGGGCGCGCGCTGGCGATCGTACGTGGCGGCGTCACCGGGAAGATCACGGTTCGCGCGTCGGCGGCCGGCTTGGCGCCTGCCGAATTGGTACTGACGCTGAAATAAACAGCCATCCCGGCACGGAGCCGGCGTTTCCGGAGATCGGCTGCGCGCAAACGATCCGCCCTACAAAAGTCAGGCTTGGCGAATCGCTTCGATGTCGATGGAGATCTTGATGTCTTCGCCTACCAGGACGCCACCGGTATCGAGGGCGACATTCCAACCCAGGTCGAAATCCTTGCGGTTGATCTTGGTAGTCGCGCTCGTCCCGATACGCAGGTTGCCCCACGGATCCTTGGCTTCGGGCGTCGGCCGTTCGACGTTCAGGGTCACTTCGCGCGTTACGCCGTGGATGGTCAGGTCGCCCTTCACCTGTAATTCGCCATCTTCCGGAGTGATTTCCTTGCTGCGAAAGGCGATTTCGGGATGCTTCTCCACATCGAAGAAATCGGCGCTCTTCAAATGGGTATCGCGCTGGGCGTCGCGTGTCGAGACGGAAGCCGTGTCGATTGTCGCCGTCAGGCTGGAATTTTCAGGGTTTTCCGCGTCGTACTGCACCGTACCGGATACCTTGGTGAACTCGCCGCGAACGTTGGAGATCATCATGTGACGGACGCTGAAATGCGCCGCTGAATGGGCTGAATCGATCTGATAGGTAACCTGCGACATGGTCATTCCTCCTTGAACAGTTAATGCTCGTTATCACAATAGATGTTATCACAGGTACGAGGTCTTGCGGAAGAGCACCCGGAGGCGGGCTCCCATTGCGGGGCGTATCGATTCGCCCCGCGCGCTTCTGGCTTTCGAGACCGTGCCGGACGCAGTTGGTAAGGGAGGCCTTGAGTCTATCGAAATCGGCACGAACGATGTTGACGCGCCGATTGATCGCCAGACCGCGGCTTGGAGCATACCGCCGACGAGGGAATAGTACAATAACGGAACTCGATGGACAAGGAACTGGAGCGCGGGATCGAACTGTTTAACCACGAAGAATTCTTCGAATGCCATGAAGTGCTGGAAGCCATCTGGACGCCGGAGCGCGGTGTGCGGCGGCTGTTCCTGCAGGCGCTGATCCACTTCGCGGTGGCGTTTTATCACGACCAGCGGAAGAATCCGGTGGGCGCGAGCCGCCAGCTTCGCAAGGGATTGCGGAAGTTGTCCGGATATCTGCCGGAGTGTGAAGGAATCGACACGGCCCGGCTATATCGCGACGGGGTGGCGGCCGCCCGGTTGACCGAGGCGCACCGGGCCGTTGGGGCATATCCGCGACTGTATGTCTAACCTTCACCCGGACTGTTTGCGCAGAGCCCGTTTCTTGCTGGCCCATTCCGGCTTCACCGTCTGGCGCGCGCGGCCAATCGCCAGGGCGTTGGCCGGGACATCCTCAGTGATTACCGAGCCGGCGCCCAGATAGGCGCCGTCCCCGATTTCAAGAGGCGCCACCAGAGTGGTGTTGCTGCCGACGAACGCGCCTTCGCCGATGCGGGTTGGATGCTTGCGGGAGCCGTCATAGTTGCAGGTGATGGCGCCGGCGCCAATGTTGGTGCGCGCCCCGATGTGCGAATCCCCCAGGTACGCCAGGTGGTTAGCCTTGGCGCCCGCGCCCATCCGGGTCTTCTTCAGTTCCACGAAATTGCCGATGTGAGCGCCTGGTTCCACATGGCTATCCATGCGCAGCCGGGCAAACGGACCCACCTGGGCGCCGCGATCCAGCCGCGATGAGTGAATCAGCGTGAATGGTCCGACGTCGACTTCGTCGCCCAACTCCGAATCGCTGACAATCGCACCCGCTCCGATGCGGCATGCCTCGCCGATGGTGGTGCGGCCCAGAATCTGGGCGAACGGCGAAACCACCGTATCCATTCCGATGCGGACGTCCATATCGACGGTCACGGTTTCGGGCTTCTCGATGGTGACGCCGTCCACCATCAGCTCGCGCAGTTTCCGGGTGCGCAGAAGCCGGTCCGCCTCGGCCAGTTCCAGGCGGTTGTTGATGCCCAATACCTCGGTGGGGTCGTCGATTTTGACGGCTTCCACGAAATGGCCGGCGCGGTTAAGGATCTCCACCATGTCGGTGAGGTAGAACTCATTGGCCGCGTTGTCGGGCCGGATGGAGTCGATGTACTTCCAGAAGAGATCCGCGCGGTAGCAATAGATTCCCATGTTGGCCTCGCGCACCTCCAATTGTTCGGGAGTGCCGGCTTTCTGTTCGACGATGGCCGCGACGCGTCCGCCGTCGCCGCGGATGACCCGTCCATACCCGGTGGGGTCGCTCATTTCGGCGGAGAGCAGAACGCCCGCGCCATCGCTCGATGCCGCCGCCTGCAGCATGTGCTCCAGGGTCGCGGCGCGCAGCAGCGGTCCATCGCCGTATACGATCATGAGGTAGCCGTCCAGGCCGGACAGCACGCTGCGGCCCACCATCAGGGCGTGGCCGGTGCCTTTCTGTTCCTTCTGCTCGATGAAGCCGATTCCCGGCGTGCTGACGGCGCGCCTGACCTCCTCGGCCTGGTGTCCGACCACCACGAAAATGCGCTCCGGCGGCGCGACTTGGAGCGCCGTCGCAACCACGTGCTCCACTAATGTCTTCCCGCCCGCCTGGTGCAGCACTTTGGCTTTGCGCGACTTCATGCGGGTACCGAGGCCGGCGGCAAGGATGACGATCGTAACAGGCTTATCCATCATCTCCACTGTAAGCCATCAGCCGTCAGCCTACAGCCATCAGCCGATCCGGTGTGTTGCGCGGTTGCACCGCATACCGGATCACCCAACCGCTCAAAATGGACTTCTTGCGCTTCGCCATGGCATACTCTACCTGTCTGAAACGCGACCCAGGCTTGGCTCGGCTTGCGCCGGCGCCAACGCAAGCTTCCGCTTCAATACATAGCGCCCCCGGCGGTTGAGGGGAGCTGAAGGCTGATGGCTGTTTTGAACTGGCTTGTAATCGGCATCGGCGATATCGCCGCGAAGCGCGTCATCCCGGGCATTCTTGCCTCTCCGCGCAGCCGGCTGGCCGGCATCGTCACGCGCGACCCGGCCAAGGCCGCTCCATACAATGTGCCTGCGTGGACCGATCTCGATTCCGCGCTGGAGCAGAGCGGCGCCACGGCTGTCTATGTTGCCACGCCTGTCTTCCTGCATGCCCCTCAGACCATCGCCGCGTTGCGCGCCGGTATGCACGTGCTGTGTGAAAAGCCGATGGCGCTTACCTACGCCGACGCGCGGCGGATGCAGGACGCCGCTCACGACACCGGCCGTACCCTCGGTATTGCCTACTATCGCCGGCTGTATCCGAAAGTTCTGCGTGTCAGGGAACTCTTGACCGCGGGCGCCATTGGCCGGCCCGTGTTCGCCGAAGCGACTTCGCACGACTGGTTCCATCCCACCGACGGGTTCCGCGCCTGGCTCGTGGACCCGGCCATGGCGGGACATGGACCGCTGCGCGACGTCGCTTCCCATCGCATCGACCTGATGAACTACCTGTTCGGCGAGCCTCGGCGCGTCAGCGGACATCTTTCCACGCTGGTTCATCCCATACGAGTGGAAGACAACGCCACGGTTTTGGTGGAGCACCATGGCGGCATGCGCAGCATGGTGGATGTCCGCTGGCATTCGCACGTGCCGCGCGACGAATTTCGCATCCGCGGGACCGAAGGCGAACTCGATCTCACGCCTCTGAACGGCCCCGAACTCGTGTATCCGGGCGGCGTGGAGCGGATTCCCGCGCCAGCCAACCTGCACTTCCCGTGCATCGACGATTTCGTGAACGCCGTGCTGGAGGGCCGCGAACCGGTTTCCACCGGCGCTACCGCCCTGGCGGCCGAATGGGTGATGGACCAGGCCGCGGGGTAAGGTTAAGCATGAAGCCAACGACCTACCGCGATCTGGCTGACTTTGGCCTGCCGCTCATCATGCCGGGAGATTCCATGTTCTCCGAGTTGGTCCAGGGCGTCGAAGAGCGGTCGCAGGACTTCGAACCTTGGCCCGGCGACGATTTGGATACGGCAGCGGTTCTGTTGAATCAGAGTGGAAAGTCTGTCGTCACTCTGGCGTTTATCTGGCGATACACCACCGCCGATGGGAGAATCCGGCCAAGCCATTATTCGAATCTGGGATCGAGCGCGCAGATGGACGTCCTGTGCGGGCGAGCCGCGGTAGTGCCGGATCGCGGCAGCTTCATTCTTCCGGGCTCCGACCGGCTGAGTACGGAACACGGAATATTCGGCAACAATCCGGATGTTTTGACGCGCGGCCCCATGGGTCACAGCGGCGGGTTTGGCGGAGGCTCCCGCCAGGGACGGTCCGGGGAGATCGCCGCCATCGAGCTATGTCTGGACGGCGCGATCTTCGACGATGGTCTCTGCGTGGGACGACGAATCCAGCATTCTCGAAGGCCTGACCGGCAGCCTGCAGTTCCAGTGCGACACCGCCCGCGAGATCGTCGCAGCCTTGCGCAACGGAGAATCGGCGGGTCGGGCCTTCGAGATCCTTCGGCCCTTGTCTCGCCAATCCGGCATGCGTCCAACGCTTCAGCTTCTCACGGTGTTTGCGAATATGGCGATCCGGCAGTTGATCGACGCCGACGGCGCGTCGTTATTGGCCTGGTTCGAGCGGATCGCCGAATCGGAACCGATCCCGCTGCACCGCCCGTAGATAATAGAAAGTACCGCCATGCGTTCCATTCTCCTGTTTTTCTGTGCCTGGTGCTCTTTGGCCCAGGACCCGGCTACCGTCCGCATCGACTCGGGCTCGCTTACCGGCAAAGACATGGGCGAGGTCCGCGCCTGGCTGGGGATTCCCTACGCCGCTCCTCCGGTGGGCGACTTACGCTGGCGCCCGCCACAGCCGGCGGCGCGGTGGGAAGGCGTCCGCGCGGCGGACCAGGTTGGCGCGGCTTGTATCCAGGCGGCATTGGGAGGATTGGGCGGGTCCCATCTGCCGCAAAGTGAGGACTGCCTGACGCTGAACGTGTGGGCGCCGAAGGATGCCAGAGACGACGCCGTGATGTTCTGGATTCACGGGGGCGCGTTCGTCGAAGGAAGCGGCGGAAGCCCTGCCTATAACGGCGCCGCGCTGGCACGCCAAGGGGTGGTGGTAGTGACCCTCAATTACCGTTTGGGCGAACTGGGCTTCTTCGCGCACCCGGAACTGACCCGCGAATCGCCCGGCCGGCCCGCGGCGAATTTCGGACTCATGGACCAGATGGCCGCCCTGCGTTGGGTGCAGCGGAACATTGCGGCATTCGGCGGCGATCCGAAACAGGTGACGGTCTTTGGCGAATCGGCCGGGGCCATGTCGATCTACATGCTGATGACCTCTCCGGAGGCGCGAGGATTATTCGCGCGCGCGACGGCCGAAAGCGGGCCGGTTTTCGGTTCCATGCGCACGCTGGCGCAGTTGGAGCGCACCGGCGAAGAACGCGCCGCCGCCTGGGGTGCGGCCGATTTGAAGGCGTTGCGCACGCTTCCCTCCCAGACGTTCACGCATGCCGGGTTGGCCGCCGGCCCCGTGATCGACGGCAAATACGTGCCGGAGGAGCCGCGGATAGCCTTTGCCGAAGGCCGTCAGGCGCCGGTACCGTTCCTATTGGGCGCCAATAGCTACGAGGCAAGTCTGATGGCACTGCTGGGTGTGTCCGCCGACAGGCTGGGGGCACTGGCGGCCGCCGGCGCCGAAAGACTGCGGGAATTGTACGGCGACGATCCGCAGCGCCGCGCGCAACAGATCTTTACCGACGCCGGATTTCTGGAGCCTACTCGTTTTTTCGCCGCGCGCATGGAGAAATCAGGCAAGCCCGCCTATCTGTATTACTTTTCGTATGTGGCGGAACGGTTGCGCGCCCGCTTGCAAGGCGTCCCGCACGGAGGCGAGATCCTGTTCGTATTCGACAACTTCCCCGTTGGCGCGCTGGCGTCGACACTCTCGGAGCGGGACCGCACGATGGCGGACATGGTGAGCCGGTATTGGGTGAACTTCGCCAGAACCGGAAATCCCAATGGACCGGGCCTGCCGGAGTGGCCTGCCTATCGGGCCGCGACGGACAGTCTGCTGGAACTGGGTTCGGAGGTCGCGGTTCGCGAACACTTCAGAAGGCCTCAGCTCGATATGATCGAGCAGGTGCGAAGGGCGAATGGGGCAGGGAAGGGCCAGTAGAGTGGGCTCTCAATTGCTGTAAGGTAGAGGCATGAGATCTGCCCAGATCGGCATTTTGGTTTTGGCCGCGGCATTACCCGCCGCCGCCCAGGTGTGTACACCGCGGAATTTTTCGGGCGCCTACGGCTATCAGCTTTCGGGCAATACCACGATCTCGGGCGATTCGAAACCGGTTGCTGCCATTGGCCGCCTTGAGTTTAACGATCAGGGCGGGGTGGCAGGCGTGGGGTCGGTAAATTTCGCCGGTTACTTCTTAGGCAACCCCGTCACCGGCAGCTATGAGGTGCATACCGATTGCACTATCTCCTGGAGCCTGCAGGACACTTCGGGCGCGTTTCAACATTTCTCCGGAACCGTCGGGCCGGATTTGCAGCGCGCCACTTTCCGTCAGACCGATCCGGGCGGAGCCGGCGGCGGCACGTTGGCAAAGCTCGCGAGCGATTGTTCCAACGCGGCCTCTCAAGGAAGCTTCACCTTTTCGATCTCCGGAGGCGCCATTCCGATGAATCCGGGCGAAGTGGCGCACAAGATTTCATTCGAAGGCACCGTGACCGCCGATGCCGCCGGCAATCTGTCGCTCCTTCGCGACGGCGTGGCGACGCCGGCCGGAACCGCGGCCGTGGGGGCGGACTGCATCGTGGACATGACCGTGACGCCGTCCCCGGGCGCTTCGATCAAATTGCGTGGCGTTCTGGTGTCCGGAGGGAAGGAGATTCTGGCGATTGAGACCGATCCGGGAACCGCGGTGAATGCGCGCTTTCACGCCCGCTGACAGTGGGGAAGCCAATCGCCCTTACGCCGCTGGTATCGACAGATGGACCTTGGCGGTGCCGCAGTGCTCCCGCAGTTTCTCCTGGAGCAGCGCCAAGTCGGACATATGGCCGTCCGGGATCGGAATCCGCTTGGCGACGCGCACCGAAGTGCGGCCGGTGAAGGTCTCAAAGGTCAGGACGAGGCGGGCAGGCGGATCGGTGGCCGCACTAGCTTCCACCAGGAACTTGCCCGAGAGGATCCACGGTGAATATTCTCCGTTACAAAAGAAGCCTTCGGCGCCGAAATAGGCCTCAAGGGGCGCGGTCCGGAGACGTCGGTAGTGCCGTTCAGGGTCTCCGCGGCTGCTCCAGTTCGCGACGAGGACGATTACTATCACGAGTGCTGTACCGGCTACCGTGATCACGGCCTTTTCCCCGATGGCTCCGTCGTCCGCCACGAGACTGCAGCCGGCAAAGACCAAGCCCAGAACCACCACCGCCCGCCATTTACTCTTCCATGCGAACTCCGGGATGTTGGACCGTTCCCATTCCAGTTGATTTTGCGCCCAGGCTTCCCATTGGGCCGGGGTGTATTGCCAGTGGGCCCAGGGGCTGGCGAGCACCGCCGACATGCCACGATCCAGCCGGCGCGTGTACATATAGTAGGCTGTCAGCATGGGGCCGCACCCGAGGAGCACGAAGCCGCCAAGGAACAAGGGCAGCCATTTCCACCAGGAGGGCAGCAACAGGGCCGCCACCGCGGCGATCAGCAAGTACGCAATCAAGCGCCAGATCCACCGCTGGGCTTTGTGCCGGTGGATCGTGACAAGCTGCACCGATTGGGGCAACTGCGCCACATGCGCGTCCGTAATTCGGACGAGGGCGGCGGTGGCTCCGATTCCCAGCCCTACGATGCAAACGAGTGCAAGAATTGCCTGCGCCGCGGGCGAATGGCTGATCGGACCGTTCACGATCCCCATCGAGACACCCACGGTGGCGGCCACGATCAGCAGGAAGACGCCGAGGAGTTTGAGCGCGATTCCGACGGAGTAGAGCGGGCTGCGCCGCCAGGCGCTGAAAGCTCCCAGAACGGTCAAGATGGCGATTATGGGTAGAACGATTTGCATGGAATGCGCGCCGCGCGGAAGGCGGTCCTTACAAAATACGATCAAATGCCGATGGCGTCAACGCTGCTACGGTAGCATTGCCGGTTGTCGCGCCGCCCGCGGTCATAGTAGCCTGAACTGCATGATCAGTATCGGCCACTGGATCCTGCTCGGAATGGTCACCGCCATGGTAGTTGCCGCACAGACTCCGCCAACCGCGCCACGCGTGGAACATCGCGAGGTGCGGCATGGAGCGACCGTGCTCGACGACTATTTCTGGCTGCGCGAGAAGTCCAACCCGGAGGTGACCCGCTATCTGGAAGCGGAAAATGCCTATACGGATGGTATGACCAAGGACCTGCAGCCGTTCCGCGACGCGCTTTATAAAGAGATGTTGGGACGCATCAAGCAGACGGATCTCTCGGCACCCACGCCGCGGCGCGGCTACCTGTATTATTCGCGCACCGAGGAGGGCAAACAGTATCCCATCCAGTGCCGCCGCAAGGGAACCATGGCGGCGCCGGAAGAAGTGCTGCTCGATTTGAACGAATTGGGCAAGGACAAGAAGTTCGTGGGTCTGGGAAGCTTCGTACTGAGCGACGACCAGCGCATGGTGGCCTATACCATCGACTACACCGGCTTCCGCCAGTTCGCGTTGCGCGTGAAGGACCTGCGCACCGGACAGACCCTGCCCGACGTCACCGAGCGCGTCACGTCGCTGGCCTGGGCCGCGGACAACAAGACCCTCTTCTTGGTGACCGAGGATGCGGTCACCAAGCGCAGCGACAAGCTATGGCGGCACGAATTGGGTACGGCGAAATTCGAAGAAATCTACAACGAGAAAGACGAGCTCTACGATATCGAAATCGGCAAGACCCGCGACCGGAAGTACGTGTTCCTGCAGATCGAGGCCAAGGATACGTCCGAAGCGCGCTATCTGCGCGCCGACCAGCCGGCCGGAGATTTCGCCGTATTTCTGCCGCGCGAAAAAGGTCACCGTTACTACCTGGACCATCGCGAAGGGCTGTTCTACATCCGTACCAACAAGAGCGGCCGGAATTTTGCCGTGATGACCGCTCCGGAGCACGATCCGGCTCCGAAAAACTGGAACGTCTTCATCGCGCACCGCGACAATATGCGCGTCCAAGACATCGATCTGTTCCAGGATTTCGCCGTGTCCGTGGAGCGGGGCGATGCGCTGGATCATCTGCGCATCCACGATTTCAAAACCGGTACGTGGAAGGAGATCGCGTATCCCGAGCCCGTATATTCGGTCTTCCCGGGCGGCACGCCGGATTACGAATCGCACACCTATCGCTACAACTACCAGAGCCTGGTGACGCCTTCGAGCGTTTTCGATTACGACGTGAAGACCGGCAAATCCACCCTTCGAAAGCAGCAGGAGGTGTTGGGCGGATACGACCCGAAGCAGTACGCCACCGAACGCCTGTGGGCCACCGCGCGCGACGGGGTGAGGGTGCCGATTTCGATTGTATATAAGAAGGGATTCGCGCGCGACGGCAAAGGTCCGCTGTTTCTGTACGGCTACGGAAGTTACGGGATCGGCACGCCGCCCACGTTCTCGAGCAACCGTGTGAGCCTGCTCGACCGCGGCATGGCGTACGCCATCGCGCACATTCGCGGCGGCGACGAGATGGGCGAACAGTGGCGCGAGGATGGAATGCTCATGAAGAAGAAGAACACATTCTTCGATTTCATCGATTGCGCCGAATTCCTGATCGGGCAGAAGTGGACCTCCAATCGCCGCCTGGTAATTGAAGGTGGCAGCGCCGGCGGTCTGCTGATGGGCGCCGTGGTGAACCTGCGGCCCGACCTTTTTAAGGCCGTTCACACCGCCGTCCCATTTGTCGACGTGATGAACACGATGATGGACGCCACGCTGCCGCTGACCGTGGGCGAGTACCTGGAGTGGGGCAATCCCAACGAGCAGGCCGCGTACGATTACATGAAGACGTACAGCCCCTACGACAATCTGGAGAAGCGCGCGTACCCGGCCATTCTGGTGACCACCAGCTTCAACGACAGTCAGGTGATGTACTGGGAGCCGGCCAAGTACGTGGCGCGGCTGCGCGCATTGAAGACCGATTCCAATCCACTGTTGCTCAAGATCAAGATGGATCCCGCCGGCCACGGCGGCGCCAGCGGCCGGTATGACCGCTTGCACGATACCGCCTTCGAGTATGCGTGGCTGATGGGTGAGGTGGGGATTGGACGGTAGGGGGGATCGGACAGAATGGCCGCCCTGGCGAAGAGAGTCGAGAATCGGCACGGCCAAGCGGTTTCGGCCCATCGGAATGACAGGCCAAGAGGACTGTCCCACCTGACAACATCTCCGCGATTTTATGTTTTAAGATCCGATTGGGGTCCACTTGCAAATGTCCCATTCGGGTATAGAATGGTTTGGTCAAAAGTTAACAAGGGATGCCGATGCTGGAAGCAGGCCGAGGGACCGGACTCAGTACGATCCGTCATTTTTAGCTTCTTATTCGCCGCCAGCGGAAGCTCCCTGAAGTGCTGTTGTGCGACTCAGAGGGAACTCGGCCGGACGATCCGGCCCTGGGGACAAGATGGCGAATCCAACGACAGGTCCTGCCGGGACGCAGGAACCGCAGCCGACGAAACCGTCCCTGCTTAAGGCACTCCGCTCGATATTTTCCAAAAGCGAAGACACCGATGAATCCAAAGTAGTTGCGCGCCGCAGGAAGTTCGTGATGGCGGCCGTACTGGGCACGCTGGGCGTGAATCTCCTCATGTTCCTGCGCTTCTTCTTCCCGCGCACTTTGTATGAACCGAAGACCCGTTTTAAGATCGGGTACCCAAACGATTTCGGCTTCGGCGTCGACACCAAATTCCAAAATCAGTACCGCATCTGGGTGGTCCGGAATACCGAGGGGATTTTCGTGATATCCGCAGTCTGCACCCACCTGGGATGCACGCCCGATTGGAAACCCAGCGAGAACAAATTCAAGTGCCCGTGCCACGGCAGCGGGTACGACCCGGAAGGCATCAACTTCGAGGGTCCGGCGCCCCGTCCCATGGACCGAGCGCACGTGGAAATCGATCCCGACGGCCAGATTCTGGTCGACCTGAGCCACCTTTATTCGTGGCCCAAAGGCGAGCCGTCGCAATTCAACGATCCCGGAGCGATCCTCCGCGGGTGAGGTTATCCTATGCCTGAAACGAATGGACACGACGGAAAGCCGCCGTCCGAAGCCGACTCGGGAAATGGCTCCGGGAATGGCTCCGGGTCGAACGGCGGAAGCAAGGTTGCCGCGCTGGTCGCGGGCGCCAAAGCTACCCAGGCCCGCGCGGTCGAAGAACTGAAGGAGACGGTCAAGGCGCCGGAGAAGACCGACGTCTGGAAGTCCATTCTGCGCGTCAAGCACGACGAAACCCCGCGCAGCCGCGCGTTGGGGGTGCTCAGCAACGTCTTTCTGCACCTGCACCCGGCTAAAATCAATCGCGACGCGGTGGCGTACAAGTATACCTGGGGCATGGGCGGCATGACGTTCTATGTCTATATCACCCTGGTATTCACCGGCACGCTGCTGATGTTCTATTATCACCCCTCGAAAGTGGTGGCGTTCCGCGACATTCTCTATCTGGAAAACGACGTCCCCTTCGGCAAGCTGCTGCGCAACATGCATCGTTGGGGCGCCCACCTGATGGTGATCATGGTGGAGCTGCACATGTTCCGCGTGTTCCTCACGGGGTCGTATAAGAAGCCGCGCGAGTTCAACTGGGTGGTAGGCGTGCTGCTGCTGGTGCTCACCCTGCTGCTCAGCTTCACCGGGTATTTGCTGCCCGACGATCAGCTTGGTTTCTGGGCCGTGACAGTGGGCACGAACATGGCGCGCGCGACGCCGCTGTTGGGAAATCAGGGGCCCTTCGGGGCACTACTGGGGATGACGCCGTTCAACGACGTTCGGTTCGGCCTGCTGGGCGGATCCATCGTGGATTCCAACGCGCTGCTGCGCGCCTATATCTGGCATTGCGTAGCGATTCCGATCATCGCATCGGCGCTAATGGTGGTGCACTTCTGGCGCGTCCGTAAGGACGGCGGCATTTCCGGACCGGCTCCGATGATGCTCGAAAGCGAAATCAAGGAACCGAAAAAATTCTAAGGAGGCAACCATGGACCTTCATCAACTGTGGGTTATTCTCAGCACGCCGGATAACGTGCCGATCGTGCTGCTGCTTATCGTGGTGCCGTTTTATACGTGGTACGGGCTGCGACAGGCGTTCGCCAACGACCGGTTGATCGCCCAGCTTGAAGCCGATCCGGCCATGGCCAAGACGCACCATCGCAAGGTGCAGCCTTTCAAACCGGGCTGGGCCAAGGAAGTGCATGTCTGGCCGTACTTGTTGCGCATCGAGTTCCTGGCCGCCATTATCTTAACCGTGATTTTGCTGGTGTGGTCCATTACGCTGAACGCACCGCTCGAAGAGCCGTCCAATCCCACCCTCACCATGAACCCCTCCAAGGCGCCGTGGTACTTCCTGGGACTGCAGGAAATGCTGGTGTACTTCGATCCGTGGATGGCGGGGGTGGTGATGCCCTCGCTCATCATCATAGGATTGATGGTCGTACCTTATATAGACACTAACCCTCTGGGCAACGGCTATTACACCTACAAGCAGCGCAAATTCTCGATTCTGACGTTCATTTTCGGCTTTATCGTGTTATGGGTTTCCATGATTGTGATCGGCACGCTGATCCGCGGGCCTGGGTGGATGTGGTTCTGGCCAGGCACTACGTGGGACCACAACCGGCTGATCTTCGAGGTGAATCGCGATCTTCCGGATATCTTCGGGATCACGGGGCGCGTAGGCAAGGTTATTTTCGGCGCCATAGTGATCGGATTGTACGCCGTCGCGGCGGCAATGGTGTTCCATAAGCTGATCACCAAGACGGCGTTTAATCGCAAAATCTACGCACGCATGAGCGTGCTGCAGTATGTGGTGATGCAGACATTTCTTATCATTATGTTATCGCTGCCGGCCAAAATTCTCGCCCGGCAGTTATTCCGCATCAAATACATCTTGGTGACCCCCTGGTTTAACATATGAGCGACCAAGAGAAGGATCCGGTAGTCCATTCGTCACTCAGTAAGCCGCTGTTTATCTGGTCGGCTCTGCTGGTGCTTGCCATGGCGTGGGGTCTGTACGACGAACTGTACGGTACACGTCCCTGGAAGAAGTACGAAGCCCGATTCCAGCAGTTGTACGGACGCTACCTCCGCGAGCATCTGGGGCCCGAAGGCGAAGTCGAGAAATCCATCAAAGCGCAGCCCGAATACCGGCGGCTCGACCGCGAGATGAACGCCGCGGCGCAGGCCGTCGCGCCGCAAGTTGCGGATATCAAGGCGAAAGTCGCCGACCTGGTACCGAAGATCCAGGCCCTGAACGATCCCTTCCAGGAAGTCCGCGGACACGTGGGGGCGCTGACCTATGAAGCCGAGGTCTCGCACAGCCAGAGCCACAAGGAGTCCCTGCTCCAGCAGATCGCCGATCTGAAAAAGGAGACCCACAAGGTGCGCCTGCCGGGCGAAGCGCAGGAACGGGTCATGGATTTCGAACAGATGGACCAGCAGCTCAAGGATTGGAAAGCCCAAAAGGCGCAGTTGCTGGAGCAGAGCGCCGAGCTGATGAAGAAGGCCACCGACCTGTCCGCGGAACGCGACAAGTACCTGACCGATCGCATTTCAGGCGCGAGCGACGAAGTCCTGGTCGGTGTGCAGAATTCGCTCGCCAGTTTCGATATCCGCATCCGCCAGATCCACGTGAAGGATGTCGACCTTGTGGACCGCTGCGAGAGCTGCCATGTGGGAACGCGCGAGCCGGTGCAGCTTACAGCCGCCAGCATGGGCGGCGAAGAGGTGTTCGCCAGCCATCCCAACAAGGAGCTGCTGAAGATCCACGATCCCGACCGTTTCGGCTGCACTCCCTGCCACGGCGGCAATGGCGCGGCGGTTTCGAGCATCGAGAAGGCCCACGGTTATAACAAATTCTGGTTGTGGCCGATGCACCACCCGGAGAACATGGAAGCCGGCTGCCAGCAGTGCCACGCTCGGGAAATTGTCACCGAGATGGCCCCCACGCTGGACCAGGGCCGCGAAATCTTCCGTCTGCGCGGCTGCATGGGCTGCCATCGGTATGAGGGCTTCGACCGCGAAGCCGACGAGATGTCCGCGGCCGACCAGCAGATCCACCAGTACGAACAGCAGAAGGCCGAATGGCTGCGCCAGGCCGGTTTCAACGAGCAGAAGGGCAACAGTCCGCGCACCAGCGACACCGAGGCCAAGAAGCTGTTTCAGGAAGCCAACGATCTCAAAGTTCGTTCCACCGGGCTCGACGCCAAGATCGAACAGCTCGACATGCGTACCGTGAGCCTGATGCGCGAAGTCAAGAAGGTGGGTCCCAGCCTGAAGGAAGTGCGCATGAAGATGCACAAGGAGTGGATTCCGGTCTGGCTGAAAGATCCGCACGCCTGGCGCGAAGGCACCAAGATGCCGACCTTCCGGCTGACGGACGACGACATCCGCGCCATCTCCGCGTTCATCTGGCAATCGGGTCTGCAGGAGCCGTTACCGGAACAGAAGCCGGGCGATCCCGAAAAGGGTAAGGAAGCCTTCGAAACCCGCGGTTGCATGGCGTGCCACTCCATGGGCGAAGGCGGCCAGAAGCAGGGCGGCACGTTCTCGGCCAACTTGAGCCGCGTGGGCGAAAAGGACAATTACGATTACCTGGTCCGCTGGGTCCATAACCCGCGCCAGCGTACCGCGCCCTATTGCCCGCTCGAGAAGAAAGACCTTACCGAAGCGGACTATGCGAAGCACGGTCTGCCATACGTGTTCGACCTGGAACATAGTAAGTGCCCCAACGACGGTCATGAGTTGCAAGTGCAGCAAATGACGCCCATGCCCAGTCTGCGGCTTACCGAAGACGAAGCCCGCGACATCGCGAGTTACCTGATGACTCGCAAGCACCCCGACGCGAAATACGCCGACACCAGTTACATGGACGATCCGAAGCTCAAGAACAAAGGGCTGGAAAAGGTCCGCTTCTACGGCTGCGCGGGATGCCACGAGATCTCCGGCCTGGAAGACGAGCAGCGCATTGGAACCGAGCTGACCAAGGAAGGCTCCAAGCCGCTCGAGCGCCTGGATTTCGCCCTCCTTGGACACAAGGCCGAAGACGAAGACTGGTACACCCATAAAGGCTTCTTCGAGCACAAACTCGAGAATCCCGCGGTGTACGACCAAGGCAAGATCAAAGCGCCGCAGGACCAGTTGAAAATGCCCAACTTCAACCTGTCGAAGCCGGAAATCGATGAGGTGACCACGTTCCTGGAAGGTTCCGTGGAACCTTCGATTCCGCCACGCTATTTCTACAATCCCACCGACCAGCGGCAGGATATCATCGATGGCTGGTGGGTGGTGCGTAAGTATAACTGTATGGGTTGTCACAAGGTGCACGTGGGACAGACCACCACCTTCGACACTATGGCGCGGTATCAGGACGTGGATTGGAAAGATCAGAAGCCGCCCACGCTGATCGGCGAAGGCGCGCGCGTCAATCCCGAATGGCTGATGCGCTTCCTCAACAATCCATCGCTGAGCGAAACCGATACCAACCGCGACGGCGTGCGCCAGTATCTGCATGCGCGTATGCCCACGTTCAGTTTCTCCGATGGCGAAATTCGCAAGCTGGTGCGCTTCTTCGAGGCGCTGTCGGCGCAAGCGGAGCCGTTCATCGCCGAGAAACTGGAACCGCTCTCTCCCCAGGAACAGATCATGGCGCGGCAGCTTTTCACCAGTGAAGGCGCGCCCTGCCTGAAGTGCCACATGACGGGCGATCCTAAGCACGACGCCCATGCCACCGCTCCCAATTTCACAGTGGCGCGGGAACGCCTGAAGCCCAACTGGACGCGGCGCTGGATTCTGGCCCCGGCCATGATGAGTCCCGGCACCGCCATGCCCAGCGGCCTGTTCCGGCCCGAGGGCGACCACATGGTGTTCGCCGGCCCGGTGCCGGCCAGTTTCAACGGATATCAGAAGGACCAAGCCGACCTGCTGGTGCGCTACATGTTCCAATTCACGCCTGATGAATTGGGACGCCTGCGATCCAGCCTGGGAAGCAATTAGAGGGTTTTTTACTTGAAGGAGGCTCTTAGAGCAACGCAATGAAGACAATTTGGATTGGACTGGGCTTAGCCTGTATCTTGACGTTTACCGGTTGCGGCGGAAGCGAACCGGAAAAGAAGGCGGAAGCTCCCGCGGCCAGCTCGTCTGGCGGCGCGGCATTAACGCCAGATGAAGCCAACGGCGCGACAATCACCGGCAAAGTGATTCTCGATGGCGCCAAGCCGGTGGTGAAAGCGCTCGACATGTCGGCCAACCCGGTTTGCATGCGCGCGCACCCCACGCCGCAGATGTCCGAGGAAGCCATTATTAATCCCAATGGCACCGTGAAGTATGCGTTCGTCTGGATCAAGGATGGAGCCGGCGTCACGGATAAGACGTGGCAGGTTCCCACCAGCGCGGTGTCGCTCGATCAAAACGGCTGCATGTACAAGCCGCACGTACTCGGCGTGATGGCCGGGCAGAACATCGATATCAAGAACAGCGATCAGACCAACCACAATATCCATCCCCAGCCCACCACCAACCAGGAATGGAACGAATCGCAGCCGCCGGGCAGCCAGGACAAGCTGCAGACGTTCTCGCGCCAGGAGGTCCTGATTCCGGTACACTGCAACATCCACCCTTGGATGAAGGCATATATCGGTGTAGTATCCCACCCGTTCTTCGCCGTGACCGGTGACGACGGAACCTACACAATTAAAGGATTGCCCGCTGGCACCTACACGCTGGAAGTAATCCACGAGAAGTACAAGACGGTCGATGTGCAAGTGACCGTGGCCCCGAAAGACAGCAAGACCGTAGATCTGACTTACAAGAGCTAAGTCCGATGTGGGGCAGGTTGGTAACCTGCCTGCCCCATTTATCCATGCCCTTCGAACTCCAGCCCACTTTGCAAGGGGAGATCCTGTTACTCCGCCCCCTCCAGCCAGCAGACTTTCCCGCCCTCTACGCCGTGGCCTCCGATCCCCTCATCTGGGAACAGCATCCCAACAACGACCGCTACAAGGAAGACGTATTCCGGGATTTCTTCCGTGTCGCCCTGGAATCCGGGGGAGCGTTCGTCGCCATCGATTCGAAAGACGGCCGGATCATCGGCTCGTCGCGGTTCCACGGATACGACCAGGAAAAGAACGAGATCGAAATCGGGTGGACGTTCCTGGCCCGGTCACACTGGGGCGGCGTCTACAACGGGGAAATGAAACGCCTGATGCTGCGGCACGCCTTCCAGTTCGTAGATAGCGTGATCTTCGTGATTGGTTCGCAGAATTGGCGATCGCGAAGGGCGTTGGAGAAGATTGGCGGAGTTCTTGCGGGGGCTAGGACGGCCGGCAATGGCCGGGAGAGTTTTGTCTATCGAATCACGGCTTCCGGCAATAACCTGCCGGATACGGTACGCTGAGGAAAGAGGCAGTATGCAAGTCACGCTACCTCGCTGGAACTGGGGGCTGGAGCGAAATCTTATCGGTACCGGAGGGTCGGACTCGGAAGTTCGACATTGAAGGCAATCTCGCTCCAAACTTGACAGACCGACCGAAAACCAACCGTTCCCCCGAACCGGTTCCCCGCTCCAACGCATCTCATAGTATACTGACTCAAACGCTTGCCCAGTCGCTGGCTTGCACGCGGAGGATGACTGTCGCCGGAATGCGCGATTACATTGAACTGACCAAACCCCGCATCACGTGGCTGATCCTCATGAGCACCGGGATCGGCTACTTTTTCGGACTCCGCGGCGCCGGGAATTGGCTTGCGTTCCTGGGGAGTGTCCACCTGCTTCCGTTGCTGCACACCATCCTCGGTACGGGCCTTTTGGCCTCCGGAACCGCTGCCCTGAATCAGTGGTATGAGCGAGACGCCGATCGTCACATGCGGCGCACCGCCGATCGTCCGCTGCCCTCAGGCAAGATGGCGCCCGCCCATGCGTTGGCGTTTGGATCGGCACTCTCGGTGGTTGGCTTTCTGGATCTATGGCTGGGCGTGAACCTTCTCTGCGCCTCCATCGGCGCTTTCACGCTGGCCAGTTACCTGTTTCTCTACACTCCCATGAAGCAGCGCACCTGGTGGAGCACCACAGTGGGTGCAGTGCCCGGCGCCATGCCGCCCATTATCGGCTACGCGGCGGCCGCCGGCGCGGTCACCAGGGAAGCTTGGGTGTTGGGCGCGATCCTCTTCCTCTGGCAGTTTCCGCATTTCTATGCCATCGCGTGGATGTACAAGGACGATTATGCACGCGCCGGCATCCGCATGCTGCCGGTCGTGGAACCCGATTGCCGGTCCACGGCGCGCCAGATCGTGCTGTACGGCATCGTCCTCATTCCGGCCAGTCTGATTCCGGCTATGCTGGGAATGTCGGGTCGCCTCTACGTGATGGGTGCGTTGCTGCTGGGGCTTTGGTTTCTGTACTCGGGAGTCCGCGTAGCCTTGGAACGCACCATCCTGCGGGCGCGGAATGTTCTGCTGACTTCGGTATTGTACCTTCCGCTGATCTACGGCCTGATGCTTCTGGATAGGCCTGGTCTGTGATTCAAGTCGAAAACCTGACACACCAATACGGCGACCGCATCGCTCTCAATCACATCGGGTTTGAAGTCGGGAAGGGCGAGATTTTCGGGCTGTTAGGCCCCAACGGCGGAGGCAAGTCCACGCTGTTCCGTATCCTGTCCACCATGATGGCGCCCACCAGCGGACGCGCAATTCTGGCCGGGTACGACGTGGAACGCGATCCCGCCGCGGTCCGCCGCCAGATAGGCGTAGTGTTTCAAACCCAGAGCCTGGACAAGGCCCTCACCGTGGAAGAGAATCTGCGCGCCCAGGGCCATCTGCATGGATTGAGCGGCGCCGACCTGCGCAGCCGTATGGAAAGCGCCATGGAGCGTCTGGGAATCCTGGACCGGCGCAAGGATCTGGTGGAGACACTTTCGGGAGGTCTGCGCCGCCGCGTGGAAATCGCCAAAGCGCTGCTTCACAAGCCGCAGGTGCTGCTGATGGACGAAGCCTCCACGGGCCTCGACCCCGCCGCGCGGCGCGAACTTTCCCGTCACGTGGAAAGCCTCCGCGAACACGAAGGCGTGACCATCCTTCTCACTACCCATATTTTGGAAGAGGCCGACCGCTGCGATCGTCTGGTGCTGCTCCATCAGGGCAACATCGTGTCCCAGGGCTCGCCGCAGGAGCTTCGGTCGAGCATCGGCGGCGATGTGGTGGTGCTGGAAACGGTCGACCCTAAATCGCTGGCCGAGGGTATTGAGCGCCGCTTCGGGATGAAGCCGGTGGCCGCCGATGGCCAGGTGCGCATCGAGATCCAGAACGGCCATCGTTTCATCACCGAGGTGGTGGAGGCATTTCCGGGCGCGATCGATTCCGTAGGTCTGCACAAGCCGACCCTGGAAGACGTATTTGTGCGCGAAACGGGGGCGTCCATTGCGTAGCTTTTTCCTGCCCGCCGCGACCCTATGGCAGCGCGAGCTGGTGCGCTTCTGGCGCCAGAAGAGCCGCGTGATGGGGGTTGTGGCCTCGCCGCTGGTCTTCTGGCTGCTGATCGGATACGGTTCCAACGACCTGGCGCGGTTCTACTCTGGTTCGCTGGTTCTGACCGTGATGTTTTCGGCGATCTTCTCGACGATTTCCATCATTGAAGACCGCCGCGAAGGGTTTCTCCTGTCCATGCTGGTCTCTCCGGCGCCGCGCACCAGCATGGTGTTGGGCAAGATTTTAGGAGCGGCCACTTTGGCATGGATCCAAGGACTGATTTTTCTGTGCTTCGCTCCGTTGGCGGGCGTGGCGATCACGCTGGCGGAACTGGTACCGGTGGTCGGGTCGATTTTTCTGATTTCGTTTACGCTGACCGGGCTGGGATTCGTGATCGCCTGGAAGATGAACTCCACGTCGGGATTTCACGCCATCATGAACCTGCTGCTGGTGCCCATGTGGATGGTTTCGGGGTCGTTGTTCCCCATGGCCACGGCCCACGGATGGGTGAAGGCCATTATGTGGGTAAACCCGCTGACCTATTCCATCGCTCTGTTGAACCACACGCTGCGGCTGCCGAACGCGTCGCCGGGCGCCGTGGCAAGCCTGGCCGTCACGGCGGCCTTTGGACTGGTGCTCTTGCTGCTTTCGGGCATGTTCGCCGCGCAGAAAGCCACCAGAAGCGCGGCATGAAGCAGACAGCTTTTCTTCTTCCCCTCCTGCTTCTCGCCTCCTGCGTGAAGCCGAAGCCGCTGCCAGTGATGGGCACAGTGCCGCCTTTCCAGCTTACGGCGCAATCGGGCGAGGACTTCGACAGCAAATCGCTGAACGGCCAGATCTGGATCGCCGACTTTATCTATACCACCTGTCCCGGTCCTTGTCCTCTGATGACCCGGCAGATGCGCCAACTGCAGGACAACACGGCTCGCGAAATGGGCGATGTCAAACTGGTCTCGTTCACCGTCGACCCGGTCCACGACACCCCGCCTGTACTCGCGGCCTACGCGAAACACTTTCGCATGGACCCCGCCCGGTGGTGGTTTCTGACCGGCGGCCAGAGCCGGCTCAACGATCTCGGCCTCTCCTTCAAGCTCAATACCGTGGATGGCAGCCTGAGCCACAGTACGCGCCTGGTGCTGGTGGATCGCCACATGCGCATTCGCGGCTATTATCTTAGCGAAGAGGACGCTTTTTTGCCGCAATTGATGCACGACATCCGCCAACTGGAACAGGACAAATCGTGACCCACTATCTGCCCACCATCAACGCCATCCTGAACGGTACGGCGGCCGTGTTGCTGGTGTGGGCTTATTGGCTCATCCGCCACAAGCGAATTCAGGAGCATCGCAAGGTGATGCTCACGGCCTTCGTGGTCTCTTGCGTATTCCTAGTGTGCTATCTGGTGTACCACGCGCAGGTGGGCTCAGTGCCCTTCGGCCATTCCGGAGCCATCCGCGCGACCTATCTCACCATCCTGACAACTCACACCATTCTGGCGGTCACCGTGCCGGTGCTGGCCATCATTACCCTGCGGCGCGGTCTCGCCATGCGCATTGATAAGCACCGCCGCATCGCCCGCTGGACCCTGCCCATTTGGCTATATGTCAGCGTAACCGGCGTGGTGGTGTATATGATGCTATATCACATGTAAACCGACCCGGTAAGGGGGAGCGGATCTATTTCTTCCAAAGCCGGGCGCCGCCGGCAAATGCGTTCCGGTTGTCGCCCACTTCCGCGTCCGGAGGGAGCTTCTTGAGGTTTTTGGCGTTTCCCCCACCCAGGACCACATACTCCGCTTCCAAGGCGTCTTTGAGACGCTTCACGACATCGGCCACGTGGCGTCGCCAGCTCTTTTTTCCCAACCGCTTCAGGCCTTTGATCCCTAAATAGTCCTCGTAACTCTTACCGCGTTTGTAGGGGAGATGCGCCAGTTCCATCGGTTCGAGAATTCCGTCGACGATCATGGCCGCGCCGAGCCCGGTGCCCAAGCCCAGAAACAGCATCCGGCCGCCCTTGTAGCTTCCGAGTGCCTGCATGGCCGCGTCATTGACCATCCTGACGGGACAACCGAATGCTTTGCGGAAATCGAATCCAACCCAACCTCCGCCGAGATTACAGGGTTCGCGCACCGGACGCCCATGTATGACGGGTCCTGGAAAACCTATCGAGACGAGGTCATAATGCCAGTCCTTTACCAGGCGTTTTACCTCGCGCACCATTTGGGACGCCGTCATAGCGGCGCCGGAGGCGATCATACGCTCCTCGCCTTCTCCCGTGACGCGCACCTTGATGTGCGTCCCTCCGACATCGACCACCAGGATCTTTTTTGGGGCTGCGTGCGCGGCGGCTGGCATAGGTTGCTTCTCCAGAGTACCAAGCTCCGCGCACGCAATACAGTGTTACTTCAGGAATGCCGCTCGGCAAAACGCTCGTCCTTGCTGAGCGTGTCGAGCAGCTTCTTCATATCGTCGGCGTGCTCTTCCTCTTTGGCCAGGATCTTCTCCATGGCTACGCGGGTGGTTGGATCGTCATTGCCAAGATAGCGGATGATCTCATTGTACGAGTCCACCGCGATCCGCTCCGCCACCAAGTCCTCGCGAACCATGTCCAGAAGGGATTTACCTTCGACGTACTGCGAATGGCTGCGAGTTGCTAGCGTGTCGGGATTGAAGTTGGGCTCCCCGCCCAATTGGGTGATTCGCTCGGCTGCAATGTCGGCATGGCTTTGTTCCTCATTGGCGTGCTCGAGGAACTCCGCCGCGACAGCCTGTGCGTGGATGCCGGTCGCCATATAGTAGTGACGCTTATAGCGAAGCACGCAGACGATTTCCGTCGCCAGAACTTCGTTCAAGATGCGGATCACCGTTTCGCGGTCCGCCTTGTAAGCGCCGGTGACCGCACCTTGCTCCATGTGTTCCCGGGCACGCCGGCGAAGCTCCTGAATGTCCGTCACGAATGGACGGTGGTCTTCTTCAACAGATTTCGTATTCATCGATATCCTCGGTAAGCTTAGTGAAAACCGCCCACCATGTAAAATATGAACACAATCAATAGTATGGTTCCCAGACCGATGCCCGTGCCGCCGCCGTAGCCCCAGCGGCCATAGCCGTAATAGCCGCCGCCTCCGCCTAACAGCAGTATCAAGAGAATCAGCACTATCAACATGGAAGTCCTCCTTATGTGAACGCTCGCCCGTTATTTACGCGCCGAGAACTTTTTCAACCTGTCCGACCTTCTTTTGGACTTTGCCTGCGATTTTTTCGTTTTGGCCTTCGGCTGCCAGATTGGGATTGTTCGTAACCTGTCCCACTTTCTCCTTTACTGTACCTTTCACTTCATGAACTTTGCCTTTGACCTGGTCGTTCGTGCTCGGTTTCATCTGTTTTGTCCTCTTTTCTGAATTTTAATCGAACAACTACTCGCCCCGGGCTGCCGTTCCTGCACGCTTCCCGGTCTCCTCCCCAAGGAAGTTCACCAACTCGCGGTTCACTTCCTCCGCGTGGGTCCACGTGATGCAATGCGGCCCATCCTTTATCACCACTAGCCGCGCCCCCTGGATCGATTTGGCGGTCCGCAATCCCGATGCACCGATCGGCAAAATCCGGTCCGCATCTCCGTGAATGACCAGCGTGGGCACGTTGACGCGAGCCAGATCCTTGCGGAAGTCCTCATGCCATGCCGGCACGCACCCGAGACTGGCCGTGGCAGAGGCGGCGGCCGCCACGTTCCAGCTAGCCTGGATCGCTTGTTCGCTGACACGCTTGCCCAGCAGAAGGTCCGCGTTATAGAAGTTCTTGAAGAACTCAGTGAAGAACGCGTAACGATCCGCCGCCACGGCTTTTTGAATCCCCTCGAAGACGCTGCCGTCCACGCCCTCCGGATTGTCCGGCGTCTTCAGCAGGAAGGGCGGAACCGACGAAATAAATACCGCCTTGCTCACACCCTTCGAGCCGTATTTTCCGATGTAGCGCGCCACTTCGCCGCCGCCCATGGAGAAACCGGCCAGTACGAAATCGCTCAGTTCCAGCTCTGTAACGAGCTGGTGCAGATCCTCGGCGAAGGTATCGTAGTTATAGCCCGTGGCGGGCTGACTGGACTTGCCGAATCCTCTGCGGTCATAGGTAATCACCCGGTGTCCCGCGGCCAGCAGGGCCGCCATTTGCTTCTCCCAGGAGGCGCCGCTCAGCGGATATCCGTGGATAAGAACAACCGGCTTACCCGAACCGTGGTCCTCATAGTAAAGATCGATGTTGCCGGAGTTTTCCTTCGCTACGGTGATGTGTGGCATTGAGCCTTTACCTATGAGCTAGTGCTGAACGTGCGCTTCCAGGAACCACAACTGCTTATCCGCCGTTCGCGAAATCTCAGTGAAAATGTCCGCGGTGGATTTGTCGTTGTGTTCGTCCGCGGTGTCGATCGCCCGCCGAATGTTGGCGGTGTATACTGCATAGCGGTCTATCAACGCCTTGAGGTGCTTTGGCCCATCCACGGCTTCCACCGGATACTCAGGCAGGTTCGAACTTTCCGCCGCCATTCGCGCGGTTCCCATCGCCACTCCACCCAATGCGGTGGCCCTCTCGGCGATCAGGTCGATGAAGGGGAACACTTCCGCCGCAAGTTGATCGAATAACAGATGAAGCTGGAAGAAGTTCAGGCCCTTCACGTTCCAGTGCGCCTGTTTGACTTGCGAATACAGGTCGGCCGTATCGGCCAGTCGTGCGTTGAGCAATTCGATCAGGGGCTGACGTTCCTTCTCGGGAAGATCGACTCGAGTCGGAAACGCCGGTGTTGCCGTCTTCGTTCCTGTCATGGGTGTCATTTTCTCCGTCGATCCCTTATGCACGGCAGGGACCAAATGGTTCTATATGACATTTCGCTCGAATCGCACCGTTAGCTTACTGGAACCGAAGCAAAATCTGCATCGTGCGGCAAGAATATCCAGCCGCCACTCACTTCTTGGCTCCAGCGACGCCTTTCGGATAAAGACCATCCAGTTTCCCGGCGAGTTCGACATCTTTCGCGCTCACGCCGCCGGCGTCGTGGGTGGTCAGGTCTACGGTAAGCCGATCGTAGACATTGCACCACCCGGGGTGATGTCCCATGGCTTCGGCTACTAGGGCCCCGCTGGCCATAAAGCCGAAAGCATGAATGAAATCGGCGAACTTATACTCGCGATGAAGCTTCCCGTCTACAAGCGTCCATCCGCTCAGATCCCGCAATGCGGAGCGGATTTCGGATTCGGAAAGTTTGGTCGCCATGCGCCAATCATACAGGCGGCGAAACTGGATGTCTGTCCACTTTTGTACAATGCGGGTGTCCGGGGGAATTGTCCTTGCCCGATACCATCCATACATTGATCGACCGCTGCGAACTCCCGGAGCCTTCCGTTCTGCCGGAGGAATTGAGAAGTGCTTACGGCGGCGATCTGGCGTTCCCGCCGCCCGGTTCCCTAGGGCCTTATGTGGTCGGCAACTTCGTGAGCACGGTCGATGGCGTGGTCAGCTACCAGGTCGCCGGCAAATCCGGGGGAGGCGTTATCAGCGGATTCGACGAGCCGGACCGTTTCATTATGGGCCTCCTCCGCGCATCGGCTGACGCCGTTATGGTGGGATCGGGTACACTTCACCAGACCACACCGGACCATCTGTTCGTCGCAGGCAGCGTCTATCCGGAAGCTGGCAACCTGTATGCGCGGTACCGGTCGGAGACCTTGAAGAAGATGGCGTCCCCGCTCCATGTGGTAGTGAGCGGAAGCGGCAGGTTGGACCTCACCAGAGCTCTATTCCGTACGGCCGGCATACGAACTTTGATCGTCACCACTCCAGCCGGTCGAGATCTTCTGGTAGCGAGCGGGGTCGAATCGCTGGTCTCGACGCAGGTCCGCTGCTTTGAGGGCCCGGCGATTCGGGCGGCCTCCATTCTGCAACTTCTCCGCGCGGAATTCGGCGTATCCCTCCTTCTGCATGAAGGCGGCCCTACTCTCTTCGGCGCCTTCGTGGCCGAGGGCTGCATCGACGAACTCTTCCTCACCATTGCCCCTCAAATGGCCGGCCGGAACCGGCTGCCGCTGCGGCCCGGACTGATCGCAAACCTGGAGTTTCTTCCCGAGACCGCGCCTTGGTTCCAACTAGTCAGCGTCAAGGAACGACGCAACTACCTGTACCTGCGGTATCGTGCGGATAGCGAAGCCTCACGGCCTGCCGCACTTCTTGCTTGACAGACGGCAGGACTTGCACATATCAGCCTTAGGAAACTGAGGCGCTACCCTAGCATTCGTATAACATTCGGCTTTGGCCTCCAATCTGCACTGCACGATGTGGAGAAAAGGTGGAAAATGTCGACACTATTGATCATCGTGATATTGTTCTTTGTTCTCGGCGGTGGCGGTTGGGGATATTCTCGCTGGCGCCGGTAACTTCCGTTGTAAGCAGTCCGATAATTGACCATCAAAGGAGAACTATGAATACGCTCAAACCGTGGATGTCATTGGTAGCCGTGGTGGTCGTCTGGACTCTGGCAGGGTGCTCGACAACGTCCACGAGAGCACCCGCCGTATCCGGGAATATCCGCACATCGCTGGACGAGGCGGGCCTTAAAGATGTATCGGCGACTCAGGATCGTGACAAGGGAGTCGTGACTCTGGGCGGACATGTCATGACGGACAATGATAAATTGCGTGCAGAATCGATCGCAAGATCCATTGCCGGGCAGCAAGTTGTGTCCAATCAGATTGCCGTGCTTCCCGCTGGCGCCGAACATGACGCGAGAGCGATGAACGCGGACCTGGACAAGGGCATCGAGAGCAACCTGGACGCGGCTCTCATTGCCGAAAGGCTTCACGAGAACGTCAAGTACGCTGTCAATAATGGCGTGGTCACGTTGACCGGCGATGTCCGCTCGCAACAGACGCGCGCGCGGGCCCAAGACGTCGCGGCCGGCGTTCCCAACGTGCAGCAGGTGGTAAACGAACTGCAAGTGAGAGAACAGAGGGCCAGTTCGTCGAGGTAGCCGCGGCAGAGACCGCCGGGCTGCTACGTGTTGTAACGCACACGGCGCAGAACCGCGAACGAAAATGGGCGGCCCGAGCGGCGTGGGCCGCTCACATATGTTTCCGGTTCCGTCTCCGCAGCGCGGTTTATCAATGATCGTACAGAACATGATGCGCATAGGCCCGTTCCACGGCGGGATCTTCCGCGAGGTTCCGATGCAGGATCCATATGCCTTCGGCGTTGGCCAGGAAGATCAGGCCTCTCCGGTCGTCGCGGCTCATGGCCGTGACCCCGGCGAATTCGCGAGCGACCTTGGGATGCCGCGGATCTGAAAAATCCATAATCCGGATAGTCTGCGGCACGGCTGCCGGCGCCGTTCCGGCTGCCTCTCCGGTCACCAGCGCGGCCGTTTCAGCCACAGCGAAGAGACTGCCGGGCCCTCCATCGGAAGGATAGGAAACGTCCGCCACCACGGACGGGCGGTTCACGTCCGTTACGTCGATCAGAGTGACTGTCTTGCCGGCGTCGTGCTCGGCGTAGAGATAAGAGCTGCTGTAGTGGCGGGTGGTGAGAAAACGCCGGACGGGTCCATCGGTCAAGGGAATGTGCCCGACGACGGCGATTTCATCCTGCGGATCCTTGGGAGCAGGTTTCTTGTCCTTGGCATCGCAGGCAGCCGAAAGCGCAAACAGACCGAAAGCCATCGTGAGATAGCGCAATCGCGATATTCGCATGGTTCACTCCTTTGCTACGTTGCGATCCCGGTGGATTCCGGCCGCCCGGCGTATGCCAGACAGAATCCCGCGGGTACTAAGAACACGGTGAACAGTACGGAGACACTCAGACCACCAATCAGCGCGCGAGCCAGAGGAGCATACGATTCGCTTCCTTCGCCGAGTTTGAGGGCCATCGGCAGCAGACCGAGGACGGTAGCGAGCGAAGTCATCAGGACGGGACGCAGCCGCACACGGCATGCCGTGGCGGCGGCTTCGCGCACGGGCATCCCTTCGCGGCGAAGGTGGTGCGCGAATTCGACAATCAAAATGCTGTTCGACATGGCGACTCCCGCAAGCATCACCACGCCCATCAGCGACATCACATTCAACGTGGTGCCGGTCAACCACAGCGTCAGCAACACGCCGGTCACTCCTGGCGGCAAGGCCAGAAGAATGACGAGCGGATCGGTGAACGAGCGGAACTGGGCCACCAGAATCAGGTACAGCAGGACCACGGATAGCGTCAGGCCGAGGGCAAAGCTCTTGAAGGACGACATCATCCCCTCCACCATTCCCCGTATCGTGACATCCACGCCCGGCGGCAACTTGGTTCGTCTCACTACTCCGTTAATCTGGTCCGCAATCGATCCGAGACCCTCCTCCAACGGACGCACATAGATATCGATTACACGGCGGATCTGATAGTGATCGACTTCCGTTGGAGCCTCAAACCGGGTGATGGCGCCGACCATGTCGAGCCGCGTCGGACGCTTCAGCCCCGCCCCGTGAAGCGGAATGGACCGCAGATCGAGCAGGTTCCGAATTTGTTGTTCCGGATACTGCACGTTCAGAAAGTAGTTGTTATTGTTTTTCGGATCGATCCAGATATTCGGCGCCACCATCTGGTTTGAGGTGAGCGCTGTGATGACATTCTGGACCACTTCCTTTTCGGTCAGCCCCAGTTCGCCGGCGCGGGTGCGGTCGATTTCCAGCTTCAGCGCCGGATAGTCCAGGTCCTGCGGGATGTAGGCATCCGCGACACCGCGGATCCGGCGGATCTGCCTGGCCATGGCGAGCGCGGCGTCATAGCTGTCGCGAAGGTTGGTACCGCCCACTTGCAGGTCGATGGGCGCGGCAAGCCCCAGGTTCAGCACGGCATCCACCATGCTGCCGGAGGAGAAATACGCGGTCAGTTCCGGCATCTCCTGTTGCATGCGGGCCTTCACCTGGGCCATATACTCATAGCTGCCGGTGCGATGGCCGGGCTTGAGCCCTACCTGCACGAAGGCGGTGTGCATGGCGGAGTTCGAGGTGTAAATCGCGGAGAAGCCCGGATCGACGCCGATATTCGAAACGATCATCGCCAGATCGCGGTCCGGAACGATGCGGCGCACAAGCTCCTCGAGCCGCGCAACCTCTTTCTCCGTTTCCACCAACGTTGTGCCAGAGGGCGCCTTCACGTTGATGACGAATTGGCCGGCGTCGGTCCTGGGAAAGAACGCCAGTTCCAGGCGTGGGAACAGCAGCAGGCTGGCTGCGAATCCCAATCCGAAGATCGCCAGGCACGCTCTTGGGCGCGGTAGCACGCGCGCGACCAGCGCATCGTAAGTTCCCAGAAACCGGTCGAAGCCGCGATTGAACCACGCATTGAAACCTCGCCCGCCGCCATGCAACGCTTCGGGGGAATCACTGCGCGCCGGCTTCATGAACCGGGCACAGTACAGAGGCACAACTGTCATCGCCACTACGTAGGAAGCGAACAGGGAGAGCACCACGGCGAGCGCGAGCGACGAAAAGAGGAATTTGCCGACTCCGGACAGGAGTGTAACCGGGAAGAAAACCACCACGGTGGTGAGCGTTGCGGCGAGGACCGGCAGCGCCACCTCCCGCCCGCCTTTTTCCGCCGCCACCACCGGTGGATCGCCCATCTCCAGATGCCGGAAAATGTTCTCCAGCACCACTACCGAGTTATCGATCAGCCGCGACAGGGCCAGCGCCAGGCCGCCGAGCACCATGGTGTTCATCGAGCTCCCACCGATCTGGAGCGCGATGAAAGTGGCCAGCGCGGAAAGCGGGATAGAAAAGAACACCGCTACGGTCGCCCGCATGCTGCCCAGGAAAACAAGAATCATCAGCGAGGTGAGGAACAAGCCGAGACCGCCTTCATGCAGCAGCGTCCGGATGGCTGTCTTCACGAACTGCGACTGGTCGAAGACCACGCGGTTTTCAAGGGTAGAGGGAACGTCGAACAGATGCTTCAGCTTCTCGCGCACCCCATCCACCACGGCGATAGTGTTCGAATCGCCGCCCTGCTTCAGTACCGGGAGGTACACCGACCTCTGGCCGTCGACGCGCACTGCGTTGTATTGCAGTGCGTATGCGTCCTTGGCGATGCCGATGTCCGACACTCGGACCGGGTTCTCGCCGGAAAGCTTAATCGGCACTCGGTTGATATCGTCGACCTTGCTTACCTGGCTGTTGGCGTAAATGTTGTAGTCATACTTGCCAATCCGGACATCGCCCGCCGGCAAAATGAGATTCGCATCGTTCATGGAACGGACCACGTCCATCAGGCTCAATTGGCGGGCTTCGAGCTTGAACGGATCGGCGTAGAGCATGATCTCGCGCCACTTTCCTCCGAATGGCTGGGGGACGGAGGCGCCGGCCACAGACGCCAATTGATTGCGCAAGACGTTCTGCGCCAGATCCTTCAACTGCGTTTCGCTGAGATCGTCTCCGCGAAGTGTCACCAGGCACACGGGCAGACTGGAGGCGTCCATTTTCAGAACGAAGGGAGGCAGCGTTCCGGGAGGCAGGTGGCTGATTTCGGCCATCGCCAGGCTGGCAATGGTGGTCACCGCGGAATCCGGATTGGCGCCGGGCTGAAAATAAACCTTGATGAGACTGACGCCGGCCAGCGACCGCGATTCCATGTGATCGATTCCGCTGGCCAGCGTGAAGAAACGCTCCAGGTGATACGTAATGTTGCCTTCTACCTGCTCCGGAGGCATGCCCGAATAGAACGTCGCAACGGCGACGACCGGGATATTCATTGCCGGAAACAGGTCGACGGGCATCCGCGCTACGCTGACCATTCCGATGAGTGCGATCACCAGGCAGGCAACCACGATGAGGTACGGTGTTCGAATCGCAAACCGGGACATGGCTAGTGGACCTGCGCCTCCAGGGACTTAACTTGCACGCGTTGCCCGTCCTCTAAGCCGGCGTGCCGGCCTACCACCACGACGTCGCCTTCCCGTAATCCGGCCGTCACCTCCACGCGCTGGTCGGTCTCGATGCCCAGCGTGACCGGAACTGTATGGAGGGTCCCGTCCGGCGTTACGGTATAGACGCGAGGGGCGGAGCCGCTTCGATCCACCGCATCGAACGGAACCGAGAGGACATTGGGACGCTCGTCGACGCGCAGATTCACCTCGGCATACATGCCGGGAATCAAGGTCAGCGCCGGATTGGGAACGTCGACCTCCGTATCCATAGTCCGCGTAGACGGCTGGATATTGTCGGCAAACCGGGCCACGCGCCCTGGAAATGTCCTGCCGGCCGAAGAGACGCGGACGTCCACCGTTTCGCCTACGCGGACCCGCGCTACGGCCGATTCCGGCACCGGCAGGATCAATCGCAGAAGCGAATTCTGCGAAAGCTGCACGATCGGCATGGCCTGTGTCTGGGAAGCCGTGCCGGCTTGAATCATGGATCCGGCGTTTGCATAACGCTTGGTCACAACGCCGGCAAAGGGCGCGGAAATCGTCGTGTACTTATGCAGCGTCTGAATCCGCGCCTGGTCCGCGCGGGCTACACGCGCTCGCTGCTGCGAGGTAACCAGGCTGGATTTCGCCGCCGATACCTGCGCCTCGGCGATGAGGTCGCGGGAATGGGCTTCATCCACCTCTTGCTGGGGCACCAGGCCCGGCTCGCGCCTCAATACGTCGGCGATCCGGGAATAGGACAGGTGGGCGAGATCATGCGACGCCTCGGCCCGGTGCAACTCGTCGGACGCAGTGACGGTTTCCGCCTCGGCTTGATCGATGGCGGCCGCGGCCCTGTTGAGATCGTCCTCCATCTCGGGAATCTCCAGGATCGCCAGCACCTGGCCCTCGGAGACACGATCGCCGATGTCCACCCCGATCGTCTTCACATAGCCCGCCACCTTGGCCATGACGTCCACTTGCTGGTACGGTTCAAATTCGGCGGTAAGCACCAGATCGCTGGCCAGATCCTTGCGTTCGGCTTTCGCGACGGGAACGATGGGGGGCGCGTCCGCGGCCGCAGTTGGCTTTTCGCCCGCGCCCTCGCTCCTTGAACAGGAACTGAGGCCCAGAATCAAGCCACAGACCAGAACGGCTGCCGCCTGCGTATCCGAGATCGTCTTCATCGCAAACCTCCCGCTGCAAATGCCAGGGCCGCGCGGCTGCTCAGGTAGTCGTACTTGGCGCCGGCGGCGGCGATTTCGGCTGTCACTTGGCTCAATTGCGCCTGATTCAGCTCGACGATGCTGCCGAGCCCGTTGTCGTAACGGATCTGCGCCAGCCGCAAACTTCGTTCGGCCTGGGCAACCAGCCGCGCGGTCACATCCAGCCGGCGAAACGCGGTATTGGCCTCGAGCCACGCCATCCGCACCTGCGCGGAAACCTGAACCGAGAGATCCTCGACATCCCGATCCGCCGCCTGAGCGCGCAACTCGGCTTCGCTGTGCCGCGCGGCGTACAGTTTGCCGTTGAGAATCGGCACGCTGACATTGACTCCCGCCGCGCTGTACGTGCCGTGCAGCCGTGGGTCCGTGACCGGCAGATCGCCAGCCACTCCCACCACCGCCACCGTAGGACGGTTCAAGTCTTTTTCCGCTTGGGCGAAGCGATGAGCGGCGTCCCGGCTCAATTGCATGGCGGCGAGGTCGGGCCGTTGTTTCAAGGCTTGCGCCACGATGGGTTCGGGATCGGGTTCGAGCGGAGCGGGCAGGGGCTCATCCACCAGTTCGAATGGCTCCGCCGCGGTCATCCCGACAGCGGCAGCCAGCCGCGCGCTCCCAGCCTGGACGTCATTCTCCGCCCGCACCAGCGCGAGTTCCGCGTCGGAGACGGCAACTTCGGCGAAACTCACGTCCAACGTGGATTTGAGGGAGCTTTGCGCCAGGGCGTTCACCTGCCGCAGCGTCAAACGGCGATTCTCAACCACCGCCCGCGCCACCGTGAGCACCGTGCCGGCGGCCAGTGCCTGATAATATGCCTGGTCCACCTCCACGCGAATTGTGGCCTGGGTATTGCCGGCGATCCGGTCCTGCGCGGAGGCTCGCAGCTTTGCGGATTCCGCCAGATTCGTGGTACGGCCGAAATCGGTAATGAGCTGACTGACCGCAATCCCCGCGGCCAACCGGCTGTACAGACTGGACGTCTGAACGGCGCCGGCCGCAAGCGTGGAACTGTGTTCGGCCCCAACACCTGTGAAATTTCCCGACAGAAAGGGATAAAACGGCGCCCGAGCCTCGGCGACAGCCGACCTCGCGGCCTCGGCGGCCAGGTCTGCTGAGCGGATACGGGGATGGTTGCGAAGCGCAAGTTGTTCCGCATCGGAAAGCGTGAGCCGTTTCGGAGCCTGCGCCATGGCCGGAATAGCGGCAAGCAGCGCGAGCGTGAAAGGAATTGTGGGACAGGTCGAGAACCTGTCCCGCATAAGCGGGAATCTATGCCGGCTCTTCTCGGGCAGCAGCCTTGATAACCGTGGTGTCATGAGCCTCAATCAGTCCGTCGGTGATGAGTTCGCAGAGCGATGGCAGAAGCGCATCCGCTGCATGTCTGGTCTCTATGAATTCGATGCGTACGGGCAAATGCTCTCTTTCGCCCTCGTCGTCCCCCTGGGCGGAATGCGTTCTGTGGTGCGATCCGAAACCCGCCGCCGGCCGGATCAAAGTGGCTCCCGCCACTCCGCGTTCGCGCAGGAACGTGAAGATTTCGGCGTAGAGGAAGTCGTGGCCGGCGCCGGTGTCCTCGTTGAGGTGAATCGTGACTTTCGTCGCCAAGCCCGGCGCCAGCATTCCGTTTCCTCTCCTTGTTTCGAATTCTTGCATCGAATCTGCCCGTTCTCCGCTGAAGAGTTCGTGATGTTTTCCTGACAGCCGAGTCAGAGAAAAATCAGGATTCCGCCAGTTGCCAACCGGCCCGTTTCCCTCCTATAAAGGAAGCGTGCACATCCTTGTCGTGGAGGACGAGCAGAAGATGGCCAAAGCCCTCCAGGAGGGACTTGAGGCGGACGACTATTCCGTTCGGCTTGCGCATACCGGCGAAGAGGGCTTTTACCTGATTCAGGCTCAATCGTTCGACCTGGTGATTCTGGATGTGATGCTGCCGGGCCACGATGGCTTTGAAATTCTGGCCACGCTGCGAAGGCGCAACGTGCAGACTCCGGTGCTGCTGCTCACTTCGCGGGATGCCATTGAAGATCGCGTCCGCGGCCTGGATACGGGCGCGGACGATTACCTGGTGAAGCCCTTCGCGTTCCCCGAGTTGCTGGCTCGCACCCGCGTGCTGCTGCGGAGAGGCAAACCCGATGTCAGCCAGAGGCTCAAACTGGCGGACCTGGAGATGGATGTGCCGCAGCGTTCCGTGGTACGGGGCCCCCATCAGATAGACCTCACTGCTCGCGAGTTCGACCTGCTGGAATATCTATTCGCCAACAAGGGCCGGGTAGTCTCGCGGGAAATGCTGGCGCGGGACATCTGGAAGGAGACCGCGCGGCAGACCCCCATCGACAACGTCATCGATGCGCAGATCGTGCGCCTGCGCCGGAAGCTCGATGGACAATTCGACCGGAAGCTTTTGCATACGGTGCGAGGCGTCGGTTTCGTGTTGCGAGAAGAAGACGAATCGTAATGCGGCTGCACGTGAGGCATCTACGCACACGCCTGACCTTGTGGTACGTGGCGATGCTCGCGGCGCTCTTGATTCTGGCCTGGGGATCGACCTGCGCGCTGCTTTTCTTTCAATTGCGAAACCAGCTCGATCGCTTCGCGATCGAAGAAATCGAAACCGTTGAGGGGCTGTTCTTCTTCACACCCGAGGGACACCTTGAAATGCGGGAAGATTATCATAACCATCCCCAATCCAAAGACGTGATCGATCGGTTCGTCGAGGTGCGGTCGCCAGAGGGCGCGGTCTTATTCCGCAACCAGAGATTGGGTGCGCGGTCGCTCGGAGGAGTCCCGTTTGCAAGCGAGGGAGTAGGAGGATACTCGGAGCGTTCGGCGCATCTCTCCGACGGAACCCGCGTTCGCCTGGTCAGCAGGCTGCATTCGCTCGACGGGCGCCGCCTGCTCATTCGCCTGGCTCACAGTGAAGAGCCGCTGTATTCCGGAATGGAGGATTGGTTAGCGGCTTCGCTGCTAGTGTTGCCTCTGGTGCTGGCGGCTGCCGGACTGGCCGGCTATGCGTTAGCGCGGCGCGCTCTCAGTCCCATCGAGCGCATGGCCCGGCGCGCGCAGGAGATCACCCCGGAAAAGTTGCACGCCCGTTTGCCCGACGACGGCGCCGATGACGAACTGGGGCAATTGGCGCGCGTATTCAACGACACGCTGGCCCGTCTGGAACAGGCCTTCGACCAACTCCGCCGCTTCACGTCGGATGCGTCCCACGAGTTGCGGACGCCATTGGCGATGATCCGAAGCGTCGGCGAGGTCGGATTGCAGAAGGATGGCGGCCGCGCGGAGTACCGGGACATCGTGGGAAGCATGCTGGAAGAGGTCAACCGCCTGACATCGTTGATCGATAACCTTCTCACCATCTCCCGCGCGGATTCCGGATACATCCAGCTCCATCGGACGGTTGTGCCGGTAATGGCGCTGGCGCGGGAGGCGGCGGGACTTCTTGAAGTTCTCATGGAAGAGAAATCGCTGCGCCTGGTTCTTGAAGGCGACGGCCAGGCACAGGTGGCGGTTGACCGCCTGTTTCTGCGGCAGGCGCTGGTCAACATCCTTCATAACGCCGTGAAGTATTCGCCCCCCGGCGAAACCATCTCCGTGCGGGTTCGGAACGGCGACGCCGGCCAAGTCATTGTCGAGATCCAGGACAACGGGCCGGGAATTCCGCTCGAAGATCAAGCCAGAGTTTTCGACCGGTTTTATCGCGTCGACAAAGCGCGGTGGCGCGAATCCGGTGGAGCGGGGTTAGGGCTGTCTATCGCCAAATGGGCCGTGGAAGCGCACGGCGGCAGCATTCGGTTGGAGAGCCCACCCAACCACGGATGTACCTTCCGGCTGGCATTGGGTTAGCATATTCCTGTATGCCCCAATCCTATCCTCCCCTCCAGGCGCCCAAGCGCCTGCTTTTTGGTCCCGGGCCCAGCATGGTGGCGCCGCGGGTCTACCAAGCCATGTCGCAGAACGTGGTGGGACACCTCGATCCGTTCTTCTTTGAAATGGCCGACGAGATCCGCTCGCTGCTCGGGTATGCGTACTCTACCGAGAACCAGTTCAACCTGGCCGTGTCCGGGACCGGGAGTGCGGGGATGGAAGCCGCCGTCGCCAATTTCGCCGAACCCGGAAGGAAGTTCGCGCTGCTCACCAACGGATTCTTCGGCGACCGCATCGGCGAAATGGCCCGCCGGCAGGGCGCCGAAGTGGTGCGCCTGGCGAAGGAGTGGGGCCAGCCGTACGACCCTCAGGAAGTGCGCGACTTTATCCGCCGCGAGCAGCCTCATATGGTGGGATTTGTTCAGGCCGAAACGTCCACGGGGATGTTCAACCAGGCCAAGCCGATCTGCGAAGCGGCCCATGAGGCCGGTGCGCTGGCGATCGCCGATTGCGTCACGTCGCTGGGCGGCATGCCGGTGCTGGTGGACGAAAACGGTATCGATATCGCCTACAGTTGCACGCAGAAGGGATTGGGCTGCCCGCCGGGACTCTCGCCCATGACGGTATCTCCGCGCGCGCTCGACCGGCTGAAGGCGCGCACCGCGCCGATGCAGGCGTGGTACCTCGACCTGCAGCTTCTGGACAGCTTTTACACCGGCCACAAGTACCACCACACCGCGTCGGCCACGCTGTTTTATGCGCTGCGCGAGGGCCTGGCAATCATCGCCGAGGAAGGGCGCGAGAACCGCTGGGAACGCCATCGGCGCAACCACGAGGCGTTCGTGGCCGGAATTGAGGCGATGGGCCTGACCATGTATGTGAGCCATCCCGGCGACCGTCTTTGGACACTGAATACACCGCGCGTGCCGGAGGGCGTGGACGACGCCAAGCTTCGGCAATACCTGTTGGCTGAGCGCGGAATCGAGATTGCAGGCGGATTCGGCCCGTTGGCCGGCAAGGTATTCCGGATCGGACTGATGGGATACGGTTCCACGGCCGAGAACTTGTTCCTGATCCTGGAGGCCTTGGAAGACGCGCTGAAACACCAGGGCTATCACCCGGCCGGCGATGCCCGCGCGGCTGCCGAGAAGGCGCTGGGGTAGTCGAGGCGCTGAAGGCTTTCCTTCGTGGCAACCATCGTGCACGTGTCTGGCGCGTGCGTCGACAGGTTTCCGTATGTTGCTGCAAACAGGACTCCTCCCGTTGGCTGGGAATCCGTGATCGTGACCGGAACTCACACCGGTGTGACGATCCGGCACGATCCCCCGGTGCCGTCGTAACGCCTGCTATAATCTGGACTTAAACTGAAATTCATATTGAGGACGCGTCTGCTTACATTGCGCATGAAGGGTCTCTCCGTATTCATTCTTGTAGCGGCAACGGCTCTCGCCCAGACTTTTGTGACCGGGCAGGCGGCCAGACTGGTGGTCGGGCAAACCACGTTCACCGCCGCGGATCCCAATTCCAGCAACACCGTAATTGGATCGGCCAGCGGGGTTGCTTACGGCGGCAATACGCTATTTGTGGCCGACGACAACTATCTCGGCGCCGCACCGCAAAACAACCGGGTACTGATATTCCCGAACGTTGCCAGTGCCTTCCCGCGGCCCACCGACCAACTCACGGCCAACTCCAAGTGCCCGGTCTGCATTGGACAGGCATCCGTTGTGCTAGGCCAGCCCGATTTTGTCACCAATACCGAGAACCTCACGGCCAACCAATCGAACCTGCGCCAGCCCACGGCCGTGGCGACGGATGGCGAACACCTGGTGGTGGCCGACACGAATCATAACCGGGTACTGATCTGGAACACCTACCCTACGTCCAACGATGCCCCCGCGAATGTGGTGGTGGGCCAGAGCAACTTCATCAACTCGGGTGTTCCGACCAACTCCACGCCGACCGCGACTTCCATGAGCGGGCCACAGGGCGTTTGGATCCAGAACGGCAAGCTCTACGTGGCCGATACCCAAAACAACCGGATCCTGATCTTCAATCACATTCCGACGGCCAACGGCGTCGCGGCCGACGTGGTGCTGGGACAGCCCAACTTCACGACTTTCGTGCAGCAGGATGTCACCCAGCAGAGCGCCGTAACCTCCGCCAGCACCTTGCTGAACCCGGTGTCGGTGACTTCCGATGGCGTCCGCCTGTTCGTGACGGATTTGGGATATAACCGCGTATTGATCTGGAACTCCATTCCCGCCGCCAACGATGTTCCGGCGGATGTGGAAATCGGCCAGGTCGACATGACTCAGGGCATTGCCAATAACTCGTTCACGGGATCGGCCAGCGCCACTTCGGGCGACGGCCTCTTGGAGACGGCGGTCATGTGCACGGTGTCCAACGGAACGGATGCCAGCGGCAATCCCACCTACCCGGCGAACTGCAACTCCACCTTGAACTTTCCGCGGTTCGCGCTCTCGGACGGAACGCATCTGTACATCGCCGATGGCGGCAACGACCGGGTCCTCGAGTTTCTCACGATTCCCACCCAGAACGAGGCTTCGGCGGACATCGTTCTAGGGCAGATCGGCGGCAACGTGGACCAGGCTACCGACGCGGTGGATTCGATGAACACACCCACGTCCATGGCTTGGGACGGCACCAACCTCTATGTCGCCGACCCATATAACCGCCGGATTATGGTGTACACTCCGTCATCCAATCCGCTCCCCTATCAAGCGGTGGTAAACACGGCCAACACCAACGTTTACGCCACGGGCACGGTTACCATCGGCGGGACGATCACGGCGGGCGATATCATCACGATCGACATCGGTTCGACCCCGAATCAATACACGTATACCGTGAAATCGAGCGACACCATTTCCACGATCATCGACGACCTGGTGACGGAAATCAACGCCGGGACCGGCGATCCGAACGTGTTGGCGACGGCGGACCAGATTGACGACGAAGTGGTGCTAACCGCCCTGGTCCCCGGTCCCCCCGGGAACAACGTCGGCTACTCGGCCACGGTTTCGAGCAGCGCGACCATCACGGCCACGGCGGCGGACACCCAACTGGATGGCGGCGGCAACGCGGCCAGTATCGCTCCCGGAACCATTGTCTCGATCAACGGTACGAATCTTTCGGCGGGTACGGCATCGGCGGATTTGACCCAACCGCAATTGCCCACCACGTTGGGGGGCACGCAAGTGTACTTCAACGGCGTCCGGGCTCCGCTGTTGTATGTTTCCCCAACCACCATCACCGCCCAACTGTCGTGGGTTTTTACCGACACCACCAGCGTGAACGCCTTTGTCCGTTCGGTGATGCCGAATGGCTCCGTGATGTTTACTTCGCCGGTGGCCGCGACGATCGTTCCCGCAAACCCGGGACTGTTTGGGCAGCCGGGCACGTCGAACCCGGAACTAGGCATCGTATACCACTCTTCCAGCAGCGCCGTGGGTGTGGTTTCCGTCGACGGTTCCGTGAATGGCGGCGACGTGGCGACCGTGACCATCCAGGATCGAACCTATAACTACACGGTGCAGGAGTCGGATTCGCTGGCCACCATTCGCGACGCACTGGTGGTGCTAATCAACCAGGATCCCTTTGTACAGGCACAGTCGGCAGGTCTTTTCCAGCGCATCCTCCTGTCTGCCAGGCTGCCCGGACCGGACGGCGACAACATTGCATACACCGCCAGCGCCAACGGCTCGGCATCCGTGGTAATGACCGCTTTCGGATCCACCCTCTGCTGCGCCAATGTGAAAGGCACGCCGGTAACGGCCAATAATCCAGCGCTTCCCGGGGAGTTGATCACACTCTACGCGACCGGGCTGGGTTTACCGAATCTGAATGCGGAGGTGCAAGCCCTGCTGGTAGACGGACAACAGTACCCTGCCAATGGTCCCGTCACAATCCCAACGCAAGCGGTGAGCGCCATCGCGGGGGGCGCCACGGGAGACGTCCTGCAGGCCACGCTGTTGCCTGGTTCGGTCGGCATGTTCGAAGTGTTGATCCACCTGAATAGCGGCTTACCGAGTAACCAATTCACTGCCATCACGATCGCGCAGAACCAATTTGTGAGCAATGCGGTTTCGTTTGCGGTGTTCAGTCCGACTGGACAGTAGGGGCAACCTGTGCCATTTCCCCCTGAAACCACCCTCAGCAGAGGGTATGGGATTGGGGGCTTTCGCTCACACCGAGACATGCGGGTGTCGGCGGGGTAGACACCACCCTCCAAAAACACAAAGGGCACAGGATTGCTCCCGCGCCCTTTGTGGGTTAGCGTGCTTGGTTGTGGGTTAGGCAGCCAGAAGCTCGTCCATGGTCTCGCCGGATTCGGATTCGAATTCGTGGCGATCGGCGGCTTCCTGGCAGCGAATGCAGAATTTGGTCCATGGCACTGCATCGAGGCGTTTGGTCTTGATATCCTCTTCGCAGTGCATGCAAATCCCATAGCTGCCATCGGCGAAGCGAGCCAGTGCGCCTTTCACGTTGCGTAACAGGTTCGATTCGCGGTCCAGGTTGCGGATGGCGAGCTCTCGCTCTCCGGCGAGCTGCACTTCATCCAGGGCATCCGGTGTCTTTTCGATGGCGATGTCTTCCCGGTTTCGAAGTCCGGCAGAAAGCTCTTTCTGCTTGGCTTCCAGCATCGCTTTGTATTTGTCGAGTTCGGTCTGGGTCATTGGTCCATCTCCTTCAGTGCCCGATGTTTTTTTCTTTTTTTTCTTCTCTTTAGCGCAACGTCATCCGCACAAATAATAGACGGGATTTCACTTCAAAGGTTTCAGCCCGCCGTCTCCCTCATTAGAGCTATTCCTTGATCGCATCTGCATAATCGACGTCCGCACGAGTCACATTGTTAGCAATTGACGTACCAAACTTTTTGGAGGTTTCAGGTACTGGTGATTCCCGCCACAACAACGCCAATTTCTCTCTGCTTATCGGCGGAATGATACCATCTCTCTAGGAATCCGTTGAAAAATCCGTGACCAACCCTTCGAAGACTCTACGACCGATCCATCTTGCTTGGATTCTGTCCGTCCTGTTTTTCCTGGCTGGTCAAGCCTTTATCAATCGCGTCGGCGTGGAAGCCGATGAAGCCCTATTCGTTACACCTTTGCTGGAACCTCGTGAAGCGGTCTATCTCAGGCTGTTCCACCACCCCTGGCCAGTCCTGCTCATGTCTTACCTGGGAACGCTTAAGACACTGATATATAACCCGATTCTTCACGTTTTTGGGAATAGCGTGTGGGCTCTTCGGGAACCGGTCCTGTTGGCCGGGGCATTCACCATCGTGTTATTTTTCCTGCTGCTGCGCAGGGCATCCGGCGAGCGCGCCGCTCTGATTGGATGCGGTCTTCTGGCTACGGATTCAATCTACCTGATCACAAATGTTTACGATTGGGGGCCCGTGGCGCTCCAGCATCTGTTGTTGCTCGGCGGCGCACTGCTATTCCTCCGTTTTTGCCAGGGCAAAAAGCTCTTACCTCTTGCCGCCGCTTTCTTCCTGTGGGGCTTGCTGCTGTGGGATAAAGCTCTCTCAGTCTGGATGCTCTCCAGCATGGGAGTGGGGACTGTGCTGATTTTTCCACGACACGCAGTCGGCCTGATGACACGCCGTCGTGTCGGTATCGCCTTGCTGGCCTTCATTTTGGGCGCTTTTCCGCTGCTTTGGTTCAACCTGAAGTCGCGTGGATCCACCTTCCGGGGAAACTTTACGCACGATGCACATTTCTACAGCAAGATCCCGAGCCTCTTGTTCACGCTGAACGGCGAGGGCCTGTTCGGCTGGATGATGCCGTTTCCCGACCAACCGGCTCCCGCTCCCCATTCGCCCGACAGCCGATTGACTGCCGTGAGTGCCGGGATATCGTCACTTGCCGGACACCCCGTTCGCGATTGGATGCTTTATGGGCTGGGATTGGCGATTCTGCTCACGCCCCTGGCTCGCGGGCGGGACCTGCGTACCCTCTTGTTCTGCCTGGTGGTTCTGGTGGGCGCCTGGCTGCAAATGGCCATCACTGCCGGCGCGGGAGGTTCGGTCCACCATATCATCCTGCTCTGGCCGCTCCCGCAGGCCATTGTGGCGGTCGCCCTGGCATCGGCTTCACGGCGTTTGGGACGCGCCGGCAAACCGGCGGCGGCCGTGGTGGCGGCCGTGCTTATGGTCTCCAATGTCCTGGTTCTCAACGAGTATTATGGCGTCCTGTGGCGGAGCGGTCCGGTGCTGGCCTGGTCGCGGGCGATTCTGCCGCTTTCCGACTACCTGAAAACGGTTCCCGCGCAAGCCGTATTTACCGCCGATTGGGGCATCCGCGAACCCTTGCGCTACCTGAATTCCGGAAAGCTGCCGCTCCAGGACGCCGACGACCCCATCGCGAAACCGGCGCTCGATCCCGACGACGAACGGCGGATGATCTCCATGCTGGACCGCCCGGAACACCTGTTTATCCTGCACACCAAGGAAGCCGAACAGTTCGCGGGCGTTCGCGATAGGCTGCTGCAATTCGCGTCGGAGCACGGTTATGATCGCGAGGTGGTCTCGCGGATCTCGGATGGTTTCGGGCGGCAAATCTTTGAGGTCTGCCGGTTCTCGAAGGTAAAGTAGGACTGTCCTACTTGGTTTGTAAACCGATGGTGGTGACTACCAGGCCCAACTCGCGTTTGTCCGGGCCGTCGGGCGTCATGGACTTGTCGAGTTGGAAAACGACGGTGACGTCCGATCCGCTCAGCAAGTTGGACGGCACGTCCCGCTGGAAGACGTAGTCACCCGGAGCGGAGTAGGTCTCGGGCGCGAGCGCGGCGCCCTGAAGGGAGGCCGACAACGTTAGAGTAGTGGACTTTTCGATCACGGCAGGCGGCACGGTGATCACCAAGCGCAGGATAGCGCCTTTCTGCGACGCCCCGTTTGGCGTCTTCAATTTGACGGAGAACTGTTTGGCGGTCCAGCGCCAGGCCGCCGCCTCGACGCCGTAGAATCCGTCGAGCAACTGCCCCGCGGTGCGCGGATCGCGGGTATGGACGGTGGACTGAAGGGGCGTCTTTCGAAACAGCTTGCAGCCAGCCGGCGCAACGGCCAACAGAACGGCGATGGCCACCGCGCGGGCGGCGAGACCTGGGGGGGATAGTCGAGTCATCAATCTCCAATTCTCTCCAATTCCACCAGGCAACTGTAAAACGTAGGGCCCCCGCCGGAATCGGTGAGGCGGTCGGACACCACCGCGTTGACGTTGCGCTTGTCCGGGGCACGCTTGCCCCAGCGCACGGCGGGTGCGCACACGACGCCCGCGGGAACGGTCTCATCCACCCGGGCAACGAGCACGCACGATCCGCGGCCGTTGAAAATGCGCACCTGGTCGGAGCTGCGGATACCGCGCCCGACGGCATCGGCGGCGCTGACGTGCAATGTAGCCGTCGCGAGGTCCACCGCATCACGGTTCCCGAAGGTGGAATTCATGCTGTCGTCGTTCTTGGGCGAGATCAGCTCCAGCGGGTACAGCCGGTGAAGCCGGGCGTCGCCGTGCCGCGATTCCACGGGCGGCGTATAGTCCAGGGTCTCCGCGCGAAAATGGCACTTGCCGTCCTCGGAGCCGAAACCGCCGTCCCGGAAGGGCAGGTACGGTTCGCCTTCCGGACTCACCCGCAGGCGCACGGAGTGCTCACGATCCAACTGTTCCAGAGTGATGCCGCGGACAAAGGGGTGGTCCGATTCGAGCAAGGTGCGGATCATGTCGTCGTCGGTGTCCCGGAAACAGGCGTCGTCGAAGCCCATGCGGAATGCGAGTTGGCGGAATATTTCGACATTGGACCGCGCCTCGCCGGGCGGCGGCAGGGCCGGACGCGCGAGTTGCAGATAATAGTGTCCGTAGGCGAAGTAGAGATCGGTGTGCTCCAGGAAAGTGGTGGAGGGCAGCAGGATATCGGCGTAGTCGGCGGCATCGTTCTGGAATTGCTCCAGAACTACGGTGAACAGGTCGTCGCGGCGCAGACCGGCCAGTACCTTGTTTTGGAGGGGCGCGATGGCGGCGGGATTGGAGTTGTAGACCACCAGGGCGCGGACCGGCGGACGGTCGAGGTCCATCAGAGCCTTGCCCAACTCCGTCATATTCACGATGCGCGCCGGACGGCCGAGGGCTCGCTCCTGTAGATCGGGCCGCTCCAGGCCGGCCTTGTTCAAGTGAAACGCCTGGGACGTGGAAAGCTGAATTCCCCCACCCACATGCCGCCACGAGCCGATGAGAGCCGGCAACAGAGCGATGGTGCGGACCGCCATGGCGCCGCGCTCGCTGCGCTGGATGCCATAATTCAGGCGGATCACGGCTGGCGTAGTGGTGGCATATTCACGGGCGAGCGAGACGATCTGGTCCGCCGCGATGCCGGTCAATTCGGCGGCGCGTTGCGGCGTCCAGGGTTTGACGCGATCGCGGAGAGTGTCGAATCCTTCGGTGCAGCGGGCCACGTAATCGGCGTCGTACAGATTCTCGCCGATGATGACGTGCATCATGGCCAGCGCCAGCGCGGTATCGCTGCCGGGATTGATGAAGAAGTGTTTGTCCGAGGCCGAGCCGGTACGGTTGCGGCGCGGATCGATGGTGTAAAATCTGGCCCCGTTGCGGCGCGCCTCCATCACGAACGGCCAGAGATGGACGTTGGCGCCCAGGATATTGGCGCCCCATGCGAGGATCAGTTTGGAGTGCCGGAACTGCTCCGGTTCCGTGCTATATCGTAAACCGAGCGCTTCGGTCATGCCCGCCATACCGGCCGAGGAACAGATGGTACGGTCGAGTTGCGAGGCTCCCAGGCGATGGAAGAAGCGCCGGTCCATGCCGCTGCCGTTAAGATACCCCATCGTGCCTGCATAGCTGTAGGGCAGGATGCTTTCGGGCGACGATTCGGCGGCGATGGCCTGCAGGCGCCGGGCGATGGTGTCGAGCGCTTCGTCCCAGCCGATGCGCTGGAAGCGGCCTTCGCCCTTGGCTCCGACCCGCTTCTGCGGATAGAGGAGCCGCGAGGGCGAATATTCGCGCTCCAGATACTGCGCTACCTTGCCGCAGAGGAATCCGCGCGTGATCGGATGATCGGGGTTCCCGCGCAGTTTCGTCCCGCGGTCATTTTCGACGGTGACCAGGAGCGAACAGCAATCCGGGCAATCGAGGGCGCAAACAGAGTGGCGAATCTCAGCCATGAAAACAATTCTAGCCGCAGATGGACGCGGATGAACGCAGATAACCCAAAATTCTTATCTGCGTTCATCCGCGGCTAGAATTGGTTTGACGCTCATTTCTTGCCTTTCGCGGCTTTGTACGCTTCCCTTATTTCCTGGAGTTGGCGGGAGTGGGATTCGACGTGGGCGGCGTTGTCCTCTACCAGGTGGCGGAGGGTCACGGGGCCATTCACGCTGTGGTTGCCCGTGCGGTCGAACGCAGTTTCGGGAACGGCCTTGAGCAGATCGTGATTCTCGGCGCGTAGGCGGCGGAAGGTCTCAAGCGACTGTTTGGGCTTGCGGCGCGCATAATCCAGATTCGCGGCCCACGCTTTCTCGTCGAACCACGTCATCGCCGGATGGTCTTCGGCCAGTATCTGGCGGAACCGGTGTGCGGCAACCAGTTCGCCATCGGCGAGGTGGGCGACGATCTGGCGGACGCTCCACTTGCCCGGCGCAATTATGAAATCCTCTTCCTCCCCGAAAACGCCAGTCAGGACCATGGCGAGGAGTTCGGGACCGCGGCGGAATCGTTCCAATAGGGCAGGGATTTCGGACATATCAATAATAATCGGAGCAGCTCATGTAGTAGCCGCACGTCTCGCACACGAGCTTGCATTTGCGGCTGGTAAGGCGAGCGGAACAGACCGGGCAATAGAGCATCGGCTCGGCCTCATCGCGTTCGGCGGGCTGTGGGAGTTCCGGATCCGGCACGGTTGAAGAAATTATACCGCCTCCGCCCGCCAACCAAGGGCCCCGTGGAATCTCTTACAATAAGAGTCACGTTTATGAAACTCAGACTGGCGGTACTATTGGCGGCGCTGTTGGCATGGAGCGGCTCGGCGCAAAGGGGCCAGCCCTCCAATCGTCCGGTCCGGCTGGCCTCGCGCGGACTGCGCGGCGCCGTGGCGGCGGGTACCGAGTACCAAACCGAGGCCGGCATGCGCATGTACCACGCCGGTGGAAACGCGGTCGACGCAGGCATCGCGGCCATGCTCGCGGCGACAGTGACGGAGTTTTCCCACTTGGGCCTGGGCGGCGAAGCGCCCATCCTGGTGCGGACCAAGGAAGGCAAAGTCTACGCCATCGCGGGCGTGGGCGCCATGCCGAAGCTCGGGACGGCGGACTTTTACCGCAAGCACATCTTGCAACCGGACGAGATTGGCGAACCTCCCGTTCCCAACGGGCTGAAGGACTGGGTTCCGGTCTCCGGGATTCTCTCGGCGGTGGTGCCGGGGCTGGTGGAAGGGGCGCTGGTGACGCTGCGCGAATTTGGCACCAAGAGCTTCGGGGAAGCGGTGCAGCCGGCCATCGACCTGGCGGACGGCTTTCCGATCGATGAGATGCGCGTGAACGTGCTCCGCAACTGCGTCCAGTATTTGCAAGGATGGCCGACCACGCGGAACGTCTTCCTGCCCAATGGGCGGCTTCCGCAACTGGGCGATATTTTCCGCCAACCGGACCTGGCGCGCACGCTGCGCTCCATGGCGGAGGCAGAGAAGAAGGCGCTGGCCTCGGGCGCCGGCCGGGCCGAAGCCATCAATGCGGTGCGCGACTACTTTTACCGCGGCGACATAGCGCGGCGCATCGGCGAATACTCGGAAAAGAACGGCGGCCTGCTGCGCTACGAAGACATGGCGGCCTTTCGCGTGGAGCCCGAAGAGGCGGTCTCGACCACATTTCACGGGTCCACGGTTTACAAGCCCGGCTTCTGGAGCCAGGGCCCGGCGATGGTGGAGACGCTGAACATCCTGGACGGAGTTAACTTCGGGCGGATGCGCGCGGGTTCGGCCGACTACATCCACACGCTGGTGGAGGCGCTGAAACTGGCGTACGCCGACCGCGACACCTATTATGGCGACCCGAAGTTCGTGAAGATTCCCGCCGAGCGGCTGCTTTCGAAGGAATACGGCGCGGAGCGGCGCAAGCTGATCACCGACCAGGCGTCGCTTGAGTTCCGCCCGGGCAACGTGGAAGCCAACCCGCCGAAGCATCCGTTTTTCGCGCACCTGGTGAAGTACCCCATGGATCCCGCGCTCCTGGCCAAAGACACCACGTGCGTGGACGCCATCGACAAGGACGGCGTGATGATTTCGATTACGCCCTCGGGCGGGTGGGCCCCGGCGGTGATCGCGGGCGACACCGGTATTGCGCTTTCGGAGCGGGCCCAGAGCTTCCTGCTGATTCCGGGACATCCTAACGAGCTAGCCCCCGGCAAGCGGCCGCGGGTGACGCTGAGTCCCACGCTGGTAGTGGGTCCCGGCAAGAATCTGTACGCGCTGTCGACGCCGGGCGGCGACAACCAGGACCAGTCGCTATTGCAGGTGCTGTTCTATGCCACCGAGTTCGGTCTGAATCCGGAGGACGCGGTGGAGGCGCCGCGATTCCAGAGCGAGCACCTGGTGTCGAGCTTCGACAACCACGCCATGAGTCCGGGCAGCCTGCTGCTGGACGACCGGACGGCGGCGGACGTAATCGAGGAATTGAAGCGGCGCGGACACAAAGTGGACATGCGCACGCGCTATGCCAGCGGGGCTGCTCCGGTAATGATTCAGATGCTCCCGAACGGAATTATCATGGCCGGGGCCGATCCATATTACTTCCGGTCGTCGCAGGCCTGGTAGGGCGGGCGCGGTGTCGGGGACGCTGTTCGATGGGCCGCTTTTCGCGGAACCCGGCGGGTTCGACCGCGAGGGCCTGGCGGCGCGATTGCAGCGGCTGGCCGAAGAGCGGATCCTGATCGGCGGCAGTTCCTGGAAGTACGAAGGGTGGCTTGGACAGATCTATTCGCGCGATCGGTACCTGACGCGCGGCCGGTACTCCAAGCGGGTTTTCGAAAGCGAGTGCTTACGGGAGTATGCGGAGACATTCCCCACGGTGTGCGGAGACTTCGCCTTCTACCAGTTCCCTACCGAGGATTTCTGGCGGAATCTCTTCGGGAAAACGCCGCAAAGCTTTCAATTCGCATTCAAAGTGCCGGAACAGATCACCTGCAAAGTGTTCCCGGTCCATGCGCGCTATGGAGCGCAGGCGGGCAAGGACAACGAGGCATTTCTGGACGCCCGGACGCTGAAGGAAATGCTTCTGCGGCCGTTGTGGCCATATCGGCGGCAGACCGCGGTGCTGATCTTCGAGTTTGGAGCGTTCGGCCGGCGCAGTTTCGCCGGTTTGCACGAATTCCTGGATCGCCTGGATCCGTTTCTGGGAGCGCTGCCGCCGGAGTTCCGGTACGGCGTAGAGATCCGCAATCCGGAGTTTCTGGAGAAGGATTATTTCTCGGTGCTCCGTGCGCGGGGCGTGGCGCACGTGTACAACGCGTGGTCGAAGATGCCGGAGTTGCGGCATCAGATCGCGATCCCGGATTCAGCCACCGCGGATTTCCAGGTATGCCGGGCGCTGTTGCGCCGTGGGCGCGTGTATGAGGACGCGGTGAAGACGTTCCAGCCGTATACCAAAGTACAGGACCCGAATCCGGAAGCGCGGGAATCCATGCGGATGCTGATCGATCGGGCGCGCGAGAACCGGCAGTGGTTTTTCCTGTTCGTGAACAATCGCTTGGAGGGGAATGCGCCGTCGACAATCCTGTCGCTGGTGGAGCGGTAAAGGTCGCATGTTATACTGATGTTTCCCACCGAAGGGCCCGTAGCTCAGTTGGTTAGAGCGTTACCTTGACACGGTATCCGGCCAATTGGGTTGGGACGGCGTTGACTCCACATGGACTCCAGGTTTAGGGAGTCCTCGGATTTCAGCTAAGGGCTTGTAGCTCAGTTGGTTAGAGCGCCTGCTTGACACGCAGGAGGTCACAGATTCGAGTTCTGTCAAGCCCACCATTTCCCTTCGATGCGCGATCAGGCCTCTACCGTTGCGCGGTAGCGCTCCACTTCAGTTCCAGTAGACGCCGCGTCGGTCTTTCTCCGCGTTTTCCTTGCCAACCGACATCCAACGCAAGCACGGTGCGAAGGTCGTCCAGCCGCCGCTATTGCCCGGCTCGCACCTCGTCTAGCAGCTTGGGATGCCGGTCGAGCACCATGAGCAGTTTCACCAGCGCGAGCGGCGGCTTTGTCTTCCCGTTCTCGTAGCGCGAAAACGCATTGGGGCCGCCGCCAAAGATCGCGGCAGCCTCCCGCTGGTCGAGCGCAAGTTTCTTGCGGACGCGCGCAATGAAACTTGGATCGACAATGGACGGGTTGACCTGCTTATTGAACTCCAGTATCGCCGCGCTGACGCGTGACGCCTCCGCCGCAGCGAGCACGCTTTCCCCGCAGGCGGGACAGTAATCGCCGCGAACGGCCGGAATCGTGGTCGTTTCGCCTTTGTATGTGTACGGGATATCGCGTGTGTCGCGCACCAGTCTTCCCTTGCCACAGGATGGGCATTTCATTGCATTTCTCCTTTCTTCATGACTTCGACGCTCGCCCACTCGTAGCTCCTTGAACGATACGATCAGCACGTCGTCCAAGACAATGAGTTTCAGGTAGACCTCGCCGACCGAAGTCGCTGGGCGGTAGACATACTGCCAGACGCGGTGATCGGCGTGCGTGGTCATGCTCTTGTAGAAGTCCTTCGGCGTGAGCGCTGCGACGACGCCGACAATCTCCTCGAATCCGAACCCCAGGGCCGCCGTCGGCGAGTGCCGAAATGGTGGTGCGGACTTTGCCCGCCGCGACCATGGCTTTTACGACCGCCAGCTTACAGTGTGGCGTTCGTTTCTCCGTGGGACCAGATTAACCTAGTTAGTTGAATTCGGCAAATTGGTAAACGAAATCAGCGGCATCCTCTGAGCCGGGAACTTTCGGGGTGTAGCGGGGCGAATATACGCGCGAACCTGCATAACACCGGGCGCCTCGGTTGCCCTCCCGAGGCAAGTGGAATAAGCTGAACGAAGGTAAGGGCAAAGCCGGGCCTTGCGCCCTATCTTTCGTTCCCTATCTGACGCCAAAAGGGGGTCCGGGAAATGACACGATTCGCATACCTTTGCACCGTCACATTGATCTCTGGCGCGGCATTTTGCCAGCCCAGCGAGACCGCGCCCGTGTTTGAAATTAGCGATGTCCACCTGAGCGTTACCACCAGTACCAACCTGTTCCGCAAGGGACCGGCTATGCGGGGCGGCCGATACGAGCTGCGGACAGCGACGATGGTCGATCTTTTGGCCGCCGCATACGGCTTTCAGAACGACAAGGTATTGGGCGGGCCGAGTTGGCTGGAAATGACGAGATTCGATGTCGTTGCCAAGGCTCCGCCCGATTCCACACTGGAGACCCTGAAGCCGGCGCTGCAGAAGTTGCTGGCGGACCGGTTCAAGCTAGTGGTCCACAAAGATACGAAACCGCTGCCCACCTACGCTCTGGTGGCGGGAAAGAAACCCCTGCTCAAGGAGGCCACTGGAAGCGAGCAGACCGGATGCAAGCCGCAAACCGGGTCTCCTGGTCAGGGCGGGGGCATGATCATGATGGTGGGTCCCGACGGCAACCCGCAGTCATTCACTCTCGGTCCGGGAATGACCGTTCAATACCAGTGCCGCAACATGAGCATGGAGGCGTTTGCGGCGGGGTTGCGGGGGATGTTCGGGGCCTCGGTCGGCGCCAACCCGGTCTTGGATGAAACCGATCTGAAGGGTAGCTGGAACTTCGACATCAGGTGGTCGGTGGGGATCGGACGAGGGGCTGATACGGAGGAGCATATCTCGCTTTTCGACGCCGTGGACAAACAACTCGGGCTCAAACTGGAGCAGAAACAGATTCCAACGCCGGTGATCGTGGTGGACAGCGTAAACGAGAAGCCGACGGACAATCCGCCCGACCTGGCGGAGCGCCTGAAAATTCCTCCGCCTCCCACCGAGTTCGAGGTGGCGGCTCTCAAGCTCACCGATCCCGACTCCAGAATGTTCAGGAGCCAGGTGCAGCCGGGAGGGCGTGTGACTATCCAAGGCATGTCTCTGAAAACCCTGGTCCTGCAGGCATGGAACCTAAAAAACGACATGCTGGTGGGCGCGCCGGGCTGGATGGATACGGACCGGTACGACATTCTCGCCAAGGTATCGAGCAGCGAAGAAATCGATTTCGACGCTGTGTGGCCTTTGGTGCGCAAGTTATTGGCGGAACGTTTCCAGATGACGACGCACAAGGAAGACCGGCCGGCTAGCTCCTACACCTTGGTGTCAGTCAAGCCCAAGATGAAGAAAGCCGACCCAGCCACCCGTGCTCACATTCAGAACGGGCCGTCGCCGGACGGGAAGGATACCAGGCCGGCAAATCCGGCGCTTACGAGATCGGTTACCTGCCAGAACGTGACGATGGCTCAATTCGCGGCTCAGCTTCAACCTCTGGCGCCGGGGTATCTTCAGAGCCCGGTATTGGATTCGACCGGGCTAGAAGGCGGTTGGGATTTTACTCTGAATTTCAGTCCGGCCGGCATGGCGCAGGGAGGCGGCGGCCGGCGCGGCGGAGATGGCGCGGCGACGGGGGTTGCCGAGGCGCCCGAACCGGGCGGCGGACTTTCGCTTTTCGACGCGATTGAAAAACAGCTCGGACTGAAACTGGAGGCGCAGAAACGCTCAGTGTCCGTCCTGGTGATCGATCGCATCGAGCGGAAACCGACGGACAATTAGCCCACGCGGACTATTGCGCGTTATTCCGAGCAAGAGCGCCCATGGGCCAAGGGATGCGACGCTGCTTCGGTTTGCCGCGGCTTTTTCCAGGTGCTCGATTACGTGCGCCTCGACCGGGCCTTTCGCGGACTCCAGCTGTAATCCAAGTTGCTCGCGCAGGGCGGTGTAGAGGGTTGGACCGTCGAAAGCCGGCATTTACTCGCCGTTGGGGCCTTTCCGCCCGTCCCCCAGCCCATCCGGCACGAACCCCAATGTGAAATCCCAAAATCCAGTCAGACCCGTCTTGTCCAGGACGGGCCGATTCTCTCGTTGAGCGATCGACCAACTGAGATACGACATGGCACAGCGTGTGCCTTTGAATTTCGGTGGCGCCGGCGAAGATCCGCCGGCCGCCACAATGGAAATAGCCCACTCATCCGGGCCACTCTGACCTTTGATGAAACAGCCGCTGCGCGCCGTCGGGTCGCTGGGCTTGATCGTGGCGACCTCGAAGGCCGGCGCCTGGGTCTCTGTCTGCGAGGACGTGGCAGCGTTCATCAATCCGGCGGCGATCAAGCCAAGGGCTGCCAACAGGTAGACGAAGCGATCTGTCGTGGCGGGTCCCATATTCTCATCTCATTTCTTCAGTGTCAAATCCCCACAGCCCGGTGCGGCGCGAAGGAACAAGCGCGACGGGCTGAAATGGCGGAGCGCCGATGGAACGGACGCTCTCGAGAAATGACCAAAGCCGGTGCGGTGAGTGCTATCGCCGTCATCTTCAGCCGGACGTTCCAAGTTTACCGATCGATCCACACGCCGAGACGCCACCCAAGTTTCGCGTCGTCGTCCCAGAAGAGTGGCCGCCCGAACCAATTTGAAGGGTTCTGACCGATGATCCCACCGGCCGAGGTGAGAACGAATGCGCAAGGGGAGTCGCCGTAATGCTCGATGCGATGGGCGAGCCAGGAGTCGGGCGTCAATACTGCCGCGAGCACCACCGGGGTTCCTTCGAACCATGCGAGAGCGGCGCCGAACGATTCGTCCCGCTGCCGCTTCGGCTCCGCCAACTGGAACGCCTTCCGATACTGAGCAATCGATTCTTCGAGACGGTGGACGCCAATCACCACAAGCCCGACACCATGGAACCGGGTCGATGTCGGGTTCCCGGATGGGTATACACGGTTCTCGCGTGGCGTGAAGTCGCGAATCAGAAATGGGAAGAATGCCCCCCGCGGTCCCGAACCAACGTCCGCGGTCTCCCACGACAGCGCCACTCCGTCCGGACGAGTGCGTCCGCTCGCTTCGGCCTTGCCGACGCGGATGCCGGCATTGGAGAGGCGCTTGATTTCCGCGCTTACATCCATCACTCGCAGCGCGAACGCGCAAGGCCCGCCGCTATCGCGGAGGAACCGGCTCCAGGTGTGCGTCGTCACCGCTGCCGGATCGGCCTCCCGCTGGATACCCATCAACTCGATATAGGAGCCGTCGGGAAAACTCGCCAGGGCCATCTCCGTTACATGGTTCGCGTGCGGACCGCCGTATTCCGTGGGAATGCCGGTCGCGGCGCTGAAGGCCTTGCGCATTTCCTCAATTCGCAAACCCGCAACAGTGACGTGATCGATTTTCATTTCGGCCGCGCTGACAGGCAGCAGCAGAACCACCAGTGCAATGACACTTCGCATCCAATTATGGTAGCCCGGAATTCAATCGCGCCACGCTGCCGGTAGGGGGCCGCAACACTTGTGCCCCATACCCGTTCAGCGGCCAGTTCAGCGATTTGGCGGAATTCGCGAGACTCTGTTTGCGATACCATGTCAAGAATGAACGTTAAGATCTCCGTGTGGTTCGCGGCTTTCGCCGCTCTTGCCTTGGTCCACGCCCAAGACCGCCTGAAGACGATGCCGGGCTACGACCAGCATGAAAAGGTGGCCGGCCAAATTGCGGGTTCCGTGAAGTCCGGCGCGCTCGCCGTCACCTGGAAAGACGACACGACGTTTGAGTACAATCGCGATGGCAAATTGTGGCGCTACGACGTGGCCGCGAAAAAAGCCACGGAGGCGGGCGAAGCGGGCGGCGAGCCGCGTGGACGTGGCGGACGTGGTGGGCGTGGCGGCACTGGTGGCCCGGTGCGCGGACGGCAGGTGGCTTCGGTCACATCGCCGGACGGCAAGTGGAAAGCCTCTTACCGGGATCGCAACATCTGGATCGGCGGTGTGGAAGGCCAAAACGAAACCGCCATCACCACGGACGGCAACGAAAAGGACCGCACCAAGAACGGCGTCGCTAGTTGGGTCTATGGCGAAGAGCTGAAGCAAACCACCGCGATCTGGTGGTCGCCGGATAGCCGCAAAGTGGCGTTCTACCGCTTCGACGAAAGCAAGGTTCCCGATTACTACCTGCAGATGAATCAAACCAAGCTGCAAAGCACCGTTGATGCGGAGGCGTATCCGAAGGCGGGCGTAGACAATCCCGTGGTCGATGTGTTGGTCTACGACGTGGCGTCGAAGCGCACCGTGAAGCTTGACGTGCGTGACGGCCAACCGTTCACCGATTCCGTGGTGGGCCACTACGTTTACCACATGGCGTGGACCGCCGATAACGCCGAGCTTACTTTCAACCGCACCAACCGGCGGCAAAACATGCTGGAGCTTGCCGCATGCAATCCGGATTCCGGAAAGTGCCGCGGGGTGGTCAAGGAATCGTGGCCCGAAAGTTGGGTAGAGAACTCGCCCGCGATCCATTTCCTGAAGGACGGTAAGCGCTTCATCTGGACCTCGGAGCGCACGGGTTTTGCCAACCTCTATTTGTACGACCTCAGCGGCAAGCTTCTGGCGACTCTCACGTCGCATCCGTTTGACGTTGGCGCCGTCTTGAGCGTCGACGAAACAGAGGGAGCTGTGTACTATCGGGCGCGCGACGGCGAGAATCATATGAAGATGCAGTTGCATCGCGTCTCGCTCGAAGGCAAGGGCGACAAGAGACTTACCGACCCTGGATTCAATCACACCGACACGATATCGCCCGGCGGCAGGTATTTTGTGGATGTAGCGCAGACCCACGACAAGCCGGCGGTGACGCGCTTGATGGACCACGAAGGAAAATTGGTCGCCGAGTTAGCCACCAGCGACACCACTAAGTACGATCAGCTTGGCCTTAGGGGTGTCGAGCTATTCACTTATAAGGCCGCGGACGGCAAAACGGACTTATATGGCATGCTGCACTTCCCGTCGACTTTCGATCCCACCAAGAAATACCCGCTGCTGGTGACAGTCTACGCGGGGCCGGCGACAAACGGCGCGAATGAAAACTTCGTGACGCCGAATCCGCTGACGGAATACGGCTTCCTGGTGGCGGCGCTCGATTCGCGTAGCGCGGCGGGACGTGGGAAGCGCTTCCTCGATGGAATCTATCTGAAACTAGGCACGGTGGAGATCGACGACCAGGCGGCGGGAGTGAAATCGTTATGGAGCCGGCCCTACTTGGACAAGAATCGCGTCGGGATTTTCGGCACGTCCTACGGCGGCTACGCATCGGCGATGGCGCTGCTGCGTTATCCCGACGTGTTCCGCGCGGCATCGGCGTCGTCGCCCGTGACCGATTTTCGCAATTACGATACCATTTACACCGAGCGTTACATGTGGATTCCGCAGGAAAATAAGTCCGGTTACGACGCCGGCGCGCTCATGACCTACGCCGGCAACCTGGACGGCCGTCTGCTGCTCTATTACGGTACTGCCGACAATAACGTTCACCCGTCGAATATGATGCAGTTTGTGCAGGCATTGCAACGTGCGGGTAAGAGTTTCGAATTACAGGTCGGGCCGGACCAAGGCCATTCCGGGGTGAATCAGCAGCGCATGATGGAGTTTTTCATCGAAAACCTGGTGCTCAAGGAACCTTCACAGGCACGGCTATCCACCCAGTAGATTAGCCCGCCGGCGATCCCTCACTGCTGGACCACCAGCATGACCGTGTGCCCCTTCAGAGGCGCCATCCCCGCGACGGGTTGAATCACCACCACTGCCTGGCGGTGTTCGCCGGTATTCCGGGCGGCCGTATACACCATCGTGACGGTGCCCGTGGCGTTCACTTCCGTCTTCACTTGCAGCCAATCGGCCGTGGAGACCGCCTGCCACGCGCAGTTACCGGTAGCTTTCACTTCGAAAGCACCCGCGCCGCCCGAAGCCGGAATCGCGGGAGCATTGGTCTGTAGCCGGATCTTGCACGAAGTCCCGGGAGCCAGCAACTTAACCAGCATGTTGCCCGCGAAATCGGTCAGCATCGCCATTCCCGCACTCATGCCGCTGCCCATCGGGACGTTCCCAGGATACGGCATCGGCTGCTGGGGAGGTATGTAGGGAGGCGTGGTGAAGACGGGAGCCTGCGACGGGGATGGAGCGCCCGGCGCGCCCGGCGCCGCAGCGTCCATCACGGGCAGCACGCCGCTCACATCCTGGTCGGCGCCGATGGCAGTCTGGGCGGCTGCGGGCGCATCGCAGCGCGCCGCGTTGGCTCCCGTGACGAACTGCAGGTTGATCGCGCCCAGCGCCGCCATTCGCTGCGAAAACGCATCGCGGGCGTCGCCCGGTGAGGCCACGCTGGGCTTCAGCAGAATGTAGATCCGGGAATTGCCGGCGGCGGGAGGCTGAGCCGGTTGACCGGCCAAGACACCGGCCAACATCAGCGAAAGAAGCAAGGTGGGGTTGAGTTGGCGTGCCATATCTTTGTCTCCACGAGCGGTTTCCACCAGCGGGAGGTGAGGGCGGCCGCGCGGGCAGCCGCCCGCAGGGTTAAGGCTGGCTGACGGTGATCGTGAAGCCGACGGATTGGACGGACACAGTGGAAGATCGTGCTCCCAGGGTTTGGCTCGACACCGTGACGCCCTCGGGACCGAAAGGGGAAGTTCGGGCGCGCCCGGTGGTATTGGGAAGGATCTGGTAGGTGACCACCGCCGATCCGCTTCCGGAAGTCGCACTCAGGATCCGGATCCAGGAAGAGCCACGCGCCGTGAATGTCCACGGGCAGCCGGCCGGCGCCGAAATTGTCACGGAGCCAACCATTCCGGAGGCTGGGACGGAGTAGGGCAATGCCGATGCGGCGTTGACGTAACAAGTGCCGGCATGCGCCATGCCAGGGATCAACAGGGAAACTGCCAGGGCGGCCAGAATGGCCAGGTTCTTGGGGTTGAAATGCTTCTTCATCGTCGTATCCTCACTTTTTTCTTTTATTTGGCGGCTCGTATTGCCGCCTTCAATGAGAGGTGCGTGGATTGTCGAAAAACGGGATCAAGAAAGTTCCGTTGGATGTATAATCCTTGCACGATGTTGCGATTGTTGGCCCGCTGCTTCTGCTTTTTGGCGATCTGCTCCGCTCCCGGTTGGTCTGGTCCCCTCTGTCTCACCGGTACGCTATCCAGCTACGAAGCCTTGGGTTCGGGCGGCTGTCAGATCGGCGATCTGACAGTTGTCAACTTCACCTACACCTTTCTCTCGGGGACCGTTACGATCCCCGATACCAGCATCACCGTGACGCCGTCCACCGGGAGCGGCATGGTGGGCTTGACGTTTTCCTCGCCGGATTTCAACTTGAGCGGCTCGAATTCGGCGCAATACCTGCTCGGGTACACTTGGGACCCCGGCGACATTCGCAGCCTGGACGATGTCCTGAATGCCAATTCACCGGTGTCTCCGGGCTTCGCACAGGTCTCCACTCTGGATTGTGAGAACGCAGCTTTCAGCGGGTCGAGTTGCACCACATCCACGGATACAGTGGTGGTGTCGGACAACGGCATCACTCTGAATTCGCCGAACTCGGTCACGTTTTCGCCGTCCCTCGGCACCCTGGGGATCCGCAATACCATCGAACTCGACGGCAACGGCGCCAGCTCGGAATTCACTAGCTTTGAGAATCAGCTCACCACGCCCGAACCGTCGTTCGCGGCGCCGTGTCTGTTACTTGCGGTCCTGATGTTGGGCCGCTTGCGTTTGAAGCCCGCCAAGCGTATCTAACGACGCCGCGAGCTTCCGCCGCATCTCCGGCACCGGGCCCGGTTTCGCCGCGGGCAGCAGGGCTATGGCTTTTTGTTCGGCGGCGATGGCGTCATCCAATTTGCCCGCCCGCCGGCAGGCCTGCGCCAACAGGTCCAAAGTCTCCGGGTCCGCGCCGTGCATCAGATCGACGGCCCTCCGCGCATAGGCCAGAGTCTCGTCGGCGGAAGCGAATTCCGGAAACGGCGTGCCCGCCAGGATGGTGACATAGTCCACCAGGTAATAGCGGTTGGGAGGGTCGGCCTGGGCCAACGGTTTGAGATAGGCGACGGCCGCGGCGGTCTCGGCGCGCGCTGCCGCACGGTCGCCCGAAGTTAGAAGCAGGTCGACCAGCAGCACCCGCGCCTGCGCCACGTCGATCCCATAAAGGACGTTCTTGGGATCTTCGGCATGCAGCGCTTCGCTCGCGGCCAGGCTGCGGCGACAGTTCTCCAAAGCCTCCTTTTGCTTGCCGGTGCGTTTCCCGATGTCCGCTAGCCGCTTGTAGGCGCCGGCGATGAGGCGGCGCGAGCCCGGCCCGGGTTTGGCGCCGGCCGCTTGTTCGTACAGGGCAATGGCTTCGCGTACCAGCCGCTCGGCGTCGGTCGGTTCACCGGCCAACAGACCGTACCATCCGGCGTTCTCCTTCGCGAAAGCCAGGGCCCGCGCGACTTTTGGGTCGGAGGGACTATGGGCCATCCAATCGCGGGCGGCCGATTCGCATCCACGATAGCTTTCGAGTGCCGCGGCCACATCGGTCTCCTCCTGCATATGGGCCATGCGGGACAGGATGCGGAACACTTCGATGGGGTCGCCCGCGGCCAGTTCCAGGGCTTTGCGGTACTGAGCAATGGCCTCCGCGCCGCTCCCCAAGGTGTCGCCGAGCTTCTCATAGCTCTGCCGACGCATCGCGCGGACAGCGGGGTCAGCCGGATGGCGGCGCGACAATTCCTCCGCCACCGCCAGGGCCTTAGCAGCCGTCGCGGCCGCGGCAGCCTGCTGTCCGGTATTGCTGGCGAACAAACTACCCTGTATATTGGCGACACTCAGATAGCCGTTCAGCACGTCCAGTTCGAGCGCGTCGTCGCCTTTGGACTCTTTCGCCAACTCGTCCAAGTAATGGCTGCCCTTGGTTACCACTTGTTCGCGCGCCGCAGTCATGCTGGTACGCATGGCTTTGTCGAGATCGTTGATGGTGAAATTGGCGAAGTCGCGCAAGTCGTGGAAGCGCTGCTCGGCGCGCAGCCGATGGATATGGTCCGAGACCCCGAGCGCCGTCAAAAGAACCAGTGCCAGGGCCGACGCGCAGACCGCTGCTTTGTGCCGGCCGAAGAACTTTCGGGCGCGGTACGCCAGCGAATCTCCGCGCGCCGCCACGGTTTGGCCGTTCCGGTAGCGCCGGATGTCGTCGGCGAAACGCTCGGCCGAGGCGTAGCGCTTCCGCGGCTCCTTGCGCATGGCGGTGAAGATAATGGTGTCGAGATCGCCGCGCAGTTGACGGACCAGTTCCGGCGGCGCCGCTTCGCTGGCTTTGCCCGGGTCGGTTTCGCAGATAGCGCGCTCCAGTTCATAGGAGGAGTTTGTCCGGCCCTCGTAAGGGTGCTTGCCGGTGAGCAGCGTGAACAGCACCACGCCGAGCGCGTAAATATCGCTGGCAGTGGTGACCGGTTGTCCCAGAATCTGCTCCGGGCTGGCGTATTCCGGCGTCATGGGCTGCGCCGAGGTGCGCGTGAGTCCTACGGTTCCGGCGGCATATTCCGGCCGCAACAGCTTGGCTATCCCGAAATCGAGCAGCTTGGGGACGCCGCCCGGAGTCACCAGAACATTGGCCGGCTTCAGGTCGCGGTGCACCACCAGATTCTGGTGCGCATAGTGGACCGCGGCGCACAACGGCAGAAACAGATCCAGCCGCTCGCCAATGGAGAGACCGTGCTCCCGGCAGAAGCGGTCGATGGGCTGCCCTTCCACATAGTCCATCACCAGGTAAGGTACGCCGTCTTCGCTGGTCCCGCCATCGAGCAGCCTGACAATATTGGGGTGTTCCAGAGCGGCCAGCGTGTGGCGTTCGTTCTCGAACCGGCGGCGGGTGTGCTCATCCAGGAGTTCCGGCCGGATGGCTTTGACGGCGGCCAGCCGGCGAAACTGGTCGTCGGCGCGCGCCGCCAGGTACACGGCTCCCATGCCGCCCGCGCCCAGGCGGCGCAGGATGCGGTACGCGCCGAATTGGCGATCGACCATGGGGTCCGGCGCAACCACCGGAGTTTCGTAGCGGCTGCCGGCATCGGCCAGCGCGTCGAGCAGCGCGGTCACTTCGGCGCGCATCGCGGCATCGCCGCAGGTGCCTTCCAGAAAACTCCGGCGGTCGGCGGGTTCGCGCTCCAACACGGCGTCAAACAGCCGTTTCACTTCCTGCCACCGTTCCGGGGTCATGAAGCGGTTCCCTGCGTAAGCTCCCGATGGAGCCACGCCTTGGCCGATTGCCATTCGCGTTTTACGGTAGGGGTTGAGATCCGCATCACCTCGGCCACCTCCTCCACGCTGAGCCCGCCAAAGAACCGCAGTTCCACGATGTGCCCCTGCCGCGGGTCGAGGGCTTCCAGGCGCTTCACCACCTGGTCGATGGCCACCACGTCGCCCAGCCGGTCTTCGGAGATGAGAAGCGAATCGTCGAGCGTGATTCTGGCGCCGCTCCCGCGTTTCGCGGCGCCCCGTTTGCGGGCGTAGTCCACCAGGATTTCGCGCATCAGCCTGGCGGCGACTCCGAAAAAGTGGGCCCGGTCGCGCCATTCCACGCCCGCACCGTCCGCCATTTTCAGGAATGCTTCGTGGACCAGGGCGGTCGGTTGCAGCGTGTGTCCCGGCCGTTCGCTCCGCATGGCTCGCGCGGCCACCTGGCGCAGTTCGCCATACACGGCCGTCATGAGTTTCCCTGCCGCGTCCTCATCGCCCGAGCGCAACCGCCGCAGCAACCGCGTTACTTCCCCGCCGTCCTCTGACATAGGCACGATTCCGATGTCCCGTGATTATATCAAGGGAATGCGGATGTCACCTCCGGAGATTCGCGTCGAAAAAGGCTTCAGCCCGGCGCATGGCGTCCGAGGTGGCTCGACCGTTTGCCGGGTTGGATTGCTTGGTCTTGCTTGGGTCGTCGAAGTCATGCTCCGCGCCTGGATATAAGACCGGTTCCAGATTGCTGCCGGAGGCGCGGGCTTTCCGGGCGAACTCCTCGCAACGCGTGGGCGAGACTTCCCGGTCGGCCGAAGCAAGCATCATAAGGATGGGTGAATAGGAGACGTAACGTCCCTTGATGGCTTCCATGCCGCAGCCGGGATATTCGGCAATAGCGGCGCGGAACCCGGTCTCAGGAGTGGGCTGGTGGATGCCGGGAGCATGATCGCTCATGGTGACCAGGACGGTCATGCCGCCGTTCGACCAGCCTTGAACGCCGATACGGCCGGCGGCGACGTCGCTTCGTCCGCGCAGATAGCGCAACGCTCCGTAAGCATCCAGAGGCCGCACCGTCTGTTCGCTTACCTCGGATGGACGGTCTTCGTAGCTCCCCTGCGGGAAGCCCCCCGGAAAGCCGCGCGGGCCGAAGCTATCCACCAGCAGGGCAATGTAGCCGCGTTCCGCCCAGAACTCGCCCCATTCCTTGTGGCGCTTCGAGAGCGTCGCGGCGGAATAGACGCCGTTGGAGAGCGAAGAATACGGACCCGCGCGGCCGTGCAGCATTACTACCGCTGCGTGGGCGCCGCCTCCAGCCGGCTCGAAGAGGTAGCCCACCAGGTTGATTTGACCGTCTTCGCTGGGGAACTGAACGGTCTTGGGCTCGGCGGCGAATGTGCGGCCCGCCAAGGTGAGCAATAGGAAGGTCCACCGCAGGTTCACGAGCCGGAATTAGCCGACGGCGCCTCTTCGCGCAGCGCGGCGATGCGGTTTTGCAGCGTCCGCAGGCTGATCCCCAGCATCTCGGCGGCGCGTTTGCGATTGCCGTGCACGTGCTCGAGCGTGAGTTTGATGTATGCCTCCTCGAGTTTCATGAGTGGCTGGCCAGGCTGCAGCGTTGCCGAACGCCCATCCTCGTGCGATGGCCGGGTATACGGGCTGGTGTCCTGACCTAACACCGGTGACGCAAGGTTCGACAGCCGGATCGGCCCCTCGCCCGCCATGATGGCGGCCCGCTCCAGAATATTGCGCAGCTCCCGCACATTACCCGGCCAATCGTAATGGTGAAACAGATTCAGCACTTCCGCATCGACTCCGGTAACGCGCATGCCATGTTTCCGGTTTAAATTCTGAACCATGACATCGGCGATCGGCGGGATATCCTCCTTGTGATCGCGCAACGGCGGAATCACGATCTGGAAGACACTCAGCCGATAGTAGAGCTCTTCGCGCAAATGAGTCTTGAGATCCTGGCTGGTCGCGGCAAGTACGCGAGCGTCAACCGCGATTTCGTGTTTACCGCCAAGCCGCCGCACCCGCAAGTCCTCGAGAACTCGCAGCAGCTTCGGTTGCGTGGAGGCTGGCATCTCGCCGATCTCGTCGAGGAACAGCGTGCCGCCTTGGGCCTGCTCAAAGCAACCGGCCGAGCGCTCCATGGCGCCCGTAAATGCGCCCTTCTCGTGCCCGAATAACTCGCTCTCCACCAAAGTCTCGGGTAAGGCGGCTGCATTGATTGCGACGAAGGGACCATCGCCGCGGGGGCTGCCCTTATGGATTTCCCGCGCAACCAACTCCTTCCCGGTGCCGCTCTCTCCACAGATCAACACCGACGCGGAGGTGGGGGCCACCTGCCGGATTAAAGAGAAGATATGCTGCATCGCCGGGGATGTCCCCACCAGGTCTCCGAGCACGCCGCGAAGGGTCAGGTCGCGCTTCAGTTCCTCGGTTCGCTGCAGACTTCGGTTATAGTGAATGGCCCGTTCCAGGAGAATTCGGAAGGCGCGCGGTTCCACCGGCTTCTCCAGGAACCAGAACGCATTGAGGTCATGAACGGCGGAAAGCGCTTTTTCGATACTGCCGAAACCGGTGAGAGCGATCGCCGGAGTATTGTCGCCGCGATCCTTCAGGTGCCGGAGGAGTTCAAATCCGTCCATGCGCGGCATCACCAGATCCGCCACGATGACATCCGCATTGAAGACCGCGAGACGTTCCAGCGCTTCCAGGCCATCGCAAGCTAGTTGCGTTTCGAAGTCGCGTCCGGAAAGCAGGGCGGCCATGGCGGTTCGCTGCCGCTCATCGTCATCGACGATGAGGATACGGCCCGAAACCGCAGGCAATTTGGCCATTAACTACTATTCTAGCAGGCCCCCGATCATGGTTTTCGGCGGAGGATCTTCCGTTTGACGTCCGGCCAGAATTCGAACCCGATATTGCTGGCAAAATCGAACCCGAGCCGGAGAGTACCGCCCATGGCTCCCCGGCGCACCGTATTGAGCCGGTCCGGATACCATTGGTCCGAAAGGTAGGCGCCGCCGTAGGCACTACCCAGACGCCATGCCGACAGCGTTTCGCCGCCGCGATCGGTGTGCGTTAGTATGGTTCCACGGAGCGCGTGCGCGGTTCTGTGCCAGAAGCCGGAGCTGAGCGAACGGAAATATCGCGGGTCCTCGTGGAGCGTCGAATCCAGGCCGAAGGCGAGAACGGCGTGAATCCCGCAGGCGCCGGCGATCGAAGCAAAACGCTGCCCGTAAGCGCCGGCTCCCTGTCCCCACTCTCTTGGCGAATCAAATCCCTGAAGAATTCCCGCATATGCGGCGGCTTCCACCGTCCACAATGGACTATAGACGCTTGCGGCATGAAACTCCAGTTTGCCGGCGACATCAAGCGAATATACTGGCTGAGCAATCCCTGCAACCGGAACCGCACACAGCAGCACCATGCTAAGGATTGTCATTGAGGCGCTACCTACAACCGCGCCGGCTCAGTTCACAAACCGGTAACTGGTGACACGTCCCCAGAGGCCGACCGCCTGCAGAACCCAAACTGCGACAGCAATGACGACCACGACATTGAGAATCGTCTTGATACTACGGGCCATGGGGATGAAGTTGTTGATGAGCCACAGCCCGATGCCAACTACGATCAACGCAATAACAATATTTATCAACGGCATTTTCTTTTGCTCTCCTGCAACTGCAAGTGCAATTGGTTGCCCAGTCGCCATGCGTAGTTACAGGCCGGATCGGCTAAACGATCCGGCGTCCCTGAAACAGCCGAATCGCCATGATGATCAATGCAAAGACCAGCAGGATGTGAATCAAACCGCCGGCGGTATAGGCCGTCGCCATTCCTAAGGCCCACAACACCAGTAGCACTACACAAATCGTCCAAAGCATCTGTTTTCTCCTTCGCGATCACGAGAGCAAGCGCGGGTCCAAACCGGCGAGCCGCGCCACAAGGCGCGTCGGCCACCCAGCGCAAGTGCAGAATCTGCGAGGGGACTGGCAGTTGCTGCATGCTCCAACCGTGTGCAACGTGCGGCCTGGCGGCCTGCCCAACGCGACGAGCATATTGGCATCACCCGTGCAGATTGATTGTTGAAATGGCAAATGGATCGATGATAGCCCTCGGTGAGGACGCCGTCGGTACGCTGGATGTCATCACCGAGGTCCGCCGCGAAGAGGCTCTGCTGAAAACCGGAGCCTTGCAGAACGCGATTTTCAACAGCGCCAATTTTTCGAGTATTGCCACCGACGAGAAGGGCGTCATTCAAATCTTCAATGTCGGCGCCGAGCGCATGCTGGGTTACGCGGCCGCCGATGTGGTAAACAAGATCACCCCGGCTGACATTTCCGATCCGCTGGAACTCATCGCTCGCGCCGCGGCATTGAGCGCCGAGCTCGGAACCACCATTACGCCGGGGTTCCAGGCCTTGGTCTTCAAGGCCAAGCGCGGGATTGAAGACATCTACGAGTTGACCTATATCCGCAAGGATGGCAGCCGTTTTCCGGCCATCGTGTCGGTCACGGCGTTGCGCGACGATCAAGGCGCAATCATCGGCTACCTGTTGATCGGCACCGATAATTCCGCCCGCAAGCAGGTGGAAGCGGAGCAGATGAAGCTCGATCAGCGCCTGCGCGACCAGCAGTTTTACACGCGCTCCCTGATCGAATCCAACATCGACGCGCTCATGACCACCGATCCGGCCGGCATCATCACCGATGTCAACAAGCAGATGGAGGCGCTCACCGGCTGTACGCGCGACGAACTGATCGGCGCGCCATTCAAGAACTACTTCACCGATCCGGAGAGAGCCGAGGCGGGTATTAAGCAGATGCTGCGCGAGAAGAAGCTCTCCAACTACGAGCTTACCGCGTGCGCCAGGGACGGCAAGACTACCGTGGTGTCCTACAACGCCACCACCTTCTACGACCGCGACAGAAAGCTGCAGGGCGTATTCGCCGCCGCGCGCGATGTCACCGAGCGCAAACTGCTGGACCAGGCGATCGAGGAGCAGAACGTCGAGTTGAAGAGAGCCCGGGCCGCGGCGGAAAAGGCCAATCTCGCGAAATCGGAGTTTCTTTCCAGCATGAGCCATGAGCTTCGTTCACCGCTCAATGCGATCCTCGGCTTCGCCCAGCTCATCAATTCCGATTCCCCGCCGCCGACGGCCGCCCAGGCGGCCAGCATCGATCAGATTCTCCATGCGGGATGGTATCTGCTGGAGCTGATCAACGAAATTCTCGATCTCGCGCAGATCGAGTCCGGAAGGCTGGCGTTGTCGTCGGAGCCGACGTCGTTGGCCGAGGTCATGTTCGAATGCCAGGCCATGATCGAGCCGCAAGGGCAGAAGCGCGGCATCAAAATGGAATTTCCCCAGTTCGACCTGCCTTGCTTTGTCGAAGCCGACCGGACCCGGTTGAAACAGGTTCTCATCAACCTTCTTTCCAACGCGATCAAGTATAACCAGCCGAACGGAACGGTCGTTGTGGACGCGGACTGCGCCACGAGCACCCCGGGACGCACTCGCGTCAGCGTCAAGGACACCGGCGCGGGATTGCCCCCGGACAAACTGACACAGCTCTTTCAGCCTTTCAACCGTCTCGGACAAGAACGGAGCACCGAAGAAGGCACGGGTATCGGCCTGGTAATGAGCAAGCGGCTGGTGGAACTGATGGGAGGCGAGATCGGCGTGGAAAGCACGGTCGGCTCAGGCAGCGTGTTCTGGTTCGAACTCAACCGGGCTGCCGCGCCGGAACTTGTAGCCGGCCCAACCGAATCCGCGGCAGATTCACAAGAGCTCGTGGAGCACGAGGCCGCGCTGCGGACGCTGCTCTATGTAGAAGACAACCCGGCTAACCTGACATTGATCGAGCAACTGATCGCGCGCCGCCCGGATATGCGCCTGCTCAGCGCGAGAGACGGCAATCGGGGCATCCAACTGGCGCGCGCCCACCGGCCGCAGGTGATCCTGATGGATATCAATCTGCCCGGAATCAGCGGTATCGAAGCCCTCAGAATTCTTCGTGAAGACCCGCTAACGGCGCATATTCCCGTGGTTGCGCTCAGTGCCAATGCCATGCCACGCGACATCGAAAAGGGCCTGCAGGCAGGATTCTTCCGGTATCTCACCAAACCAATCAAGGTCAACGAGTTCATGCAAACCCTGGACGTAGCACTGGAATTCGCCCGGCAAGATGCCGGTCGCCCCGCCTAGACCTGGACGAAGGCCATGGTGAGCCCAGCCGATATCCTGACTGCCGGAATCCTGGTGGTGGACGATCAGGAAGCCAATGTCCGGCTGCTTGAGGGCATGCTGCGCGTTGCCGGCTATGTTTCCGTCGAGTCCACCACCGATCCGCGCCAGGTCTGCGATCTGCACCGCCGGAACCACTACGCGCTCATCCTGCTCGATCTCCAAATGCCCGGCATGGACGGATTCGAGGTGATGGAATGCTTGAAGGAAATCGAAGAAGACGGATATCTGCCGGTCCTCGTGATCACCGCGCAACCGGATCAAAAACTACGCGCTCTACAGGCCGGCGCCAAGGATTTTGTCAGCAAACCGTTTGACATGGCCGAACTGCGGGCGCGCGTCCACAACATTCTGGAGGTGCGCCTGCTGCACCTGGAAACGAAGCGCTACAGCCAGGTCCTGGAGGAAACGGTTCGGGAACTCGAAGCAAGCCGCGAAGTGATTCGTCTTAAGACCCTGGAGGAGCGGAAGCAGAGCGAGCGGGAACTCGCCTTGGCGCAGGAAACTCAGGAGAGCCTGCTGCCCCGGGTCGTGCCCCAGTTTGAGAACTTTCATATCCATGCATTCAACAGCCCCACACGCTATGTTGGAGGGGATTTCTACGATTTCCTGCAACTGACTTCAGGGGAATGGATGGGGGTCCTGGCGGATGTTTCCGGCAAGGGGATTTCCGCGGCCCTTTTGAGTTCGATGGTGCTGGGCGCTCTCAGCATGGAATTTCGCTCCCGGACCCAACCGGAAGAAGTCTTGCACCGGGTAAACCAGCTTCTTTGCGAAAAGTCTCTACCTTACCAGTTCGTTACGCTCTTTCTCTTTCTCCTGAACCCGGATGGCGTGGGGCAATTCATCAGCGCGGGGCATAATCCAGCCTTCTTATTCCGATCCGCTACCGGAAAAATTGAAAAGCTGTTCTCCGATGCCCATTTTCTGGGGATGTTCGAATCGGCAACCTATGAACCCCGTACGTTCCGCCTTGAAGAAGGAGACGTTCTGGTGGTTTATTCCGACGGCCTGCCGGACGCGCAAAATCGGGGGGAAGAAATGTTCGGAGTGTCAAAACTGCTCAAGATCATTCAGCAAGAGGCCCCCGCCGGAAGTCTGGCGCTTGAACAGAGCCTCTTGCAAGCGATTGAGGAGTTCACTCAGGGCGTGCCGCAAACCGACGACATCACCTTCGTAATCGTGGAAAGGTATCGGTGAAGCTGTTCTTCATGTCCCGGTCCCGGCGGCTCCGAACAGCGCCCCGACGCCGGCGGTTACAGCCATGGCCAGTGCGCCCCAAAACGTGACGCGTACCGCCCCCAGTTTCACGCCTGCGCCCCCGGCGCGGCCGGCCAACCCTCCCAGAAGCGCCAGGAACAACAAGGAAGTCCCCGAGACAAGGGGAATCAGACCCGTCTGTGGGGCTATGGCTGTGACCGCAAGGGGGAGGGCCGCTCCGGCGACGAAGCTGCCGGCCGACGCCAAAGCGGCCTGAATGGGGCGCGCACGCAGAGCCGTGGAGATACCGAGTTCGTCGCGGGCATGTGCGCCTAAGGCGTCGTGGGCCATCAGTTGCTCGGCAACCTGTTTGGCGAGCTTGCGATCAAGCCCGCGTTCCACATAGATCCGCGCCAGTTCCTTGTGCTCACCCTCACTGTCCGCCTTCAACTCGGCGCGTTCCAGCTTGAGGTCGGCCTGTTCGGTATCTGCCTGTGAGTGCACCGATACGTATTCGCCGGCCGCCATCGACATCGCCCCGGCGACCAGACCGGCGATCCCCGCGACCACTATGTTGTGGCGAGAGGCATGCGCCGCCGCTACACCAAGCACCAGGCTCGCTGTCGACAGGATTCCGTCGTTCGCGCCCAATACCGCCGCCCGCAGCCAGCCGACGCGTCCGGTGCGGTGTCGTTCCCTTTGGCGAACAGGCATTGGCCGGTTTCGGCGCCTTAACTCTGAGCCACCAGCTCGGCTGCTTCCGCCTCGGCTTTCGTCTTGTACACGGTCCCTTCCGGGTGGTTGGGGGAAGAGTAGAGGGTTGAGAGCTTTAACACCACAGTCTTCGACGTATTGATTACGTTATGGTAGGTGCCTGCCGGAACCATAACCACATCTCCGTGTCGCACCATGTGCTCTTGCCCTTCGTTGAAGACGAATGTGGCGTCCCCTTGTTCGATGCGGAAGAACTGGTCGACGTTTGGATGCACCTCATCGCCGATTTCCTCCCCCGGTTTTAGAGACATCACCGCAAGCTGGCCGTACCTGCCGGTAAATAATACCCGGCGAAAATCGTTATTCTCCAGAGTCTGTTTCTCAATGTGTCCAACGTATGCAATCATGGCCGTAGCCTCCTATTCCTTGGTTTTGTCAGCAACATATTCCGGTGTCTGCAGGGCGGCCGCTTCGGCACGATTCGTGACGCCCGCGGGCGCCCGCTCCGTCGGCTTATCCGTCGTCCCGTAGTCGGCGCCGGCCTCCGCGGCGGAGGAGATATTCCGGGCGCCAGTCTCTTTCAGGGTTTTCTTCGCCCGGTCACACCACTCCGGACTGTCGCAGTGAACAGACAGAAGCGTGCCGCCACGTCTGATTCTGCCCGCGTACCGTTTCGCGACGTATTCGGGCAGACGCAGACCCGCCAGAAATCCCGCGATCCACCCCAGCGTCCCGCCGGCGCCGGCTCCCGCCAAAGCAGCCAGCACCGGTCCGGCCGCGACAAGCGGCCCCATACCCACAATCGTCATAGTTTGAGTGGAGGCTATCCACGCCAATACGGCGCCGATCACCGCACCCACCGCCGTTCCCGTCGCCGCGCCCTCCAAAGACTTACTGCGTTTCCCAAACAGGAAATCCTTTGAGCCTTGGTTGTCGGACGACAGGACCGAGATATCCGTCGTTCGATATCCCGCTTTATGCAGGACGCCGATGGCATCCGAGACCGTTGTGCGATCCGGATAGATTCCAATCACCGATGTATTCCTCATCATTTCGTGTTCCTCTTTTGGAAGTTTCGCATTTGGGTCTGTGCACGAGCCGGGCCATGCGCCAGAACCCGCCGATATGCGGAATTGCGGGATAGAACCGCGCGAGTGAGTGCAGAATCTGCTTTTGGAAATGCAGATTTCGTCGGGTCCGAACGGTGGCAAACGTGCCACAGCCAAGCCGTAACCGGGAAGCCGGAAGGAGCAGACATGAATTGGGACCAAATCGAAGGCAAGTGGAAGCAGTTCACCGGCTCTGGCCGCGAACGCTGGGGAAAACTCACCGATAACGACTGGGAAGTGATCGCCGGAAAGAAGGATCAGTTAGTCGGGCGAATCCAGGAACGGTATGGAGTGGCGAAGGCAGAGGCGGAAAAGCAGGCCGACGAATGGTCGCGCACGCTGAAGCATTCCGAGCGTGACAGGCAAGCCGCCCTTAATCTTTAGAAATCGTGCAGCCTGCCTTCGCGGCAGATCCTGCATGAACTTTCGGCAACAATTGCGTGAATTCATTTTGGATCCGTTTAGAAATTCAGCTTCCGGGGGATTTCCGCTTTGGTGCCTAATTTGCCTATAGAAAAACGAAATCGAGAGGGAGATACATGACTAATTATTTGAAACATTTCCGAAGCCTTGCGGTGGTAGGGTTTGCCGCCGGCCTGGGTTTCGCGCTGTTACCAAGCCTCCAGGCGGACACCTGGAACAAGAAAACGTTGTTCACCGTCACCGAACCGCTGCAAGTGCCGTCCTGCTGCACCCCCGACCACACCGTAACGCTGCAACCGGGCGAATACGTGATGGTGCTGGTGAATTCCCTGTCCGACCGGCACATCGTCCAGATCTTCGATAAGGATGAACAGCATGTCATCGCAACCATCCTCGCGATTCCAAACTATCGCCTGCGCCCGACCGGCAAGACTGTATTCCAATACTGGGAAGTTCCCGCGGGACAGGTCAAAGCGCTTCGGGCGTGGTTCTACCCGGGCGATAATTTTGGGCAGGAATTTGCGTATCCGAAACAAACGGCTTCGGAGATTGCCGCCGTTGTGAAGACGCCCGTTCCGGCAATCGCGGTGGAAACGGTTGCCGCTGAGGATCTGAATACGGTGCCGCTGATGGCCGTAGACGAAAGCGGCACGATTATGGCGCCACTGCCTGCATGGTCGCCAACTGTCGCGCTCGAGCCGACACCCCAGGCCGATCCGACTAAGCTGCAAAGCGCCGATCGAATTGCCGAAACGCCCGCCCCGGTGGCATCGTTGCCCCAGACAGCCAGCCTCATGCCGCTACTCGGCTTGATAGGACTCTTGTCCTTGGCCCTGTCAGCCGCCCTTGGATTTCAGTCCTGGCGCCGGCGTCCTTTGAAGGCCTAGGGCGCCGCGCCCTGCAATCCGCGGGAGTTACCGTGATCAGTGACATTCTCATCCTCGGGCTGGCGATAACCGCGCAAATACTCCCTGCGCAGGTCCCCGCGGTTGAGAGCTCCGATCAGCCGTTCAAGCTCAGTGTAACGGCTGAGCTGGTCCTCTTGGATGTAAGCGTCAAAGACGCGGCGGGCCAGCACGTCGGGAGTCTGAGCAAAGACAACTTCAAGGTCTATGAAGACGGGAAGCTTCAGAAAATCACGCAGTTTGCGGGCGACGATGTCCCTGTGACAGTTGGCCTGGTCATCGACACAAGCGGAAGTATGCGCCCGAAGTACGATAGCGTCGTCGTGGCGGCGCTGTCGTTCATTCGGGCGAGCAATCGAAACGATGAAGTGTTCGTCGTGAATTTTGGCGACCACGTCACCAGCGGGCTACCCGCCGAAGTCCCGTTTTCGTCGGACTTTCTGCAGCTTCGTAAAGCCCTATCGTGGGAAGTGCCCGCGGGCCGGACGGCTCTCTACGATGCCATTTTGTTCTCCCTGCATCACCTTGAGAAGGGCAAGTGCGAGAGGAAGGCCCTGATGCTGGTCAGCGACGGAGGCGACAACAGCAGCACGCACGCGTCTGACGAGGTGATGCGAACGGTTCGAGAGTCCCGCGCGACCATTTATGCGATTGGAATCGCCGATGTGGACGACCCGGATCGAAACCCGAGGCTCCTTCAGCGGCTCGCCCACGTGAGCGGGGGCGAAGCCTTCTTCCCCGCGCAGCTAACCGAGGTTGCCGGTCTGTGCGGGCAGATCGCAAACGACATTCGCACGCGGTATACGATCGGATATGTGCCGATTCGAGCCGGGGAACAGGGTTCGCTCCGAAAGATTAGCGTAACCGCGTCCACACCCGGCGGGCATAAGTTGGTAGTCCATACGCGGACGAGCTATATTCTTCCGCCTGCGGGGGGCCTATGAGAGCTCCCTTGATCACCCGATGTTTCTTCCTGGCTGTCGCGATCGCTTGCCTCGGCGTGTACAGCTATTCTTATCTGGATCGGGTCCTGTTCCAAACCTATGAAAGCCGGGAATTCGACCGGACTCCGGAGCGCGGCGCTTCATCCGTTGCCCATTCCATTGGCAGAATCGCGCCGGCCGGCCGCTCGTCGAGGCTTCCGTCCCGAACGGCGCTGATTGGACGCCTCTCGATTCCAAGACTCCATTGGTCCGCCATGGTGCGGGAAGGCATCGGCGAAAATACCCTGCGGATCGCCGTAGGCCACATTCCGGCGACGGCGCTTCCCGGGCAAACTGGAAATGTCGGCGTGGCGGCTCACCGCGATACGTTCTTCCGCGGGCTGAAGGATTTGAAGAACCAGGACGAGATTCAATTCGCAACGCTCGATGGCGATTTTAAATATGTAGTGGAATCGCTCGCCATCGTCGAGCCGGACGATGTGGGAGTACTCGATCCCTCAGCCGGGAACGTGCTGACGCTGGTGACTTGCTATCCGTTCACTTATATTGGAAACGCGCCCAAACGGTTCGTCGTAAAGGCCAGGCAGGTGTCGCCCGAAACGGCGCCGCCATCAACTGTGGAATGATTTAAGAGGGGCGGCCCATGGTTCGCCGCTGGGGAGTGAGCTTTGAAACACGCTTCGATTGGTCGCGCCGCCCGCATCCTTGTGATTGAAGATAACGGCTCCGATGTCTTCCTTCTCGATCGGGCACTGAATCGGCAGGATCTGCCGTTTGAATTGATTCACCTGCGGAACGGGGGCGAAGCCCTCGCGTTCATCCACCGGCAGGATGCGAGCGCCGGTATTCCGGACCTAATCCTGGTGGACCTGAACCTTGCAAAATATAGCGGGGAAGATATCTTGCGCGAGATTCGGGCGGCGAAACAGCTAGCCGGCGTCCCGGTTTGCGCGTGGAGCTCTTCTCAGTCCCGGCGAGACCAGTCGATGCTCAAGGAACTCGGAGTTTCCCAATTCATCGCCAAACCTGCCGGTCTGGATCAATTCATGGCGATCGGCAAGACGATCAAAGATCTACTGACACATTCGGTGGCCCGATGAGGGCGAGGGTGCGAGAGTGGCACTCCGCGTGCTCTACTGTGCGCTCCCGTTCTAGTAACGACACCTGTTGGCTTCGGGGAGAAAGGTAGTGGTGACGCTTGGCAAAGAAGACCGGCAGTCCTGACGCGTCCCCAATCAAGTCGCAGCCTCAGCCTGGAAACACCGCTCCCACGGCCGCCGCGGAACCGGACGAAGCCATTTCCCCATCCATTGTCGGCATCGGAGCCTCCGCCGGCGGACTTGAGGCATTCACGGAGTTGCTCAGCCATCTGCCGGACGATACCGGCATGGCTTTCGTACTGATTCAACACCTCGATCCGAAGCACGAAAGCCATCTCACCGAGCTGCTTTCCAAGGCCAGCAAGATGCCAGTCTCGGAATTGACCGACGGAACTCGCGCGGAAGCCAATCATGTCTACGTGATTCCGCCGCGATGCAATTTAGGCATTTCCCGCGGAATCCTTCACACCCCGGCCCGTCCCGGCAACGGCCGTAACATGCCGATCGACACGTTTCTCCAAGCCCTGGCGGAAGATCGAGGCAACCGGGCCATCGGCGTCATTCTGTCGGGGACCGCATCGGATGGCACGCTGGGCCTGCAGGCGATCAAAGCCGCGGGCGGCATCACCTTCGCCCAGGATGTGCAATCCGCGAAGTGCGACGGCATGCCGCGAAGCGCCATCGCCGCGGGCGTGGTGGATTCTGTTCTCGCGCCGGCCGCAATCGCCCGGCAACTGGTGGCCATCGCGCGTCGTTTTCAGGTCCCTATTGAGCCTCAGGATGCGATGGATCCGCCCGGCGATGGCCGCCTGGCCGAGGTGCTCCGGCTGGTGCGCACCGCCACCGGAGTGGACTTCACGCACTACAAACCCAGCACCCTCATGCGACGCATCAAGCGGCGCATGTCCCTCCGCGGATTTGAAAACCTGGAAGACTACAGCCGGGATCTAGTGCAGAATCACGAGGAGGCCACCGCGCTGTGCGAGAGCTTCTTTATCACGGTAACTGCATTTTTTCGCGAACCAGCGGTGTTCGACCATCTGAGGAATGACGTGTTTCCCGCCCTGGTTGAGAATCGCGCTCCCGAGGATCCCCTCCGCATCTGGGTGCCTGGCTGTTCCACGGGAGAAGAAGCATATTCCATCGCGATCTGCCTGATGGAATACCTGGAAGAATCGAAAGTGAGCGTTCCGTTTGAGATCTTCGCCACCGATGTCAGCGAAATAGCGATTGAAAAGGCGCGGGCCGGCATCTACGCGGGCACTGGCTTGGCCCATGTTTCGGCGCAGCGGTTGGCCCGGTTCTTCACCCGCACGGAGCGCGGGTACCAGATTGCGAAGGTGGTCCGCGATGGTATCCTGTTTGCCAAACAGAATCTCGCGCAGGACCCGCCCTTCTCCAAGCTGGACCTCATCAGTTGCTGCAACGTGCTGATCTATCTGGGAGCCGTATTGCAACGCAAGGTGTGGTCGGTCCTGCGCTACGCCCTCAAGCCGAACGGATTCCTGATTCTCGGCCCCTCCGAAAGTGTCGGCACGCTGTCCGAGTCGTTTCATCAAGTGGATAAGAACCACAAAATTTATCGTCTGCAGCCGGCTCCGATCATGCCTGAGCTGCCCCTGAGCGAAGGCCGCCGTGCCGAAGGCCGCAGCAATCTCCGGGCACGAATCACGGAGGGCCGGAACGGGCTGGACGTGCAGAGAGAGGCCGACCGCTTGGTGCTGGCGGAACATGGCCCCCCCGGCGCCATCGTTGACGATGAAATGAATATCGTTCAGGTGCGCGGCCGCACCGCTCCGTACCTGGAGCTTTCGCCAGGAGAGCCCACGCAGAATCTCTTGAAGATGGCGTGCGAAGGCCTGGTGGCGGGTCTGGGTAAGGCCATCCGAACGGCCAGGCAAACCAACGCCATCGCCAAAGAGAACGGGTTCCGGATCGAAAACGGCGGCCAGCTAAGAGACGTCACCATCACGGTAATGCCGTTCCGGGGCTCGTCTTCGGCGAAGGAACGGTATTCCCTGGTCCTTTTCGAAGACGCCGCGCTGAACGGTGGTCCGAAGGCGGCGCACCAGTTGGCGATTCCGGACGTTGGGGGGAGCGCCCAACTGCGGCGCGAGTTGGCCGCAACCAAGGAGTATCTGCAATCGGTCATCGAGGACAACGCAACCACTCTCGAAGAGTTGAGGGCATCGAACGAAGAGGCACAGGCGTCAAACGAGGAGTTGGAAACCGCGCAGGAAGAGCTGGAGTCGGCCAACGAAGAATTGAACACGCTGAACGAAGAGCTGAAAATCAGCAACGTGGAATTCAGCAAGGTCAACCGCGATCTGAGCAATCTTCTGGAGAGCATCAGCATACCGCTGGTGATGGTTGGACGGGATTTGCGCATTCGCCGTTTTACGCGCTCCATTGAGCCCATGTTGAATCTGATCGCCTCCGATGTGGGACGGTCGATCACCGATCTGCAACCGCAAATGGAACTGCCCCACCTGCGGCGGTTGCTTGTGGATGCGATGGAGGGCGGCAATCGGAAACCGCGCGATATCCGCGACGCCAACGGCCGCTGGTACTCGCTGCGTATCCTCCCGTCGGTGGGGCGGGATGGCAAAATCGACGGCGCCGTGCTGATGTTGATCGATATCGATGCCGCCAAGCGCGGTCAGGACTTCGCCGAAGCGATTGTAGAGACGGTACGGGAGCCCCTGGTCATTCTCAACCAGAACCTCGAAGTCATCAAAGCCAACAAGAAGTTCTACGAAACGTTCCGGGCCGCGCGGGAGGAGACCGAAGATCGTCTAATCTACGACCTCGGCAATGGACAATGGAATATTCCGAAACTGCGCGAGCTGCTGGAGAACATTCTCCCCGCGCACTCCACGTTCCGGGACTTCGAGGTGACCCACGAGTTTGAACATGTCGGACGGAAAGTGATGTGTCTCAACGCCAGTGAGATTTTCAATCCGAATGCGCAGGCGCGGACGCTCCTTCTGGCGATTGAGGACACAACCGAACGCAAGCAGGCTGAGGAAGCCCTCCAGACCACCAATAACGAACTGCAGAATTTTGCCTATGCGCTCACTCACGACTTGCAGGAACCTCTGCGGATGGTGGTGAACTTTACGGAGCTGTTGGGCCAGGAGTATGCCGGGAAACTCGGCGCGGAAGCGGACCGGTATATCTCCTATTCCGTGGAAGGCGCGCTGCGGATAGAGGCGCTGTTGAAAGCGCTGCTCGCCTATTGGGAAGTTACCGGGCGGGATCACGACGGATTCATCGCGATCGATTGTGGCGCCGTTCTCGCCAAAGCTTTGTTGAACCTCCAGGCGGCCATTTCGGAGAGTGCCGCCATCGTAACCTGGGACCCATTGCCAACGGTGGTAGCCGAGGAGGTATTGCTGACGCAGCTTTTCCAGAACCTCATTTCCAATTCGATTAAGTACAGAAGCCAGGCGGCGCCGAGAATCCATGTCTCGGCGGAGAAAGAAGCGGAAGGATGGCTCTTTACGGTGCGGGACAACGGGATGGGTATCGATCCGAAAGACGCCGACCGGGTGTTCGGCATGTTCAAACGCTTGCATGGAAAGGAAATTCCCGGCACCGGCATCGGTCTGGCGCTTTGTAAGAAGGTGGTCGAACGTAAGGGTGGACGGATCTGGGTGGAGTCGGAGCCCGGCCGGGGCGCTTCGTTCAAGTTCACAGTCCCGGCCGGACACAAATCCCTCCTTCCGCGAATTCAACAGGCTGGCAATGGGCAACCCTGATTCGGACTGCGCCGCGGAAATCGAGCGCTTACGCAGGGCGCTCGGAGCGGAGATGGAAGAGTTTGTCTCGATAGCGGCGCACAACCTGCGCGAGCCTCTCCGCGACGTCGCTTCATTCAGTCAACTGCTGGCGGAGACTTATGCGGGCCGCCTGGATTCCGATGCCGGAGAATTCCTCGAACGCATCCGCGAGGGTGCGGCAAGAATGCAATCGCTGCTCACCGACATTGTGGACTATTGGGCCATCGGTGACGGCGGACTTCCATCGTCCGGGGCCGACATGGAAGCGGTTCTCAGCCTGGCCCTCCTCTCGACCGAGATCCGGATAAGAGAACGGAACGCAATCGTCACCCACGACTCGTTGCCGCCCGTGCCCGGACAATTCGAGATCCTTACCAAAGTCCTGCATCATCTGATTCGAAATGCCATCGAATACTGCGAAGCGCCTTCTCCAAGCATCCACATTTCGTCGAAGCGTGTGGCCCTCGAATGGGTATTTTCCGTGCAGGATAACGGTCCTGGAATCGCCCCCGAATTCCAAAGCCGAATCTTCGGGCCGTTCAAGCGGCTGCACGGAAGGGAACACCCCGGAAATGGAATGGGTCTCCCGTTCTGCAAGAGGGCCATCGAGTGGCAGGGCGGTCGAATGTGGATGGAATCGGCGCCTGGGACGGGATCGACGTTCTATTTCACTTTGCCGGCGGCGGAATAGTCGATGATGGCGCACGCACTGGTACGCGCCGAATCCCGGCATCCGGCTTATGGCGGCCGGCTGGCCGGCACAGACCCGCCGGGTCACGCGACCAGCGGAGCCGCCTCCAGCGCCGGGTGAACCAGCTCTCCCACCTGCGCCACGGCCGCCGCGAGGCTGGTGACCAGTCGATCGGGTTGAGTCCGCTCGAAACGAGTCATGGCTTTCTCCGTATCGCCTCCGAATCCCCAGACGCAAACCACCACTTTGAGCTTCGGGAATCGTTCCCGAATCTGCTTGCACATGGCCCGCGCCGGTGCGAACGCGTAAGGAGGCACCGCCGAGATGCAGACTACGTCGCCGTGTCCGGCTTCAATCAACTCGAGAAACTCATGGGGAGAAGGCCCGGCGATGGGAAAGGACAGCGTGGCGAACCCCCTTTGCTCCAGAATTTGAGCGAGCATTGCGGCCGTAACCTCATCGGCCCGGTCGTGGGCCGGAAGGCAGAGTATCCTGACGTTCGAAAGGTCGGAGGGGCCTTCCACCGGGCTGCCGGGCAGTTGATACTCGGAAAACTCGGCGATCATCTCGTTGATGCTGAGAAAGAGAAACTCTTCCCTGGCTGCGTCGATAGCGCCTTTGTGGCGGTCCTGCTCCGCCATGCCCAATGCCGGGATGAGCACCGTATCGTACAACTCCACCAGGGGCCTGCCTTGCAGAAACTCGTCGACAATGGTGTGCGCTTCCAGTTGGTCCATGGCGAGCAATCGCTGATAGATTTTGGCTTCGTCCGCGAGAACCGGTTCATCTCCCAGCAGGATATGCAGAAAAGAGAATTGAGGGACGTAGCGCCCCAGAACCACCAGGCAGACGGTCAGGGGAGTGGCCAGGATCAAGCCCGCCGGTCCCCACAAGACGGCCCAAAAGACCGAGGATACCAGCAGCGCCAGGCAAGAGATTCCCACGTGCGCGCCGTAGAGCCAGGGTTCGACGAAATTGCCGACGATCAGTTCCAGGACCGCGACCAACAGGAACACCAGCAGCGGGCGGAGCCAACCATCGAAAACGCCCAACGAGAGCGCGATTGGGAACAGCGCGGCGATTGGCGTTCCCACATACGGCACAATCCGCAGGAGACCGGCGACCACTCCCCACAGCACCGGATTGGGTATGCCGATCCAGTAGAGACCAACACTAAACAGAATTCCAAAGCTGGCATTCACCAGGAACTGCATCAGCAGGTATCGGCTGACGCGGCTGGACGCATCGTCGAGCGCCTGCGTCATCCGGTTCAACTGGCTGATCCCGGCTAGCCGCAGCAGGCGGTTCCTCAAGTCCTCCCTCTTCAGCAGCATGAAGATCGTGAAGATCACCACCATTCCCGCTCGTCCAATCGGCCCAAGGACGGGCCAGCCCAGATCGCGAAATCTTGTCCATCCGCTGGATGAAGGGACCACTTGAACGGGAATGGGGGCCGGCGCCGGCCGAGGCGATACTGGAAGCGACGCGTCCGGTCCGGTGAGGTCCCGCACGACCTCCTGCACGCTTCGGGCGGCCTGGCCTAGCGACCCTGTTACCGGAAGGTGAAACGCGGCGATCTTGGCGTGAATGTTCTGGCGATACAGGGGAAGTTGATTGGCGACATCCACCAATTGGTCCGCGATAATCCAGCCGATGCCGCCAGCCGCCGCGATCGAAACCAGGACGGTCGCCAGAACCGACACGACGCGCCCGGCGCGCAGCTTCTGGAGAAGCGCCACAACCGGAGTCAGGAGAAATGTCAGGGTGAGAGCGAATGCGAAAGGGATCAAAATCGCGCGCGTAAAATACAGGGCCGCGATCGTTCCAAACAAGGCGATGACCCCGGCGCCGCCCAGGAGTTTGGGCCGTGCCGCGATCCCTGCCGGCGGCAGCTCCTGTTTCATAGGCATGTGTCTTGGCGGATCGACCCGTTTACGACGGATCTTTTCCGCGGGTAGCCTGGACGCCCTTCAAGATCGCGAGGCCTAAGAGCACAATTGCGCCTACCGCGATCCAATGCCCGGCGATATGCAGGATCACCGCTGCGTAGATTAGCCCGCCAATCAGGATCAAAAACCCGAGAAGGTAAATTCCAAACGACATAGCACCTCCCTTTGTCCCCTAAGAAAGCATGTAGATCACAAGTACGATGAGCAACACGGTGCCGAGCCCGATGCCCGTGCTGCCGCCGTAGCCCCACCGTCTGTGGCCGTAGTAACCTCCGCTGCCGCCTAATAGCAACAATAAGAGGATGAGCAGTATCAGCATCGTAGACCTTCTTTGCTTAATAAGCGGCCGGCTCCGTGGCGCTGCCGGTAACTTCATAAGACGGGTAGCACATTGGGGGCCAACCCGGGAGGGCCGCCGGCCACTATCCCCTTGGCTTCGCCGCTTTGGACGGAACTGCATGGATGTGCAGATTCTGCCGCTCGCCCCCGCGCATCTGCCCTGAGCTTGCCGTGTGTTTGCCCGCGGCCACGCACGTGCACTATGCGGGCCGGAATGGTTGCAGTTCCACTAAGACATCGAGGAGACAGTGTTATGGTTCGTAAGAAAGTCATCGGATTGGTTTTTGCGGGTGCGCTGCTCTTCAGCGCCACGGCAGCGGATATCGTGATTCACGTCGCGCCGCCTCATATACTCGTCGAGAAGCGGCCGCCGGCGCCCAGCCGCGACCATGTGTGGGTTTCCGGGTACCATCGTTGGGATGGCAACGCCTACGTATGGAACACAGGTAGGTGGGAACAGCCTCCGCGTCCGCACGCCCACTGGGTAGCGCATCACTACGTTCGCCGTGATGGCGGCTACGTTTTGGTGGAAGGATACTGGCGGTAGTTCGCGTGGCGCAAAGCCGTACAGAATGTGCGGTTTTGCGGTCGTATCCCGATTGTTTTCAGTGGAAAGGTATATGACGAAACCGTTCATCATGAACGGTTTCGCGTCCGATTACTCCCCTTGGAACAGGCTGATATTCATACCGGCGAGGCCATCCCCGGCCGGGCATTGTTCCATCGCATTCGGATGGTAGCCCGAAGGATCCGTGCCAGCCGTTTCGGGAGGCTGCCCTGGCGGATCGGCGCGATTCGCGTTCTGGTCTCGACGGCCATCGTCGCGGTCACTTTGTTTGCCGGGACAATCCATTACCTCTATTTCGACCGAACCAATTTGCCCGACCTGCAGCCATTTATCCGGTTTCAGCTTCCCGCAATTGGCAATGTCTTCGATGTCCATGGCCGGCCGCTTATCCGGATGGCCTCGGAATACCGCCAGATCACCAGATATGCGGAAATCCCGCCGATTGTCCGCGACGCCATCCTCGCCGCCGAGGATAAGCACTTCTTCTCCCACAGCGGCGTGGATTACTCCGGATTTGCCCGTGTATTGTGCAAGCTCAAGCTCCGGAATCTGATGGGGCGTCTGACGCGGATGGGAGGCCGGGACGCGGTCAACAGCGCCGCGATCTTCCCGCAGGGCGGATCGACCATCACCCAGCAACTCGTGCGTGGCTATTTTCTCAAGACCATGACGGCCGAAGAGAACAGCGATGAACTCCGGCACAGCCAAGGACTGGCTCGCGCTCTATCGCGGGTGATCGGCGCGCGCATGGTCAACATGCTGTTCCGGAAGCTGGAGGAGATCCGGCTCTCGTTGTGGATCGAACGGGAGATGCAGGCGAGCTTCGGTTCCAAACGCCTCGCCAAGGAAGAACTGCTGGCCCGATATGCCAGTTTCGTGTATATGGGAAACGGGCAGTACGGGTTCGCGAGGGGCGCGGAATACTATTTTGGCCGCCCTCTTGCCACGTTTACCGCGGACGATGCGGATAAGGCGGCGCTGCTGGCCGGCGCGGTAAAATCGGCTCGTTACTACGCGCCCAATGCCAGCCCAACCCATAGGGTCCTGCAGCGCAGGAACCAGATCCTCTTGCTGATGGCCGCGAGCGGATTCATTTCCAGCGGCCGTGCCCGCGGAGAGATCCGGCGCCCGATTGAAACGGTCGCTTACCACCCGGACAAGACGATCGGGACGTCCGCGGTGGCTGATAATGTCCTGGAAGAAATGCTCACATACCACCGCGCGGATCTTACCGAGAAGGAATTGTTGCAAGGCCGAATCCAAGTCTACTCGACGGTGGATGCACGGGTACAGGAAATATCGAACATGGTGCTGGAGCACGGACTCCTGTTGTATGAAACACGGCACCCCAGCGCCGCCGGCCTGGTCCAGGGCTCGGTGGTTGTGCTGAGAAATCGCGATGCGAGCATCCTCGCCGAGACCGGCGGACGCCAATCGTACCAGGGCCGCTCCAGCGCGTCGGGCGATTTCAACCGCGTGACGAAATCCCTGCGCCAGCCGGGATCCACGATGAAACCCATTGTCTACCTCGCGGCCTTTCGAAGAGGCACATTCACCCTTGAGACCGCCGTGCCCGACGAACCCATCAGCGTTTCGGTCGGCGCCGGACACGACGTGAAGTGGATCTCCAACTACGATGGTGAATTCAAGGGGATGATCCCTCTCCGCGTGGCGTTGGCGGAATCCAGAAACGCCGTCGCGATCTGGATCGTGCAGCAGATCGGCATCGCCAGTGTTCTCGAAACGGCGCGCAGACTGGGGATTGAGACGCCCTTGCAACCGTACCCTACAACGGCCTTGGGAGCTTCCGAGGTGAACCTGCTGGAGCTAGCCAACGCATACCGCACGATTGCATCGGGCACACTCGGCCGGCCTCGCGTGATCCGGAAGATTGTGTTGGATTCAGGCGAGGTGTTTGGCGATTTCGGGAGCCAGTCGTCTCCGGTCAATGTCAATGGCGATGCGCTCTCGCTCATCCAGGAAGGGTTGCGCGGTGTCGTGCGCATACCCGGTGGAACGGCGCAGGGCCTGGATTCCTGGGCGTTCCCGCTCGCCGTGATGGGAAAGACGGGGACTACGAACGGCTTCAGGGACGCGCTGTTCGTGGGGTCCACATACGGTCTGGATGGAATCACCGTGGCCGTGCGTATCGGTTTTGACGACGACCGCTCCTTGGGAGCGAACGAGACCGGCGCCCGGGTTGCGCTGCCCGTGTTCAAGGAACTCATGCTCAGCGTGTATCGCGAGCAACTGGTGGGGGCGGCGCCGCGGTTTCCCGCGGAGATGGAACGCCGCATCGACGCTTACCTGGAAGACGAACCGCCGCCAGCCGCGGGATGCAGGTCCGCGTCCACGGACTGCAACTGGTCGAGTTCAATCAGCACCCTCGCCCAATCGCTATCGTTTGCCTGGGCCGGCTCCGGAACCCCAAGGTTGTGGTAGAAAGCCAGAATATCGCTTCGGATCTCCGGCGGCATGTCGGTGTAGCGACCCTGCATCTTGTGCAGCAATTGCGAATATGTGGCATCCGTCAGCCTGTATTTTCCCGGCGCCGTGAAAGTCCCCACATCCAGATTGTCGTTCGCCAGCTTAAGATGGCCCGCGTTCACTTCCGAAAGCAGTTGCCGATAACTGGCGATCGTCGAGTTGAAACTGGCCATGTACATCTTCTCGGTTTCGGGTGTGAGTTTCCGGAAGGCCAGCGGCCGGAGAGGACCCACTTTTGGCACGATGCGGAACAGCGACGCCAGCAGTTTCGACCGGATTCCGGGACGAGTATAGGTGGAGCCCCAGTTCTTTTCATAGCTGGAGCGGGAAAGATTGTAGAGGAAACTCTTGCCCGTAGCGCTGGGAGCATCCCTCTTGATTTCCTGTTTTTTGATCTGCCAGGCGACTCTGGTGATCGCCGGAAGAAACGAGCCGACCGCGCGGCGGTAGGATCCAATGGCAAGATCGACGTTTAGGAATACTTGTTCCAGGCGCAATCCGTAGGTATCCTGAAACGCCCGCTGGAGCAACGGCTTCGCCACTTGAAAACCGATGAAGTTCTTGTATGCCTCAGAGGCGTAGCGCCCCTTGGCCGCTTGAAAGACATCGAAAGCGAACTCCGTCTTGGCGTGCGTATGAGGATCGTCCGCATACGTTACCACGGTTCCGAATTTCAGACCGAGCTTAGGGTAGAGCAAAGGGACCGCCCGGTTGACGGCCATTGGATGGCCGTTATTATCGGCGGCATAGTGCGACAAGGCTCCCAGGGCGAACGCGTACTCATCCAGGTCCTGGGAGTCGCGGATCATGTTGAGGACGAAATCGCCGCTTCGGACATAATGTGTCAAATCGCTGAAGAATTTGGCGCCGAACGGATAGTATCCCAAATCCTGAATAATGCATCCCCCGTAAGCGAAAGCGTGTGCCTGCGTAAGCTCTTCCACGGTAGACGCCGGAAACCGTTTGAGCAGCAGCGGCCGGATCGCGCTATCCCAGGTGGAATCGATTATGGCTTCGTGCGTGAGAACGGAGTAGGAATGGGCGGTTGTGACCGCGAATAGGAGCAACAGCCCGAGACCGGCGGAAGGCCGAAGTTTCCGGAGCCGGCGCACTGCCTCATGTTGTGTCATTCGCTTCTCCCCGGCTAAGCGGCACGTTTGATTCCACTCCCGGCAAAAGTGTAGCCTCGGGCAAATAGCGGAGCCCGGCATCTGGCTTGACACAGAACCGCGACCGTATAGGGGCGGCCCGAACCAGTATGACGATCACCCGGCAGTTGGCCGCGCGGCAACGCCTCGCTCGGGCCGCTCCTGTGTACTGTCCCGCGCAACTTCCGCACTTCCAGGTGCAGCGTTTGCATGTCAGATCGTGTGGACTTGCCGTTACCGGCATGGAATGCGGGAAATCCGCTCTGGACCGTCCCGTGCATAAGGATTGACATAACCGCCACAGGAAAGAAGACCATTACGAAAATGGAACGTACCGAGATGAGCGGGGTCCAACAGACCCTCCAACGTAAAGAGGCGGACCTGATCCGGGAATTGCGCAACCGGGATGGTATCGCAATCGAGAAGAGCGCCGACCAAATGGACGAGATTCAATACGCCACGGAGCGGGATCTGGCCATTCGAAACGTAGACCGCGAGTCCCGCTTGTTGCGTCAGGTGAAGTCCGCCTTGCGGCGGATTCATGAGGGCGCCTTTGGAACCTGTTTGGAGTGCGGCTCGGCCATCAGCCCGAAGCGCCTGGTGGCTGTGCCATGGGCGTCGCACTGCATTCTATGCCAAGCCGCCGCCGACCGGGACGCGCGGGAAGGAACCCAATCGGCCGGCGAGGCTCTCGTCAGTGCCGCGTGATTTGCTTGTGAAAACCGAGTCCAACCTTCGAACCATCGCCTTTCTCGGCAATTACCTGCCGCGCAAATGCGGCATTGCCACGTTTACGTCCGATCTGCTGAGGGCCGTGGCAACGCGGCATTCCAACAGCCGGTGCTTCGCCGTGGCGGTCAATGACATCGAAGATTGTTACCGGTATCCGGATGTCGTTCCCTTCGAGATTGAGGAGCAGAACCTGGATTCGTACCGGCAGGCCGCCGCCTTCCTGAACTCCGCCAACGTAGACGTTCTGTCGATCCAGCACGAGTTCGGAATTTTCGGCGGGCCGGCCGGCAGCCACCTGTTAGGGCTGCTGCGCGAATTACACGCGCCGGTGGTCACCACGCTGCACACCGTTCTTCTCAAACCGAACGCCGACCAGCATCGCGTGATGCTGGAAGTGGTGGCGCGTTCCGCCCGGCTTGTGGTCATGACGGAGCGGGCGCGAGCGATTCTGCGGGATGTGTACCGCGCGCCGCCAGCCAAGATCGACCTGATCCCGCATGGCATTCCCGACATGCCATTCGCCGCACCGGACAGTTACAAGGGCCCCTTAGGCGTGGGCGGCAAAAAGGTGTTACTGACGTTCGGGCTGCTTTCGCCGAACAAAGGGATTGAACATGTGCTCCATGCCCTTCCCGATGTGGTGGCGGAGTTTCCCGATGTCGTCTACATTGTCCTTGGCGCCACGCATCCCCACGAGTTGCGCGCCAGGGGTGAAGCCTATCGCCTCGGACTGGAAGCCATCGCCAGGAAGAACGGGGTCGAAAAACACGTGATCTTCGACAACCGGTTTGTGGAACTGCAGGAACTGACCGAATTCATTGGAGCCGCGGATCTGTACATTACTCCTTATCTGGACGAAGCCCAGATCACTTCGGGAACACTGGCCTATGCTTTTGGCTCGGGCAAAGCCGTAGTCTCGACGCCCTATTGGCATGCCGCCGAACTGTTGAAGAACCAGCGTGGCGCGCTGGTGCCGTTCGCGGACCCGAAGGCGATTGCGCGGGAGGTAAGCGGGTTATTGCGCGATGAAACGCGTCGGAACGCCATGCAGGCGAATGCTTACAAGTTGGGCCGCACCATGGTGTGGAGCAACACGGCTAGCCTCTACGCCGGCGCTTTTGAACGGGCGCAGCAAGCGGCGCACCGCGAGATTGAGGATCCGCGCCGATTCCGGCCTATAGCAGGTTTAGAGAGTTACACTCTACAGGAGAAGACAATGGCATTCAGCACCCCATCGTTGCAAACGCCTACACGGCTCGAAGATGTATTAGAGCATCTGCCGATGACAAGCACTACGGAATACCGTAAAGGTCAGATCATCTATGGTCCGGCCGATCTTTCCAAGGGCCTTCATTTGGTGCTTGCGGGCACCGTGGGGATCTCCCAGATCGCTGAAGACGGCCGGGAAGTGTTATTAGATCTCATCCGGCCCGACGAGTTGTTCGGCGAGTCGGCTTTTATCGGAGGCCCTAGCCCCTGCGAACAGGCTATAGCGATTGAAGGGACCAAGTTAATGACTTGGCCGATTTCCGATATGGAAGCTCTGGTCAGGAAACGGCCGGCCCTTGCGGTGGCATTGCTGCAGCTCCTCGCCCAGCGCAATGCCGAACTCACTCGCCGGATTGAGAGCTTGTCCATCGACACCGTGGAACGCCGGCTGGCGCGCTCCCTCATCCGTCTCTCCGAGCGTCTCGGGACCCCGGAAGAAAACGGATCCATCCGGATGATGCCGTTTACCCACGTGTTGCTGTCGCGTTACATCGGCACCACTCGCGAGATTGTCACCCAACATATGAACCGATTCCGGAAACAAGGCTACGTGAGCTATTCGCGCGAAGGGATCCACCTCGATAGCAGTACCTTGAAACTGGTGTTCGAGGGGCGCGGCGCTGCCTCGGCCAAGGCAAGCAGTTAGGATTGCGCCCGCGTTCAGGAGAACGGCAATTTGCGAGGTTCCGTTGAAACAGACCTTATATCCCATTGAACTTCCCATGCGGTATGAGAGCCGGGCGCACGGCTCCGTGAAGGGCTTCGGCCGGACTCTCGCCATCAATCGACGCACGGTCAGATTCGCCAGCGATCGGGATCTGCAGGTGGGCCTCAGCGTATGTCTCGTCATCTCATGGCCCGCTCAGTTGGCGGACGGCGCTGGGCTGAGCCTCTCGATGTTTGGGTGGATCGAGCAATCCACGCGTGGTGAAGTTGAAGTGAGAGTTTCCAGCCACGAGTTTCGGACGCGTCGCGGCACGCGGTCCGTGGACCAGCCTAGCGGCCCGTGGTGCAACCTGCAATTTGGGCAAATCGCCCAAATTCAAGCAGAAACAAAGGACTTACACGCAGTTTTTGGGCAAATCGCCCAAAAACGGGCTGTTACCACGGGCTACTAGTACTAGCGGCCGCCGGTCGCGCGCTATCCGGCGGGACCCAGCCGCCTGGAGTTGTGGCTTACACACTCCTCTGCCGCGCTCGACAACCTTACAATTCCTCGCGTTGAGTGCCCAGGTAGCGGCTGGCCAGGACCGATTCGGCCACGGCGCACGCGAGCACCAGCAGCATGACGTACCACCAGAGGGATTGCGGTGTCTTGTGGAGCGTTGCCGCGCCGGGGGCCGACGCAACCTGCGAAGATTGGCCGCCGTTGCCCTGCCACAAGGCCAGGACATCGCCGGGGATCACGTCGAGGTTCGATTCCTTGGGATCGGGGTTGACACCGACTTCGTCCTGGCGGCCGTTGGCGAGGCGGAGGTGGTAATAGCCGGCCTCGGTAAGCTGGAACGACTGGGCGGAGGCGGCCTCGCCCAGGGTGAGCGGGCGCTTCCCCTCGGGGTCGGTGACCTCGACGCCTTGGGCTTGTTCCTTGGCAGTGCGGAGCTCGAGGTAGGCGTCCACCGGGCGGGCGCCGCCCTGGCGTTCGCTGCCCGCAAGGTAGCGGGCGGTCTGCTCGATGAAGGGGACGAAGGCGGGATGCAAGGGGAAATCGTTGGTGAGGTTGTCAAGCCCGGAGGTGAGCAGCACCACGCGGCCCTCGCCGATGCGTTTCTCCAGCAAGAGTGGCGTCTGGTCGGCTAAACGAACCATCACGCGCGCGTCGCCGGGATCGACATCGAGGGCGTAGAAAAACTTCACGCCCGGCCAGCCTTCGGCCTTGGCCACGGCGGGGTAGGAGGAGTCGCTGGAGCCGACCGCCATGTACCGATCGGGAACGCGGCTGTAGTCGCGGGTTTCGACGATGTGCGCGCCGAAAATGGGAATCTGCGAGCGGCCGCCGGCGGAGATGCCGGCGGCGATCAGGAGACTGCCGCCGGAACGCACGTATTCGGTGAGCGAATGTTCCAGGAGCGAAGGCAACGAATTGAGATCGGAGAGAACGATGAACGCGTAATTGGATGGCTTGCGGTCGGCGGCCTCATTGACGTTGATGGATTCCAGGATAAAGGCCGATTGCGCGGCCGCCGAGAGCGCGGCGCCGACGTAGAAGGGCGAACGGCTGTCGCCGTAGTTATGGATGAGCAAGGCTTTTTGCGGGTCGGAACGCTGGACGGCAAAGCGGCGGAGGTCGTCGGCCGGGAAGGCGTCGGCGGCATCGATCTTGACCTCGCAACGGCTGAAGCCGTAAGGCACTGCCAGGGCGGGGAAGTCGACGGTGGCCCGTCCGTTGGCGGGGACGGAAATGGTCTTGGCAGCGGTGGTCTTGCCGTTCACAACGAGCGACACGGTGCGTTGGGCGGCGGGAGTGCCGTAGCCCGAAATCACGGCCTGAACGTGAACCGGCTTGGCGTCCTTGCCCCAGACTTGTCCGGGGGCATCCACGGATTCGACCGTCCAGTTTGGTTGCGCCTTCGAGACCATGGCATGCGTCACCAGTTTCACGTTAGTGGGCAGCGCCATGTCGGAGAATGTGGCGGCCAGGTCGGCGCGTTGCATATCGCTGAACAGATGAAGCTCGATGGGAGTATGAACCGATTCGGCCATGGCGCGGACGGCGCGCGATAACTCGCCGAAGTTCCCGTGGCCATCGCCGGGCTGAATGGCCTGCACGGCGGCGCGCAACGCCGATTGGTCCTGAATGGGCTGCGTCATGAGCCGAAGCTGCGAGCCAAACGCCGCCACCTGGGCGCGCGCGGCGCCCTTTGCGGAAAGCACGCTCATCGCCGCGTCCTTGGCATCGGCCAAGCGGGTTCCGGCACGCATGCTGAAGGAGTTGTCGAGCACCAGGAGCACCAGCCGATCGCTCGCAAGGGTGGCGGTGTTGCGGTTGATGAAGGGATTGGCGAAGGCGAGAATCAACAGCAGCAGCACGAGCAGCCGCAACGAGAGCAGCAGGAAATAACGGAGCCGGCGATGACGGGTGGAGCTTTGTGTGCGCGACTCGAAGAACATCAACGAACTCACCGGCTTGGGCGTGTTGGTTTGGCGCTTCAACAAATGCAGGTAGAGTGGAAGCGCAACCCCCGCCAGAGCGGCGAGGAACCAGGGCGCGAAGAGGCCCATTTAATTGCGGCCTCCCCGCAGGGTGAGGTATTCGCGCAGGGCGGCGTCGAGCGGGCGGTCGGTCATGAGCAAGTAGTAGCCCATGCCCGCGGCGCGGGTACGATCGCGCAGATCGGCAAGATGCGCCTCGATCTTTTCGCGGTACTCGTTCCTGGTGTAATCGGGGGTGACCTCGAGCTGTGCGTTGGTCTCCATGTCGACCAGGATGGAGGGGCCGTTCAAGTCGGGACGCACATCCTTGGGGTCGAGGACATGGAACAACACCACCTCGTTGCCGTGGAAGCGCAGCGGCTCGATGGTGCGGACAATGCTCTCGGGCGACTCCCAGAAGTCGGACACAATCAGCACCATGCCGCGGCGTGTCAGGAACTCCTGGAAGTAGCGCATGGGCTTGGCGAAATCGGTGCGGGCGCGGGCTTCGGCCTGTTCGAGACCGGCCAACAAACGATGCAACTGGCCCTGGCGGGTAGAGGGGCGGATATAGTTGCGGATCTCATCGTCGAAGGTAATCAGGCCGGCGGCATCGCGCTGGCCGTGGATGGCTAGATAGAACAGCGACGCTGCGAGGTAGCGGGCATAATCCATCTTGTTGACGCCATGGGAGCCGAACTGCATGGAGTTGCTGGCGTCGAGCAATATCGTCAACAAACTGTTGGTTTCGCCGCGATAGCGCTTGAGATACATCCGCTCGGTTCGAGCGTAGACGTTCCAATCGACATGGCGAAGGTCGTCGCCAGGAGTATAGGCGCGGTATTCGGCGAACTCCTGGCTGAATCCAAAGTCGGGAGAGCGGTGCAGGCCGGCGACGAAGCCATCGACCACGGTCTTGGCGACCAGATCGAGGCCGGAGATGCCGGCCAGGATGGAGGGATTGAGAAAGCGCTGCAGCATAAAGAGCTATCCGCTGTTATCCGCCCTTCGTTGCCGGGCCCTTTCGCCCTGTGCACGGCCGGAAGCGCGGATGTGAACAATGTGGCCCGTTCAAACGATCCCCCACTTCCGCCGCAGCCACCATTCGGAAAAGCGCAGGAGCAACAACACCAGGAAGACCAGCGGCAAATCCCACAGATCCTTGGTCTGGCGCATGGTCATGCCCGCCTCCGAAAAGGGAATGTCGCTCGAAAGCTTGCCGAGGTCGGCGGGCTTCCAATATCGTCCGCCGGTTTGGGTGGCGAGGCGTTCGAGCAGGCCGCGGTTCTGTTCGGTATGAAAGTTTTCCGCGACGCCGTCCATGCGCTGAAAGGTCAATACGTCGCGGCCTAATTCCTTGACCGTGCCGGTATTGGGATCGGCGCGCTGGGCTGTGACCTCGGTGAGGTAGGCGCCGGTCTTGGGAGCGGACCAGGCGGCTTGGAACTGGCCGGGACTATCGGGCGCCGGCGCCATCTCGACCAGGGCGCTGACGCCGCTCGGGCCCAGGATATGAGCTTCGACCCTGGCGTCGGGAGCGGGATTGTAGTATTGGTCGCGAACCTCGGCGGTGAAAGTTATGGCGCCGTTGTCGAGCAGCATCTGAGAGGGGACGGACGCCGCTACGTGGCCCGGGGTATCGGAAACCAGCCACCGCAGGAGTTGCTGCCAGAACAAATCGTGAGCCGTGTCGCCCAGGGGCGAACTCATCTGCCAGCGCCAACTGCCTCCAGTGGCCATGATGGCAGTCCGCCCACGACCGAAGTTCTCGGTAATCAGCAATGGCAACTTTCGGCCTTCGGGCGTAATCATGTTGGCGAGAACGGCCGCCCCCGGCTTGGGCGTGCCGGGATCTTCATAGTCCATCAGGTAGGGCAACTTCTTCCATTTGGCGGCGTTCGCGGCGGGGTCGTCAACCAGGCGGGTAATGATGCTATCCACGCCGGCGGGCGCCAGTTCGGCGGTTGTATGGGTTGCGCCGTTTTTCGGATCGGCTTCGCGATGAAACGTGCCGGCGTAGGTTGGCAGCACGGTTGGCAGCAGGTCGGTAAGGTTGGAGACGTTCCAGCCGCCATCCGCCAGCGCGTACTGACCGCCGAGCAGCAGCAGACCGCCGCCGCGGCGATCCACGAACTGGCGGATCAATTCCTGCTGGCCGGGAGTGAAATAGCCGGCTTCCACCGACCCGACAATCAATCCCTGATAAACGAAAAGGTCCTCCGGGCGGGAAGGAAAGCCGTCGGCCAGCTCTTTGGGGTCGGAGATTCCCTGGCGGTAGATCTTGTTTTCGGTGGTGCGATCGATGGAGGCGATCTGCACCATGCGGTCGTCCTCTTCGGCCTGGCGGATAAACTTGTACTCCCAACGCGGTTCACCCTCCATGTACAGGATGCGTCGCGGTTCGGAGCCCACATTTACCACGCGGGTCAAGGTATTGTTGGCGGTGTTCTCTTCGCCTGGGAGTGGATCGGCCGCGATCCGGAGCGTCCGGGCGCCGGCGCCGCCGATATCGAACATCAATGTTTCGCTCTGCAGGTTGTCGTTCGGCCCCAAGGTGATGGTGCGGGAAGCAAGGAGTTTGACTTGCGCGGAGCTGACGTCGCGCACCGTCAGGTTGATTTTGGCGGCGGCGTATCCGCGTTGGTGCAGGGTGATTCTGGCGGCGAGGCGGGAGCCAGCCAAGGCGCGGGGAGCCACGACGGCATCGTCGAGTTCCACGTCATGTTCGGAGCGCTCGCGTCCGAAGCCCACGGTGTGAACGGGAATGTGACGGGCGCGCAGTGCGCTGATGGCGTCCGCGCCAATGCCCCCGGTGTTGTCGCCGCCGTCCGAGAGCAGCACCACGGCGCCGATGGGCAGGTCGGAAGTCTCCTCGCTCAACTGCTTGAGGCTGTCGCCGATGCGGGTGGAGGGCGCGTTGGGGTGCAGGTCCTTGAGGCTGTCGATCCGGGCGGGCACGTCGTCGACGCGGTACAGACGGGTTTGAAAGGAGCGGTTGAGGCTGTCCAGGACGCCGTTCTGAAGCGCCTTCACGGCTTGGGCCTGGCGGGTGGCGCCGTCCTCGGATATGGCCATGCTGCGGGAATCGTCCACCAGGACGGCGATGATATTTTGTTGCGGTTTTAGTTCGGCGACGGTGATGGCCGGCTGCCACAGAAGGACCAGGATGAGCGCGGCCAGGAGCGTCTGCAAGCCCCAGATCACCCAGGCCCGCCAACCGCGCATCGCTGGCGCGGCTTGCGCCAGGCGGGAGCGGATGAGCCAGGCCAGCCCAGCGGCCGCGGCCAGGACGAGCAGCACGAGCGTCCACTTGGGCCAGGCCCCCAAAAGGGCAAATTGGCCCCGCGCATACACCGAACGCGGATACTTAAAAAAGAACTCGAACATGGGCTCGTGGGATGCTCGCGGGCATGCCTAGTGGGTCATGGAGTAGATGATGTAGTTGAGGACGATGCGAAACGCAAGTCCGGAAAACTTCTCGGGATACTGCGGGCTATCGGCCCACTCCCAGGCGTCGCCGAGGTGCATGTTGGCGCAGATCGCCACCATGATGCGGCCGTGGTCGGTGCGGATGGCGCGCCACTTGGGCACGTAGCCATCCTTCTCATAGGTTCGGCCGGTGTTGACGTAGACTTCGCTCGGGATCTGAAACTTTTCGTTAATATCGTACAGGACGTGGTAGATCTCGTCGTTATCCTTGAGATCCTCGACGGGCCGATCGGGCAATACCATGCGCATGCCGGCCATGAAATGGTCCCAGTCGTCGGTGCCGTGGATATCGTCGACCATCAGGAAACCGCCCTTCAACAGATAATCGTGCAGGCGTTTGGCTTCTTCGTCGGTGAAGGTCCAATTGTTCACCGCCACGGCGTAAATCCAAGGGTAGTCGAAGATGTGATCGCTATCGAGATCGACGACGTTCAGCGGGGAGGGAGAGTTGATGTGGGTTAAGCGCCGCAGGGCAATCAAGCAATCGTTGTCGGCCTTGGGATAATCCCTGGACCAGCCGCCGCGAAAGCCGCGATATCCGAAACTGCTGCCGCTGGCATAGCTGGACGTGTACTGGAGGCGGCTCCAATAAAATTCCGAGGGCACGTTCGGCCCGCCGTAGTAGTCTTGCCGGCGGCCGTACCCCTGGTACCCTTGCAGCGCAAACAGCGCGACGCTCAGCGAACACAGGAGAAGAATGGCGGAGATTCGCCGCATCAGCATCATAGAAAATTCCCTCGGCTGTTTCCTGAAAGCATAGCAGAAGCGCGGCCGGCATTGGAGATCGGCAAGGGGGCGAGTACCGGGGGTTGGGACCTGCTTGGCCGCGCTGGCGAGCGCCTTCCTGTCGCCGTCCCCATTCAGCGCGGCCGCCGAAACCCGAACCATAGGTTCTGTTGGAGATGCGGTTCCCCCGTGGACGGAGCACGAAGCGCCGCCACCGGGACCGTCGTGCACCAGCCACGCAGTTCGAGTCCCTTTTTTGCAACATCGACGAGGGCCGCTTCCCGCCGGCACTTTGCTGGCGCAACGCTACCGGGTAGTCAGTTTGTTGGGCCGCGGCGGAATGGGAGAGGTGTATCGCGCCCATGATCTGACGGTGGGCCGCACCGTGGCTCTCAAGTTTCTTCCAGCCGAATGGAAGTCCCATGAGTCCGCGCTCGCGCGTTTCCGCAACGAAGTGCGCATTGCGCGGCAGGTCTCTCACCCCAATGTCTGCCGCATGTATGATATTGGCGAAACCGAGGGCTCCACCTATTTGCCGATGGAATACGTCGACGAGGGTATGGCCTCCCTGTCGCGGCGTATCGGACGGCTGCCGCGGGACAAGGCGCTTGAAATCGCCCGCCAACTCCGCGCCGGCGTGGCCGCCGCGTATGACAAATGCGTGGGGTCTAGCCGGTGTGGCCGGCGAAATAAAGGAAGTCCGCGGCGGACCACCGGCGTACATGGCGCCCGAGCAGCGTTCCGGACGGGAGGTAACGGCGCGGAGCGGCCTCTATGCGCTGGGCGTGTTTTTGCACGAGGTTCCTACCGGCAGCCACTTCTCCGCGGACTCGATGCACGGGATGCAAGATTCCGTGAAAGTTTGAATAAGGTCTGAGTCAGGCTCAGCGCGCAGGGCCGAAAGGCGTCGGCCTGGCATCAGCGGGTAAACAGCACGACCTGGGCCCGGAGGCCTTCACACATTTTCTCATCGCTGGCAGCGCCGCGAGTCCCGTGAGAAATTAATCGCCGCGATCCGCCCCTAATCGCCGGCCAGCCACCAGCTTTCGAATCGCACTCACCACTTCGACATCGATCAAATGCGGAACAATGAAAGACTCGTCGCGCCCGGACAACTCGCTTCGAATGGAATCGGCCAGGGCGCCATTCGTGAGGAGTTCAACCACCACGGAGGCGTCCAGAACGATCATCGTGAATCTCGCAGTTCGCGTATTGCTTGCGCGGCGCTCCTCTTGACCCGGATGGGCTCTGCCTGTTGCGTGCGCTCCAGCCACTCCTGCATCGTTGGCCGCTCCGCCACGCGCGCCAATTCCTTCTTGAGGAAATCGGAAAGGCTCATGCCTTCGCGAGCCGCTCGCGACTTCAGGGCGCCATGCACGTGGTCCGGAACGTCCCTGACCTGGATCATCTTCGACATGTCCTAAACATACAAACATGTGCGACACATGTCCATCCGGATCGCGTGGCCGATGCAATGCTGCGGTACCATCGTCGAAGGTGGTTTTCGCCATTCCTCATGCAGCGACGCGACTTTCTCAAGATGGCTGGGGTGGCGGCCGGAAGCAGCCGGCTGGTGGGCCAGCAGCCGCAATCCTTTCTGGCTCCAGCCGGATCGCAAGACGTGGCCAAGACCGAGTTCACGCTCGAAATCGCGCCGGTGACGGTCGAATTGGCGCCCAATCGCATTCTCAGCACGGTCGGCTACAACGGTACCTCGCCGGGGCCGCGGCTGCGGATGAAGGAGGGCGTGCCGGTCACGGTGAATGTGGTCAATAACACCGACGTGCCGGAGTTTGTGCACTTTCACGGATTGCTGATTCCCTCCGATGTGGACGGAGCGGAGGAAGAAGGCACCCCGGTGACGCCTCCGCGCGGAAGCCGCAGCTATCGGTTCACACCCACGCCGGCCGGCACCCGCTGGTACCACACCCACACCATGTCGATGGACGACTTGCACCGTGGCAGTTATACCGGAATGTTCGGCTTTCTGATCGTGGAGGGAGCGGACAATGCCGGCAACTTCGATCAGGAACACTACCTGGCGCTGCGCGATTGGGAGCCGTATTTCACCAACACAATGATGGATACCGACGATCTGGATCCCGCGCTGGCGCAACCGGAAAAGCCGGCGGTGCTGGACACGCGGCCGGTGGGGCTGGAGGTAGCGTCCGATATTTTTTCCATCAACGACAAGGCGCTGGGCGCCGGCGATCCGATCCGCGTCAAGCCCGGCGAACGCGTGCTGTTTCATTTTCTGAACGCCAGCGCAATCGAGAACCGCCACCTGGCGCTGCCCAGCCACCGATTCAACGTAATCGCGCTGGACGGAAATCCGGTGCCCACGCCGGCGGCCGTGGACGTATTGATGCTGGGTCCGGGCGAGCGCATCGATGCCTGGGTGGAGATGAACCGGCCCGGGGTTTGGATCCTCGGCGCGCCCGAGGATCCGGTACGCGAAGGGGGCTTGGGCATTGTCATCGAATACGCCAATCAACGCCGCACCCCGCAATGGACGCCACCGCCCAAATCCATTTGGGACTATACCCTCTTCGGCAAGCCGCCATCGCAACCGGCGCCTGTCGAGCGATTGGACATGGTGTTTGAAAAGGTGCCGCGCGGCGCGGGCAAATTCAACAGCTTCACGGTAAACGGCAAATCCTATCCGCACGACCAGGAGTTTCTGCTCAAACAGGGCACGCGCTACCGGCTGACGTTTCATAACCGCACCGACGATGCGCATCCGTTACACGTGCATCGCCACCAACTGGAGATCGCCGAGATTTATGGGAAGGCTACCTCGGGCGTGATCAAGGATACGGTGGTGGTCCCGACCTATGGGCGCGCCAGCGTGGATTTTACCGCCGACCAGCCGGGACCGGCGTTGTTTCACTGCCATATCCAACAGCATATGGATTTCGGCTTCAAGGCATTGCTGCGCTACTCGTAAGGCACGCACGTCTGATTCGTTGGTATCCGGCGCCGGAGCCACAACATTCAGCGTTCCCCCACCCCCCGGGCTGTCAGGAGGCCAGGGAAGGAGTGCCCGTCCTGAAGCTGCACGGCTCACTGAACTGGCTTGGCCTCGAACACGCCAATCTCTTCAAGGGAGCCCCTGAGGTTTTCTATCTGCCCGAAGCCATAAACGTTGCAGTCGGACCAGATTTCTGGTGGACTGGCTTCGGCAGCCTGCGGCCCGCCAACGGTAGGAATGACATTTCACAGTCCGGGCGCCTTCGACCGATCATTGTTCCTCCGACGTTTGCCAAGGATGCCTTGAGGGGAAGTCCCATGGGGAAGCTCTGGCCTAAGGCTAAAGAGGTTCTTGAGAAGTGCGACCGCGTAGTGATCATCGGACCGTCCTTGCGGGAAGCTGACTATCAGACACGATAGCTGCTTCGCACTGCGCTCGCGGCCGCTCGGCCGCGCGACATCGAGATCGATGTGGTGAACCCGAGATCTGAAGATCGGAATCGCCTCCGCGGGTTTTTCCTGGGTTTGGGCAGGGTTGTTCCATACGAGTCCATCGACAAGTTTCTCGACGGACGGTCGACGACATAGGCGCGCGTCGCGGATACCGGCGCAAACTCTTGGGGATGTCAGTCGGGACGCGTTTCGAACTCTTCCAGAGGGCCGGCGGCGTCTCGCCTCTCTGGTAGAATGCTGGTAATGAAGTATCGCGTTTATCTGGAGCCAGACGAGGACGGCGTGTTTGTGGCAACTTGCCCGGCTCTGCCTGGATGCGTTTCCCAGGGCCGAACCCGGGCGGAAGCTACCGAGAACATCCGCGAAGCGATCGAAGGTTACTTGAAGAGCCTCCGCAAGCATGGCGATCCCTTGCCCCCGAGCATTCTCGAGGAGGTCATCGAGGTTGCTGGCGGGTGAAACTACCGGTTGTTTCCGGCAGCGGTGCGGTCAAGGCATTCGGAAAGGCCGGATACGAACTCGATGAGCAGCACGGGAGCCACATGATTCTGCGACGTACCGATCCGCCGCATAGACGCCTCTCCGTTCCAAATCACAAAGAACTTGCCAAAGGGACTCTTCGGGCGTTGATCCGGGAGGCCGGGCTTACAGTGGAGGAGTTCGCCAAGCTGCTTTAGTACCGCCCGCCCGCGCTCACTGCGAACAGGACCAACTGTGCTGAGTAAGATCGAGTTCGAAGCCCGCCTGGAGTTTTGATTTGGCTCCCCGGTCTGGATAAGTTTCGAACTTTTGCCACCCAAATGGCCCTGTGATGGAACCCCTGGTCGCCTTTTGTTTTGAGTGCGATCCGTGCGGACTGCTGGCCCGTGTCCATGGCGGGCACCCAGTCTGGATACGTCTCGAACTGTTGCGGCGGAAGATGCGCTTCGTCCGAACCAGCAACCGTCCAACCAAGGCTTAGCAGCCCGTGTCTAAACCGGCGTTTGGGCCGGCAGAAAAGCTGACTGCAGCCCTCTGACCGGCGAAAAACTCGATTGCTCTTTTGGGTTCGCCCGAGTTGCCATCAGCTGCAGCCGTTGGTTCGTTTCACCCTTGCACGCGCCATGCTACAGCCGCGCCGATTTACATCAAGCCCGGGTGGTGGAGACTAGTGCGTAGAGAGTTTCGATAGCAGGGCTAGGCCCCACATAGGAATGCACGTGCTTCGGTCGGATCACGCGACTCGTACAGAGCATGTGAGACAGCTGCCGATATTGGTAGCTATCTCAGCGACGCGGCGGTGGACAAAGGAGCTGTGGGCCACTCTATTCTGGCCCGCGTGAACCGTGTCCCGACCGGCCCTTTAGCATCAAAGCTTACTAATTCTCGACCGCTTCTCCAACGCCAGTTTCAGCCCGAGCTGTTTGCCGACCGCCTCGAAAATCGAGAGCTTGCCGCTGGGGTCAGATGTTTCGGCGCCGCCTCCGACTATGCTGAGTCCATCGTCGTGAAGACCATCGTGCCGCCCCGGCCGCCGGTGAGCATCGCATACCGATCGAGACCACGGGCGAACTGGTCACGGGGGATTATTTCCGAGGACGGGAGCTCCGGCCTCAGGACGATTTTTGGTCGACGATGACGATCGCGCTGGCGCCGCACCCGCTGTCGTGCTCGGTTACAATCTGGCGCAGCGGCGCTTTGGTGATGCGGCGAGCGCTGTCGGAGAGTCCGTCCTAATTAACAATCGCCCGGTCTCAGGCGCTGGAGGACGGTGCGGACAACCCTTGGCAACTAGCCCGCATTTCTCACGGACCGTTCGGTTTTGGGCCGAGAATCGCGCGTGGGCCGTTTTTTGGAGGCCCTCGGGCGGATACCTCTTTTTATCGGGTGGTTCCTGGGGAAAATAGGGCCGGAAAGG
>Ga0182018_10000040_pt1 | contig 152364 bp, 126 predicted proteins | sample 812P2MmetaG_FD_120490 | JGI IMG/M metagenome (GOLD analysis project Ga0182018, IMG submission 120490) | Permafrost microbial communities from Stordalen Mire, Sweden - 812P2M metaG | ecosystem: Environmental > Terrestrial > Soil > Wetlands > Permafrost | place: Sweden: Stordalen | collected... | reverse complement strand
CTACGACGAAACCAGGTACCTGGCAGCACTACGGCAAAGACGATCGCCCCTAATCGAGGACCTCGACCAGGCGACAACCTGACCAATTTATGATTGATCAGACCACCTCAGGCATCATCTAGGGGTCTCCGTCAACCCCGATGGTGCAGCCTGGATTTCCGGCCGCATTGGTCGTTGAGGAACGCTGTCGCCGTCTCTTTGATCCGCCCCTTGAAAATCGATCAAGACATGAACCCCGACAATCCCATGACGGATATCCTGAACGAGGCCGCAAGGCGCGCCATCGGCTATCTCGAGCGCCTCGACTCAAGGCCGGTCGCACCGACCCCGGACGCAATGGCAGGCCTTCAGGCTTTCAACGAGCCCATGCCTGCGGGACCGACCGACCCGGCGGAGACCCTGAGGCTGCTCGATGACATCGGTTCTCCCGCGACAACGGCGATGGCTGGTAGGCGATTCTTCGGCTTCGTGATCGGCGGCTCTCTTCCGGTGGCCCTTGGCGCAAACTGGATCGCGGGCGCCTGGGACCAGAACAGCGCGCTCTACCGGGCCACGCCAAGCGCGGCATACATCGAGCAGATCGCGTTGCGATGGCTTCTCGACATCCTGAACCTCCCCGCTGCGTGCACCGGCGCGTTCGTGACCGGCGCGACGGTTGCCAACCTCTGCGCCCTCGCCGCCGCACGGCACAGCCTCCTGGAAAAGATTGGCTGGAACGTGGAGGCCCAGGGGCTGTTTGGGGCGCCTCCGATAACCGTCATCGTGGGGGCGGAGATCCATCCGTCCGCGACGAAATCGCTTGGCATGCTCGGACTTGGCCGGAGCCGCGTCGTCAAGGTCCCCGTCGATGGATCGGGGCGGATGCGTGCCGACCTGATACCGGCCATCTCGGGCCCCACCATAGTCTGCGTCCAGGCCGGAAACGTGAACACCGGCGCCTTTGATCCGATCGGGGAAATCTGCCGGCGCACACAACCCAGCGGCGCCTGGGTCCACGTGGACGGCGCCTTCGGCCTCTGGGCCGCGGCGTCGCCCATCTATGCGCATCTTGCCGGCGGAATCGAGTTGGCCGATTCCTGGGCGACCGATGCGCACAAGTGGCTTAATGTCCCCTACGACTGCGGCCTGGCTTTCGTGCGCGATCCCGACTCGCTCCAGGCCGCGATGGCGGTGACGGCGGAGTACCTGCCGACACAAAGCGAGTTTCGAAACCCGGCGGACTTCACCCCGGAACTCTCGCGCCGCGCCCGCGGCATCGAGGTTTGGGCGGCTCTTCGATCCCTCGGCCGCGAGGGGGTTGCCGGAATGATCGAACGCAACTGTGCGCAGGCCCGCCGGTTTGCCGAGAAGCTTTCCGCGGCCGGATTCGAGATTCTGAACGAGGTCGTCCTCAACCAGGTCCTCGTGTCCTTTGGCGACGCCGAGCGGACGAGGCGGGTCATCGAGGGAATCCAGTCGGAAGGCACGTGCTGGAGCGGCATCACGGTCTGGCAGGGAAGGACAGCGATGCGCATAAGCGTCTCCTGTTGGGCCACAACCACGGCAGACGTGGACCGCAGTGTTGAGGCGATGATCAGGGTTGCCCGGGAAGTGTAGGTTTGAACCTGGTGGGGGGCTCTCCGGGGAGCGCTGGATGCCCACATACGCCCGTATCCCTCCATGAGGCGGCGGAAGAGGTGCATTTTTATGTTTACAACTGTCAACGGTTGTGCATTTACAAGTGTAAATGAAGATTCCGCACATCGCCAATGCCGAATGGGAAGTCATGAAGGTGATCTGGCCGAATTCGCCCTGTTCGTCGGCACAGGTTGTCGCCGCGCTCGCCGGCTCCAAGGACTGGAGTGTGGGAACGATCAAGACACTTCTCAGCCGGCTCCACTCGAAGGGGGCCCTGCGATTCGAGAGGGTCGGCAAATCCTACCTGTACTATCCGAATATCGCCGAAGACAGCCTCAGGGCTGCGGAAACCGAGTCTTTTGTCGATCGCGTCTTCGATGGCGCATTTTCACCGATGCTCGCCCACTTCGCACGCTCTCGGAAACTGAGTGAGGAGGATCTGGCTGAACTGGAGCGAATATTGAAGGAAGGGAGGGAGAAGCCTTGAATCTCCTGCTCGAACTCACTTTGCGCGGTTCGGCAGCGGCCTTGATCATCCTCGTATTCGACCGGGCCTTCGCTGGCAGGATTAGCGGACCCTCAAGAAGATTGTGGTGGTGCTTCCTTCCGCTGGCATTCCTCGTTCCCTTGCATGTTGCGATGCTTCCCGCGCTCGGGCACCTGCCGCCTTTGGGCAATCTCCGGAATCAACAGCAGATCGAGATTCCTAACGGTGCCGATGCCGCCCCAAAGATCGGCACAGGGGGAGCGGCTCTCGAGGTGGGGATCTGGCTGGCCGGAGCGTTCCTTTACATCGCGATTGTGGCGATCCAGACCGGACGTGCCTCGCGCCGCTGGTCAGGCCGGCGGCTTTCGACGGACCACTCGCTCTTGGAGCTGTTGGAAGACTGCAAGGCGGAGGCCGGCGTGACCGCTCCCATCGGGGTGGTCGTCTCCGAATCGGTGTCATTCCCGGCGATCATGGGATGGCTGCGCCCGCGCATTCTTCTTCCGGAGTCCCTGTCGACGGACGCCTCGGCCGCGGTATTGCGCCCGATCCTCTTGCACGAGTTGGCCCATTTTCGGTGGTATGACGTGCCGTTCAACTGGCTACTCACTCTGGTTCGTGCGATCCACTGGTTCAATCCCCTGGCTCACTTCGGCGCAATCTCCTGGACGCGCTTTCGCGAAGAGGCTGCGGACGAGGCCGCGGTCAGCTGGATGCGCGGCGATTCCGCCATGGCGTACGGTGATGCGCTGGTCCGCAGCCTTCGCCAATACCGCGGCACGTCGGTGCCCTTTGGATCCTTTGCAATCTTCGAATCCGTCCACCATCTCAAGAAAAGGATATATATGATCAATCATCACCAGGATAAGTCGCCTCGCGCCCTATTAACGGGAATTGTTTCGCTCCTGCTGACGGCAGTCGTGTGTTCAATTTCGGCCAGGGCCTCCGATGGCACATCCTCCGATCCAAGGGCGGCCGTGGTTGCCATCTCGCAGACGTGGCTCAAGGAGATTGACGGAGGTCAATACCAGAAGGCCTATGACTACACCGGAGCTTGGTTCCACCACCTGGTAACAGCTGAAGAATGGATCCCTTGGCAGATCAGGGATTCGGCCAATCTCGGGAAATGCACGCGGCGCCAGCAGATCAACGACGTGGTGTTCAGGACGGAGACCAAGGCCCCGTACGACGGGGAATGGGCCTACGTTACATTTGAGTCGTCGTTCGAGAAGCAGCCAAGGAAATTTCAATTGGTGGTCCTGAGGAAGGAAGCCGACGGGATCTGGAGGGTTGCTGGCAATTCGATAGGTGATAGCGAACCCAAGATTCACGACTAGGGGGTTGGGGGGGCGCGACCGGCTGAACAAGGCCGTGCGATGCTCCGGGAGAAGCGGGATGTAATTGGCTTGCGACCCGTCGATGGCGGCGTATTCGCTCGGTGCGGTGACGGCATCAAGCATGATCGTAACGGCTTGCGCCACGGGCGCGATTATCGGCGCGATAAGCGGCTGTGTCTTCATTCTCCTTATCTTGTCGGCGGAGAAGGCACATCGGTTGGATAAGTCGCTTGCCGGGCACATCACGGGGCTCTGCAGCATCCCGGCGTTCATCTTCGGCGGGAAATGGATCTCGAGCAGCCTGCTTTCGGGAGTCGACCTCACTCCATTCCTGAACTGGTATATCGCCCTTGTCGTTGCTGTTTTCGTGTTGATCAGCGCCTATCCGGCAGTCGCCTGGATCCAAAGGATGACCCAAGCTCCAAGATGATAACGCCCCTCACGGCAAAGGCGGTCCTGTACTTTGACGGATTCGGTCTCGGGGTTTTCGTGATGTTCTGGCTGGTCCTGTCCATCAGGGAAGGCAGCGCGCCCATCGGGGCGTTGGTGGTCCGTAATTTCATGGGCGGAGCCGTCCTGCTGGTTCAGGTCATTATCGCCTACTTTTTTGTGTCGCCCGGCCTGAACCCCGTGGCGTTCAGGGCGATCACGACGCTTCCAAGTTGGCTTGGATCGAGTTCCTCGCCGGTGGATGCATTCAAAGTGGCCTACTCGGGCGAAAACGTGCTGCACTACGCGGCCTGGATGATCGCGGGTGTCCTCACGGGAGCCGTGGTGTCGATGATAGCGGGGGCCAATCTCTTCCTTCATCGCGAGGACACGGCGCCCCGCATCGCGACGGCAGGAGGGTGAGTCTGGATTGCGCGGAGGCACGGGTGATGCCGAATCTCCCGCGAGTTGAGCCGGTTCTAGGTTCCAAGACTCCGCTCGCCCGTCGCGGCCTGGTACGCGGCCCTGATATGGACCCATGTCGAATCAAGAAAGGTGAGCCCGCCGTGCTCAAACGAGGACGCGTCCTCCGGGCGCTGAAAGACAAGGGAGAGCTCGGTGCATGCGAGGCATACCGTGGGCGTCTTCCCCGGTCTTGCGCTGACCTCCCTTGCGACAATCTCGTCCAACCGATCAAGGGAATCCGCCTCGTTGCCGGTGTGATAGTCCCTGATCAGCTGAATCGTCGCCTCGCGGGCGGAGGGAGAGGCGGGCCCCGCGGCATGAATCCCGCGCTTCAGGAAAGCCTCGGCCAGGGGCGCCGAGCCCATCGTGATCGCCGTACCCAGGACAAGGACTTCCCCGGAGGCCTCGGAAGCGGCCGCGGCCGCCAGCTCGTCGAACAGGTTGAGCATGGGAATGCGAATCCCCTTCGTGATGGCCAGGAAGCGGTGATGCGGTGTGTTGCTGGCGATCAGGGCGAAGTCGGCCCCGCTGGCTTCAACACGCCTGAGGGCATCGGCATGATAGGCGTCGAATTCCCTCCATGAGTCCTCATCGGGGTCCTTTCCCAGCGACTCGACGGCGCGCTTGTGGCTCAGGGATTCGATGACGAATTCCGGATAGGCGGGCACGCCCCCCAGGTGGGCCGCGGCGTGCGCCTGTTCCGCGAGACGGCAGATGCCCGCGTAGTAGGCGACCGTCGAGGGCCACGAGACGCCGCCAACGATTCCGATCTTCTTCAATGAATTTCCAGGCTATGCGTTAGTATCCGCCGGCAGGCCCCGGGTTCGCCGGACAACACCCGGACGCGCTGTCGTCGTCCAGGGGGTCCATGGCCGGTCACCAAGGCCCGGACACTCATGCCGGTTGGAGGGACGAGGGGATCCCAAGCGTCCCGTTGACGATTTCCACAAAATTGCGCTCCTCGCGGAGGATGAGCTTCTTCGAGCGGGCCGTATCAAAGTTGGCGCGCGCCTCGGGATCGGCATTTATGCGCGTCTTGTAGGCCTCGTACAACGCGAGGCTCTCGAACGCGATCAGCCCCCATGCGATGTCGTTCGTGCCCTCGTGGGGCAGGAAGTATCCTATCAGGTGGCCTCCGTTGCGCGGGATGATCCGGCCCCAATTCTCGGCGTACTGCCTGAAGGCGTCGCGCTGGAACGGGTCGATCTGGTAGCGGATGATGCAGGTGATCTTCATGGGCATTGGGTTGTTGGACGGTGATGGGGGCGACAGCGGCTTGCCGAGCGAGAACGACATCATGAACAGCGCCGCGGTCTTGATCGCCGATCGTCGTGTCAACGTGTGCCCTGGTTCGACTGTCATTCGTGGGGCCCTAACTTAGCAGTTGTGGCGAAAGGACACTTCGTTCAAAAGCGAAGTATGGATGCAATGGATTCCATCGACAACGCCGCATCGAAAATAGCATCTGCTATCGGGGAACCGGCAAGGGCAAGGATCTTATACTGCCTCATGGATGGCCGCGCGCGGACCGCGACCGAGCTCGCCGCGGTCGCCGACGTGGGCACGTCGACCACCAGCGCCCATCTCGATCGCCTTCTCAAGGCGCGCTTGCTCAGGGTGGTGGCACAGGGGAGGCATCGCTACCACAGCCTCGCCGGGCCGGAGGTCGGCCGCATCCTCGAGGGCCTCACGGCGATTGCCGGCGCCATGAGCCCGGGATTCATACCGAGCACGCCGGTCAGGCTGAGGGTCGCCCGAAGCTGCTACGACCACATCGCCGGCAGCCTCGGCGTGATGCTGCATGACCGGCTGCTCAAGCTGGAATGGATTTCACAGGCCGGGAAGGATGAGGGCTACGCGATTTCCGCTCGGGGGCAGGGGAAGCTGCGGGAGATCGGGATAGACATCGGCGAGCTCGAGGTCCGCCGGCGCCGGGTTGCCTTCGGATGCCTTGACTGGAGCGAGCGCAGGTTTCACCTCGGGGGCTCGCTCGGGGCGGCCATCCTCGGCCTGGCGTGCCGGAGGAAGTGGCTGGTGCGGGACCTCGACGGACGGGGCCTGACTCCAACCGCGTTCGGGCGGAGGGAATTCAGCCGCTGCTTCGGGATCGAAACCTCCTAATGGCGGTTGGTGCAGCTTTTTGACGCCGCCAGGAGCACCACGACAAGGAACCAGGCGAGAAAGATATAGCTCCCGCGCATCCTCATGCGTTTCAGCCGCTGCTTCCACATTTGCTGCCGCCAGCTCTTGTCCGACGACTTATCCTCAGCGCCCACCTTCTGCTCCGGATAATGCCTCGGGTCATCATCTGAGACGTACGCGGCGACTCCCCTCGCGGTGGGAGGCAGGCCCCCGAAGCCGCTGGGGTCCTCGGGACGGGCGTGCCCCCACGACAGGTAGATGCGCCAGGCGGTGGCCCTGAAAAACGCCGCCAGCTGCAGGCGATATGCCGGTATCCGGTCGGCGCCGATTTCGGCGGCCTTGACAACAAAGCGGGTCGTTTTCGTCCATTCACCCGAGAGGCGCGGATCATCCACCGTCGCTATGAATTCCGCGGCCGACCACTTTCGGCGCTTCAGCTTGATCGCGCCCATGATCTTCGAGCGGACCGTGATCATATGCCTGATCTCCAACGGGAATGGCATGCTCCACGGGCTGCGCCTGGGCTTGTCCTCGGGGACGCTGAACGTTTGAAGAACGAGATTTTGAGGCACGTCGTAGAGAGCCCGCTCGCCGCGCTCGCCTGGATAGACGACATCGGCCAGATCGAAGGCCTCCGCCAGCTCGAAGACGTTCCTGTCGCGGTCGTCGCGCCACTGAAGGGTGCCTATCCGCTGCGCCTTGCCGTAGCGCTTCTGGGCCTGCTTCAGGCGCTCGTTGGCGAAGCCCTCTGCGCCCTGGGCCAGTCGGGCTCGCCGCAGGCTTTCCGCCTGGAACCCCTCGGCCCACAGCCGCTGCTCCGCCGCGGAGGGCTTGCCGCGGCGGGTGTCGAGGCTGATGGTCTCGCGCAACGCGTAAAGGTTCGCTCCCTGCGACGGTGGCTGTGCCTGCAGGGTTTCGGTCCTGGCATCCACGGGCATTCCGAATCCAAACCACCCCACGGGCTGGCTCGAGAAATCCCCGCCCTGGGAGCGGAGCGTCAGGTCGAACCAGCGCGGCGCGCCCGCGACCTCCACCTCCAGCACGGCGTGGTTGAACAGGATCGTCATGGGCAGCAGCGAGGACACCCCCTCGCGCAACCCGGTGCCCACCAGGATCGGGCGCGCCCTCACTCCCCAGCGCCTGAGAACCGCGGAGGCGAGCCAGACGAGGTCCTTGCAGTCGCCGTGGCGCTGGCGGGCCACGGTCGCGGGGGAGGCCGGGATCCATCCGCCGGTGGCCAGGTCGATGCTCAGGTATCGAAACTCATCCTGGATATGGCGCACGAGGGCCGTGACGGCCGCCCCATCGATTACCCGAGGGGTCGCGAACTCCGGGAACGGGTCGAGATCAGTCCCCTTGGCGACGCCGATCCACGCCTCCGCGACGCGGCTGGCAAGCTGGTTCCAGCCCGAGACGTCGGAAACCTGGATCCATATGTAGTCAAGGAAGCTGCCGGGGTGGTTGGGCTCGAGGACCCGCAGGGTCGTCTGGGAGCCCTCCCAGGTCCATTTTGTCCTTCCGCCGTCGATGGCCTTTTCCTGGCGGCTCGGGGCGTCGGACGACGCCTTCCAATCCATGGCCGGGCGCGCCGAATCGAAGAGGACGCTGACGCGGAAGCGCCCCACCACGAATTGCACCGGCACCGTGAAGAATGTCTCGCACCAGCCCGAACTGATCGGGTGGCCGGAGGTCGTGAAAGAGTAGCCCGACTCGAGAATGTCGCCGGGGCGCACGTCGTCGAGAACCACGAGCAGGGTCCAGCCGCCGTCGATCACGTGGTGTTCCAGCTGGGTCTCCCGCTGGATCAGCCTCATCCGGTCGCGCCGGAGGTGGTCCACCCGCCCGTTGTTGCGCACGACGCGCAGCCAATGAAGCGTCAGCCGCTGAAACCGGGGATCGAGGTTGAGGCGCCATTGCGACTCGTTCTGCACCGCAACGGCCGTCTCAAGCCGCACCGCGGTCGTATGAAAGCTCTTTCCCGCGTCCGTGTCCGATTGCCGGGCCCAAAGAAGATAGGTGACGTGCGCGCCCTCCTTGGCCGCGATCTTGTCATCGTACGTCTCCTCCTCGACCCATGGATCCGGGGCTCCGAACGTCACCTGGGCCCATGGCGCTGCGGCCTCCCCGGAATCCCGGCCCTGCCCGGTTCCCTCGGCTTCGCTTTCAGGGGCTGGTATCATGCGCTGCGAACAGGGAGATGAATATTGTGACGCGCCTTCAAGACCAATGAGAGGGCCACGCAAAGATAGCGGCAACCCTGCGGGAAACGGAGAATGATTGTTAGGCGGCCGATTTCCAAACCGCGAGTGGCGCTTCCGGGGCTCGTGATTCCCGGGTTGCCGCGCCGAGAGGAACGAGGGAAGTCCCTTGTAAAACCCATTGGCCCCAAACAGGTTAAACCAATGGGCCGATGCGGCGGCTTTGCGCAACCGGGATGTTCCGCTTCGGTTCTCACTGGCATCGCCTGCGCCTCCAGGCTATTGAAAAGGCCAACAGATCGGTCGGATCCGATCACGTCCGGTGCGCCACTCCAACCCAGCAGGACCCGTAGGGGTCCAGTGCCTTTCCCTTCAACACCGCGCCCGGCGCAGGGCGGCAGCGTTCCTCGCGCTTGCCTGCGCGGCGTCGGCGGCCGTCCCATCCCCGGCGCGCGGGGACCAGGCGGCGGACGCCGCCGAGACCGCGCGCGAACGGGCGGTCATCATGCAGCGCTTCATCGTCTCGGACACGCGGGTCGAGAAGAATCCATGGCGGTACGCCTCCCTTCCCGGGTTCGAGGTCCTCTCCCGGGCGTCCGACGACGAGACCGACTGGGAGATCGACGCGCTCCAGCGGGGAAAATGGCTTCAGGGCGACGTGATCCCGAAGGATTGGCGCCCGGCGTCCCCCGTTCCCTGCACCGTCATCATAGACGACACGGACCTGGACACGGTCCCCACAGGCAAGCTTCATTCGCAGCCGATCATATTTCATTCGCCCGCCGACGCGCTGACATGGGGCCAGTTGTCGGACAGCGTGAACCTCTCCACCGACCCCGTCACGGCTTATGACGGCGACACCTTCTCGATCAACTCGAACCTCTATGGCGTCAACATAAGGTTGCCGGCATACGGCTCATCGAGCCTGGAGCGCGTGTTCCGCTGCGCGCCTCCGCTTCCGAGCTGGGTGATTTCCGGCCTGCTGGGACCGGACACCGGCATCTTCAGGGAGAGCTTCGCGTTTTCCATGGACGGGTTGCCCGGAATGGGCGACGCGTGGATCCGGAAAGCGCAGGGCCCCGGCACGCTCTGGGTGTCGCTCGACGAGACCCAGCTGCTCCTGAAGAAGATCAAGAAGGACAAGAAGGCGAAGGTCGCGGTCCCTCCGCTCGGCGCGCTGTTCGCCGAGACGCCGCCCCCCGATGAAAACTTGCCCCTTTGGGAGTCCGAGGCGGGGCTTTTTGTCCGATGGGGACTGATGGGCCCGGGCCACGTGGACCCGGCCATGTCGCGGGCATTCCTGGAGCTGGTTCGGCGCGCGCGCCGGGAGCCGGTCACCGAGCAGGTGTTCACCGAATGCTTCGGCTTCGGCTACGCGGCGATGGAGGAGAAGCTGGGGCTGTTTCTCAAGGCCGTCCTGGCGCACCCGACATCGGTTGACCTGGACATGCCCGGCAGCTTCCCCGAGCCGGAGCTGAAGCCGGCCACGGCGGACCAGATTGGGCGCATCCTCGGCGACTGGCTCCGCATGCAGGGTAACTCCCTTCGCGGCAGGGACCCGGAACTGAGCCAGGAATTCCTCAGGTCGGCCGGAAGGATGCTGCTGCGCGCCTACAAGGAGGACAACGGGCTTCCGCCCGACGTCGACCCTTCCGGCGAAGGCGAGAGGACCGCCAGGACATCGCAGAACACGGCCTTCGGCTCGGCCCTCGTCATGAAACCGTTCGTCGTCTCGGCGACCCACATCCACGATCCGCGGCTGCTCGCGGTCTATGGAATGTATGAGCACGACACCGGCAACGACGGCAAGGCGCGCGAGTTCCTGGAGGCCGCGGTGGGGGCCGGGGTCGTGCGCCCGAGGGCCTACCTTGTGCTCGCCGAGATGCGCTACAAGGAGGCGATCGCCATACCCCTGGGTTCCGAGGGCAAATTCACCGCGGAGCAGGCCGCCGCGATCCTTGAGCCCCTGCAGACCGCGCTTCAATACCCGCCTGATTCCGACGTCTACCGCCTGATGGTGGAGACATGGGTGCACTGCGAGGCGAAGCCCTCCGAAAGCGACGTCGAGAAAATCATCGAGGGGGTCGGGTTCTTCCCCCGGAACGGCGGCCTGGCCTACCGATCGGCGGTTGTCTGCGCCCAGAACGGCTATTCGGCCCGGGCCTCCGAGCTGATCGACAAGGCCCTCGCCTTCACGACCCATGAGAGCAACAGGGAGTATTTTGAGGAACTGCGTTCAACCCTTGGAAAACCGCCGGCGGCCGGCTCAAGGTGAGCGGCGCATTCTCCGGGGCGCCGGAATCCGGAAGGAGGGCCAGGACGGGCGGGGTCAGGGCGGGGTTTTCCAGCCCCCGCTCAGGTCAAACTCCAGCGCGCGCAGCAGCGGGTCCGTCCAATCCGAAAGGCGCCCCTTGTTTTCCCGGCGGGACTTGGCGACCGACTCGATGGAAACCGCGCCCGCGTGCAGCCCCCAGGAGTTGCGGATATAAGTCAGCACGCCGGCGATCTGCTCGTCGGTGAAGGTTGCGCCGATGGCGGGCATGGCGCCCGGAAAGCCCGGTGTGCCCTCCTTGCCGTTGAGCACAATGCGCACCATGATCTCCGGGTTGGCGGTCACCCAGTACGAATCGACGAGGGAGGGCGCCAGGTTCGCCAGGCCGCCCCCATTGAGCTGATGGCAGGCGGCGCAGATCTGGTACGTGGCTTTCCCCGCGTCATATTGCCTCTGCTCATCCGCCGTCAGGGGACGCGCCGCAGCCTCCCGCTCCCGGGCCTGCTGCTCGGCGCGCGCGAGCCCCTCCGCGATCGGGCCCGCGGCCGCCTTGACCGCCTCGTCGGCGCTTGCGGCAAGCGGGGCAAGCGCCGCGGCCTGCGTGACCTGAGAGGGGCCGATCGACCGGCGAAAGGCCGGCTGCAGGAGCGGCTCGAAGCCGCTGAGCGCGGCGAGCCGCACCCACGTCGGCAGCTTCCCCGAGTCGCTTACGCTTGCGATCAGCTGCTGGATCTGCCGCCCGTCACCCTGGTGCACGACCGCGGTCGCGAGCAGCCGAAGCATTTGCTTTGTCTCCGGACTGGGCCCGAAACGCTCCGATTGCCCGGCCAGCTTGTCGAAAAAGCCAAGTTCCCGGCCCCGGAGCCCCGTCGCAAGGGCGCTGGGGACGTACGGATGATCCCCCGACACCATCAGCACCTGGCTCATCAGGTCCAGCGCGGCCTCATTTTTCGCCTGGCCCAGGCTCAGCGCCAGCTGCACGGCCACCTCGGGCGCGGGGTCGTTCAGGACCGGGGCGAGCTGGGAGACCGCCTCATCCTCGCCTGGTCCGCCCAGCCATCGCTCATGCAGCCGCACCGCCGCGGAGCGCACCTTGGCCGACGGGTCCCGCAGCGCCTTCTGGAGCAGTTGAGGGGTCGTGGCATTGAGCCCATCGAGCGTCCAAAGCGCGGAGACTCGCGTCGCCACCGTCTGCCCGTTGACGGCCAGGTCCTCCAGCGCGGGCACCGCGCTGGTCCCGCCCAGCTCCACGATTTGCTGCTGCGCGGTATCCCGCCACCAGGCGTCGGGATTCGCGAGCAGCCTGACCAGCCCGGGGCCGTCCAGGCCCATGAGGTCCGGCTTCATCTTCTCGAGCGGGCCGCCCTCGTAGGTGATCTTCCACAGCCGGCCCTGGCCAAACATCGGCGTCTGCAGCCCCCGGCCCACGGTCTGATCGCGCAGGTAGGTCGTGACCCATTGAAAATCCTCGATGAAGCCCCTGTACAGGTCCACGACCAGCATGGAGCCGTCGGGATCATTGAGCAGCGCCACGGGCCGGTAGCGTGAGTCGGTCGACGTCATGAATTCCCGCCCCTCATACGCGTTCTTCGCGGTGATCTGCCCCTCCGACTCCAGCAGCAGGTCCCGCTTGATCAGGTTCGCCGAGGGTTCCGGCACGAAGGCGTTGCCATAATATCGCGCCGGGAAATTGGCCCCGCGGTAGATGAAGCCGGAGCACGCCGCCGTGAACTCAAGCAGCGTCCCGTCTTCGCGCAGGCCGCCGGTCGACTTTCCCAGGACCCCGGGGTGGTAGCCCCGGTTGACCGCCGGTGTCGGGTGGCTTGGCCACACCTCCTGGTCCTTCGCGATCTGGACGTCGGCCCAGGGCAGCTCGGTCACGTTCGGGTTGCGCAGGTTGTAGAACGGCGCATAGAGGTCGCTGCGCAGCTGGTCGCTGCTGAGGCTGAAGTAGAACCGGCCGTAGTCGTCCTGGGAGATTCCAAACTGCCCGCGCACCATCACCGGAAGCCGCTCCAGCTTTCCCCGCGAGTAGCGGTAGTCGTAGGCGAACGCGACGTCGTGGACCAGGTTGTCCCTGCCCCAGAGAAGGCTCCCGCTTTCCTGGAAGCCCCCGGGAATGCCGTAGTTGTCGGCCGCGATCTGCAGGTCGTCGCATTTGCCCGAGCCATGCAGGTCCCGCGCAAGCCAGAGCTTCGGCGGATCGGCGATCAGGAAGCCGTCGCGCATGACCATGATCCCGCGCGGGTAGTTCAGCCCGTGGTCCAGCCAGACGATCCGCCTGTCGAAATGCCCGTCATGGTGGCTCGACTCCAGCTTCACGACCTTGGAGGCCGGCGTCGACGTGTTGCCCGCCGCCAGCGGCGAATGCTCCAGGATCAGGCCCGCGTTGTACTGCGACATCTCCACGACCCAGAGGTTGCCCTCGAGATCATAGGCCGCCGCCACCGGGTCCCGGACCAGGGGATCCGCCGCCACAAGGTTGACCCGGAAGCCGTGGGGAAGCTGGAACGTGCGCTGCTCGGCCTCGGGCGTCAGCGGCGGCTCCTGGACAAAGTTGCGGGCCGCCGGCAGCGGCACCTGCGGGCCCTCGCTCAGCTTGTCTCCCAGCTGGGCGGAGAGAATGCATGGGAGGAAGAAGGCGAGGGCGGCGATGCGCAGCTTTCTAATCGGGGCGCCCGCCTCGGCAGCCTGGCGCGGATCCCCGCGGCTTTCCCGGACTGCGGGAACGGCCTCGTTCACCGCCCTTCGACCACCCCTAACGGCCGGAACTTCCTTGGTCTCGATCATAGCTCACCGTAACTATACCAAGCGGCGCGTCACGTCGGAATAGCCGCGCTTACGAACGCATGTTCGAACTTACGCGGGAACGCCCCGGGTACCACTGCCCGGCGGATCCGGTCCAGGGTGCCGCAAAACGAACGCAAGGGTTGAAAGCCGAGGCATTTACTTTATACATCAAATAATTAGTTGACGTATAAAGTAAATCGGCCACGCTCGCCCCCGTGCACCTCGTCCTCCAGGTTCTCGCGACCGCACAGGCCCTGCAAAAGGAGGCGCAGCGCATATTCAGGCCCCACGGGCTCACGGCCGCGCAGTTCAATGTGCTCCATGTCCTCTCCAAGCAGCCGGCAGGGATGCGCGCCTCCGATCTCGCCCGCGCCCTCATCGTCGATCCTTCAAATGTCACTGGACTGCTGAAGCGGATGAAGCAGATGGGCCTTCTGAGGGCGCTCGAGAATTCGCATGACCGCCGCCAGCACGTCGTCGCCCTGAGCGCGAAGGGCCGCGCGGCCTGGGAGTCCGCCCACCGCGACTACGGGCGGAACCTGGCGGCGCTGGACGCCGTCCTGAGCGCCGCCAACCGGAAGGCGGCCGAGAAGGTCCTGCAGCAGCTCACCGGCGCGGTCGCGTCGCTTCGATGAAAGCCGGATCCCACAGGGCCGCCTACGGCTGGAAGCTGGAAACCCCTGAATCCTCCGGGCGACGCGGGCGGGGCCGAGCCGCGCGCCCTAGCCGGGCTATGCGCGGCGCAAACCTTGCAAGGCCGCTTCTCAGCGGTCAGTGACGACGTCGCCGGCTACCCCTCATGCAAGCCCTTCTCGCATTGCTGGTTATTTACCTGCTCGTCGTCCTGGTGATCCTGCCGATCTGGGTGATCGTGAAGATTCTGGGCCATGAGGGTGATATCGATCTCCTTCAAAAGCGGCTGGGCTTCCAGGAGGATGAGCTGCGGAAGCTGAATGCGTCGCTGCGGGATCTGTCGGCGGTCGTTCTCGCCAAGGTCGGAGCGCAGGCAGCCTCGGCTGCCCCAACGCCAACGCCTATCCCGCCTGCAGCCGCGGCCGCACCCGCGCCTCCACCCCTGGCCACGCCCGCGGCCGTGCCCGCATTCAAGCCCGTGGTCAAGCCGGAGCCGGAGCAGATGCAGCCGCTTTTCCGGCGGCCCATTGCGCCCGTGCCCGTACCCGCGACCGCCGCCCCGCTTATTGTCTCGGACGGAAGGCAAGAAATCTCCGAACCGCCGCCTCTCCGCCCCGAGCCGGTCGATGTCCCTCCCGCCCCGGTTGGCAAGCCCTCCCCCCCGGCACGGCCCGCGATCAACTGGGAGCAGCTCATGGGGGCCAAGCTGTTCGCCTGGCTTGGCGGCTTCGCGCTGTTTCTCGGCGTGGCGTTCTTCGTCAAGTACTCCTTCGAGCACGATCTCATCCCGCCGCAGGTGCGCGTGGCGCTCGGGTTCCTCCTCGCGATCGGCCTCGTGGTCGGGGGCCTCAAGGTCCCTCTCGGGAAATACCGCGTCACCGCGCAGACGCTCGTGGCAACGGGGGTCGTCTCGCTCTACGCGGTGACGTTCTCGTGCGACTCGATCTATCACTTCGCGTTCTTTGGCCCGGTGCCGACGTTCCTGCTGATGGCGCTGGTCACGGCGACGGCCTTCATGCTCGCCGTGCGCCTGGACGCCCAGGTGGTCGCGATCCTGGGCATCCTGGGCGGGTTTCTCACGCCCGTCCTGATCAGCACCGGGCACGACAACCCGGCCGGGCTTTTCGGCTACATCGCCGTGCTCGTGGTGGGGCTCGTCGCCGTGGCGCTGCACCGGGGCTGGCTCTACCTCGTGCCGATGGGCGCCGCCGGCACGGTGCTGATGCTGGTCGCCTGGGCCGACAGGTTCTACGTGCCCGAGAAGACGGGCACAGCCATGGTTGTCTGCCTGGGGTTCTGCGCGCTTTTCCTCGGCGCCACGGAGGCTGCGCGCCGGATGGGACGTGATCCGCTCCTTCCGCGGCTGACGGCGATCGCGCTGCCTGGGGTCGCATTCTGCTTTGCGCTGTTTTTCCTCGACTACCCCGGGGCCGCCGAGCGCACGGGGCTGTTCTTCACCTTCGTCCTCCTGGTGAGCCTTTGCGTCTTCGTGCTCGCGTGGAGGGAGAACCTGGGCGAGCTGATCGTGGGCGCCGCGGGAGTCTCCGCTGTCATCATGGCCCGCTGGGCGTCCGCGACGTTCACCGCGGAGCATGCGCCCGTGGTCGTGGCGGTGTGCCTCGTCTTCAGCGCGGTCTACTTTGCCGTCTATCTTGCCGCACGGCGGCTGAGACGGGCGACGCCTCCCGTCCTGTGGGCGGCCGCGGGAATGCCGGCCGTCGCCCTGGCGTTCTCCTATTTCCTGATGGAGCATGCGTCGGCGGGCGCGCGCCCCGGGCTGCTGTTCACGTTCATCTTTGTCAGCGACGCCCTGCTCCTTGCGCTGGCCTGGCTGGACGAGCGCCTGTCGCGCATCCACCTCGCCGCGGGCCTGGCGGTGTTCGCGCTGCTGTCGGTCTGGACGGCGAGAAACCTCACCGACTCGCTGCTGCCATGGGCGCTCGCGGTGAACCTGCTCTTTGCCGCGCTGCACACGGCGTTTCCCCTGGTGCTCGAACGGCGCCGGCCGGCCGCGTCGCCCTCCTGGTGGAACCAGCTGTTCCCGCCGCTCGCGCTGCTGCTGATGCTGTTTCCGATCTACAGGTTCGAGACGGTGTCCCTGCTCATATGGCCCGCCATACTGCTTGTCGACGTGATCGCAATCGTCGTGGCGGTGCTCAGCGCCTCGCTTGCCGCCGTCGTTGCCGTGCTTGTGCTCACGCTGGTGGCCTCCGGCATGTGCATACTGCGGGTGCCCGCCGAGCTCGTCTTTGACCCGTCGCTGCTTCTCATCATAGGCGGGTTCTCCGTTTTCTTCTTCTTCGCCGGCCTGTGGCTCGTGCGCAGGCTGGGGGGCAGGCTGCCCGCGGCCGAGCCGGGGCTGGCGGGCGTCCTCGGCAACGCCCGGAGCCAGATTCCCGCGTTTTCCTCGCTGCTGCCGTTTCTGCTCATGATCATGGTGTGCGGCCGCCTGGCCGTGCCCGACCCGTCGGCCGTCTTCGGGCTCGGGCTGCTCCTGGTGGTGCTCACGCTCGGGCTGGCGCGCCTGCTTGCCGTGGAATGGCTGCCCGCCTGCGCGCTCGTGGGCATGGCCGCTCTGGAATATGTCTGGCACGCGCGCCACTTCAGCTCCGCGGCGCCGGGGCTGCCCCTGGCCTGGTATGTCGGCTTTTACGCCATCTTCGCCGCGTACCCGTTCGTGTTCCGGCGCGACTTTGCCCGGCTCACGGGACCATGGGCCGTGGCGGCGCTGAGCGGGCCCGCGCACTTCTGGATCGTCTACCAGACCATAAGGGCCGGATGGCCCAACGGCTTCCTCGGGGCGGTGCCCGCCCTCTTCGCGCTGGCGCCGCTCGCCAGCCTTGCTGCGATCCTGCGCACGGCGGGGGAGGACAACCCGAAGCGCCTCAACCAGCTGGCGTGGTTCGGCGGCGTGGCCCTGTTCTTCATCACGCTTGTGTTCCCGATCCAGTTCGACCGGCAGTGGCTCACGGTCGCCTGGGCGCTCGAGGGCGCCGCCCTGCTCTGGCTCTTCCACCGCGTCCCTCACCCGGGCCTGCGCGCCACGGGAGCCATCCTCCTGGTCGTCGCCTTCGTCCGCCTGGCGCTCAACCCGGCGGTCTTCGAGTACCACGTCCGCGGCGACACCGCCGTGTTCAACTGGTACCTTTACGCGTACGGCCTGGCGATCGCCTCGCTCTTCGCGGGAGCACGGCTGCTGGCCCCGCCGCGCCAGAGCGTCCTCGGGGTCAACGCCCAGCCGCTGATCTATTCGCTCGGCGTCGTCCTGTCGTTCCTCCTCCTGAACATCGAGATCGCCGACTATTTCACGCGGCCGGGCGCGCGGACGCTGGCGTTTCAGTTCTCCGGCAACTTCGCGCGGGACATGTCCTACACGATCGGATGGGCCCTCTTCGCGCTCGGCCTGCTGTCCGCCGGCATATGGAGGCGCCAGAAGGGCGTGCGCTATGCCGCCCTCGCGCTCCTCAGCGTCGCGCTGCTTAAGCTGTTCTTCCACGACCTTGCGCGCCTCGAGGCGCTCTACCGCATCGGCGCGCTCTTCGCCGTCGCGGTCATCGCCATCCTGGCGTCGTTTGCCTACCAGCGATTCCTGCCAAGCAATGAAAAGACTCCCCCTGCGCAGCCTTAGCGGACCGGCGCTGCTGGCGCTCCTCGTGGCCAACAGCTGCCCCGCCCTCACGCCGACCGAGTGGCAGCACCGGCAGGCCCTCGACGTCGCCGCGCCGGGGCTCGTGCGCGTGGACCTGACCGCGGCATCCTTCGACGCAGCGGGCCCGCGGCAGGACGACCTGCGCGTCGTCGACGCGACGGGGCGCGAGATCGCGCTCTTTCTCGACCACCCGCCGGTTCTCACGGCGCACCTGATCCATCCCGCCTCGTTCAAGGCGAAGATTGTGGGCGACTCGACACAGATAACGATCGCGACCGGCACGACCGACAGGCTCGCTTCGCTGTACCTGGAGACGCCGATCCCGACCTTCCTGCGGTCCGCGCTCGTCGAGATGTCCGATGACGGGTCGAATTGGTCCACTCTTGACCAGGGAATCCCCATTTTCCGCGAGTGGGGCGCCGAGAAACTCGAGCTGCCCATAGGCGGCCGCGCCGTCGCCTACCTGCGCGTCACCGTTGCCGACAGCCACGGCGCCCCGATGCCTTTCACGGGCGCAAGGCTCGTTTCGGAGGCCGCCCCGGCTCCCGAGCCCGTCCCGATCGGCGCCAGCATCACCAGCCGCGACGAATTTGTCGGCGAGACGGTGCTGACCCTCGCGCTTGACGGCCGAAACCTGCCGCTCGCGGCCCTTGGGCTCGACACGACGGAGCCGCTCTTCATGCGCCAGGTCGCCATCACCGTGCGCGAGGTGCGCGATGGAATCCCGGGCGAGCGCGCGATAGGCTCCGGCTCGATCTTCCGCGTCGCGCTCGACGGGGCGCCTCCCCGCGCGCAGCTGGAGGTGCGCATGGCCGCCGCCCCTGCGACGCGCGAGATCCTGGTCCACATCTACAACGGGGATTCGCCTCCGCTGGCCATCGACGCCGTGCACATGAAGCGCTGGCCCGTCAGCCTGCTGTTCATGGCGCCCGCTGCGGGAAGCTACTCGCTGCTCTCAGGCAACCCGCAGGCGCCGCCGCCGCACTACGACCTCGCCGCCTTCGCCGGCGAGATGCGCGGGGCAACCGCGGCCATCGTCGTCCCGGGGGCCATCGAGGACACGCCCGGCTACCATCCGCGCGAGACGCTCGGCGCGCCGCCGATGCCCGAGGTCCCGCTGACGGGGGCGCCGCTCGACGCCAGGGACTGGGCGTTCCGCAGGGCGGTGGAGATCTCCGGGGCGGGCGTGCAGGAGCTGGAACTCGACCTCGGGGCGCTCGCCAAGTCGCGCAAGGACTACGCCGACCTGCGCCTGCTCCGCGCCGGCAACCAGATTCCCTACGTGGTCGAGCAGCCCGCGCTGGCCCGCTCCCTGAACCTCTCGCCCGAGGCCTCGCCGGATCCCAAGCACCCCACGATGAGCGTCTGGACCGTCCGCCTTCCCAAGGCGGGCCTGCAGCTGCGCCGCATCGTCCTGGCCTCGGACACGTCGCTTTTCCAGCGCCAGTTCCGGATCTTTGAGAAGCAGACCGACCAGGACGGGAACCCCGTCGAGCGCACGCTCGCGTCCGGGCCTTGGAGCCGGACGCCCGAGCCGGGAATGTCGGACAACCGCGTCTTCGGGCTGCAGGAGCGGACGAGCACGGACACCCTCTGGATCGAGACCGACAACGGGGACAACCCGGCGATCGTGCTCGGCACCGTGCAGGCCATCTACCCGGTCGTGCGCCTGGTTTTCAAGGTCGCCCAAACCGACGGCTTCGAGCTCGCCTACGGCAACAAGATGGCGGACGCACCGCACTACGACCTGAGCCTTGTCGCCGAAAGGCTGCTCACGTCGAGCCGCAGCATCGCCCACCTTGGCGCCGAGCAGCCGGGCGCCGTCGCCAGGAACCCATTCGCCGGCTTGAGGGGCGGCTACGTTTTCTGGGGAGCGCTCGCGCTGGTCGTCGTCGCGCTGCTCATGGTCGTGGCAAGGCTGCTTCCTAAGCCCTCGGCCTGAATCGCATCTTCAATCCTGCGTCCGGGGATTGCGGCCTACCAGGAGAACCCAATCCCAAGCGCCACCGGAATATAGAAGACGGTGACCGCCCCCATCGCGAAATGCGTCCCGACCCGGACGGACCTGACTCCGATGCCAAGCCTCGCGGCCTGCTCGGCGGCGTGGGCATCCGCCTGCTCCTGGACAATGGCTGCGTGGAGATGGATCATCGTCCTCACGTCGCGTAGGGAGGCCGGGGGCGCCTCAACGAGATCCGGCACGGCAGGCTGGGGAATCTCATGCGCCAGGAACGGCGCCGTCTGGGCCGGCTTTGCCTGATTCGGCTCAAATTTGTACTCCGAGAGCATCTCCTTTCGAATATCGGTCTGCGTGACGACCGTGGAGGAAGCGCTGTCGTCGCCAGCGGCAAACGCGGCGGTTGAAGCAAACAGAAGGACTAGCGCCACAGGCTTCATCTGCTGGGCGAACCCTAGTCATGGCGCTCGATTTCTGCAAGCACGGGCGCACGATGCCGTTCCCATGGATCCGGGACGAATGCTCAGGCCCCGCCCGTGAAGATCTCCTCGATGGGCTGCTTGAAGAGTGCCGCGATCTTGAAGGCCAGCGGGAGGCTGGGGTCGTATTTTTCTGTCTCGATGGCGTTGATGGTCTGCCGCGAGACGCCGAGCCTCTCGGCCAGCTCGCTCTGCGACCACTGCGCCAGCGTCCGCAGCTCGCGCATCTTGCTTTTCATTTGTAGCGGCAGTTGACGACGGCGCCTGCCAACAGCCAGAGCGTGAACATGACCATGAAGGCTCCGCCCAGGCCGAGGCCGTGCCGCAGGAAGCCCAAGGAAACACCGCTGGCGTTCAGCGTGTCGATGACCGTCCCCACGATGATCGTGCCCAGGGCGGTGAACAGGAAGGCTTCGAGCTGGATGCGCCGCTGAAGCTCGTCCAAGCCGCGGATGAATTGCAGCCAGCCGCGGATGTAAAGAAATCCCGGTATCAGCGGAGCGAGTGCAATCAAGCCCCGCGTGAGCGGGCTCCAATCCGGATGTCGGGTTGTGAGGTAGAGTTCGGCCACGTAGGTGGCCGTAGCCACCGCAAGCCAGGCGTTCAGGTGCAGATCCTTCTTCAGGGAATAATGACCCGAGCACGGTATTATCGATTCGATCAGATTGGGTTTGTCCATGTATCGGGATGTAAAGCATGCTTGTCATTTGTCAAGCATGCTTGTCTTATAATTTGGCCTACCGCCTGGCGCCCCCTTCTCCGCCGCAGGCTGAAAGTTTTGTCCTATTTCGTCTGAATTTGGACATAAGTGAGCAGAACAATGCTTGGATTATCTACCGAAAATCGATCGACGAGGCGCCATTGGCGTATTCAGGTGAAAATGTATACAATTTAATTATAACAAGATGCATGATCGACGCGGGTACATTCTCGCGCGGCTCTTATTGAGACTGAGATTGGATTTCATTATGTTCTTGATACGCGACCGGGTCTCAACAACAACTGGCGGCTCCTCAATATTCTCCCATGCTCCTGAGCGTTCCCGATCTATTGAACCCAGACCAAGTGGCGAAGGCCCGCCAGATTCTCGACGGCGCCGAATGGGTTGACGGCCGCGTCACCGCGGGCCCGCAATCCGCCCAGGCCAAGGACAACCAGCAGATTCCGGAGGGTCATCCGGCGGGCCGCGAAGGCGGCGCCCTGATACTTGATGTCCTCGGCCGAAATCCGCTCTTCCTCGCCGCCGCCCTGCCGCTGAGGGTCTTCCCTCCGCTGTTCAACCGCTACTCCGGCGGGCAGTCGTTCGGAACGCACGTTGACAATGCCATCCGCCAGGTGCCGGGAACGCCGCACCGCGTCCGCACCGATATTTCGGCGACGCTCTTCCTTGCGGGGCCCGAGGAATACGACGGGGGCGAACTCGTGGTGCAGGACACCTATGGCACCCACAACGTGAAGCTTCGCCAGGGCTCCATGGTGCTGTACCCGTCGACCAGCCTGCATCACGTGACTCCGGTGACCCGCGGGACGCGCCTGTGCTCGTTCTTTTGGATTCAGAGCATGATCCGGGACGGCGGCCAGCGGTCGCTGCTGTTCGACCTCGACGTCGGCATCCAGCGGCTGACCCGCGAGATGCCCGGACATGCGTCGATCGTTCCCTTCACCGGGGTCTATCACAACTTGCTCCGCCAGTGGGCGGAGATGTGACCGGCCGCAACGTCCACGGACCCAGGAGACCGTTGCCCGCATGACAACGTCCCCGCCAAAGCCTTGCCCGGTTGCCGATCTTGCCTTGCGCCACCGCGCGGGAGGCGCATGGACGGATCGTGGAACGTCACGGCTCGTCATGGGCGGCCCGTCAAACCGGGCCGCATCGCTGCGCTGCCACAGGCGCGCCATCGAGATCCTGAGCGATCTTCCGGTTGCCGAGAATCCCGATTACCTGGCGGATCTCGGAGCCGCGTGGGTCAACCTGGGCTGCGCCCTGCAGGCGGGCGACGGCCGGGAATCCCTGCATGAGGCCCTGGGCGCCAGCGATCGCGCCATAGAATTCCTTGGGCGACTTCCGATCGGCGCCCATCCCCGCTTTCGGCACAACCTGGCGGCGGCATGGATGGGCCGCGCGGACGTGCTGGCGAGGATCGATGCCGCCTCCGGCCGGGCCGAGGCCCTCTGTTCGTACGGCCGGGCGATCGAGATCGCCCGCGATCTTCCCCTGGATGAGAAGGCGTCCTTCCGGATCCTGTTCGCCAGCTGCTGGATCAACCGGGGGAATCTCCTGCAGGCCATGGGCGGGGCCGAGGCCCTTTCCGCAGCCGTCGGGTCATACGACGCCGCGTTGGCCGCGCTCGGCAACCTGCCGCAGTCGGGCCACCGATTGGCCGGCCACCGCTCGGCGACGGCGTGGACCAACCGGGGCGAGGCGCATCTCCGACTGGCCCAATGCGACAGCGCCGGAAAGGCCGCGCACTCGGCAAGGATGGCGCTGGCGCAGATCGAGGGTGGGGGGCCGGAGATGCCGGCGTCGGCGGAGCGCGGGCTGGGGGCGCTTCGCGTCCTTGCGCGCGCACTCGAATCCCTCCCCAGCGGCGCAAACCGGGTTGCCGAGCTGACGGACATCGCCGAGCAGGGCGTCGAGCTCGCGCTCGGCTTCCGGGACCGGGCCACAGACTTGTTCGATCCACTGGTCGCCTGGTTTTTCTCGTTCGGGTGCCGGGTCTACGGCAGATGGCAGCCGCAGTTCCTCGCGGAGTTCATCGACGACGTGCTCCGGCGCCTAGATTCCCGGCCCGGCCCGGCGTTTGGGATGGAGCTTCGGGCGATCGCCCGGCGGGCGCTGGCCGGGACCCTGGAGGGATTGTGCGGCAACCGCCTGATTGTCGGGGGCTCGCCCCAGACGGAGCGCCTCCTGCGCACGGTCGGTGAACTCCGGGCGGCCGCCGCCCGCCTGGACGCATGAGCGCCGAGCGTGCAGCGCGTCCGCTCCGTTTCACCGCGCTCGGCGTCGCCGTGGCCGGGATTATCGCCGGGGGCGCGCGCGCGCAGGATGCCGCGCCGGCCGGTGGACCGGGCGCCGGCGATCCGCCCTCTCCAGCGCCGCCATCCGAGCCGGTCACGAGCCTGCCCGCGATCGAGGTGACCGGCACCGCGACCAATCTGCCGCACGAGATACCGCAGTCGATAGAGACGGTGAGCCAGCAGGAAATCGCCGAGCAGGGGATCAGCCGCCTTCAGGATGTGCTGCGCAACGTGCCGGGGATCACGCTCAACGCCGGCGAGGGCGGCGCGCACGGCGACTCCGTCAACCTGCGCGGCCTGTCGGTGCCGGACAGCTTCTTCCTGGACGGGCTGCGCGACATCGGCCTGTACGAGCGCGACACCTTCGACGAAGGGGCGGTCGAGGTGCTCCTGGGGCCGTCCTCCGTGCTCTTCGGGCGTGGCTCCACGGCCGGGGTCATCAACCAGGTCACCAAGCAGCCGATGCTCGTCCCGCTCGAGTCCGGCACCGTCGAGTTTGGAACGGCGGGAATGGAGCGCGGCACGGCCGACCTCGACTGGGTGATCGGCGACCACACCGCGGCCCGGCTGAACCTGATGGACGAGCGCTCCGGCGTGGCCGACCGGGACTACGTCCTCAACACCCGAAACGGCATCGCCCCGGCGCTCGCCTTCGGCATCAACGAGCCGACGACGCTGACGCTGAGCTATCTCCACCAGGACGAGAACGACGTCCCCGACTATGGCATCCCGTTCATCGACGGCGCCCCGGCGCATGTCAACCGGCGCAACTACTACGGCCTGCTCAACTATGACCGCACCAAGACGGACATCGACATCGCGACGGCCCGCCTCGAGCACACGTTCAACGACCATGTCTCGCTGATCGATTCCGTGCGCTACGGCCACTACGACTTCACCTACCTTCTGAGCGCGCCGCATCTCGACGACGACTACACGGAGCCGCTGGCCCCCGCCACGCCGCTGGCGGACATCGTGATCTACCGGGACCAGCCAAGCAGCGCGGGCACCGAGGAGGAGCTGATAAACCGCACCGACCTCACCACCAAGTTCGAGACGGGGGCGATCTCGCACACGCTGATCACGGGCATCGAGCTCAGCAGCGAGACCTCGGACATCACGAAGTACATCAACGGCATCGATGTCATCCCGCCGACGTCGCTCCTCGACCCCAATCCCTACTTCTCGCCCCCGACCGCGCTGGACGTGGACGTCCTTCCGCACACCTACGGGAGCGACGTGAGCTTCAGCGCGATGGACAGGGTGCGCCTGTCGGCGCAGTGGGACCTGGACGGCGGACTGCGCTGGGACCGCTTCAGCTCCCATTTCAGCGAGGCGGTCACCGGAAGCGCGTTCTCGCGCGACGACACCGAGCTGAGCCCGCGGGCCGCGCTGGTCTTCAAGCCGGAGGCGTGGCAAAGCTACTACGTCTCCTACGGGGCGTCCTACAACCCGGCGATCGAGTACCTGGCGCTTGCGCCGACAAGCGAGAGCCTTTCCCCGGAGAAGGACTTCACGACCGAGATCGGGACGAAGCTGGAGGTCGCCCACGGCACGCTGGCGCTGACCGGCGCGGTCTTCGACACGCTCCTCGACAATGCGAGGCAGGCCGATCCCGACGATCCCACCGTGCAGCAGGTGCCGTTTGACCAGCGCGTCCTGGGGTTGGAACTGGGGGCGTTCGGCTACATCATGGACCAGCTTGAGATCCAGGCGGGCTACACGCATCTCGACGACCGCATCAGCGCGTCGACCGACCCGCTCGCGGTTGGCAGGCGCGCGCCGAACACACCGAACGACTCCCTGAGCCTGTGGACGACATGGGAGCCGGGGCGCGCTTGGAAGGTCGGCGGCGGCCCCGTCTACATGAGCCACCGCTACGCGGACACCGACAACACCGCGGGCGTGCCCGCCTACGTGGTCCTGAACGGAATGGTCAGCTACCGCGTGAACGGGCACCTTGAATTCCAGGTCAACCTCAACAACATCACCGACCAGCTCTATTATAACAGCATCTATTACACTGAGGTTGACGAGAACCACGCCGTTCCCGGTCCCGGCCGAACCCTGATACTGACCGCCAAGGTGCGCTTTTGAATGTACCTGATCGACACGCACCAGCACCTCTGGGACCTCGACCGGTTCCCGTATTCCTGGTGCGCAGCGATCCCGGCCCTCAATCGCAGCTTTAGCTTTGCCGACTACGCCGCGGCCTCCGGCGGCCTCCGCATCGAGAAAACCGTCTTCGTTGAATGCGATGTCGACGAGCCAAACGCGCTGGCAGAGGCCCGGATGATCCAGGGGATCGCCGACCAACACCCGTCGATTTCCGGGATAGTGGCCGGCGGGCGGCCCGAGCATGAGGGGTTTCGGGCCCACCTTGAGCAGCTGGCGCGGCTGCCGAAGGTCAGGGGCGTCCGCCGCGTCCTCCATACCCAGCCCGACGCCCTTTCGGAGGGATCCCGCTTCGCCGACAACCTTCGGCTCCTGCCCGAATTCGGGTTCAGCTTCGACCTCTGCGTCCTCGCCCGCCAGCTCCCGCAGGCCATCGCCCTCGCCCGGAGGTGCCCGGAGGTCCGGTTCATTCTCGACCACTGCGGCGTTCCCGACATCAAAGGGGGCGCCCTCGACCCCTGGCGCGCCCACATCGCCGAGATTGCAGCCCTTCCCAAGGTCATGTGCAAGATAAGCGGGCTCGTGGCCTACGCCGATCCGGCAAACTGGTCGACCGCCGGCCTTCGACCCTGGTTTGATCACGTGCTGGAGCAGTTCGGATGGGACCGCGTCATTTGGGGCGGCGACTGGCCGGTCTGCACGCTCGTGGCCACGCTTGCGCGGTGGGTGGAGGCAACGCGCGAACTGACGCGGCATGCTAGCGACCTTCAGCACGCGAAGCTCTTCCACCTGAACGCCGAGAGAGCGTACCGGATCTAGCCTCTGCCGGCGGGATGGAGCGACTAGCCGGGGACCGCCTTGGCCCCGACGTAATTGCCGTACCCGACTATGATGGTTGAGAAAATCAGCATCGCGAGGCCGACAAACAGGAATCCCCTGGCCTTGCCGCTGGCTCCCTTCCATTCACGCAGGGCGATTCCCCACATGGAACTGAAAATGATTATGGAGGCCATGTGGAGCGTCCAGCTGGAGAACTTGTAGGCGCCCATCTGGGACTCCCCCATGGAGTAGAAGAAGAACTGAAAATACCACACGACGCCCGCGAGGGCCGAGAAGAAGTAGTTCCGGCCAAGCGGAACCGGGGTTGGATCAGCCATGCCGTCGGGCCCGGCGCCATTCGCCGCCGGCGCCCCTTCCCCGGCGGCCACCTGGATGGACGGAGGCGACTCCCTCCGGGGAGCCCGGCTGAAATACTGGTATCCCGTACTGTTCCTCCAGTTGAGGAGCGCGCACCAGACGAAGTTTGTCGTGAAGCCGCCAAGCAGGATGACGATCAGGACCGGCAGGCCCTGCCAGATCGCCGGGGTCCCGTGGGCCATTGTCAGGGTCTTGATCGGAGTTCCGGCATCGAGCCCGAACGAGAAGCAGGCGCTCATGATCCCGGAGAACGTCGCGACGAGAATGCCCTTCCTGAAATTGAACTCCCTGACGGTCTCAAGCTTCTGCTCCCGGCTCATCTCGCTCTCCTTCGTCTTCCCGGCGAATCCCGCGATCACGATTCCCAGGACGCAGACGCCCACCCCTGCAAGGATGATCTGCCCGGATGTCCTGCCGAGCACCTCCGATGCGAATACCCCGTGGAAGATGGGCGGTATCAAGGTGCCAAAGACCGCGCAATATCCCAGTGCGACCGCCATTCCGAGCGACATGCCCAGATAGCGCATGGTCAATCCGAAGGTCAGTCCGCCGAAGCCCCACATGACGCCGAAGAAGTAGGTCCAGAAGAGTATCTTCCCGGGGGTCTGCTCCAGCACGGCGAGCAGGTCCCTTGTATTGCAGAGCGCCCCCACCATGGGGGCCACGATCCAGCTCAGGATGCCGCCGACGAGCCAGAAGGTCTCCCAGGACCAGCGTTTGACAAACCGGAAGGGCACGTAGAACGAGCCGGAGGCCAGGCCGCCTAGCCAGTGGAAGCAGACTCCAAGGAAGGGATTGGGGTTCATTTTTTCGGGGAAGTCCTGGGCTGCCGCCTCCGGGCGCGGCGGAAGATGGCGGGAGTCGGCGGTCAGTCGCGGTGCCGGCGCCAGTGATCGGGCGCCTGGCCGTAATGCTTCTTGAACGCGGCTGAGAGATGATAGGGCGAGGCAAACCCCAGGCGGTCGGCGATCGTCTGGAGGCTGTCGGATGAGCTGCCGATAAGCCTGCGCGCCTTTTCGAGGCGCATCTGCCGCACATACTGGTACGGCGCCAGCCCGGTGTGCCTCTTGAATTCCCGCCGGAAATAGGAATAGGCCACGCCGAGCTCGCGGGCCAGGCCGGGAATCGCCGGGGGCTGGTCGACCGCCTCCGCGAGCAGGCGCTCGGCCCTCGCCACAAAGGCCGCGATGGGGCGCGGGGCGGCGCGCAGGCGCGGCGCCTCGACGACCATTGCAAGGACATGCATGCCCAGGGCCGCGGCCTCCGGGTCAAAGGCGGTCGTCGCGCAGCAGAGCCGGGCCTGGATCCCGTCCAGAAGCGCCTCCAGCTCGAGCGCCCGCTCCATCGGGACCACGGCGCGCGCCGGGCCGAGCGCAGCCTTCCTGCAAAGGGCCTCCACGGTCTTTCCCTGCAGCTCGATCCATTGCTCGGTCCAACCGGTCTCGGGGTCGGGTGCGTAGCGATGCCACACGCCCGGAAGGACGACCAGGGCCGTGCCCGCGCCTACATGGACCAGGCCTGTCGCCCGGGATTCAAACAGTCCGCGGCCCTGCGCGATGAAGACGATCTGGCAGGCCCCGAGCACGCGGCCGTTTTCCCAGCTGAAATGATGGTCGGGCGGATGGCCCGGAGGGGGGTAGGGCGATCCGGCCGCGCAGGCCTGCCGGCCCCCGGCCGTGACGGCGATTCCCCAGGCCTCGGACTCGGGCGTGTTCAGAAGATAGCGGCGATAGTCGGGGCGCGCGCGCATGCAGGGTCAATTTGTGAATGATAAAGGTCAATCCGGGCATTCCAAGTCATATTTCAATGCGGTATCGTAAACCTCCACCAGGACCGGGCAGTGTCAGAAACTACATCACCCGTCGTCCCAGGACCGCAAAACCCCATCCATGACCCCGTCCGCTTACTTGGCTGCACGCGAGACGTACGCAGCGTCCGGCGTCGACGCCGAGGCCGCGCTGGCGACCCTGGCCGCAACCCCCGTCTCGATTCAGTGCTGGCAGGGAGACGACGTCGGGGGCTTTGAGCGTCCCGGCGCAACGCTTGATGGCGGCGGGATCCAGGTCACCGGCAACCATCCGGGGAAGGCCCGCACGATCGACGAGCTCCGGCGCGACCTTGATTTCGCATTCGGCCTCATCCCGGGCCGGCAGCGCCTCAGCCTCCATGCGAGCTACGGCGATCTTGGCGGAAGAAAGGTCGAGCGCAACGCGATCGGCCCGGAGCACTTCGCGAGCTGGATAGAATGGGCGAAATCGAGGCATGTCGGGCTCGATTTCAACCCGACGTTCTTTTCCCATCCTCTCGCGGCGGACGGCTTCACGCTGGCGCACCGCGACGCGTCGGTGCGCCAGTTCTGGATCGAGCACGCCATCGCGTGCCGGCGCATCGGGGCTGCGATGGGCCGCGCGCTCGGAAATCCGGCGGTGACCAATCTGTGGATTCCCGACGGCCTCAAGGACCTCCCGGCCGACCGCAAGGCCCCGCGAGAGCGCCTCGTGGCCGCCCTCGACGCCGTGTTCAAGGAGCCGATCGATCCGCGCCACAACCTTGACGCCCTCGAGAGCAAGCTGTTCGGGATCGGGTCCGAGAGCTACGTTGTCGGCTCGCACGAGTTCTACCTAGGCTACGCCGTCAGCCGGCAGAAGATCATTTGCCTCGACATGGGGCATTTCCATCCGACCGAGTCGGTGGCGGACAAGATCAGCTCCGTGCTGCAGTTTGCACCCGGCCTCCTGCTGCACCTGAGCCGCGGCGTGCGCTGGGACAGCGACCACGTCGTACTGTTCGACGATCCGACCCGAGCCGTTCTCGAGGAGGTGGTCCGCGGCGACTACCTCCCGCGCTCCCACATCGGGCTCGATTATTTTGACGGCAGCATCAACCGCGTGGCGGCATGGGTCATCGGGACGCGCAACGCGCTGAAATGCCTCCTGGCCGCGCTGCTCGAGCCCTCGGCGCAGCTGAGGAAGTCCGAGGATGCCGGGGACTTCACGTCGCGCCTCGCCCAGATCGAGGAGAGCAAGACGCTGCCACTCGGCGCGGTCTGGGAGGAGCATTGCCGGCGGCAGAACGCCCCGGCCGACCGCGCCTGGATTTCCGAGGTCCAGCGTTACGAGCGCGACGTTCTGAGCACACGCCGCTAAGCCATGGCGAATTCGCGGGAATTTGCCCGCTTTACGCCCTGACTTCCACGCGCTGGCCGCTTTTCGCGGCGGCGTAAATCGCCTCGGCGATGGCGACGTCGCGGCGGCCCATCTCACCCGGTGCGATGGACGGCCTGCCAGCAAGCAGTTCGACGGCCATGCCGTCCAGCTGTGCCACCTGGTGGTTGACCTTCGGAAGATGAACCATCCCCTGCGATGTCTTCAGCACCGGTTCGTCGTAGTAGAATGCGGGCTCCTCGAGCTCCGCCCATCCGCCGGCCGCGTCCGCACGGAAGCGGCTCACCCCCTCCGCATAGGTCGCATGGCATTTCGCAATCGCGCCGTCCGCATACTCCATCGTCCATTTGATCGATTCCTCGACCTCCGAGAAAACCTCGGGCTTCGTCACCGGGTCGAATTTCGCGGTCACCGCGACCGGTGCCGCCTCGACCTTGGCCATGCAAACGGCCTGGATGACGTAGACCCCCATGTCCATCAGCGGCCCTCCGCCGGCGAGCTTCTTGTCTATGCGCCAAAAGGTCTTGGGCGTGGCGTCCGAATCCACCGGGAAGCCATTTGCCCCGTCCATCGTCATGAAAGGGCCGAATACCTTCTCGCGCGCCAACCTGGCGAGCTCGGCGTGGTGCGGTTCGTAGTGCAGGCGGTAGCCGACCGTCAGCCGGACGCCGGCGTCACGGCAGGCCGCGATAATGGCGTCGCAATCGGCCACGGAAGTGGCCATCGGCTTCTCGCAGATGACGTGCTTGCCGGCCTTCGCCGCGGCGATGCAGTGCTCGGCATGCAGGCCGTTTGGCGTCACGACATAGACGATGTCGATGTCGGGGTTTCCCGCCATTTGCGCCATGGTGTCGTATCCAAAGATGTTCCTCTCCGGGAAACCGTATTTGCGCGCCCATTTCTCCCCCTTGCTCCGGCTGCCAGTGACGACACCGGTGAGCCGACAGTGCTCGGTCAGGCGCAGCGCGGGCCCGAGTTGGTTGGTAGAATAACTGCCGAGCCCCAGGAGAGCGACGCCGAGTTTCTTTGCCGGTGGCGGGGTGTCGAGGGCGCGGCCGCGGCGCGGAGCCAGGACAAGAGCAACGGCTGCCGAAAGCTGACCAAGGAACCGGCGCCGTGAAACAGAAGGGACGGAATGGGGAGTTTTCATGGGCAGGCGTATTGAGAACCTCAATTGGCCGGTCGACAAGCCGCCATCGGCAGCATGGCGGTGAGGCGCGCCTGCACCCAATTCAGTCCCTGTTCAGGCGCTTTGTCAGGACGATCGAAACTCTTCGTGTGCATAGCCGTGAAGGCCCTCGGTTCTCAAGCCGTCTGGACATTCCGTCCGCAACGAAGCGGCAGGGCGTCCTCGAGATCGTGTGCTCGCCCGAAGATCCCGAGGTTAGGAAGCGTTGCACGTGGCGATATCAGTCAGCCCGCAGTGCGACGACCGGGTCGAGCTTCGCGGCCCGGGCGGCCGGCATGAGGCATGCGGCGAGAGCCACGGCGCCCAGGACCGCAACGGTGGCTGTCAGCATTGGGGCCTGCACAGCCGGAACGTTGAATAGAATGGACTGCATCGCACGGCCGGCAAGCCAAGCGCCGAGGATTCCAACGGCGGTTCCTGCGGCGAGGAGCCGGACGCCTATGGATAGGAACTGGTTCCTGATCTGCGCGGGATGCGCCCCAAGGGCCATGCGAATCCCGATTTCCCGCTGGCGCTGCGAAACTGCATAGCTGAGAACTCCGTACGTCCCGACAGCGGAGAGAAGTAGGGCCACCAGCGCAAAGACGCCGGCCAGGATGGCCGGCGAGCGCCGGGCAACGAGCGTATCGTCGATCCGCGCGCTCATGGAGCGGAAATGGTCGATGGGCAGCCCGGGATCGATCCCCTGGATGGTCTTCAGGACCATCGGCGCGACGGTCTCCTGGAGGAGCGTCGTAGAAACCACGAGGGTAAAGTAGTTTGTGCTCAGTTCCTCGTTGGGAAACGGGAAGTACACCGCACCGTGGCCGTCGGATTCGGCCAGTTCCTCCTGCTTCACGCTGCGCACCACGCCGACAACGGTGCTGCCCTTGTCCTTGTCGTATTCGGCGTTCTTCTCGAGATGCTTCCCTATCGGATCGCTGCCCGGCCAGTAGCGGGAAGCAAAGGCCTCATCAACGACACACACCCTCGCGTTCCCGCGGCTGTCTGCATCCCTCAGGAAGCGCCCCCTGACGAGCGGAATATTCATGGCGGACCAATAATCGCCGCTCACGGCGGAGATATAATGCGCGCGGACCCCCTCGGCCGACTTCCTTTCATCCCCCTCGACGGTGACCGCACTGTCGTTGGTCGAGCCGTTGAACGGCAGGCTGGTCGTTATGGCGGCATGGGTTACGCCCGGAAGGCTCCGGATGGCCGGGATCAGCCGCTCGACGAATGCCCGCCGCGGGGGAGTGTCCCTATAGCTGTTCCATGGGAGTATTATGTCACCGGCGAAGACATTCTCCGGATTGAACCCCGCGGGCGTCGCAAGCACGCGCTTCAGGCTCAGGGTAAGCAGGCCTGCCCCGGAAAGCAGCACGAAGGCCAGGGCCACCTGCACGACGATGAAGCCGTGCCTCAGGCGCTGGGCACCCCGGCTGGCAGTGCCGCTCCGCGACTCGGCGGTGAGGCCGGCGGCGAGCTTGGTGCGGAGACTGAGCCAGATCGCGGGAGCCGCCAGCAGCAGGCCGATCGCAAGCGCCGCCACGAGGGCGACTCCCGCGATGCGGCCGTCAAAGGCCACCGTCGCCCCAAGGGGAAGGATGTCGGTGCCGAGGATGCGGACCATGCGTATGCCGATTGCGCCGAGAAGCAGCCCGAGCGCGCCCCCGACCAACGCCAGCAGCGTGGTCTCAATCACGACATCAAGGGCGATGTGGCGCCTCCGCGCCCCGAGCGCCTGGCGGACCGCCAATTCCTTGGCTCGGCTGCTGGAACGAATGAGGAAGAGATTTGCGAGGTTAACCCCGCCGATCAGGAGCAGCAATACAACGCCGCATTGCAGGAGAAGGAGCATCTGCTTGACGGTGCGGACATGGTCGTCGTGGAGGCCCCGGACCGTCGTGCGGTAACCGGAGGTCTTGACGACCGCAGCGTAGGGATCGTTGCGGAGCTGCACCGCGTTGAAGGCATCGATTTGGGCTTGCGCCTCCGCCACGGTAACGCCGGGCGCCAGGCGGGCGATCATGTCCCAGTTGTTGCTGTGCCGGTTTCTGCTGGAAGCCTCGTCGGGATCATGCGCGGCAGGCCGGAAGAATTCCGCATGGCTCGAAAGGTAGCGGAAGCCGGGAGGCGCGACGCCAACCACCGTTGTCAGCAGGCCGTCGTTCAGGAAAGTGCGCCCGATCACCTTCGGATCGGCGTTGAAATGGGCGCGCCAGTAGCTGTCGGTGAGGATGGCCACGCTGTCGGGCCCGTAGGCCAGCTGCGCCTCGGTGAAGGCCTTCCCCATCGCCAAGGGCACGTTCAACGTATCGAAGAATTCGGGCGAAATCCGCGCCGTCGGCACGCGGGTCGGCGATACTGTGTCCCCGACCAGGTTTGAGCTGTCCTGATATAATGAGACCGATGAGAATGCGCTGACCGAGTGCCGACGGTCGTAATAGTTTGGGATCGACGAGAAGGAGCGTTCGATTCCAGCCCGAGGGTAACTGTTAAAGAGCGCAACGAGGCGGTCGCTTTCCGGGAACGGCAGGGGCTTCAGGACGACGGCGTCCACCACCGCGAAAATCGTCAGATTGGCGGCGAGGCAGATCGCGAGCGTCGCCAAGGCGGTCGCGGTGAACCCGGGGGTCTTGAGAAGCTGGCGCAGGGCGAACCTAAAGGGAATCGGCATGGACTGGGATAATCTCCAGAGTCTTGCACGCGTCGTGCCAGTTGAGGGCAGCGATCTTAATGATCTCTGCGCTAGCGGCTAACAAAAACCAGGCATTGCAAAGGACGGCGTCCGGACCCCGTTCCTGGGAAGTGGACGTCCCGATTGTGGGAAAGCCTCATGTTTTCGGCCGCGCCAACTCCTGGGCTTTTGAGGCCGGCGGCAAGAACGGAGCGACCGGCAGGACGAGCTGAGAGGGATACCCTGCGCTGAGATGAATCACGTTATGGGCGATTCGTGATTCACCGGCAGCCTTTAGCGGCAGGCCGTTATTCGGATTCACCTCATAGCCTGGCGCGCTTGTGGACGCAATTTGCACGCGAATCCGGTTTCCCCTGTTGAAGACGATGCTCGTCGACCACAGGTCGATCTTCAGCGCATAGACCTTTCCATGTTCGAGAAGGTGCTCCTCGCTCAGGGACTGCCAGTACCGGGCCCGAATCGCCCCCTCGGCGAGATTGTAGGACTTTCCGTCCGCTCCCACGATGCACAGTCGCACGATGAAGTCGGTGTCGGGCGCGTCGCTCGAAACCCAGAGGTTCGCCGTCAGCCGTCCCGTGACCTCCAGGGGGCTTGGCAGCGGTTCGCTGGTAAAGACAAGGACATCGGGTCGTCCCTCAACCTTTTCCTGGTCCATCGGCCCTGCGGCAAGCGACGTGCCGGGGAGTTCCGGACCGCCGACGGTCGGGACGGGATGCGACGGGTCGGAATCCCAGGCCAGTGAGGCATCCGTTGCGGGAGGCGCAGAGAATCCCGCCGTGTGATCCGCGTTAAGGAAAAGCGGCATGGGCACGGCGTCCGGCCGCGGCCATCGGTCGGATTCGCGCCAGAAATTTCCGGGGGCCTGCTTATCCGTCGTGTCGCCCATCACATAATAGGTCACAGGCAGTTCCGTTCCCATGCCCTTGTGGGTGCCTTTCACTATGTGGTCGAACCAAGCCAAGGGGTGTCCGGCTCCGCAGGGACACACGCTTGCTCCCGGAAAGGTGAGCTGTCCGGCTTGGTCGTTTTGGATGGAATGCGTCCACGGTCCCATGATCAAGTGCTGTGTGCCGCGGGCGTGAGGACCCCCGTGCTCGTTGAAGCCCTCGAAGGTGTCGATTGTCGCTTGGGTGAAGATGTCAAACCATCCGCCTTCATGCACCGAGGGCGCGTCGGCGAGGTTGTAATGCGGTGTCAGGTCCCTGAGCGCCCAAAAACCGTCGTAGCTTGGATGTGACGTCCATTGCTTGAGCGTGGTCGGATCATATTCGGATATCCTGAGCCAGTCCTCCACCAGGGTCTTGCGGAAGACTCCCTGGCGGAAAATCCCTGAATACAGGCTCGGCGTTGCGATCTGGATATACTGCGCAGCCACCGGCCCGACTCCCGTCCCGACCGTCAGCAGTTGCGCGATTCCGAGCGCGGACGCGCCGAAGGTCACAATGTGGCCGTCAAACCAGGGCTGCGCGGCAATCCACTTAATTGTGTCAGAACCGTCGTGGTTCGCCGCCCATCCGTCAGCCTCGAACGCCAGATTGGCGCCTTCGGACGCTCCCCGGCCACGCGTGTCCTGAACAACCAACACCCAACCATCTTTTGTCCAGCGTTCAGGGCTTATCTCGTAAACCTTGTCCTTGCCGTAAGGCGTGCGGATCAAGGCAACGGGCCATGGTCCGTTGCCTTCGGGCAGATAAGTATCCGTGCTCAGTCGAACGCCGTCGCTCATCCAAACCAAATGCGTTTCCGCTGCAAAGAGGGCGGGCGATGCTGCAACGAGCACCGCCAGGACTAGCGCAAAAGGGTGTCGCTTGGTATGCACTTGGGACATAGATGGATTCTACGACTGAAAAGCGACTCCGGGGATATTCTTGTCAAAATATGACGGCGTGGCTCCCTCAGAGAGCAACCGAATAGTAGGTGCTCCGCCGCATCGTTGGCCACTGCCAAGGACGCTCTAAACCCATAACGCCTGCCTAGAACACGAATGAGTGTTTGGAAGAGAGAATCGCATGGAACGGCAAATGGTATGCCCCAACTCCGATTGATTGCAGACGACCTGACGGGCGCGCTTGACACAGCCGCTCAGTTCGCCGCTCCGAACCACGCGATCCCGGTCTTCCTCAATGGCCGGGTGCCGACTTCCCTGCCGGGCGCCTTTGCGATCGATATCGGAACGCGGGAGAAGGCCGCCGGCGCCGCATCTGCCGTCGCGACCCACCATGCCGCCCACCTTGCACCGAGGCATGGCGTGATTGCCTTCAAGAAGGCGGACAGCCTGCTCCGCGGTCATTGCGGCATCGAGCTGGTTGCCACATTGCGGACGGTGCCAGTGACGCGCTGTGTCATTGCGCCGGCATTTCCGTTCCATGGGCGGGTCACGCGCGGCGGGCGGCAATTCGCATTGCGCGCAGGTTCCTGGCACGCGGTGGGGGAGGATCTGCACGCGACGCTGGAATCCCATGGAATGGCCGTGCGGCTCGCGCGGGCGGGCGAGCCGGTGCCCGAGGGCATCAGCCTTTGGGATGCGGAATCGGACGGCGACCTCCGCTGGATCGCGGATGCCGGCCGTGGGCTTTCAGAGCCGGTGTTATGGTGCGGCAGCGGAGGGTTGGCTGCGGCGCTTGCGGGCGGGGAGGCACCTGTCGCGGGCAATCCTGACCGCCCGATTCTGGGCCTTCTCGGCTCCGATCACCCGGCCACCGCGGCCCAGCTGCGCGCCTGCGGCAAGAATGTCCTCGGCCTGAAGGATGGCGGAGCCGCCAGCGCGGCCCTCGTTTCGGGGCGTCTCGAGGGCGCTGGCGTCTGCGTCGTGACGTTTGAACTTCCGACCGGAATGGTGCGGTTCGCCGCATCTGAGCTTATCGCGCGCGAGATCGCCCAGCTTACAGGCCGCATCCCGCCGCCGCGCAGCCTGCTGGTTGCCGGCGGGGAAACGCTGTGGGCGGTCTGCCATTCCCTCGGCGCGGGGCATCTGGACGTTGTCGGCCAGATGATTCCCGGCGTGCCGGTCTCCATAATGAGGGGAGGGCGCTGGGATGGGGTCCGGGTCATCTCAAAATCGGGCGCGTTCGGGGAAGATATGCTGCTCAGGCGCCTCCTCGGCCTTGATGTTGCCCGGCATGGATCGAGCGGCGCGAAATGATGCGGCTTCCGGCTGCAGCGGCGGGATATTGAATCGCCGGAAAGGGGGGCGTTAGGCCGGTCCAGACCTGACTCCGCTTGACTCCCAACCTGCGCGGGAAATCTAGTCATGGCGGAATCCGAATCTCGTGTATGGCCACCGAAGTGAAAATCCGAGAAGCATCGCCCCCTGACACGGGCGTGGTGGCCGATATTCTCAATGAGGCGGCTCGATGGCTCGAGCAAGCGGGCACCCCGATGTGGAAGGCCAACGAACTGGAACTTGAGAGCATTGCCGCCGACATCGACGAAAGGCTCTTCTTCATTGCGGAGCATTCAGGCGTCGCGGCGGGTGTCATTAAGTTTGAACTCGATGACCCAAAATTTTGGCCCGACATGCTCCAGCACGACGGCGCCTATGTTCACCGCTTTGCCGTTCGCAGGAGCCACGCGGGGACCGGCTTGTCCACGGCCCTGCTGCGCTGGGCCGTGGAGCGGACCCGGGGGCTTCGCCGCCGGTATCTGCGCCTGGATTGCGAGGCGTCGCGCCCGCGCCTGCGGGCAATATACGAATCCTTTGGGTTCCGATACCACAGCGACAGGCATGTCGGCCCCTACCATGTTTCCCGGTACGAATACGATGTCTTGGGGGACGGCGCGGCGGCGGCCGGCTCGCTGGCGCTGCGCCTCCGCGACCCCCGTCAGTCGTAGCGCCCGAAGTTCGCGCGCGCCTTTGCCTCGTCGAACTCGCCCTCCCAGCGCGCAATGACCACGCTTGCGAGGCAGTTGCCGAGCACGTTCACGGACGTGCGCGCCATGTCGAGCAGGGCGTCGACCCCGAGGATCATCGCGGCGCCCTCCAGCGGGAGTCCGAACGATTGCAGCGCAGCGATGAGCACGACCAGCGATGCGCGGGGCACCGCCGCGACCCCCTTGGACGTGAGCATGAGCGTGACCATCATGGTGACCTGCTGGGCGATGCCAAAGTGGATGCCCGTCATCGTCTCCGCCGCCTGCGCGACAAAGACCGAGGCCACCGCGAGGTAAAGCGTCGATCCGTCGAGGTTGAACGTGTAGCCCGCCGGCAGCACGAACCCCACGATGCCGCGCGGCACGCCGAAATGCTCCATCAGGTCGAAGGCCTTCGGCAGCGCCGCCTCGCTGTTGGCCGTGGCAAATGCGATGGCGAACGGCTCGCGCACCGCGCGGACGAACGGCCTGAGAGGCACCTTCGCGATGCGGATGACCGCGCCGAGGACGAGGACGACGAAGACCGCGAGGGCGAGATAGAGCGTCAGCACGAGCTTGCCCAGGCCCAGCAGCGCGCCAAGCCCCTGGTGGCCGACCGTGAGGGCGATCGCGGCGCCGACCCCGAAGGGCGCCAGCCTCATGACGATTCCGGCGAACTTGAACATTACCTGCGTGAGGCTCCCGCAGAACGCGAGCATCGGCTTCCCCGCCTCGCCCGCTGCGATGACGGCCATCGCGAAGATCACGGAAAACGCGACGACCTGCAGCACGTCGTTCCGGGCCATCGCGTCGATCGCGCTCGTCGGGAAGACGTGCAGGAGCGTCTCGACCAGCGTGAGGGGCTTCGTCTGGGCGGCGGCCCCGAGGGCCGCGGCGCTCCCGGCCAGCCTCACGCCCGCGCCCGGCCTGACGAGGTTGACCGCGGTTATTCCGACCGCGAGGGCTGCGGTCGTGACGACCTCGAAATAGAGAAGCGTCTTCGCGCCGATCCGCCCGACCTTCTTCATGTCGCCGGTGCCGGCGATGCCCTGCACGATGCTGCCGAAGACGAGAGGCGCGATCATCAGCTTGACGAGGTGCAGGAAGACGTCGCGGATGAGCTCGAGCCACCTGTTCCAGGACGCCTGGCCGGCCTCGGGCAGGCTGTTCAGCCACCACCCGAGGAGGCAGCCCAGGACGAGCCCGAGCAGGATCTGCCGGGTGAGCCTCAGGCGGCGCCAGGTTTTCTGGGGGGATCCGGGGGCGGCCGGACTTGAGGAAACCATGGCCTGTTCTTTCAGCGCCCAACGGCGACGCCAAGCCCGAAGACCCGCGCGGCGGCAAAAGGGATCGACTCCCGGCGTTTGCGGGGCATGTTAAACGTGCGTGAACCCCGCCATTTTCTCGTGTGCGCTCGCCCTGACGAGCGCGGGCGTGTGCCTCGGAGCCGAAACCCCCATCAGGCTCTGGCCTGACGCGGCGCCGGGCGACAAGGGCGGCCTGGGGGAGGAAAAGGACACGACCAAGCCGTCGGACAACCTGATCGCCGGGAAGCCGGTCATTCGGATCGGCAACGTCTCGACGCCGACGATAACCGTGTACCGGCCGCCGTCGGACAGGAACACGGGCGCCGCGGTCGTGGTATGTCCCGGCGGCGGCTACAACATCCTCGCGTGGGACCTCGAGGGCACGGAGGTGTGCGAGTGGCTTAACTCAATCGGCGTCACCGGCATCCTGCTCAAGTACCGTGTCCCGAAGCGCGAGGGCCAGCCGGCGTACGCCGCGCCGCTGCAGGACGTTGAGCGAGCCGTCGGGCTCGTCCGCTCGAGCGCGAAGGAATGGGCGATAGATCCGCAGCGGGTCGGAGTCCTTGGTTTTTCCGCGGGCGGCCATCTTTGCGCGGCGCTGAGCGCCTCGGCAGGCAGGCGATCCTATCCCCGCGTGGACGCCGCTGACGACGCGAGCTGCTTTCCCGACTTCCAGCTGCTCATTTATCCGGGCGGGCTCGTGCCCGGGGGCGGCGGCGGCGGTCTGGGCCCGGAGGTCGCCGTGACGAGCACCACGCCGCCGACATTCCTTGCCATGGCGCAGGATGACCCGGTGCGCGTCGAGAATGTGCTCGGCTACGCGCAGGCGCTCCAGCAGGCGAAGGTGCCGATGGAGCTTCACGTCTATCCCACCGGCGGACACGGCTACGGGCTGCGGCCCTCGAAGGATTTCGTGACCTCGTGGCCGCAGCGCGCTGCCGATTGGCTGCGGAGCCGGGGCCTCCTGGAGCAAAGATGAACCCTTTTTTCGCGGCGCAAACGATCCTAACATGAAAAAAATCCTCATCCTCCCCCTGTTCTGGACAGCCATCGCCCTCGCGCAGACGCCGGAGAGCCCCCCGCCGGTACGCCTCGCGATCGTCGGCCTGGTCCACGACCACGTCAGGGGAGTCCTCCAGGAATTGTCCAGCCGCCAGGACGTCCAGCTGGTCGGCGTCGTGGAGGCAAACCAGGAGGTCGTGTCCTACTACGCCGACCATTACCAGCTCGACCGCGCCCTTGTCTTTCCGACCATCGAGGCGCTCGTCGCCAAAACGAAGGTGGACGCGGTGGCCACCTTCACGTCGACGTTCGACCACCTCAAGGTCGTGGAGGCGTGCGCGCCCCTCGGCATCGACGTCATGATGGAGAAGCCGCTCGCAGTGAGCATGGAGCACGCGCGGGGCATCGCCGCCGCCGCCGCCAAGGGCAAGATCCAGATCATCGTCAATTACGAGACCACCTGGTACCCGAGCGTCCAGAGGGCCTATGATCTCATCGAGAAACGGCATGCCCTCGGCGAGCTGCACAAGATCGAGGTCTGCGACGGCCATTGGGGGCCGAAGGCGATCGGGTGTTCGCCTTTCTTCCTCGACTGGCTCCTGGATCCCACGCTCGACGGCGGGGGGGCCCTCATGGACTTCGGGTGCTACGGCGCCGACATGGTCACCTGGCTGATGGAGGGGAAGCGCCCGACCTCGGTCCTTGCCGTGACGCAGAATTTCCAGCCCGAGGTCTATACCAAGGTGGATGACGAGGCGACGATCGTCCTCACGTATCCGCACGCCCAGGCGATCATCGAGGCCTCCTGGAACTGGCCCCACGGCCGAAAGGACATGGACATCTACGGCCAGAACGGCTCCATGCGGCTGCCGGCCAGGGATTCGCTGTTCATGCAGATGGCCGACGAGCCCGAGGCCAAGCTGCCCACGCCCGCTCTTTCCGATCCCAACGCGGATTCGCTCTCCTACCTCGTGGCCGTCGTGCGCGGCAAGATGCAGCCTTCGGGCCTCTCGTCGCTCGGGGTGAACATGGTCGTCACCGAGATCCTCGACGCGGCGCGGGAGTCGGCCAAGACGGGGAAGCGGGTCGACCTCGGCGGCGATACGTCGCAGTAGGCGGCTGCCAGCGGCACCGTTCCCCAGGACGGGTGCCGTCCCGGGCGCCTATTCGCCCGGCTTGCCGCAACCATTGAATTATCCTAGCGTCTGGTCGTACATCGATTAGACGGGACAACCCGATAACCACAGTCAGGACACCCCCCCATGAGACCACTCAGACTATCCCTTACCCTTCTCGCCGCCGCAATCGCGACATTGCCGCTGACGGCCCAGCAGGCGCGGAAGAGCCCGCACGAGACCGTCAGCACCGTCATCGGCGACCGAAACAACGGAAACCGCGTCACCGTCATCTATGGACGCCCCTACACGAAGGACCCGAACACGGGCGCGCCCCGCAAGATCTGGGGGACCCTGGTGCCCTGGGGCGAGGCCTACCGCCTCGGCGCCGATGAGGCCACGCTCCTCATAACCCAGCAGCCCATCGTGATCGGAGGGGTCGCGGTGCCCGCCGGTGTGCACATGCTCTACATGGTCCCCTCGGAAAGCGGGACCTCGAAGCTGGCGATCAGCACAAACGTGGGCGGTTGGGGCGAACCCGTTGACGATACCCACGACCTGGCGCGGGTGGACCTGAAGAAGGACTCCCTGGACACGCCGGTCGACCAGCTGACGATATCCATCGCCAAGGACAAGACCGGCGGCGGCGACCTCGTGATCGCGTGGGAAAACACGCAGTACTCCGTCTCGTTCAAGGCGCCCGCGCCCCACATTGATTTTCCCGCCGCAAGCCCGGCCGCGACGATCAAGCAGCGCGTCGGCGTGACCGACATCGAGGTCGACTATTCCCGCCCCAGCATGAAGGGACGCGAGGTGTTCGGCGGCCTTGTGCCGTATGGCGAGGTCTGGCGGACCGGCGCAAACAGCGCGACCCGGATCATCTTCAGCACGCCCGTGAAGGTGCAGGGCACGCTGGTCGACGCGGGGACCTACGAGCTCTTCACCATCCCCGGCAAGGATGAGTGGACCATCATCCTGCAGAAGGCCTCCAAGCAGTGGGGCGCGTACACCTACGACCAGAAGAACGACATCGCACGCGTGACCGCCAAGCCGGCCGTGTTCCATGACTCGCTGGAGACGCTCGCCATCGCCATCAATGACATCGGCACCGACTCGGCGACGCTGAATATATTCTGGGCGAACACCCGCGTGCCCGTGAAGCTTGAGGTGGACGTCGTGGGCACCCTTGTCCCCCAGATCGAGGCGGCGATGGCCGCGCCGGGCAAGAAGCCGTACTTTGCGGCCGCGATGTTCTACCTCGACCACAACCTCGACCTCCAGAAGGCCTCCGTATGGATGGACGCGGCGATCGCGGAGCAGCCCGACGCGTACTACATGATCTACCACAAGGCCGACCTCCTCGCCAAGATGGGTGACAAGGCCGGCGCGATCGCGGCGGCCAGGCGGTCCATCGAGCTCGCCTCCAAGGACAAGGAGCCCGCAAGGGGGGAGTATATCCGCTTGAACGAGGCGCTGATCGCCAGCCTGAAGTGATCGGGCCTGCTGTTTCCGTCGCCAGACGCCGTCCGCAGGCTGCGTCGTCCGGGGCGTTTGCGGCGGTGCTTGGCGCCGGCCTGCTGGCGTCGCTTGCCGCGGCTGCTGACCCCGCGCCCGCGTCAACGCCGGCGCCGGCGTCCGTGCCCGCGGCGTCGCAGGCCATCATGCAGGAGCTGCGCAGCTTCCGCGAGATGGGGAGCGTCCTCTATATCGCGGCGCATCCGGACGATGAGAACACTCAGCTGATCGCCTACCTGGCGCGGGGGCGCGGGTATCGCACGGCCTACCTCTCGCTGACGCGCGGGGACGGCGGCCAGAACCTGCTAGGCCCCGAGTTCGGCGACTCGCTCGGAGTCATCCGCACCCAGGAGCTCCTCGCCGCGCGCCGCAACGATGGCGGCCGCCAGTACTTCACGCGGGCGAGGGACTTCGGGTTTTCAAAGGACTACCGCCAGACCCTGACCAAGTGGGACCACCAGCAGGTGCTCTCCGACATCGTCCGCGTCATCCGGCTGTTCCGGCCCGACGTGCTCGTCACGCGCTTCTCAACGGAGCCCGGCAACACCCACGGACACCACACGGCCTCGGCCGCCCTTGCGCTGGAAGCCTTCAGGCTTGCGGGCGATCCCAAGGCGTTCCCCGACCAGCTCGGGGCGCTCGCGCCGTGGCAGCCCAGGCGGATTCTCTGGAACAACGGCTGGCCCGGCCGCGGCGGCGCCGCGGCCGAGGCCGGCGACGTGCATGTCGAGATCGGCGGAAACGACCCGGTGACCGGCGAGTCGTTCGCCTCCATTGCCGCGCACAGCCTCTCCATGCACAAGACGCAGGGCCTGGGGAATTTCGCGGTCGCGCTCATCGGCAGCGGGCCCCGGTCCGAATCCTTCAGGCTGCTCGGGGGCGAGCCCGCGGCCAACGACATCATGGACGGGGTGGACTCCACCTGGGGCCGCGTGCCGGGCGGCGCGGAGATCGGGCAGATGGCCGACGGGGTGATCGCGCGGTTCAACCCGCAGGATCCCGCCGCCAGCGTGCCGGAGCTGCTCGCATTGCACGGCCGGCTGGCCGCCCTGGCGGCCGCGGACCCGGTGGTGGACGAAAAACGCCGCCTGCTCGACCGAATCCTGCAGTCCTGCCTTGGCCTCTCCGTCGAGACCTCGGTGCCCCAGTCCGAGGTCGTGCCCGGCGAGGCGCTGAAGATGCGGCATACGGCCATCGTGCGCTCGGCGATCCCGGTGCGCTGGGCCGCCGTGCGATACCCGGGGGGCGGCCGGGCGATCACGCGCGCCATCGAATTGCACCCCGGCGAGACGGCGACGCGCGAGGCGACCCGGACACTGCCGGAAGGCACGCCGCTCAGCCAGCCGTACTGGCTGCGCGAGGAGGGAACGCCCGGCATGTTCCGCGTGGATGATCCCGCGCTTATCGGACTCCCAGAGAACGCGCCTGTCTTCCCGGTCGAGGACGTTTTCGTTGTCGGGGGCCAGACCCTTGTGGTCGCCGACGAGGCGGTGCAGGTGACAGCCGATCCCGTGAAGGGCCCGGTCCGCCTCCGGCTCGACGTGATCCCGCCGGTTTCGCTCAGCTTTGCCTCGTCCGCCGAGCTGTTTGCCCCAGGGGCCTCGCGCGACGCCGTGGTGGACGTCGTCGCCTCCCGGGCGGACGCGTCCGGCACGCTCCGGCTGGAGGCTCCGGCCGGCTGGCGGGTTGCGCCGGCAAAGCTTGATTTTCACCTCGCGGCGATCGGGGACCGCGCACGGCTGGCGTTCACCGTCACCGCGCCGCCCGTGCCCGCGAGCGCTGCCATCACCGCGCGCGCGCAGGTCGGAGGCGCGACCTTCGGCAGCCAGCGCGTGGCGATCCGTTACGGACATATCCCTCCGCAGCTGCTGCAGCCCCCCGCCGCCCTGAAGGCGATCAGCCTGGAGCTTGCGATCCGCGGCCACAGCGTCGGCTACCTTCCGGGCGCGGGCGACAGCGTCGCCGAATGCCTGGAGCAGATGGGCTATGCGGTCACCCGGCTCACGGGGGCGGATCTCACGGCCGAGAAGCTGAGGAATTTCGACTCCGTGGTCATCGGCGTGCGCGCATTCAACACGAGGACGGACCTCGTGCCGCAGCTGCCGGCGCTCTTTGCCTACGTCGAGGCGGGCGGCGTTGTCGTCGAGCAATACAACACGCCGAACACCCTTCAGACAAAGCAGCTTGCCCCGTATGACCTCAAGCTCGACCGCAACCTGCCGCACTACCGGGTGACCGACGAAAACGCGCCCGTCACGATTCTTGCGCCCGACCATCCGGCCCTCAACGTCCCCAACCGCATCGTGGCGGCCGATTTCGACGGCTGGGTGCAGGAGCGCGGCCTGGACTTCGCCAGCGAGTGGGACACGGGGCATTTCACGGCGCTTCTCGCCTGCAGCGACACCGGGGAGGCGCCGCTCAAGGGCGGGCTCCTGGTAGCGCAATATGGGCGGGGCTATTTCGTCTATACCGGGCTCTCGTTCTTCCGGCAGCTTCCCGCGGGCGTGCCCGGGGCCTACCGGCTGTTCGCCAACCTGGTATCGATCGGAAAATGAAGTCGCCTCCGGACGACGAGGTCACGGGCCTGCCGGGACTGCGCACCTGGCGCCGGGTTTATCTTTTCGTCCTCGTCGTGTTTGTCGCCTGGGTCGGCCTCCTGACCGTGCTGACGCGCATGTATTCGTGAACGCGCTCGACTACGTCATCCTGGTGGGCGCGATGCTCGGCATCGCCGCGTACGGGATCTGGCGGACCCGCGGGCGATGCGACCTCAACACCTACCTGAAGGGCGCCCGGGAAACCCACTGGCTGACGATCGGCCTTTCCGTGATGGCCACGCAGGCCAGCGCGATCACCTTCCTGTCCACGCCCGGCCAGGGCTATGAGAGCGGGCTCGGCTTCGTCCAGAATTACTTCGGGGCGCCGATTGCGCTGATCATCATCGCGGTCGTTTTCCTTCCGATCTACCGGCGCCTCAAGGTCTACACCGCGTACGAGTACCTTGGGCACCGCTTTGACCCCAAGACGCGCCTTCTCGGCGCGGGGATGTTCCTGCTCCAGCGCGGCCTGGGGGCGGGGCTGACGATCTACGCGCCGGCGATCGTGCTTTCCACCGTCATGGGCTGGCGCCTGGACGCGACCATCATCTGCAGCGGCCTGCTCGTGGTGCTCTACACCGTCGCCGGCGGCTGCGAGGCCGTGAACCTCACCCAGAAATACCAGATTGGCATAATCTTCGCCGGCATGGTCGCCGCGTTCTTCGTCCTGCTGTCAAAGCTGCCGGCCGGGCTGACGTTCTCGGACACGCTCGGGTTGGCCGGCGGCTTCCACAAGCTCAAGGCCGTCGACTTCTCCCTGAACGTCGACCGGCGCTACACGATCTGGTCCGGTTTCTTCGGGGGGATGTTCCTTGCGCTGTCGTATTTCGGCACGGACCAGTCGCAGGTCCAGCGGTACCTGAGCGGCGGCTCGCTGCGCGAGAGCCGCCTCGGGCTCATGTTCAACGCCATCTTCAAGATCCCCATGCAGTTCTTCATCCTGCTGCTGGGCGTGTTCATGTTCGTCTTCTACCAGTTCGAGCGCCCCCCGGTCTATTTCAACCAGACGGCGTGGAGCTACCAGGCCCTCCACGGCTCGGGAGACAAGCTGCGGGCCCTCGACGCCGACTTCTCCTCGGCGCATGCCGAGGAGCGCCGGCAGCTCCAGGCCTGGCTTGACGCCCGGCACGCCGGGAACGGCGCGGCCGAGGCCGCCGCGCTCGCCGCGTCGGAGGCTTCCCACGAGCGGGGCGAGGCCGCCCGGACCGCCACAAGGACCGTCCTGCGCGCTGCCAACCCGCGCGCGACGGCGAACGAGGCCGACTATGTCTTTGTCACGTTCATCCTCGGCCAGCTGCCGCACGGCCTGATAGGCCTGCTCGTCACGGCGTTCTTCGCGGCCGCTTTGTCGTCCAAGTCGGGCGAGCTCAATGCCCTCGGCTCGACGACGACGGTTGATATCTACAGGCACGTGATCAGGCGCGAGGCGAGCGACGCGCACTATGTGGCCGCCTCGAAATGGTTCACGGCATTCTGGGGTCTGGTGGCGATCGCCTTCGCCCTTTTCGCAAACCTGGCTGAGAACCTCATCCAGGCCGTGAACATCCTCGGCTCGATCTTCTACGGCGCCCCGCTGGGGCTGTTCCTCGTCGCCTTCTTCCTGAAGCGCGTCGGCGGCACGGCCGTGTTCTGGGCCGCGCTGGCCGCGCAGGCGCTGGTCTTCGCGCTTTGCCTCACGAGCATCTCCTACCTCTGGTACAACGTCATCGGCTGCGCGGCCTGCATACTCTTCAGCCTCGCGATACAGGGAGTGATTGGGAAGGCCGGCGCCCCGGCAACGGCATGACGGCTCCCGTCATCTGTTTCGGCCAGCAGCCGTGCGGGTTCTTCCCTCGGCGTTTCCTGGCGGCGAAGATCCTCACGGCGCGCCGCCTTCGGGCCGAGATCGGCGGCGAGATCGTCTTCTTCTGCCACGACAGCGACCACGACCCGCGCGAGACCCAGACCACGCTCCGCCACCGAAAGACCGGCGAGCCGCACACGCTCAACTTCGCGTTCGAGAACAAGCTCCAGCGCAAGTTCTCCCCGCTCTACGCGAAGCGGATCCCCGCGGGCTGGCGGGACAACACGGCCCGCCAGCTTCCGGCCTACGTTGATCCGCGCTGGGTCGGGGTCTTCAAGGGGGTGGCGGCGGCCAACGCGGCCGATTTTTGCCTGGATATGTATCGCGGGATGGGGCTCCTCGAGGGGATTCGCATCGCGCGCTCGGGGGACGCCTCATTCCGCCGCTCGGCGTGCGACGTGCCCGACTATTTCGTGGATGTGCAGCACGAGGGCGAGACCGTGCGCGCGCGATTCGTCGATGGCGCGTTGCAACTGCACGAGGGTGGGCGTTCATTTGTGACGCTGCCCCCCATGCCGTTCGACAAGTCCCAGATCAGCCCCGCCCGCGACTCCCGCCTGCGTTGGATGCAGTCGGTCGTGCACTGCACGCACTATGTCGTCGGCGCGGGGGAAAAGGCTTACCTGCACGTCGAGGATGCGCCGGGTGTCGCCTTTGTCGACCGCGACTCCATCGACCGCCCGGATGAAGCCTACTGCGAAATCCCCGTTTGACTCCGCAACGCTCCTGGCCTTCGGGGCGCATCCGGACGACATAGAATTCGGCTGCGGGGGCATCATCGCGCGCGAGACCCTTGCCGGTCGCAAGGCGCATTTCGTCATCTGCTCCCGCGGGGAGTCCGCGACCCACGGCACGCCGGACGAGCGGACGGCCGAGGCCAAAAAGGCCGCCGCCCTTCTCGGGGCGACTGTTGAATTCGTCGAGCTGGACGGCGACGCCGAGCTCGAGGTCAAGCCCGCGCACGCGCTCACGCTGGCGGCCGTGATCCGGCGCGTGCGTCCGGGCGTCGTCCTCGCCCCGACCCTTGTGGAGAACCAGCATCCGGACCATCCGCGGCTTGGGCGCCTCGTGCGCGACGCGGCCCGGCTGGCCCGGTACGGCGGCGTGGCGAAGCTCAGCGCGAAGCCGGCCCACGCGATCGGCCCGCTTTTCTTCTATGCGATCACCCAGGAGGCGGAGCCGGCGGGGGTGCTGCCGGTCCTGATGGACATCTCGGCCCCGAAGATCATCGCGGCATGGACCGCGGCCATGGAGGCTCACGTCACGCAGCTGCGCACCCGGAACTACGTGGAGCTCCAGCTCACCCGCGCGCGGGCGCAGGGCCTGCGGGCGGGAGTCGAACACGCGCAGCCGCTTTATCCGCACGACCCGCTTGTCTTCGATTCGCTTGCCCCGCTCACCCGCACCGCGCGCCGCTTCTGACATGGATTCCGGACGGCCGCTAAAGATCGGCATCACCTGCTATCCGTCCGTCGGGGGCAGCGGCATCCTCGCCTCCGCCCTCGGCGAGGAGCTCGCGCGACGGGGCCATGAGGCGCATTTCATAAGCTACGAGCGACCGTTCCGCCTTCCCGCGGATGCGCCGCGCCTGTTTTTCCACCCGGTCGTGATCAACAGCTACGAGCTGTTCAAGTATCCCGACTACACCCTACCGCTCTCCGTCAAGATGGCGGAGGTGAGCCGCGACGTCGGCCTCGACGTCCTCCACGTCCACTATGCGGTTCCGCATGCGACCGCCGCGATTCTCGCGCGGGCGATGCTCCCGGCCGGGCAGAAACCCCGTGTCGTCACGACGCTCCACGGCACGGACACGACCCTCCTCGGCCGCGATGCCGGCTATGGACCCGCCATCACGTACGCGCTGGACCGTTCGGACGCCGTGACGACCGTGTCCGCGTACCTCGAGCAGGAGACGAGGGAGCTGCTGGCGGTGACGCGGCCGATCGACGTGATCCACAATTTCTTCGAGCCCCATGCGCCGAGGCGCTCCAGGGAGGAGGTGCGGCGCGAACTGGGTGTCGGCCGGGAGGTGCTGCTGATCCATTCGTCCAATCTGCGCCCCTTCAAGCGGATCGACCTCCTGCTTGAATGCTGTTCGCGCATCCGGCCGCGCGACTCATTCAAGCTGCTGGTCCTCGCCGGGGCGGATTTCGCGCCGTTCATGGGGGATGTCCGCCGGCTGGGGCTCGAGGACCGCGTGATCGTGCGCGAGAACGTCAGCGAAATTGAGGACTACCTGCAGGCGGCAGACATAGGTCTCTTCACGTCGGACATGGAGAGCTTCTGCCTGAGCATCCTGGAGGCGATGTGCTTCGGCTGCCCGAGCGTCGCGGCGGCGGTAGGCGGGATTCCCGAGGTGGTGGTGTCGGGCAGTTCCGGCCTGCTCGTTCACCCTGGCGACGCGGACGCCTTCGCGCGGGCGGTTGAGTCGTTGATAGGCGATCCCGCACGGAGGGCTGAGCTCGGCAGGCTGGCCAAGCAGCGCGCGCGGGAGTTGTTCTCGGCGGACACGATCGTGTCGCGCTATGTGCAGCTCTACCGCCGGGTATGCGCAGCGGTGGGAGCCTAGTTTCACTTCTACGGCGGCCCGTCCGACTGTTCGGGATCTGGGACAAATCGGTCGATGGTGACTTTCCTCGCGAACTGCCCGACGGTGGTTTCGACGCTGCTGACAATCGTGGCATCGGAGAGCCAATCCTGGGACGACTGGCTGACCCATTTGTCGCCGATCCAGTGCCTTGGGGCGGCACAGGGCATGTCGAACCATGTGATTGCAACGGTAGCGATGCGGATCGAGAGGGGGCTCCACCCTCGTCTCCAATTGACCGCCTCTCCCAACCGTCGGTTGATCGGGGCATACCAGAGACGAGGCATTTCCACATACGGGCTGAAAGCGCCGCCGATGGCGGCCTGGTGCCTGACCAGAGTGACGGTCATCTCGCGGTCGCGGGAGTCCCACTTCATTCTCCCCACCCGGATGCCCTGGCCATCACCCTGCCACCTGCTTCCGGGCGCGAGCGCGATTTCCGGATAGGGGTCCCAGCGCACAAGGAATCCTCGGAAATCGGCGGTGCACGCCGGAGGGTCCGAGCGCATCCTCGCCACCAGTTCCCGGGGAATCTGCTCATTGATTTCCAAGATAGGGCCGGGAGTTTGCTCAAGGGACGTCATGTAATTCTTATAGGATCCGTGGCCCTTCCAGCCAGCGTACCCGTGGACGCGCATCCAATCCCACCATTCGCTCGGCGGTTGGTGTGGAACTGGCAGCTGCGGCTGGTGGCCAACCATTTCATTGACCGTTCGGTGCAATTGGCTCCCGTCGGGCCAGCTCCACTCCAATTCGGATCTGTAGAAGCTTAGGAATAGTCCGGGCGGTATGTTGGTCACCGAGAACCTCTCGCGGAGAATGACCTCCATGTTATCATCGCTGGGCTGAACATACCCAAGATAGGCGTCCTTGTATTCAATCGCGAGGTTGTCGGTGTATGGCAGCGACGGGCGGGACTCTTTCCCGTGCTCGAAGAAATGAGCCAGGTTCAATGGACGTTGCGTTGCCCCGAAGAGGAATAGGCCGAGGGTGCACCCAAGGATCGCGAGCGAGCGGGTCAGCCGGCGGGTAAGGAACTGATGGGCGATGACGATTGAGAACCCCGCCAGCCCCAGGTAGATCAACCTTCGAATCCGCTCATCGGAGACTTCGTTTTGAATGCCGATATTCGAGCCATAGAGGTCGGTAAAGTTAGGTGCCATGGCTGCCATGAGTAGGATGGTGCCCAGGAATGCCACCGTCAGGAAGGTTCCGGCCAGGAACCGGCTCATAGACCCCGTGAGGACGGCGATCGTGAGTCCGACAAGCATCGGCAGGAGATGGGAGCCCAGGGTGTCGAGGGTCGCCTTGGCAACCTCATGGCTGCCATATCCGCAAAAGAGCCACCACGGCACCGTCACGATCACGGGCAGCACGCCGAATATGAGGAGGCAGCCCAGCGCCTTGGCGCCCAGCAAGCGCGCGCCCGAAATCGGGCGCGTGGGCCAGAACGCCGTCGTCCCCACCAGCGGATCCTCGTGGACGAGGGCGGCCACCAGCACATATCCGATGCAAACCTGAAGTCCGTAGATCACATCGTCGAAGAGCCTCAGGCGATCGAACAGTTCAAAACCCGACGGCTCTCCCCGAAGCAGGCGTATCCCTATCGCGAACTCGCAGACAAAAACGAATACCCACAGCGCCAGCGCCAGCCGGAGGCGGGTCAAATCCTTCATGACGATTTGCCAGGTGAGTTTCATGCTGCGGCTCCTTTCGCGCTCGACCAACCCGTTCGGGCCAGCGTCAGGAATATCTCCCGTAGGGTCATGGGGCGGATAATCGCCTGCCCCACGGGTACGAACTGATTTCGCGAGCGCTCTGACGCGGCCGAGTTGAACGCGCTATCAACGAAGGAGATCCGGTTTCCGGAGCGCTCGAACTCGAGCCAGGCTGGCGGAAGACCCGATTTCGACTCGTCGACGGTGGCTCCCGGCGGGATATCAAACTCTATCCTCCGGAACCGGGCCTCAAGCGCGTCAATCGGTTCGCTCAGCCGCAGGCGGCCGGAATCGAGAAGCGCGACATGATCGGTCATGCGTTCCACCTCCTCGATGTCGTGCGACGAGACGAGGACGGTCCAGCTGCCGGAGGCCGAGACTTCGATAATGCTTTTCACCAACTCATCCCGCACAAGCGGATCCAGGCCGCTGAACGGCTCGTCCAGGACGAGAAGCTTCGGGCGATAGGCGAGCGACGAAAGGAGGGCGGCCTTCATCAGCATGCCGCGCGAGAATTGGCTCAACTTTCGATCCTCCGGCAGCGCCAACTGGGACGACAACTCGCGCTCCAACCGAAGGTCCCATGTCGGATAAAACGGCCGGCAGTAGTTCAGCAACTGGCGCACCGTCATCCAGACTGGCAACTGCTGGTTTTCGGACACGTATCCGATCTGCGCGAATTCCCTCGGGCCCAGGCGCCGGGAGTCCACGCCCATCACCCGCGCCTCGCCCGCCGAGGGGACGATCAGGTTCATCAGCATCTTGATCGTTGTCGACTTTCCGGCGCCGTTCGGCCCGAGCAGGGCGCACACGCTTCCGGCGGGGACTGCCAGGTCGAGTCCCTCCACCGCTTCGGTGCGCCCGAATCTCCGGGTGAGGTTGTGGGTTTCGATGATGTTCATGTGAGTGATTGCGCGTCGTTCATTTGCCGCCCAGCCGGCGCCATTGCGTGGAGAGGCCCGACTGGACCTCGTCGAGCGACAGGCCGAGCTTCTTCGCCTCCACGACGACACGCTCCAGCTCGCCGCCGAGGAGCTCGGCGCGCTCGCGCAGGCCGCCCGCAACCGGTCCGGCAATGATGCTTCCGACAGCGGGCGTCGTGAGCAGGACTCCCTGGGCGACAAGGGCCGCGATGACCTTGTGCGCGGTGTTCGGATTGATCCGCAGCTCCTGGCTCAGGACCCGCACGGAAGGAAATTTGTCGCCTGGGCGCATCTGGCCGGCGACGACCGATCTCTTGACCGCAAAAAGGATCTGCTCCGAGACCGGAAGCCCGGGCTTGAGCTCGATCGAGAATGGCAGCATTCCGTACTAGTAGCACTAGTACAGATAGGACGGCAAGGAAAATGTGATAACAGGGACATCGCGGGCCTCGGTCAGCTCGTATGATCGATGTCGCAAGATGCAGCGGCCTCGGCATGTTGAAACCAGGTCCATCGGATCACCAAGTCTATCCCTTTCATGTCCCATATGATACGCAGAGCCACGACGAGGGGCATTCATGTCTTGGCGGGGTTGCCGGCAGGTGAATGCGCCTTAGCGGGCTCACGATGACGCGCTGGACGCTGTTTCTTCTCGCCGCGGCATTCGCCGCGCTCGGGCTTTTGACCGTCTTCAGGGCGCCGGACTCGCTGAATTGGAAACTGACCCTGATCGCCTGCGGATTCGGCTACGCGATCGCGATCATCCCGCTTGCGGCGGGAATGGTTGCCTTGTTCCTGCCGGGCGGCCGCGGGGCTTTTGGCATCGCGACTTGCGCGGTGGGGATGCTCGGGGCCGCGCTGCTGGCACAGCCGTGCGCGCAGGCCTATCTTATCGGGAGGGAGCTCCCGCAAAGGCTGGAGCGGCAGTTCGGTCCCGCGGTGATCGCGGGCGAGCCGTTCACATTCGCGGGCCTTTTCAGCCGGTGGCCCGCACCGGCGCCCAAGAGGACCTGGACGTATTCCGGTGCCCTGCAGCTCGACTTCTATCCGGCGATCGGCCGGTCGCCCGCGCCGTGCGTGATCGTGATCCACGGAGGCGGCTGGGACGACGGCGACCGCGGCCAGATCCCGCAGTTCAACGATTGGCTGGCCCGCGGCGGCTATGCGGTCGCCGACATCTCGTACCGGCTTGCGCCCACGGCAATATGGCCCGCGCAGAGGGAGGACGTTGCGGCGGCTATCGCCTTCGTGAAGGAACACGCCGCCACGTGGGGTGTCGACGCCTCGCGGCTGGTGATCCTCGGCCGCTCCGCGGGAGGGCAGATCGCCGAGGCGTGCGCGTACGCCTTCCACGATCCCGCGGTCCGCGGAGTCATCGCGCTTTATTCCCCGTCGGACATGCACTTTGCGTGGACCTGGGGCCGGGAGGACGATGCGCTCAACTCCCCGAGGCTGCTGCGACGCTTCCTTGGAGGCACGCCGGAGACGGCGGCAGCCGCCTACGACAGCTCGAGCGGACTCCTCCTGGCGGGCGCGGGGTCGCCGCCGACGCTGCTGATCCATGGAACGATCGACACGCTTGTCTGGAACCGGCACAGCATCCGGCTCGCCGCCCGGCTCTCGGAGGCCGGGGTTGCCAACCTGCTTGTCTCGATGCCATGGGCGACCCATGCGCTCGAGTACAACCTCAGCTCGCCGTCCGGCCAGCTGACGACCTACTCCGTGGCATGGTTCCTGGCGACGGAGTGCCGCTAACCCGCCGGTTGCGCTTTGGGGCGGGAACTGCTTTCTTGGCTATTGTCCGCCCATGCCCGACGACGAAACACCCCCCGTTCGACGGCTGACATTGAAGCCGAAGGAGATCGTGCGCACCGACACCGTGGCCCGGCCGGGCGACGGGACGGAGATCAGCGTCCGGCTGATGCACCTGCAGAACCAGGTTGCCGAGCAAAAATCCTCCCTCGGGAAATGGGACGGCCTGCCGGATGCCCCGGCCGAGGTGACGCTCGGACCCGGCGGAACGCCCGTGCTCCTGCCGAGGGACGTCGCCCAGACCGACCCGCGGTCGTGCGCGGGCGACGGGACGGCGATCACCGTCGACCTGATCCACAGGCAGAACCGCCTGGCCCAGGAAAAACTGGGCCCGGAAATCGTCGCGATGCCCCCGAGGAGAAGGTCCAGGCGCACGCACGACTTCATCATGCTGGTAGGGTCGGCGAGCCTCATGGCGGTCATTTTTGTGCTGGCGGTGTCGAGGACGATGAGCGCCCTGATCATGGCGTTCATCGGAGTCGCCTTCGTCGCCGTGTCGCTTGCGTGGATCATGTTCGGAGTGATGGATGACTACTAAGCCCGCCGAAAAGGGCGGCGGCCCCGTCGCGTGCCGCTGCTGCGGCTCGGTGCGCGTGACCCTCAGGGGAACGAGGAGCAGCCGGTTCCTCGGGCGCGACTTTGACTTCTGGCACTGCCCGGCCTGCGACTTCATGTTCGTCGAGCCGTTCTCGGGGTACGGGATCTACGACGAGGCCTACTACAGGGGCCAGGGTCCCGATCCCTATGTCGACTACGAGTCCGAGTACCGCGACTACCGCGCGACGGAACGGATGGTGGAGTTCGACGACCTCCGGCGGGTGGCGACGGCTTTCATCGCGAGGAACCTCCCCGAGGGACCGCTCGAGTGGCTCGACTTCGGCTGCGGGGCCGGCGGGCTGCTGAAGTACCTCGCCGACAGGCGGGAGCTGCGCTCGGGAAAAAAAAGGTGGCCGCTGCGGCTCACGGGGCACGACGTCGGCACCTATGCGGACAGGCTGAGGAAGGACGACGGCTTCAGGATCCTGGGCCTGGACGAGCTGGCGGCCGAGCCCGACGCGCGCTATGACGTCATCAGCATGGTCGAGGTCGTCGAGCACATCGAATTCCCGGACCCGGTCTTCGCCCTCGTCGCAAGGCTGCTCAAGCCCGGCGGGCTCCTCCTTGTGACCACGGGCAACATCTCGAGCCTCGTGGCAAGGTCGAAGGGGCTCGACTACGGCTACGTCATGCCGGAGGTCCACGTCAGCTATTTCACGCCGCGCGCGCTGGAGATCATCTATGCCCGCCACGGCCTCCAGCCCGTCCGCTTCCGCTATGACGGCGCGGTGCGCTTCAAGGTGGTCAAGACGCTGAGGACCGCGGGCCGCCAGCGCATCGCCCGGCTGGCGATGCGGCTTCCTTTCGTCGTGCGCGCGATCGACGGGCTGTTCGGCACGTCTCAAATGCCCTGCGCCACGAAGCCGAGGTAGGCCCGCCGCGGGAAATTAACCTCGCCGGGGGCCCTGCGCGGGAATTCCGGCTGGAATCGGCGCGCCGGCATGCAAGCATGGCGCCATGCATTATCCGAAGAGCCTGATCGCCCTGACGGCGGCCGGAATCGTTGCCTTTGCCTGCGCCTGCCGCGGGGCCGATGAGCCACCGGCCAAGGTCGAGCCGTCGCCGATCGATCAGATCGCGGGACGGCTCCCCCCCGACGTCGGCGATGCCGCCCGGAAGTGGCTTCACGAGGACCCCAGGGAGCTCAAGTCCATGCTGGCGTTCTCCCCCGGCGCCCTCGAGCAGGAGGTCATGATCGCGCTCGCGAGCGAGCCCGACGCGGCGGATTTTGTGCTCGGCCGTATGGGGGGCGAGACGCCCGAGACGGACCGGCTCATCCTCAAGGTGATCGTGTTCGACTCGTTCTGGGTGGACCAGGCCGGCGTGGTCGGCGGTCTCCAGAAACTGGCGGAATCCACGGCCGACCCGGACCTCATGCTGGCGTACATGGACGCGGAGCGCAGGATCGAGGCAAAGCGCCTCCGGGAGGTCCTGACCGCGCGGATCGCCGAGGCGCGCCGCGCGGGCGACACGAAGGCCCTCGAGACCCTGGCCGCGGCCGACGAGCGCTGGATCATGACGGAGCGGGGCGCAACCCTCCCCGGTTTCATGCGACGGCCCCCGGAGGTGTTCTCGGTGAAGCCGGCTGACCAGCCCATAAGGATTGTCGGGATGGGCGACTTCGGCTCCGGCACGCAGGCGCAGCGCGACGTCGCGGCGGCGATCGTGCGGATGGGCAACGCCGAGCCGTTCGACTTCGGGGTGACATTCGGGGACAACTTCTACCCCTCCGGGATGACGGGCCCGGACGACACGCGGTGGCGCGACTGGTGGGAAACCCTCTACGGGCCGCTGGGGATCGTCTTCTACCCGTCGCTCGGCAACCACGAGTGGTACTCGGACGACGGCGCCGCGGCGGAGATCGTCTACAGGAGCCCGACCTGGCGCTTCCCCGCGCCCTACTATTCGTTCACGGCCGGGCCGGTGCAGTTCTTTGTCGTCGACACGACGGAGATATCCGAAGCGGAGGCCATCTGGCTGGACAAGGCCGTGGGGGCGAGCACCTCCCACTGGAAGGTGGTCTACGGCCACCATCCGATCTTCGCCCCGGAACGGAACGCCAAGTCCGGGATGTACATGAAGTACACGCAGGCGCGCCTGTGGCCCGTCATCCGCGGCAGGGTCGACGCGTACCTGTGCGGACACCAGCACGCGATGGCGCACATGGACCCCCGCGACGGGGTCCATTTCTTCATGAGCGGCGGGGGCGGGGCCCCGCTCACGAAGGTGGCCAAGAAGGCCCCCGACGCCGTCTTCGCGGAATCGACGTTCGGGTTCCTCACGCTCGAGGCGAGCGCGGCGAAGATGACGATCGCGATATTCGACACCGACGGGAAGGCCTTCGACTCGGAAGTGATCACGAAGTGATCGCGGCGGGTGCCCGAACGTGCTACGAACCGGAACCAGGAATCCCGACCCCCATGCCGTCCCCCCAATCCCGCTCCCCGGGCGCGCGCCTGCGCTCCGCACTCAAGGCCGAAAGGCCGCTCCAGGTGGTCGGGACGATCAACGCCTACTGCGCCCTTCTTGCCCAGCGGGCCGGGTACCGGGCGATCTATCTGTCGGGGGCCGGGGTCGCCAACGCCTCCCATGGGGTGCCGGACCTCGGGATCACGAGCCTGAACGACGTCTGCGAGGACATCCGGCGGATCACGAACGCTACCGACCTGCCCCTCCTGGTCGACGCCGACACGGGGTGGGGCGGCGCCTTCATGATAGCGCGCACGGTCAGGGAGATGACGCGTGCGGGCGCGGCGGGCTGCCACCTCGAGGACCAGGTCCAGGCCAAACGCTGCGGGCACCGTCCCGGCAAGCAACTTGTGAGCACCGCGGAGATGTGCGACCGCATCCGGTCGGCCGTCGACGCGCGCAGTGATCCGCAGTTCGTGGTCATGGCCCGGACCGACGCGCACGCCGTGGAGGGCACGGGCGCCTCGATCGAGCGGGCGCGGGCCTATGCCGAGGCCGGGGCCGACATGATCTTCGCCGAGGCGCTGACCTCCCTCGCCGAATACCGCGCGTTCACGAAGGCGCTCGGCAGGGTCCCGGTGCTCGCCAACCTCACGGAATTCGGGAAGACGCCGCTGTTCACGCTCGACGAGCTCAGGTCCGCGGGGGTGGCGGTCGCGCTCTATCCCCTGGGCGCGTTCCGCGCGATGAGCCGGGCCGCCGAGGGGGTGTACGCCGCGATCCGCAGGGACGGCACGCAGAAGTCCGCCGTAGGCGCGATGCAGACGCGCGCGGAGCTGTACGACGTCCTGGGCTACGAGGAATACGAGCGCAGGCTCGACCGCCTTTCGGGCGCGCGCAGGAGGAAGGGCGAATGAGCAAGAAGTCCGTGGCTCTTTCAGGGGTGATCGCGGGCAACACGGCGATCTGCACGGTCGGCCACACGGGAAACGACCTGCACTACCGCGGCTACGACATAGGCGAGCTGGCGGAGCGGGGGACCTACGAGGAGATCGCCCACCTGCTGATCCACGGCGCGCTCCCGACAAAGCCGGAGCTCGACGCCTACAGGGGGCGGCTGGCGGGATACCGCCGCCTGCCCGATGTCGTGCGCGCCGCGCTCGAGCTGATCCCGGCCTCCTCCCATCCGATGGACGTCCTGCGGACGGGCTGCTCTGTCCTCGGGGCGACCGACCCGGAGAAGCCCGCGCACGGGACCGCGGAGGCGCGGGCGATCGCGGACCGCCTGGTGGTCTCCTTCAGCTCGATGCTCCTCTACTGGCACCACTACGCCGGCGAGGGGCGGCGAATCGAGACGGCGACGGACGAGCCCACGCTCGCGGGCCACTTCCTCAGGCTGCTCCACGGCGTGCCTGCCCCGGCGTCCCACGTCCGGGCCCTGGACCGCGGCCTCATCCTCTACGCGGAGCACGAGTTCAACGCCTCGACCTTCGCGGCCCGCGTGATCGCCGGGACGGGATCCGATATTCACTCGGCGATCTGCGGCGCGATCGGCGCACTGCGCGGCCCGAAGCACGGCGGGGCCAACGAGGTCGCGATCGAGATCGCCCTCAGGTACACGGACGCGGACGCCGCCGAGGCCGACATCCGCGCCCGGGTGGCCGCCGGCGAGATCATCATCGGGTTCGGGCACCCCGTCTACACGATCTCCGATCCGCGAAACCCGATCATCAAGGAGATCGCGCGCGGCCTGTGCGCCGACGGGGGGGCGGCCGGGCTGTTCGAGGTCTGCGAGCGGATCGAGAACGTGATGCGCGAGCTCAAGCGGATGTTTCCGAACCTCGACTGGTACAGCGCGCCCGCGTTCCGGATGCTCGGGATCCCGACGGCTATGTTCACCCCCGTGTTCGCGGTCGCGCGGACCGCGGGCTGGGCCGCGCACGTGATCGAGCAGCGGCAGGACGGGAAGATCATCCGGCCCGGCGCGAGCTACACGGGCCCCGCCCCGAGGCCCTTCACGCCGATTGCGGAGCGCTGAGATGTCCCAGCCCGACCTAGCCCGCGCCGACCGTCCGCCGCCGGACCCGCTCCTGCTGCAGATCGCCGACTATGTGCTGGACCAGGGCCGGGCCGGCGGCGCGTCCGCCCTCGAGACGGCCCGCCTCTGCCTGATGGACACGCTGGGCTGCGGCTTCCTCGCGCTGAGGTACCCCGCCTGCACGAGGCTTCTCGGCCCGGTCGTGCCGGGCGCGACGCTGCCCGGGCGGGGGGCGCGCGTTCCCGGGACGGCGCACGAGCTCGAGCCGGTGCAGGCCGCGTTCAATGTCGGCGCCATGGTGCGGTGGCTCGATTTCAACGACACATGGCTCGCCGCCGAGTGGGGGCACCCCTCGGACAACCTCGGGGCGATCCTCGCCGTGGCGGACTACGCGGAACGGTCCGGGACGGCCGGGGGCCGCGCCCCGCTGCGGGTGCGCGACCTGCTTGTCGCGATGGTCCAGGCGCACGAGATCCAGGGGATCCTCGCGCTCGAGAACGCATTCAACCGCGTGGGGCTTGATCACGTGCTCCTCGTCCGCATCGCGTCGGCGGCGGTCGCGACGCGGCTCCTCGGGGGATCCCGCGACCAGATCGTGAACGCGCTCTCCAACGCCTTCCTGGACGGCGGCGCGCTCAGGGCCTACCGGCACGCGCCCAATACCGGATCGCGCAAGAGCTGGGCCGCGGGCGACGCCACGAGCCGCGGCGTCGTGCACGCGCTCCTGGCGCTCAGGGGCGAGATGGGATACCCGGGCGCCCTCACCACCAAGGCATGGGGATTCCAGGACGTCGTGCTGCGGGGCAACCACCTCGTCGTCCCGGCCCAGGGCTTCGGGAGCTACGTGATGGAGAACGTGCTCTTCAAGATATCATATCCCGCGGAATTCCACGCGCAGACGGCGGTCGAGGCGGCCATCGCCCTGCACCCCGAGGTCGCGCCGCGGCTCGCCGACGTGGTGCGCGTCGCGATCGAGACGCAGGAGAGCGGCCGCAGGATAATCGACAAGACGGGCCCGCTCTCCAATCCGGCGGACCGCGACCACTGCCTCCAGTACATGGTGGCCGTGGGTCTGATCAAGGGTTCGCTCGAGGCCGGCGACTACGAGGACGCCGCGTCGGCCGACCCCCGGATCGACGCGCTCCGGTACCGGATGGAGGTCGCGGAAAACCCGGCGTACACCCGCGACTACCTGGATCCCGGGAAGCGGTCGATCGGCAACTCCGTCCAGGTCTTCTTTCGCGGAGGCGGGTCGACCCGGAAGGTCTCGGTGGACTACCCGGTCGGCCACCGCAGGCGGCGCCAGGAGGGCGTCCCGCTGCTCCGGGCGAAGTTCGAGGGCGCCGTCCGGGGGCACTTTGCCGGGCCCCGAGCCGACCCGGTCATCGCGCTGTTCTCCGACCCGGCCAGGCTCGACGCCATGCCGGTCACGGAGTTTGTGGGGATGCTTGTCTCGTAGGCTGCGGGGCCGAAGGCAGGGCGGGAATCTCGACCGGCTCGCCCACGTTGACATTTCCGCCCGGGACATCGTGCACCTGGATCCCGTCCGTCGTCTTCCCGAAATAGGGCGTGGCCGTGCGCGCCATGGTCCGGAGCACGTCCGAGAATTCCTGCCCGGCGTGAGTCGGAACCGCGATGAACGTCGCCCATATGCACGGGGCCTTCTTCCCCATGTTCATCACGTCGCTGAACTTGAACGCCTCGACCATGACCACGCACGTGTCGCGCCAGGCGCCACTCTCGTTCAGGTTATCGACCGAGTACTGGTTCTGCGACAGGTTGCCGTACGACGCGCTGCCCTGGAGGTAGGTCGCAAGATTCACGGCACTCGCCGGGTCCTGCCCCGCGCGGGGATCCGCGCTCGCGGCCTCGCCGAACAGGAACACGCTGTTGGGATTGCGTCGGTTCGATATGAGCCCGGCATTGCCCCAGGTCACGTTGTCCGTCCTGACGGTGGGCGTGCGCCAGTGGCGAACGCCGCAGTGGATCCGCAGCAGGTAGTCCACCCTCTTGGGCAGGTACCCGGCCTCGGCCTGATAGACCACGTTGAAGTAGCCGCGGTGCGCGAGAGGGATCGCGAGCTCGCGGTACACGGTCTCCAGGGGCACGTCGCTCGCGTAGATCTCGCCCGGCACGAACCCGTAGAAGAGCGGCCTGTCCGGCTCGGAAACGGGGGGAGGCTTGGGATGGTCGGTCGCCGGATCGTTGACCCGGGCGTAAAGCTCCTCCCGGGAAAGCTCCGAGTAGTTGGCGGCCGACACGGATACCGGCAACGGCTCCTTGGCCCAGTCGGCATTCGAGGCGCAACCGGCGATCCCGAGCGGCAGTATCGTCAGCAGCGCAAGTCGCATCGGTCCCTCCGTCCTTCAGTGGGAACCGTCGGGGTTGCCCCCGTCAAGCACGACTTTCCAGGCCCCGCCAGGCTGGCGCTTCCAGATAGTCACATAGGTCCCCTTCCGGACCAGGGGCGCAGCGCCAAGCTTGGGAAGGGGGATCCTCAGCTCGTACCGGCCCCATGTGTATCCGAGGTCGCCCGTGGCGCTCACGTCCGCGAACGCGGGCTCCCAGGTCAGGGAGGCGGTGTCGGGAAGCTGGATGAAGAGGTTGTTCACCGCATCGGCGCCGGAGCGGGTGTCCTCGCCGAGCAGCTTGCTGTCCCGGGCGATGGCGCCGAGGAAAGCCGCCCTCGGGCCCACCTTGACGGACCTCGCGCTGAAGGCCTTGTCGGCGGCGATGATCTCGGCCTTGTACCTTTCCGGGCCTGATTGGGAGCAACCTGCGAGAAGCGCGACCGCGGTGGAAAGGACGGCGACGATGCGCGGGTTCATGGGTGCGGAGAAATGGGTCCGCAGGGTGCCACGCCGGGAATTCGTTCGCAAACGATAAGTGCGACAATGCGATCCGCCCGCGGCGAGCCCTCGAACGCGCTCTCGCGGGGGAAGGGCGCCTTCACCGGGGTGGGCGGCTGCCGTCAGCGCCCGGCGGAGACCCGCGCACTCCGTGAAAGACGAGCACCCTCACTGTCCTGCCCAGGTAGTCGCGCAGGGTGTTCGGCCCGGGCAGGTCGTCAAACAGCCCGGGCAGCACCGCCAGCTCCTCGAATTCAAATCGTTCGTGCAGCCGCCGGAGGCACTCCCGCGTGACCTCCGGGTTGACGTCCTGCCAGAGCACGACGTACGTGGCCGGGCTGACTTCCCACCTTCGCTGGAACCAAAGATCCCTGTCCGAGGCCGCGGTCACCAGGTGGGCCGCGTCGGGAACGCGGGGCTTGATCGACGCGAGGATTCCCGCCAGCTCGCTGACACGCAGCTTCTCGAACCGGCCGGGAAAACCCTCGAGCACCAGCCGTCCCGTCAGCGCCGCGGGGGCGAGCGCGGCGGCGACGGCGAAGGCGGCGAACAGCGGGCGGGACCACCGGCGGAGGGGATCCCACTCCGTCAATGCGGCCAGCCCGAGGCCGGCGCCCAGCAGGTACAGGGGAATGGCATGGCTGAGGTTCCGCTCGAAAAAGGACCGCTGCACCCCCATGAACGCCACAAGGGAAACAGCAGGCAGGTAGATCATCAGGAGCTGGCGCCATTGGCGCCTCGCGGCGGCATGCGCCGCGCCGGCCGCAAAAAGGCACGCCAAGCCCCACCCGGCGGTCGCGACCAGGTAGCGCCCGAGGAAATCCCAGACCATCGCGCCGGAGTCGTGCGAGTAGAAGTTGAACGTGCCGGCATATCCGTTCTTCAGGTACCTAAGCCCGTTCAGGTAGCCGCCCAGGTCGGCGACCGCGCGCGGGGCCCCCGCGGCGAACCCGCCGATGGCGCCGGCGGCGACGAGGCCGGCACGCGCCAGCCTCGTCCTCCACGTGCAGCGCGTCCACTCGCCCGCGCCCTGGAAGCAGGCCATGAGCGGCAGCCAGAACCACAGCGACAGCGTCACCTTGCACGCGATGAGGAGCCCAAACAGGAGCCCGGCCGCGAATGACCGCCGTCCGGGCGCCCCGTGCCACGACAGGCAGGTCCAGAGGAGCCCGAGCGTCAGCAGGGTCAGGAAGGCCTCGGGCCTCGCATAGTGGCTGTCCTGCACCAGGAGCGGATTGACCGCCATCCAGAGGCCCGCGACCAGGGCCAGCCTCCATCCCCGGATCCTGTAGGCGAGCAGCATGGCCAGAGCCAGCGCCAGCGTGCCGAATGCGGCCGAGCAGCCGCGGTAGAACACGATTCGCTCCTCGATGGTCTCGGCCTCCGGGTGCGGCCGCGTCATTCCCCGGAGGCGCTCGAGCAGGCTCAGCGTGATGAAGTAGGACGAGAAATTGTACTGCGGCACGCCGCCCTCGACCCGGACCTGCGTGTGGGCCCAGTTGGTGTCGAAGTTCCCGCTGCTCAGGACGCGCGACACCACGTAGCACGCCACCGGCTCGTCGGGCTGGGCGTAGGGCCCCCCGATATGGTCAAACCTCAGCCAGCAGCCTCCCGCGACGATGGCCGCCGCGACGGCGAGCGCCGGCCACCGTGCTGCAATGCTGCGTGAAGCCGATTGGGATTCCATTGCCGGTGGACTGCGAGGTTGACCCGTCTTCAACCGCTTGCGACGCGAAACGGGCGCCCGCGAGGGGCCGCAGCAAACCGCGCAAAGATAGTGCGTTGACGCAAAAACCTCGGATCAGGCATGATAGCCGGATGGCGCACCTCGATCCACCGGCTGGGAACGCGGCCGCTGCGTCCACCGGCCTGAGCGTCGTCATGATCACCATGAACGAGGAGGACGCGGTCGCCCGCGTCATCGACGAGATTCGCGCCGTGGCTCCCGCGGCGGAGATCCTGCTGGTCGACTCGAGCAGGGACCGCACCGCGGAGATCGCTCAGTCGAAGGGGGCGCGTGTCATCAGGCAGTTTCCACCCAAGGGATACGGGCCGGCGATGGACCTGGTCCTGCGCAGCGCGCAAGGCGACGTCATCGTGACGCTCGACTGCGACGGGTCCTATCCGACGGCCATGATCCCGGTGCTGGCCCGCTACGTGGCCGAGGATGGCTGGGACCTGGTTGACGGGGCCCGCGTCGGCCTGGGAAGGAAGCCGGCGGCAATGCCATGGATGAACTACCTGGGAAACATCGGCTTCGGCCTGCTCGGGTCCGCCTTGTTTTTCCGGAGCCTCCCGGATCTGCACAGCGGCATGCGGGCCTACCGCCGCAGCCTGATCCACGGCCTGAAATACGATCCCAGGGGCGCGGCACTCCCCGTCGAGCTCCTGACCCGGCCGGTCAAGAACGGCGCCGGGGTCAAGGTCGTCCCCATAGAGTACCACGTTCGGATCGGGATGAGCACGATGCGCCCGCTCGAGTCCGCATGGTGGACGCTCAGGCGGCTGGCAGGCGTGCGTTTTTCATGACCCGGGCCATGGCACGCCCCGCGAAACAGCCAGTCACCGGCCGGATCGGCATCCTGGGAGCCGGCCCCTCGGGCCTGTGCATGGGGCTCTTCCTCAAGCGCGACTGCGAGATCGTGGAGCGCAGCGGGAGGGTGGGGGGCCACGCCTCGTCCTTCACGAAGGACGGCTACACCTTCGACCACGGCCCCCACATCATGTTCTCGAGGAACAAGCCGGTGCTGGACTTCATGATCCGGGCGCTGGACGGCAACGTCATGACGTGCCGGCGCAACAACAAGATCTCCTACAAGGGCAGGCTCATCCGCTATCCGTTCGAGAACGACCTCGCCGCGCTCGACATCGAGGACAACTTCCAGTGCACCTGGCAGTACTTCAACAATCCCTACAGGGAGAAGTACCGGAAGCCCAGGAACCTTGAGCAGTGGCTCCTTTCGGTCTTTGGCAGGGGCATATGCGACGCCTATCTTTTTCCCTACAACCGCAAGGTCTGGAATCTGCCCGTGGACCGCCTGTCGATGCTGTGGGCCGACCGCATCCCGCGCCCGCCCCCGGAAACCATCCTGCGCTCCGCGCTCGGGCAGAAGACGGAGGGCTACCTCCACCAGCTCTTCTATCACTATCCCCGCAGCGGGGGCTACCAGTCCATCTCCGAGGGCTTCGCGGCCCGGAGCAAGCCGGTCCGCTTCAACTACGACGTCAAGTCGGTCAGGAAACGGGGGCGGCGGTGGGAGATCACCGATGGGAAATCTCCCATGGTCTTCGATGAGCTGGTCTCCACGATCCCCATCCGCGAGCTTGTCAGGGCCGCCCGGTTCCCGATCCCGGAGCGGGTCCGCGAGGCCGTGCGAAACCTGATCGTCAATCCCATGTACATCGTCTCGCTCGGCATCCGCGGGGAGGACGCGGAGAAGATGACGGCCATCTATTTCCCGGAGGAGGAATTCATGGTGAACCGGATCAGCTATCCGGCCACCTTCTCGCCCGGGAACGCGCCCGCCGGGCACCACAGCATCCAGGCGGAGATCACCTGCAGGGCCAACGACCGCGCGTGGCGGATGAGCGACGCCGACATCCTCGAGCACACCATCGGCGGACTTGAGAAGCGGGGGCTGCTCAGGCGCGACGCCGTGGTGCTGACCGACGTCAGGAGGTCGAGGTACTCCTATGTCGTCTACGACACCGACTACGAGAGGAACGTCGGGATCGTGCGCGACTGGTTTCCCCGGCAGGGCATCCACCTGGTGGGGCGCTTCTCCTTCTTCGAGTACGTCAACGTCGATGGAGCGGTCGCGCGCGCCATGGAGATCGCGGGCCGGATCAACGGCAGACCCGTAAAACTGTGATCCACCTGCACGAAAAGCGCTACGAGTACCTGGAGGAGGTCAACGAGGGCGTGGTCCGCCAGATCCCGGTGAGCCACTCCACGCCGCCCCCGTCGGTCCTCGACGTGGGTTGCGGCTCAGGCGCCCTCTCGGAGGCGATCAAGCAGAAGGGCTATGACGTGTGGGGCATCGAGGAGAACAGGCAGGCCGCGGGAAGGGCCTCGCACCGCATCGACCGGGTGATGCACCTGAACCTGCACGACTTTGACGCGGTCCGCGCGGCGATCGGCGGGCGGACCTTCGACTACCTCGTGTTCTCGGACGTGCTGGAGCACGTGTACGACCCCTTTTCCGTCCTCCGCGAGTACCTGGGCTTCGTGAAGGACGGCGGCCGCGTGGTGATCTCGGTGCCCAACGCGCTGGTGTGGACCAACCGGCTGGGCTTCCTGTTCGGCCGCTTCGAGTATGCCGACACGGGCGTGATGGACCGCACCCACGTCAGGTGGTTCACGTTCCGCTCGGCCAAGCGGCTCGTCCGCGCCGCCGGCTGCTCCCTGGAGAAGGTGGACTACACGCCCTTCGTCGTCCGGGCGGCGCTGCCGCTGATCAAGAGATTCATGCGGAGCAGGCCGGACGGGGACCGGCGCCAGCTCATCGACTCCAAGGCGTACAGGACGTACATGCGCAGGGTCTATCCGGTCGAATACGCCGCGGGCTTCTGGTTCAAGTCGTGGCTTGCCTTCAGGATTATTCTGGTGGGCGTGAAGCATTCGGCGTGAATATCGTGCCCACGATGATGGGCGATCCAGGCCGACCCGACATGCCACCCCCCAGCTACGACTCGGTTTTCCTCTCCGGGGGCGCCGGTTTCCTGGGAAGCCATTTCATACGCCGGCTGCTGGGGCGGGCGGATGTGCGCCGCGTGGTCATCTTCGACAACTTCTCCAGCGGAAAGGAGAGCCACCTGAGCGGTCTGCGCCGGGACAAGCGCCTCGAGGTGGTCGCGGGGGACTTGAAGGAGAAGGAGGCCGTCGTCGCGGCGATGAGGGGCTGCGAGCTGGTGATCCACCTCGCGGCCAACCCGGACATCGCGAAGGCGGTGGACCAGCCGGACATCGACTTCTGGGAGGGAACGTTTCTCGCGCAGAACGTGCTCGAGGCGATGCGGATCACCGGGGCCAGGCGCATGCTCTACACGTCGGGAAGCGGAGTCTACGGGGAGAACGCGGAGGTTGCCTTTTCCGAGAGCTACGGGCCCTGCGTGCCGATCTCGACCTACGGCGCCAGCAAGCTCGCGTGCGAGGCCCTCATCTCCGCCTACTGCCACATGTTCGGCATGACCTGCCGCGCGTTTCGCTTCGCGAACGTCGTCGGCCCGCGGCAGACGCACGGGGTCGGCTACGACTTCGTGCGCCGGCTCAGGGCCGACCCCTCCCACCTGCGCATCCTGGGCGACGGCTCCCAGAGCAAGAGCTACATCCATGTCGACGACGTCCTTGACGCCGTCCTCGCCGCCGACGGGTCCGGCGACCGGAAATACGACATCTTCAACGTGGCCACGGGGGATTACATCACCGTGCGCGAGATCGCGGACATCGCCGTGCGGGTCAGCGGCCTTGATCCCCGCTCGGTGCGCTATGATTTCACCGGTGGCGACCGCGGTTGGAAGGGCGACGTCCCGGTCGTCCGCTTTGACTGCTCGAAGATCCACGGGCTCGGATGGCGCAGCCGGCGCACCTCGGCGGAGGCGGTCCGGGACGCCATGGCGGCGATGCTGGCCGAATTCTCGGGCTAGGGGCGCGCAAGGATCCATGCGCCTCCATCTTTTCAGCCCCCGGTTTTTTGCGAGGATCAGGCCGCTGATCACAGCCGCGAAGGCGGTCTGCCCGCCCATCGTCTGGCAGGCGGCCTACAAGGCGCTGACCAACCGCGGGCTTCCCGACGCGGAGCGCTACGGCATACTGTATCAACCCTGGCGCGAGCCCGATGCCCGGCTGTTGTACGGCAGGGTCGAGGCCAGGACGCTGGTTTCCCCCGAGGGATGCTGGCATCTCGCGTCGCGCCTGCGCCAGTCGCTGGCCGCCACCGCCGGGCGGAGCGGCGCCGTGTACGAGCTTGGCGTCTACAAGGGGGGCACCGCCCGGATATTGCGCGAACTCGTCGAAGGAACCGGCGGCCCGCTCCGCCTGTTCGACACCTTCGCGGGAATGGACCGCACGAGTCCGGCGCGCGGGGACCGGCACCGGCCGGGAGATTTCTCCGACACGTCGCTCGAGGGCGTCAAATCATTCGTGGGCGCCGAGGCTTTCATCGATTACCGGGTGGGGTGGGTGCCGGACACGTTCCGCGGGCTCGAGGGCGACGCGGTCAAGTTCGCCCACGTCGACCTGGACCTGCACGACCCGATCCTTTCATCGTGCGAGTTCATATATCCCAGACTCCCTAGCGGAGGCGCGATGGTCTTTGACGACTATGGCTTCCCGTCGACGCCGGGTGCGCGCCGGGCGATCGACTCGTTTTTCAAGGACAAGCCGGAGGAACCGATCATTCTCCAGTCCGGCCAGGCCATAATCATCAAGATATAGCGGGACCGGCCTGATCCGAGCCGAAAAGGCGGCCGATAATGATGGAACGCGCGTTCATTATGGCGCCCAAGGCGGCCCGCCGGCCGCCTTGGGCGCTTGCTCTTCGTCGGGCAAATCGCTTCTGTTTCACGATGAAATTGATGCGAATGTCCGGTCCGGCGCTGGCCGGCGGGATCCTGCTGTGTTCCATTGCCACCGCCGCTCCGGACGGGCTAACCGGCTTCAGGGCAGCGTCTTCCGCCGCCGAGCTGCAGCGGGAAAAGGCGTTCGACGCGGCGCTCAACCCGGCGGAGCTCCGCTCGTGGCTGGAGCAGATGTCCTCGCAGCCGAACCAGGTCGGCTCGCCCCACGACAAGGCGAATGCGGATTTCATGCTGGCGAAGTTCAAGGAGTGGGGCTGGGACGCGCGGATCGAGACGTTCAGCGTCCTGTACCCGACGCCCAAGAGCGAGACGCTCGAGCTTGTGGCCCCGGTCGCGTTCAAGGCCCTGCTGCATGAGCCCGCGATCGCCGGCGACCGGACGTCGGACCGCACCAGCGGAGCCCTTCCCCCCTACAACGTCTACTGCGCGGACGGGGATGTGACGGCGGACCTGGTCTACGTGAATTTCGGGATGCCCGAAGACTACACCGAGCTCGAGAGGCGCGGCCTCGACGTCAAGGGCAAGATCGTGATCTCGCGTTACGGGGGAGGCTGGCGCGGGCTGAAGGGGAAGCTCGCCCAGGAGCACGGCGCGGTCGCGTGCATCATCTACTCGGACCCGCACGAGGATGGCTACTGGTCGGGCGACATCTACCCGAAGGGCGGCTACAGGCCCGACGAGGGCGTCCAGCGGGGATCGGTCGCGGACATGACCCTCTACTCCGGCGACCCGCTGACCCCGGGCATCGGCGCCACGAAGGACGCGAAGCGCCTGAAGATCGAGGATGCACCGACGATCCTCAAGATTCCGGTGATCCCGATCTCGAGCGCCGACGCGAAGCCGCTCCTCGCGGCGCTCGAGGGGCCGGTCGCCCCCGCGGGCTGGCGCGGCGCGCTGCCCTTCACATACCACATCGGGCCCGGCCCGGCCAAGGTGCACCTCGCGATCGCCTCGGACTGGAGCCTTAAGCCGATCTACGACGTGATCGCCGTGATGAAGGGATCCGAGCTTCCCGACGAGTGGGTCGTGCGCGGAAACCACCATGACGGCTGGGTGTTCGGTGCATGGGATCCCCTGGCCGGAAACATCGCCGTCATGGCGGAGGTGAAGGCGATTGGCACCCTGGCCAAGGCCGGCTGGAGACCCAGGCGCACGCTGGTTTACGCGAGCTGGGACGGGGAGGAACCCGGGCTGCTCGGCTCGACCGAATGGGTGGAGACCCATGCGGACGAGCTCCGCCGCAAGGTCGTGCTTTACGTCAACTCCGACACCAACGGCCGCGGCATCCTTTTCGTCGGCGGCAGCCATTCGTACCAGCATCTCCTGAACGAGGTGGCCGGCTCCGTGCTCGACCCGGAAACCGGCGCGACCGTCCTCGACCGCTGGCGCGCGACGGTGAAGGTTTCCGCGTTCGAGAGAAAGGGCGCCGGGATGAACTCCCCTGACGATCAGGCGCTTCTCAAGGCGGCGAACGCGGGGGGCGACATGCCCTTGGGTTCCCTTGGATCGGGCTCGGACTACACGCCATTCCTCCAGCACATCGGAGTCTCGGCGATCAACCTGGGATACGGTGGCGAGGACGTCGAAGGCTCGATCTACCACTCGACGTACGACTCGTTCGACCACTTCATCCGATTCGGGGACCCCAATTTCGTCTATTGCATGGCCCTGGCGCAGACGGGAGGCCGGCTCGTGCTGCGCACGGCCGAGGCCGACGTGCTCCCCATGCGGTTCGGGGACCTTGCCGACACCGTCGGGCGCTACGCGACCGAGGTCGAGAGGCTGACCGACTCCGAGCGCGACGCGGCCGGCAAGCTGAACAGCCTGATCGATCAGGGCGTGTTCAAGCTCGCGGCCGACCCCCAGGTGACATACCTGGCTCCCTCAAGCCCGGCCGACGTCCCCATCCTGGACTTTGAGGCCGTGGACCGGGCGGTGAACAGGCTCAAGAGGAGCGCGAAATCCTACGACGAGGCCCTTGCGCGCGCCTTAAGCTCGGACCTCAAGATACCGGCGGCGGACCTCGCGCGCCTCAACGGGCTGCTCCAGGGGTTCGAGCAGGAGCTCTCGAGCGAGCGGGGGCTTCCCGGCAGGGCCTGGTACAAGCACATGATCTACGCCCCCGGAATGTACACCGGCTACGGAGCAAAAACGCTTCCCGGGGTGCGCGAGGCCATCGAGCTGCACCGCTGGCCCGACGCCATCGACTACATCGGCGTGGTGGCCGACGTCCTGAACAAGGCCGCCATCCGCATTGAAAAGGCAACCGACGCGCTGACGCCCAAGTACAAGCCATCCGCGCCGGGCAAGCCCGCGGGCGGTGCGCCTCCTCCCCCGTCCGACAGCTGATCCCATGCCGCGCGCACTCCGGTTCCTGGTACCCGCGCTCCTCTTTTCGGCCGCCCGGCTCGCGGCGGACCCCATCCCGGTCAAGGTGGCCGTGGTCGTCACCTTCGAGGTGGGGGCGGACCGCGGCGACAGGCCGGGCGAGTTCCAGTTCTGGGTGGAAAGGGAGAACTGGACGCACGAGATCAGGGTCCCGGGGATGGACCACCCGGTCCTGACCGATGACAACGGGACGATCGGCGTCGTGTCCGGCGCGACGGTCCGCTGCTCCAACCAGATCATGGCGCTCGTCCTGAGCGGCGTGTTCGACTTCTCGAGGACGTACTGGGTCGTGAACGGCATCGCCGGGGTCAATCCGGCGCTCGCCTCGATCGGGAGCGCCGCATGGGCGCACTACGTGATCGACGGCGACGTCGCCTACGAGATCGACGCGCGCGAGGCCGACCCCTCCTGGCCCTATGCGATCATCCCCATCGGGTCCAAGGTCCCGAACCAGAAGCCAAAATACGAGGGATGGGAGCCCGACACGATGGCCTATCGCCTCAATCCCGCGCTGGTCGGGTGGGCGTACGGCCTCACAAGGGACACTCAGATTCCGGACTCGGACGACATGAGGGCCTACCGGGCGCTCTACGCGGGCTTTCCGAACGCGCAGAAGCCCCCCTTCGTCCTCCTCGGGGAGACGTCCGGCTCGTGCCGCTACTGGCACGGGAAGGCGCTGACGCAGTGGGCGAGCGACTGGACCCGGCTGTGGACCGACGGGAAGGGCGAGTTTGCGATGTCCGACATGGAGGACCAGGGCATAGCCGCCGCGCTGAGCCGACTGTCGAAGATGGGACGGGTGGATTTCCAGCGGGTCCTGTTTCTCAGGACGGCGAGCAACTACTGCATGCAGGCCCCCAGCCAGGACGTGAACAAGAGCCTCCACAGCGACTACGCGGGCTACATCCCGTCGCTCGAGGCCGCGTACCGCGTGGGAAGCCGCGTGACCCACGAGCTCGCCTCGCGCTGGGGCGACTACCGCGACAAGGCCCCTGGCTCGAACTGACGATCCCCCCGGGATGGCCGACACCGCGATCCAGGACGACCCGCCTCCGGCGACCCGGAAGAAGCCGACGTTTCCCGTGGGCGACGGACTCCGCGGCTACCTGCGCAAGTACAAGAGGGAGCGGGACCTCCCCGTCACCTACGAGCGGCTGCGCGGATTCACCGAGGTGATCCCGCTCCCTGACGCGGACGGCAAGCCGACCCTGTGGGACACCGTCATCTACGACGGAAACGAGATGCGCTCCCTCAACGAGGCCCTCAAGGAGGTGTACGCCCTCATCAAGGTCGACGGCGACATGTCGGTCGTCCAGCACCTCTACGCGGACCGCGTGGATTTCTGCACGTTCGGGAACTCGACGCCGTTCAGGATCCGGATCGTCAACGCGTACAACGACAACCAGGACTACTTCTACATCAAGAAGGCCGACGCGTCGCGGGTCTACGGCCTCGAGCTCGAGCACCTGCTTTCGCCGAACCGCCTCAATTTCATCACGCACGGGAGCACGCTTGTCGAGGAGCACATCCCCGGGATCCCGGGGGACATCTTCATCACCGGCTGGCTCCACCGGCCCGACCTGAGCCCCGTGCGCGTCGCCAAGGAGCTCGTCAAGTTCAACGAGCGGTGCTTCGTGCGGCTCCTGGGCGACATGCGCTCGTACAATTTCGTGTTCGTCGTGACGCCGGACTTCGAGGATTTCCAGCTCCGCATCCGGGCGATGGACTTCGACCAGCAGAGCTACAACGGCCGGAGGAACTTCTACCGCCCGCAGTTCTTCAAGGAGAACGCGGCGCTCGCCCTCTTCTGCGCCAAGCACCTCCGCGTCGAGACCGCCAACCAGTACCAGCGCGAGGAGCAGACGTTGATGCTCCAGCGCGCCGAGCTTGCCGCCGCGCGGCTCGGCCTCCTCCTCGCGGAGATGGAGCGCGACCCGATATCGCCGCCGGAAAAGATCCACATGCTTCGCGAATCGCTGGCCGAGCACTACGGCAGGCCCGAGTACCGGCTCTGCGAGTCGATGGGCGCGCTCGTCCGGGAGAACCTCGAGTCGATCCGGCGCCACGTGGGCCGGCCCGCGCTCTCCGAGCTCGTCCCCAACCTGCGATAGGGGCGCGGCCTCTTCCCCAATCCCTAAGGATCCCCGTGCCGCCTGGACGCCCGAGCTCGCCCGATCCGAAGGCCCCGTCCGGGAACATCCTCGTGCGGATCTTCCGCCTCATGGGGCCGGGCGTGATCACGGGCGCCGCCGACGACGATCCGTCCGGCATCGCCACGTACTCGATCGCCGGGGCGCAGCTGGGCACGAGCCTCCTGTGGACCTCGGTCGTCACGTGGCCGCTGATGGGGGCGGTCCAGATGATGTGCGCGCGGATCGGAATGGTGACCGGCGAGGGGCTCGCCAGCGGCCTGCGCAGGAAGATGCCGCGCTGGGTCTGCATCGCCTTCGTCGTCGCCCTGCTCATCGCCAACACGATCAACGTCGGCGCGGACCTGGCCGGCATGGCCGACGCGGCCGGGCTCCTGACCGGCTGGAACACCCACCTGTTCGTCGTCGTCTTCGGCGCCGCCATCGCGGCCGCCACGGTGACATTCCACTACCACCAGATCGCCCGTGTGCTGATGTGGCTGGTCCTCAGCCTGGGGGCCTATGTCGTGACCGCCTTTCTCACCCGTCCCGACTGGGCCGGCGTGTTCCACGACACGCTGGTTCCGCGCTGGCCCGCGGACCGCGCGGCCTGGGGCATGATCGTCGCCATCCTTGGCACGACCATCAGCCCCTATCTGTTCTTCTGGCAGGCGGCGCAGGAGGTCGAGGAGGAGAAGTCAAAGGGCCGCCGGATGCTCATCAGGCGCCAGGGGGCGACCACGGACGAGATCCTGAACCGCAAGATCGACGTCGGGCTGGGGACGTTTTTCTCGAACGTGGTGATGTTCTTCGTGATCCTCTGCTGCGCGACGACCCTGCATCGGCACGGGTTCACGCAGATCACGACCACCAAGGAGGCGGCCGAGGCGCTGCGGCCCCTTGCCGGGAGGTTTGCGACCCTCCTGTACACCCTTGGCCTGATCGGCGTCGGCTGCCTGGCGATCCCGACCCTCGCCGGATCGGCGGCATACGCCTTTGCCGAGACCTTCGACTGGTCCCAGGGGCTCGACAAGCCCTACAGGGGCGCGCGCGAGTTCTACGTCGTCCTCATCGTGTCGATCGCCTGCGGGGTCGTCATGGATTTCCTGAGGCTTTCACCGATCAAGACGCTGTACTGGACGGCGGTCATCAACGGCCTCCTGGCGCCCTTTCTGCTGGTCGGGATCTACCTCGTCGCCTCGGATGCGAAGCTCATGAAGCGCCAGCCGAGCTCCGGCCTGAACCGCGCGGTCGTGCTCCTGACGATCGCCGCCATGTTCGGCGCCGGGGTCGCGCTCTTCGTCGTCTAGGACCCCGGCTCCGGGGCGGCGCGGCGAAGGGTCAGCGCTCGCTTTTCCTGGGGCCCTGCATGACCGGCGCCTCGTCCTCCGACGCCGGCTCGAGGACCTCGCTTGCGCGGGCGCGCGGCGGGGCGGCGACCTCCACCTTGAGCCCATACCCGGCGAGCCGCTCCTGGACGCTGGAGATCTGGGCGTTTGCCGCATTGAGACGCTTGTCCTGCCGCTCGTGCAGCTCGGCGAGGTAGGTCTTCGAGTCGACGTCGTCCGGCCGGGTTCGGTATTGCGCGTTCACGTCCATTGCCTTGGCGAGCGCGACCCTCTCGGCCTGCAGCCGGTCGAGCTCCCAGCTCAACCCCATCTGCAGCACGCCGCGGACGGTCTTTCCGTCGATCATCGCGCAGGACGCCCGCTCAACGTCGGCCGCGCCCGTCGCCCCGCCTGCCATCGCCCGGAACTTTGTCTCCTGAAGGGCCTCGCCGAAGTCGGCCATCTGTTGCGCGGTGAGCCTGTTGCTGGCGTCCGACTCCCACATGGCGAAGCCGATGGAGTCCGCGGCATTCACCGTCATGGCGAGGGGATCACCCGGACCGCAGCCCGCAAGGGCGATGCACAGGAATGCGCCCCAGAGGATCCGGCCATTCGGCCGGAGCCGGTGCGAGACGCCTTCGTAAGCCCCTGGATTCATCGGCCGCCGGCCTCAATTTCGGCGCCCACCTCCGCCTCCACGGGCGGCAGCTCGGAGAGGGGCGCGAACCGCTCGGAGGAGAACCCGAGCTCCTCCTTGCCCGCGTGGAAGGGATCCGGGGGATTCACGAGCTCGTGAAGCAGGAGCCCCACGGTCGCGGAATCGCCCCCCTTCACGATCCTCTCGCGGCCGAGGAACACCTCCCTGATGGTGTACGTCCTCCCCTTTTCGGGGAGCTGACTGTAGATCGCCCTTACGAAATCGTGGAAGGCGTCGTTGATGCAGACGACCCTCTGGCCCTTGATCACTCGATCCTCCCCTCGTCGAAGTCGATCAGGTCGGGGACGCTCCGGATGTCGCCGACCCTGTCGGCGCACCCCATCGCCGTGAGCGCGGTCCTGAGGAATTCCCGGCCCGCCTCGGTCATCCCCTTCTGCGCGAGCTCGCGGTTCCATTTCGCCGCGCGCACGTCCCCCGGTAGGATGCGGGCGAGGCCCCTCTCGATCTCGGCGTCGTCCGCGGACTCGCGGACGATCCGCTCCACGTCGCCCGGGTCGATTCCCAGGTGCATGCAGAGGAACCGGTCGATGCCCCGCTTGAAGTTCTTGGCGTAGCTCGCGGGGAGCGCCCCATGCTCCTTGACGTACCTGCACTTGGCTATGAACCGGGGGAGGTACATGAGCCCCGTCCGGCCGTGCGCCACGTAGGGCGACGGCAGGCAGGTGAGGACCTCCCCTGTGGATCCGGGAATCGGCTTTGACGGCATCGGCAACAGCGAGATACGCTCAAAACCCAGCCATGGACAAGTGCGCCCTTACCCGGTCGATCATCGCCCAGCTCGAGGCGGAGCTCGCCCTCCAGACGGAGGCCGCGCTCGGCTCGCGCAGCGAGGCGACCAACGAGGAGAGCAAGGCTGAGGACAAATACGACATGCGCAGCCAGAGCGCGGCCTACCTCGCCGCCGGCCAGGCCCGGCTTGCGTCCGAGATCGCCGGTGCGATATCGGCCTGGAGGGCGCTCTCCCCCAGGGAGTTCGGGCCCGGGGAGGTCATCGCGGCGGGCGCCCTGGTGACGCTTGAGGCGGACGGAAGGCGATCCGCATACCTCATGGGCCCGCAGTCCGGGGGCCTTGAGGCCCGGGATGGCGATTCGGCGGCCACGGTTGTCACCGGGTCCTCGCCGCTCGGCCGCCAGCTTGTGGGCCGAAGCGCGGGCGACATGGTCCAGATCGCGGACCGGTTGGGCCCGGTCGTCCACCGGATCGCCTCCGTCGAGTGACGCCGGCCGCTAGACCGCGATCGACATCTTTGTCGTGTCGAATGCGAAGAACTGCCTGGGCGCGTCGGGCGTGATCGTGTGGGGGACGACCTTCCAGAACCTGCTGATCTCGGTCTCCCAGGAGTCGAGGATCGACCGCGCGTGCGGGCTTCCCGTGAGCTTCCCATGGACCGACACGAGCTGCCTGAGCGAGGAGACCTCCTCCTCGTTGTTGAGCCGCTCGATCGAGACCATCTGCGGGTTGATCCGGTCGGGGAGGGCGTTGTGCTCGTCGTGGATGAAGGCGAGGCCCCCGCTCATCCCCGCGCCGAAGTTCTTCCCCACGCGGCCCAGGATGACCACGGTGCCGCGCGTCATGTACTCGCACCCGTGGTCGCCCGCGCCCTCGACGACAGCGGTTGCGCCGGAGTTGCGGACCGCGAAGCGCTCGCCCGCCCAGCCCGCGGCGAAGAACGTGCCCCCCGTCGCCCCGTAGAGGCAGGTGTTGCCGACGATCACGTTCTCGTGCCAGACGTACTTCTCGGAGGCCCTCGGGCGGATGACGATCTCGCCGCCGGCCATCCCCTTGCCGACGTAGTCGTTGGCCTCGCCGTTCAGGACGAGCCGGATCCCGCCGACGAGGAACGCGCCGAACGACTGGCCGGCGCTTCCCGAGAAGGTGAGGTCGATCGTCCCCGGCGGCAGGGCGTTGTTCCCGCGCTGGTAGGCGATCTGCCCGGAAAGGTGCGTGCCCACGTCGCGGTTGACGTTTGTGATCTTGTAGCGGGCGACCAGCCTGGCGCTCTTGCCCATGATGACGTCGCGCGCCTCCTGGAGAAGCGCCTCGTCCAGGGATCCCTCGGCCCCGAACCGCTCGTTGCGCTCGCGCGTGTGGTGGCGGTCGAGCTCGCCGGTCGGGTCGGGGTTGTGGAGCAGCCCCGCGAGGTTCACGAGCTTGGTCTTCGGGTTCGAGGGATCGTCGATCTGCTCGAGGAGCTCCGTCCGCCCTATGATCTCGTTGAGCGAGCGGGCGCCGAGCTTCGCCAGGTAGCCGCGCACGTCCTCGGCCACCGCGTTGAAGAAGTTGATGACGTTCTCCGGCTTGCCCCGGAACTTCGCGCGGAGGTCCTCGCGCTGGGTGGCCACGCCGACGGGGCAGGAATTCAGGTGGCACACGCGGAACATGGCGCAGCCCGATGCGATCAGCGCCGCGGTCCCGAAGTTGTATTCCTCGGCGCCGAGGATCGCGGCGACGACGATGTCGCGGCCCGTCTTCATCCCGCCGTCGGTCCGTAGGACGATCCGGTTGCGCAGGCCGTTCATCATCAGGACCTGGTGGGCCTCGGCGACGCCGATCTCCCACGCGGAGCCCGCGTTCTTTATCGACGCGAGCGGCGACGCGCCCGTCCCGCCCTCGTGCCCGCAGATAAGGACGACGTCGGCGTAGGCCTTCGCCACGCCGGCCGCAACCGTGCCCACGCCCGAGCACGAAACGAGCTTCACGCAGACCTTCGCGCGCGGATTGACCTCCTTCAGGTCGAAGATCAGCTGCGCAAGGTCCTCGATCGAGTAGATGTCATGGTGCGGCGGCGGCGAGATGAGCATCACGCCGGGAACGCTGAAGCGCAGGCGGGCGATATAGGGGGAGACCTTGTGCCCGGGCAGCTGGCCGCCCTCGCCGGGCTTCGCCCCCTGCGCCATCTTGATCTCTATCTCCTTCGCGTTCGCGAGGTATTCGGCGGTCACGCCGAACCGCCCGGATGCGATCTGCTTGATCGCGCTGTTCGCGGAATCCCCGTTCTCGCGGATGGAGAACCGGGCGGGATCCTCGCCGCCCTCCCCGGAATTCGACTTTCCCCCGATCCGGTTCATCGCGATGGCAAGGGTCTCGTGCGCCTCGGGGGAGATCGCGCCGAGCGACATACCCGCGGTCGTGAACCGCTTCCGGATGTCCTCGCCGGGCTCGACCTCGTCGATCGGCACGGCGGGCCGCTGCCCGTAGCGGATCCGAAGCAGGTCCTTGATCGCGATCGGCTGGTGGTCGTCCGCAATGGCCTTCCATCCCGAGAAATCCTCCGCGCTCGCGCTCTTCGTGAAGCGGTTCATCGCGGCGATGATCTTGGGGTTCCAGGCATGGTACTCCCCATCGCCCTTCTTGTTCAGCCGGTAGTAGCCCTCGTTGTGCAGGCCGGGCATGCCGGCATCCTGGCCCGCGTTGTCCGGATCGGCGGAGTCGAGCGCGGGAAACGCCCGCTCGTGGCGCCTCAGGGCCTCCTCGGCGATCTGGCGGTAGTCGATGCCCCCGATTGGCGTCGGCGTGCCGAAGAAGCACTCCTCGACGACCTTGTAGCTGACCCCCAGCGCCTCGAATATCTGCGCGCCCCGGTAGCTGAGCAGCGTGCTGATCCCCATCTTGGCCATGATCTTGAGCAGGCCGGTGTCGACCGTGTTCCTGTAGTTGGTCCGCGCCTGCTCGGCCGTCACCGGCTTCGAGGTCTTCCCGGAGGCGGCGAGGTCGGCGACCGTGTCCAGGGCCAGCCAGGGATTCACGGCGTTCGCCCCGAATCCCACGAGGCAGGCGACATGGTGGACGTCGCGCGCCTCGCCCGTCTCGGCCACGATGTCGCAGCGGAGCCTGAGGCCCGCCCGGACGAGCTGCTGATTGACGGCGCCCACCGCGAGCAGCATCGGAACCGCATACTTTTCGCGCGAAACGCCCCGGTCCGAAAGGATGACGACCTTGGCATTGTTCGCCTCCGCCGCCGCCTGGGCGCGCTGGGCGATGTCCTTTACCGCGCGCTCGAGGCCCTCCGGCCCCAGGGCCGCGTCGACGAGGACGCTGATCCGGACGACCCGGTTCTTGAGGAAGGGCACGTCGAAGAGCGCCGCGATCTCGCCCGCCCCCAGAATCGGCGACTCGAGCTCGACGAAGCCGCTCGTCTTGGGCAGCTCCTCGAAGAGCCCAAGCCGGCCGCCCAGGTACATCCCGAGCGACATGACGGACTTCTCGCGGATGGAGTCGATCGGCGGGTTCGTCACCTGCGCGAACAGCTGCTTGAAATACTGGTAGAACAGCCGGGGGCGGCGCGACAGCACGGCGAGGGGCGTGTCGTCGCCCATCGAGCCCGTGGGCTCCAGCCCCTCCGCGAGCGGCGTCAGGATGAGCTCCTGCTCCTCGAGGTCGTAGCCGAACGCGACCTGGGAGGAAAGGGACGGCGCGGCGGGCGGCTCGTCCGGCGGGCGGGCGTTCGCGGCCGCGAACGCATGGAGATCGACCAGGTGCTCGTCGCACCAGGCGCGGTAATTCGGCTTGCCGGTCAGCGAGGCCCTGATGTCCGCGTCGTCGAGCACGCACTTCTTCTCGATGTCGACGGCGATCATCTTACCGGGCCCCAGGCGGCCGCTATTGATGACGGTGCCCGGAAAGTCGAACACGAGGCCCGCCTCGCTCGCGAGCATCACGTAGCCGTCGTCGAAGATCTTGTAGCGGGCCGGCCGCAGGCCGTTGCGGTCGAGGGCGGCGCCCACGATCTTGCCGTCCGTGAACACGATGGCCGCGGGGCCGTCCCACGCCTCGAGCATGCAGGCGTGGTAGCGGAAGAACGCGCGCGCCTCGGGCGAGAGGCTCTTGTCCTTCTCCCACGCCATGGGCATCATCATGAGGCAGGCGTGGAGCGGATCGCGCCCCCCGAGCGTCAGGAGCTGGAGGGCGTTGTCGAACGACGCGGAGTCGCTCATGTTGGGCTGCACCAGCGGCCGCAGGTCGGTGAAGCGGTCGCCCCAGACCCCGTGGGCCGTGCTGCGCTCGCGCGCCCTCATCAGGTTGCGGTTGCCCCGTATCGTATTGATCTCGCCGTTGTGCGCCATCAGCCGGAACGGGTGGGCGAGGTGCCAGGTCGGGAACGTGTTCGTCGAGTACCGCTGGTGAAAGATCGCGAAGGCGCTCTTGAACTTCGGCGACTTGAGGTCGTGGAAGAACTTGCGCACCTGGGGCGCATTGAGAAGGCCCTTGTAGACGACCGTCCTCGACGAAAACGAGCAGATGTAGAACCCGTCCACCCCCGCCTCGAACGACTTCCTCTCCGCGGCCTTCTGGGCAAGGAAGAGCCTTCGCTCAAACTCGTCGTCCGCCGCGTCGTCCTTTCGGGCCACCAGGGCCTGGACGATCGAGGGCTTGGTCTCGAGCGCCTTGCGGCCGAGGCAGGTGTCGTCCGTGGGCACCTCGCGCCAGCACAGGAACGCGAGGCCCTCCGCCTTCACCGCCTGCTCGACGATCTTTTTGCAGTGGGACGCTGCATAGTCGTCCCGGGGCAGGAAGATCATCCCGACCCCGAGGTCGCCGTCCCGGAAGAGGGGCTTCTTCTTCTTTTCCAGGAATTCGCGCAGGAGTTCGTGCGGGACCTGGGTGAGCAGCCCCGCCCCGTCCCCCGTCACCGCGTCGGCGTCGATGGCGCCGCGGTGGGCGAGCGACTTGAGCGCCGCGATGGCCCGCTCTATGACATCGTGGGACCGCTCCCCCGAGGCTTTCGCGATGAACCCGACGCCGCAGGCGTCGTGCTCATAGTCGGGGCTGTAGAGGGGCGATGGAATGACTTTTGCCATGGAGGGCCGTGCGGTCGGGTGCGGTGTTTTCGTGCGAAAAAAAGGGCCGGTCTCGTTTTTCCGAGAGCGGCCCGTATCGATTAGGAGGTTCGGAGTGCTCGCGGATTCAGAAAAAGCGGATCGTTTTGGTCGCCATCTTGGCGTGCTCCTCGTCCGAGCAGCCCGCGTTCGTCGGATCGCCCGCCGCGGCATCGGTCGGCTTGACGAGGTCGTTGCTCAGGAGGTAGTCCTCGAGCTCCTCGCCGGACACGTCGGCCAGCATCACCCCGTCGACGTCGACGCAGGGGGACAGCGGCTGCCCCGACCTGCGCACCATCTCCGCATAGCTTGCGCGGTCCCCGAGGATGTCGATGTCCTCGAAATCAAGGGAGTACTTGCGGAGGATGGCGCGGACGCCGTTTGACCACCCGCAGCTGGGCTTGAGATAGGCTCTGATTGTCATTCCGGAAATGTAGGCTCGGTCGGGACCGGCGGCAAGGTATAGAGCGTCATTTGCGGCGATCAAGCTTCGTCTTTCGCGTTTTCAGGCCGATTTTACGTGGTTTGGCGGCTGAACCGGATTTGTTGCGGGCGGCGGCGCGGTCCGCTGCAATCGGGCACCATGTCCAAAGTCATTCTTCTCCTCATAGGCTCGAACGTCTTCATGACTATCGCCTGGTACGGGCACCTCAAGCTCAGGTGGCTTGAGGGCCGGCCGCTTTTCGTCGCGATCCTCATTTCCTGGGGCATCGCATTCTTCGAATACTGCCTCCAGGTTCCCGCCAACCGTCTGGGCTACCTGACCGGGCACCTCAGCGGATACCAGCTCAAGGTCATCCAGGAGGTCGTCACCCTGCTTGTCTTCATCGCATTCGCCTGGCTTGTCCTCAAGGAGCGGCTCACCTGGAACTACGCCCTGAGTTTTGTCTGCATGTCGCTCGCCGTGTATTTTGCCATGGCCTTCAAACCCCCGGCATGACGCCGTGACCGGACCTGCCGGGGCGAGGCCCCGTCCGGCTCACCTTCCGACGACGAGAACCTCGAACGACCCGGGCTGCCCTTGGCGCCGCGGCCTGGGATTTTCCGGCGTGGGCGCAGGCGCAGGCAGGAATTTCCCGGTCGACATGAAGAGCCGGCCCGTCTTGGCGTCGAACGTGATCGTCCGGGCGCCGAACGCGGTGGGCACGGTCTGCACGGGGCTGTATGCGTCCGGCGAATCCTGGTGGATGACGCTCAGCGTGCCGACCATGTTGGACGTGAAGATGAGCCCGTCTGCCGGGTCGAAAGCGTCGCCATCGGGGTCGCTGCCGATCTCGGGCGTGGCGACGATCGCCCCGGTGTCGCTGTCCACGACCGCAAGCTTGTTGTTGCCGCCGGCCGAGAACAGCCGGTGATGGGCGACGTCGATTGCCAAGCCCGTGCCTCCCTCGACCGGCGCGATGGGCCAGGAGGCGACGGCCTTCATGGCATGCGTGTCGATGACCTGGATCATGCTCCTGTCCTCGGTGTTGACGAACAGCCTTCCCTTTCCGTCGAACGCGATCCCCTCCAGCTTCCCCTCGACCGGTATCGTCCCCGCGATCTCGCCCTTCGCGGGATCGATCACGGTTATCCCCCCCGATGCTCCGTTGGCCACGTAGATCCTGCGGGTCTCGGGATCGTATTCGACCGCGTCGGGCTTCACCCCCAGGCCCGTGATGACCTTGAGGATCTTCAGCGTGTCCACGTCGAACATGACGACCGCGCGGTCGGAGCCGGCGGTGATGAAGCCGCGCCTGAGCTCGGGAACGATGGCGATGCCATGGATGCCGTTCATCGGGGAGATCTCGCCAAGCCTGGTTCCGCTGTCCGCGTCGAGCACGTCGACGCGGTTGCCGTGCGAGACGTACAGGCGCCGCATCGCTGGGTCCACCCGCAGGTAGTCGTACCTCACGTCCCCGGCAATGGGGTAGTGTGCGACGACCTTGTAGCCGCCCGCGCGGGCGCCGGCGGCCGAAGCGACGAGAAGCAGCGCCAGCAGGCATCGGTCAGCGTTCATGGGTCCAATTACGAACCTTTGCGGCGCCGGTGCAAGCCGGGTGGGAAACGGGTCGCCGCGCCTCTGTGAAGGGATCCGGCACCTCAGCGAGCTCGCCTGGGCCGCCGCGTCTGTGGCCTGCTGACTCTCAAATCGCACGGCGCACCGTGGAACGGAGCAAACGGAAGCGGTCGCCCGCCTTCCCGTTCTTGGGACAGCCTGATCCCGAAACCGGCGAGCCCTTTCCGGATCGGCGGGCAGACAGATTTCATTTCCAATTCATTTGATGACACTTGCGATACCGGCCCAGCATGGCATGACCTGTGCAAATGGAAGGGACGGCATAATCAAGCCCGCCATGCACCAACGCCCCATCGGCACGTGAGCCTCTTTCTTCAAGACCTGCGGTTCGGACTGCGCAGCCTGCTGCAGAACCCTGGATTTACGGCGGTGGCCGTGCTGACGATCGGCATCGGTATCGGGGCCAACACGACCATCTTCAGCTGGATGCGCCCGCTGCTGTTCAATCCGCTGCCCGGGGCGGCGGAGCCATCACGTCTGGTGGCGGTCGAGAATTTTGCCAATGCCGGCAACGCGAGCGACGGGCCCCTAACCACGTCGTTTCTCGATTTCCGCGACTATCGCGATCACCTGAAGCTGCTGGACATCACCGCGGTTTGGAGCGGGGCGCTTGCGGTGGGCGACGAGCGCAACAGCGAAAGCATCTGGTGCGAGCTTGTCTCCGGGAATTTCTTCGACGTCCTCGGGGTGAAGCCGGCGGTGGGCCGGTTCTTCTCCCGGGAGGAGCAAAACGACACGCAGAACAAATTCGCGGTGGCCGTCATCAGCCACTCGTTCTGGAAGACGCACTACCAGGCAAGCTTGTCGGCAATTGGGTCGACTCTGCGCGTCAATCGCGTGGCCCTGACCATCATCGGCGTGGCTCCCGATAGCTTCCACGGTGCGCAAACGGGGCTCGAGTACCAAATCTGGGCGCCTTTGACGATGTACGGCGAGGTGACCCACTCCGGAACGTGGATGCTGGAGGATCGGGGCACCCGCAATTTCACGATGCTGGCGCGGCTCAAGCCGGGCGTGACCGTCGAGCAGGCCCGCTATGAGGCCGCGGCGCTCTCGGGTTTCATGGCGGTGGCCAACGCCGATTCCGACCGAGGGGTGGGCGCCACGGTGCTTCCTCTCTGGAAATGGCATTACGGGCCGCAGGAGATGCTGCTCAAGCCGGTGGCGATACTGATGGCGGCCTGCGGCGTGCTGCTGCTGATCGTCTGCGCGAATGTCGCAAACCTGCTGCTCGCGCGCGCGACGGGACGGCAGAGGGAATTCAGCGTGCGTTTGGCTCTCGGTGCGAGTCCGTGGCATCTCGCGCGCCAGCTCCTGACCGAGTCGCTGCTGCTTGCGCTCGCGGGATCGGCATTGGGGCTGTTGATCGCCGCCTGGCTCGGAGGGGGAATGAGCTGGCTCCTGCCCTCGATCGCCGGTCCGTCGATGCTCAAGCCCCCGCTTGCCGGCCACGTGCTCGGTTTCACCATCCTCTTGGCCGTGGGCGTCGCGGCGCTCGCGGGCGTTGCGCCCGCCCTGCACGCCGCGCGATCGAACGTGAGCGAGATGCTGAATGAGGGCGGACGCAGCGGCGCGTCCGGCCCGCAATCGCATCGCCTGCGCGGATTGCTGGTCATCTCGGAGGTGGCGCTGGCGGTGGTCGCCCTGGTCGGCGCGGGTATGTTCCTCAAGAGCTTCCAGGCCCTGCACCTCATGGCACCCGGATTCTCGCCGGAAGGCCAGGCGCTGGCGCAGTTCAATCTCTCCACCGCCGGCTACTCGCAGCAGCAGGCCGATTCCTTCTATCGGCGCATGTCAGAGCGGCTCGGCCATTACCCTGGCGTGACCGCCGTCAGTTACGCGGACACCGTGCCGCTCGGCTTCTATGGCGGCAACTGGGAGGAGGTGCAGGTCGAGGGCTATCAGCCGGCTCCCGGCGAGAACATGAAGACCTATCGCAACCTGGTCGGGCCGGGCTATTTCGACCTAATGAAGATTCCGATGGTCGAGGGCCGCGATTTCGGCCCGCGCGACGATGCAAAGTCGCCGCAGGTGATGATCGTCACCGAGGAATTTGTCAGGCGGTTCATCCCGCATGGGGAGCCGATGGGGCGCAAGGTCCACGGATGGGGCAATTGGTTCACGGTTGTCGGCGTGGTCAAGGATATCAAAATCCATCAGGTCAGCGAAAACGCCCTCCCATTCTTCTACATCCCGATCAGCCAGGTGTATCGCCCGGAGTACGGGCTGACCTTCCACGTGCGCACCAGCGGCCCGGTGGCGGAGGCGATCGCCGCCGTGCGGCGCGAGGCCGCCGCGATCGATCCCGCGCTGACGATGTTTGATGCGCAGCCCCTGAGCGAATATATTGGCGGATCGCTGTATGGGCAGAAGATCGCCGCCAGCATCCTGACGGTGCTCGGGGCCCTGGGGCTCGCCCTGGCGGCGATGGGACTCTACAGCGTGATGGCCTATTCCGTTGCGCAGCGCACGGGCGAGATCGGGATCCGCGTGGCCCTGGGTGCACGGCCGCTCAACGTGATGGCGATGGTGCTGCGCCAGGGCATGGGTTTCGCGGCAGGCGGACTGCTCACGGGAATGCTCGCGGCGGCCGCGCTGGCGCGGCTTGCGTCCGTGATGTTCACGACGCTCAGGCCGGCCGATCCGGTGGTCTACCTGGCGGCTGCGCTGTTCACGCTCCTCATCGCGATGGCCTCCGTGGCGATACCGGCCTGGAGGGCGTTGCGCGTGGATCCGGTCGTCGCGCTGCGAAGCCAGTAGCCCGCGGCGGCGAGCTGCCGTCGAATCCGCGGGGATTAAGGAGAACTCGACGGTGGCCCGGGGTCCGTGGTAGGCCATTGGGCGCGATGCCAAAGAACCCGCGCGCCCAGTTTTTCAGCGTTCCGCGCATCCGGTACGAGGGTCCCCGTTCCACGAATCCCCTCGCGTTCAGGCACTATGATCCCTCGGAGGCGATCGACGGCCTGCCGCTCAGGGAGCACATGCGGTTCTCGATCGCCTACTGGCACTCGTTCCGGGGAGTCGGGGGCGACCCGTTCGGCCCCGGCACGATCCGGAGGCCCTGGGAGGCGGGACGCGACGCCATCTCCGTCGCGAAGCGCCGGATGGATGCGGCTTTCGAGTTCTTCGTGAAGATCGAGGCCCCGTTCTGGTGCTTTCACGACCGGGACATCGCGCCCGAGGGCGCGACGCTCGCCGAGACGAACCGCAACCTCGACAAGCTCGTCGCCCACGCGAAGGCGCTGCAGAAGGGCACCGGCGTGCGCCTCCTCTGGGGCACGGCAAACCTGTTCTCCAATCCGCGCTACATGTGCGGCGCCGCCACGAACCCCGATGCGCACGTTTTCGCCTACGCCGCCGCGCAGGTGAAGAAGGCGCTCGAGGTCACGCTCGAGCTGGGCGGCTCGGGCTACACGTTCTGGGGCGGGCGCGAGGGCTACGAGACCCTGCTCAACACCAACATGAGGCGCGAGCAGGAGCATCTCGCGGCGTTCCTGCACATGGCGGTCGCCTACGCCAAGAGGATCGGCTTCAAGGGGCAGTTCTACATCGAGCCCAAGCCCAAGGAGCCGACGAAGCACCAGTACGACTTCGACGTGGCCAGCGGGATCGCCTTCCTGCGGACCTTCGGCCTCGAGAGGCACCTGAAGTTCAACATCGAGACCAACCATGCGACCCTCGCCGGGCACTCGTTCCAGCACGAGATCGAGGTGGCCGCGTCCCAGGGGATGCTCGGCTCGGTCGACGCGAACACCGGCGACCCTCTCCTCGGCTGGGACACGGACCAGTTCAACACGGACGTGAAGGAGATCACGCTCGCCATGGTCTCGATCCTGCGGGCGGGAGGCCTCGGGAAGGGCGGTTTCAATTTCGACGCGAAGCTGCGCCGCCCGTCCATCGACCCCGAGGACCTCTTCTACGCCCACATCGGAGGCATGGATTCCTTCGCGCTCGCCTTCAAGATCGCGCGCCGGATCATCGCCGACGGCGAGCTCGATGGGTTCGTGGCGGACCGGTACTCGAGCTACGACTCGGGATACGGCAGGGACATAGAGAAGGGGAGGGTCGGCTTCAGGGAGCTGGAGAAGCTCGTCCTCACGAAGCTTGGCGAGCCCGTGCCGCGCAGCGGCCGTCAGGAATATCTCGAGAACCTGATCAACAGGTACACGGCCGGCCCATGAGCCTGTACATAGGGGTCGACAGCGGGACCCAGAGCGTCAAGGCCGTCGCTCTTGACCTTGAGACGGGGCGCGTGGCCGCCGAGGCGCGCTTCCCGCACCGGCTGATCCCGGGCCTTCCCCCGGGCCACATGGAGCAGCATCCGCAGGAGTGGGCGATCGCGATGGATGCCGCCATAGGCGAGGTGGCCCTGCTCATCGACCGCTCGCGCGTGCGCGGCATCGGGGTGTCCGGCCAGCAGCACGGCTTTGTGCCCCTCGACGAGAGGGGAGGTGTCATCCGGCCGGCGAAGCTCTGGTGCGACACGAGCACCGCCGCGGAATGCGAGATACTGACCCGCAGGCTGGGCGGCCGCGCGGCCGTCATCCGCAGGACGGGGCTGCCCTTCCTCCCGGGCTACACCGCCCCCAAGGTGCTGTGGCTCAAGAGGCGCGAGCCCGCCCGGTTCAGGCGGCTCAGGCACATCCTGCTGCCGCACGACTATCTCAACCTGCACCTCACCGGGCGCTATTTCATGGAATTCGGCGACGCCTCCGGGACCGGGTTCCTCGACGTCAGGAAGCGGGCTTGGTCGGCGGCGGCCACCGCCGCCGTGGATGCCCGCGTCGCCGACTGCCTCCCCCCGGTCTCCGCCTCGCACGAGGCGTGCGGGACCCTCAGGTCCGAGCTCGCCGCGCGCTACGGGTTCCCCAGGGGAACGATCGTGAGCGCGGGAGGCGGCGACAACATGATGGGGGCGATTGGCACCGGCAACGTGGCCCCGGGGACCGTCACCGCGAGCTTCGGCACAAGCGGGACAATCTACGCCTATTCGCAGAAGCCGGTCGTCGACCCGTCGGGGGAGATCGCGGCGTTCTGCTCGTCGACCGGCGGCTGGCTGCCGCTGCTGTGCACGATGAACGTCACGGGGGTCACCGAGCGGGTCAGGGAGCTGTTTGGCTGGAGCCTCGGGGACCTTGAGCGGGCCGCGGCGGCGGTGCCTGCCGGCTCGGATGGCCTCACGCTCCTCCCCTACCTTGACGGGGAGCGCACCCCCAGCCTGCCGAAGGGGGCGGGCGTCTATTTCGGGCTCGACCGAAGGACGATGGCCCGGGGCCACCTCGCCCGCGCGGCGATCGAGGGAGCGACGCTCGGGATGAACTACGGGCTTCGCCGGCTCTGCGTCCTCGGCGTCAGGCCGAGGGAGATCCGGCTCACCGGCGGCGGGGCGCGCTCGCCGCTCTGGAGGCAGGTGGCGGCCGATGTGTTCGGCGTCCCCGTCGTTGCGATGGCGCAGGACGAGAGCGCGGCGCTCGGCGCCGCCCTGCAGGCGGCATGGTGCGATTCGCCGGCCCGCGGATCAGGTGCCGCCCTCGCGAGGCTGTGCGGCAGGTGCGTTTCCGTCGACACGTCGACGCGCTGCATTCCCGACAGGAGGCGCAGCGCGCTCTACCGGGGGTGCCAGAGGTTCCACGACCGGCTGGGGGCCGACCTCCGGGGCGCGTTCGACGCGCGGTGACCAGGGTTCCGGAGGCCCGTTCCATGTGCGTCCGCTACACGCTCCACAAGACCGACGCCGCCCTTGGCGCGATTTCAAGGGCGCTCGGCGTGCCGCTTGAGGCTCCGGATTGGGCGGGCCCCCGCTACAACGTGACGCTCACGGACACGATGCCGGTCGTCGCGCGCGAGGCGCAGCGGACGGGTGTGCGGGCGATGAGGTGGGGGCTTGTGCCCCGCGGCGAGCGGGGAAAGAGCCGTCCGCGGCTCCTCGCGAACGCGCGCTCCGAAACCGCCGCCGCGCTTCCCGCGTTCCGCGACGGCGTCGCGGCCAGGCGGTGCCTCGTGCCGGCAAACGGGTTCTACGAGTGGAGGAGCAGCGGCGGCGTGAAGTGGCCGCATCTCTTCACCCTGCGCGACGAGGAGCCCTTCGCTTTTGCCGGAATATGGGATCCCGCCGCCGGCGACCTGCCGGAGACCTACTGCATCCTCACGACGTCGCCCAACGATCTCGTGGCCCGGGTCCACGACCGGATGCCCGTGATCCTGACCGCCGATACGATGCCACGATGGCTGGGAGACCAGGCCCTCGCTGCCGGCGAGCTCAGGCTTCTCTTCCAGCCGATCGGAGCCGAACGCATGGAGTCCCGGCCGGTGAGCCGGTTCGTCAGCAACAGCCGCAACGAGGGGCCCCGGTGCCTCGCCCCTCCCGACGAGGCCCCGCCGGAACCCGAGCTAGACTTCGGGTAGGGCCTACCCGGCTCCCGGTTGCGCCGGCGCGTGCATGGGAATTCCCGGCCGGGCCTAACCTGCGTGGCCACCAGAACCTTGGAACCGGGGACATCGCGGGAAAAGGGGAGGGAAGGCATATTAATTTGCCTTACTGCGGGGTACGGATGCTAGAGTGATCTCCATTCGACTATGCAATGGTATTACGCGAACAGCGGACAGCGCCAGGGGCCCGTATCCGACGAGGAATTCCAAAAGCTGGCGAGAGACGGAGTGATCAAGCCGGACACCCTCGTCTGGAAGTCTGGAATGCCGGACTGGCGCCCCTATTCGGGTGTCTCCGCGATGCCCGAGGCCACCGACGGGGCCCAGGGGGCGGCTGACACGGAGGTCTGCGCCGTCAGCGGCAAGCGATACCCGAGGCGCGAGATGGTGCAGTATGAGGGCAAGTGGATCAGCGCGGAGCATCGCGACGAGTACTTCCAGCGCCTGCGCGAGGGCGTCGTGCAGCCCGGACAGTTCAATTACGCGGGTTTCGGGCTCCGTTTTGTCTCGAAGATTGTCGACGGGATCCTTCTCGGCGTGGTCAGCGTCGCGATCAACATGACCATTGCGATGGCGCTCTTCGGCTTCCCGAATTACTTCGGGAGGGCGCTCATGAGGGTAACCCCGCACCAGCGGCTGGTTTTCCAGGCAATCACGTTCCCGACCGGCGTCGCGCTGGCGATCGCCTACGCGTGCTTCTTCATCAGGCGGTGGGATGCCACGCCGGGGAAGATGGCCATGGGCCTGAAGCTCATCCGCTCCGACGGCTCCAAATTGTCGATCGGGCGCATCGTGGGGCGGTATTTCTCGGAATGGGTCAGCGCCATGATCCTGTTCATGGGCTACTTCATGGTGCTGTTTGACGACCAGCGCCGCGCGCTTCACGACCGAATCTGCGACACCCGGGTTATCAAGGCGAAATGACGATTGGCGCCGAGCTGGCCTGCCCGAAGTGCGGGCGCATGCTGGATTCGACGGCGTGGATCGACGCCGAATGCGGGGTGTGCCCGAACTGCCACGTCGATTTCGACTTCGTGGGGTTTCCCGCCCTCATGGCCCGGCCCGCCAGGGTCGTGCCGAAGGACGTGCTCGTGGCCGAGCATGCGACGTGCTTCTACCATCCTGAGAACCAGGCCGAGTCCGTCTGCGAGGGGTGCGGCCGCTTCCTGTGCGCCGTCTGCGCGATCGATTTCGCGGGGCGGCTCCTGTGCCCCGAGTGCATCCGGTCGACGACGAAGAAGGACATCAATTCCGTCGGCTCGCGCACCCTCTACGAGGGGATTGCGATGTCCCTGGCCGTGGTGCCGCTGCTGGTATGGCCGTTCACCGCCATCACGGCCCCGGTCGCGGTCGGCATGGTCTTCGTCGGCTGGCGGAAGCCCCGCAGCCTAGTCGCCGGGGGCCGGGCGAAGCTCGTGGTCGCCGGGCTGATCGCCGTGGCGGAGATTGCCGCGTGGATCTTCGTCCTGGCCTTTATCTGGCTCAAGAAAAAGCGATAGCCGCCATGCCCAAGCCGCCCCGTACCTATGAGCGCCTGACGCGGCCCGCGACGTCGGTCGGCACCTACAAGAGCCTGTGGCTTGCGGCCGACCACCTGCTGATCGTCACGTCGACGGGCTATTCCGAGGAGTACCAGCGGCTTCAGTTCAGCAAGATCAGGGGATTCTTCGTCGTGCCCTCCGACCGCAGGCTGATGTGGTCCCTGCCCTGGGGCACCGTGGCCCTGTTCAGCGCAGTGCTCATGGTCAACACGCTCTACTCGGGGCGGACACCCAGCGTCTCCGGGACGTTCCTGGTGCTTTCGGCCATCCTCCTCTTCTGGAACTTGCTGCTCGGGCCGAGCTGCACCGTCTACGTTGTAACCGCCGTGCAGACGGCGATCCTGCCGTCGATGGTGCGCCGGGGCAAAGTGCAGAGGGTGCTTGGCCGCCTTCAGCCGGTCATCGCGGCGGTCCAGGCCGGCCTGGTCGCCGGCGAGGAAGCCTCCCCGACGAACCCGCCGCCAAGCGAGCCCGCGAGGCCGCCGACGATTGCGTGAACAACCTGCCGCCGACTTACGACCGACCCGGGCGCGCCACCATCCAGATCCACGCGCAGCGCTGCGCCCGGCACCCCGCACGCGAAGCCGCGGCGCGCTGCCCGGGCTGCGGCGGTTTTTTTTGCCGCGAATGCGTGGTCGAGCACGAGGGCCGGCTCCTCTGCTCGGCGTGCCTGGCGAAGCAGGAAGCCGGCGGCGGATCGCGCCGGGGCCGGTGGCTGGCGGTCCGGCGCCAGCTGGCGCTCGCCGCCGCGGTGTTCGCCGCCGGATTGGTGTTCTACGCGCTCGGATCGGTCCTGTTGAGCGTGCCTCCCGCCTTCCATGAGGGCACGATCTGGGGCGCCAAGGCCGACAACCCGCCATGAGCTCGTCGCGCAGGCGCGCTAGCGCCGGACCCAACGCGATCGAGCTCATCGAGGAGTCCATTCACCTGCTGCGCGGCGCCCCGGCGGGCACGCTCGCGCTCTACTTCGCGGGCAGCGCGCCGTTTGTCCTCGGCATCCTTTTTTTCTGGGCCTACATGACGTGGTTCACGCCGCCCGCCGCGGACAATGCCTGGGCGGCATGCGGCCTTGTCGCCCTGTTCGCCGCGATGAAGGCGGCACATGCGGAATTCTGCGCGCGCCTGATGGCCCAGCGCATGGGGGCGCCGCTCGCGCCGTGGTCGTGGACTCGGCTGAGCCGGCTCGCGGCCAGCCAGATGCGGATCCAGGCCTGGGGGCTCGTCCTGCTGCCCTTGGCCATGGTGGCGACCCTGCCGTTTGGCTGGGTATATGCCTATTTTCAGAACGTGAGCGTGCTCGGCGATTCGGAGGACGCGCACAGCGTGGCCCTTGACCAGGCGGTGCTCTGGCCCGGCCAGAACCATCTCGGCATCCTGTTTATCTCCGTCCTCGGGCTCGCGGCCTGGATAAACCTGGCCGCCGCGTTCTGGCTCATCCCGTGGCTCGCCAACCATCTTCTCGGCATCGAGAACGTCTTCGGCTTCTCTGGCTGGTGGGGGTTCAACACGACCTTTCTCGCCTCGGTCACGGGGATGGCGTGGCTCGTCGCGGATCCCCTGGTGAAGGCGTTCTACACGCTGCGCTGCTTCTACGGACGCGCCCGGATCACCGGCGAGGACCTGCGGGTTAGGCTGCGGGCGCCGGTCGCCGCCGGCGCGCTGGGTCGCGCCGTGGCGCTGCTGGTTCTGCTGTCCGCCTGGACCGCGGATATCCCGGCCGCCGGGGCGGCGGAACCGCCGCGGGCCGCGGCCGCGGTGAACGCCGGCGAGCTGGACGCCTCGATCAACGAGGTCCTCGCCGGCCGCGATTTCCAGTGGCGGCTGCGTCCGGCCGTCCGGGCGGACGACGCGGAGAGCGAGGGCCCCCTGAAGCGCTTTGTGCGAAAGGGGCTCGAGGCGATCAGGAACCTCGGGCAAAGCATCAGGCGGCTTTGGAACACGGTCCTCGACTGGTTGGAGCGGTGGTTTCCGCAGCGCGCCGAGGCGCATGACGCCGGCGGCTCCGGCGTCGCCACCCCGATGCTCCGGATGGTGCTGTATGTCTTTGCCGCCGCGGCGCTCGTCCTTATTTGCGTCGTCATCACCCTGGTCCTGAACGCCCGCCGCCGGGCCAGGCCGCCCACGGTCGACGCCACGGGGGTGACCCCGGCGGAGCCGAATCTCGCGGACGAGAGCAGCCACGCCGGCCTCCTGGCGCCGGAGGGATGGCTGGATCTGGCCCGCCAGCAGCTGGCGCGCGGCGAATGGCGGCTTGCGCTGCGCGCCCTGTACCTCGCCACCCTGGCGCGGCTCGCCGCCGACGGGCTTGTGTCCCTGGCGAAGTTCAAGACCAACCTCGACTACGAGCGCGAGGCCCGGCGGCGCTCGCTCGGGCGCCGGGAGGTTGTCGCGCGGTTCGCGACGCGACGGGTCGCCTTCGAGGCCGTCTGGTACGGCAACACGGAACCGCGCGAGTCCGAGGCCCGCGACTGGCTGGTCGAGATGGAGGGCCCCCGGTTGCCATGAGCCGTTTCGCCCAGGGATTCCTGCTGGCTTCCGTCCTCGCAGCCACCGGGCTGGGGATCGCCGTGCTCTATCGGCTTCGCCTCTCCCAGGGGGACGTCTTCCAGGCCTATTCGTCACTGCGGGCCGACCCGCTTGGCACGCGCGCGTTCCATGACGCCCTGGCAAGGCTGCCGGGCCTGCGAGTGGAGCGCCGGTTCACGCCGCTTGAACGGCTCACGGCGGGGCCACCCCGGACGATCATCATCGCGGGCCTTGAGTCCGGCCAGTGGCACTCGATCACGACAGGGGATTTCGACGCGCTTGACAGCGCCGTTCGCGGCGGCAGCCGGCTCCTGCTGGCGCTGGAGGCGGATTTCAAGGAGGAGCGCCGCGATTCCGAGGGCGCCAAGGTGCCGAAGGCAAAGCCGGCTGACAAGGCCGACAAGAAACCCGACGACGAGCCCGGCCATCATCCCTGGCCGCACGGGGCGCAGGCGGATCCCGCCGAGAAGGCCCCGCCCGTCGCGGACCTCAAGAGGCTGTGGGGCGTCAGCCTTTCGAAGCGCATCGAGCTCGACCACGACAAGGGCGCGGTGCTGGACGCGGACGCCCCGCGCGAACTGCCGCCGTCGCTGCGGTGGAAGAGCGGCAGCTTCTTCGGCGCCGAGGCCGGCTCGGCCTGGCGCGTGATCTACCGCGACCTTGGCAAGCCCGTGCTGATGGAGATGCCCTATGGCCGCGGGTCGATCGTCGTCGCGAGCGACGCCTATTTCCTGAGCAACGAGGCGCTGCAGAACGACCGGGCCACGCGGCTGCTGACGTGGATCGTCGGGCCAAATTCCCGGGTGGACTTCGACGAGAGCCATCTTGGCGTCCTGGAGAACGTGGGCGTGGCGGCCCTAGCGCGCCGCTACGGCATGGAGGAGGCCTTCGTCACCCTGCTGATCGTCGCGATCCTCTTCGTCTGGCAGCGCATGGCGCTCTTCGTTCCCGCCCCGCGGGAGGCGCCCGACGCGGTGTTCTCGACGAGCCAGACTGCCGCGATCGAGGCGCTTCTCCTTCGCTCCGTCCCGCCCTCGGAGCTGATTGCGGTTTGCGAGGCAGAATGGCGGCGCAGCGCGCGACCCTCGGAGCTGTCCCGGCTGAAGGCCATGCCCGCACCCGGCCAGGGCGTCCCGATACCCGACGCCTACAACGCGTTCGCGCGGGGACTGCGCCGCAGATAGGAACCCCGGACCCCTTTATGAACACCAGCCTCGAATCGTTCAGCTCCACGCTTGCCGCCGCGCGCGCGGAGGTTGCAAAGGTCGTGATCGGCCAGGAAGCGGCCGTCGAACTCGCCCTGATCACCCTCCTCACGCGCCAGCACGCGCTCATCGAGGGCGTGCCCGGCGTCGCCAAGACGCTGCTCGTGCGGACCCTGAGCCGCGTGCTCGGCGTCGACACCGGCCGCGTGCAGTTCACGCCCGACCTGATGCCGGCGGACATCACGGGCACGAACATATTCAATCTCCAGACCAACCAGTTCACGCTGATACGGGGGCCCCTGTTCACGGCGTTCCTGCTTGCGGACGAGATCAACCGCGCCCCGGCGAAGACGCAGTCCGCGCTGCTGCAGGCGATGCAGGAGCGCACGGTCACCATCGACCGCGACACCTATGTCCTCGACGAGAACTTCACGGTCTTTGCGACGCAGAACCCCGCGGACTCCGAGGGCACCTATCCGCTTCCGGAGGCGCAGAAGGACCGCTTCATGATGAGAATCAAGATGGGCACCCCGGCCCGGGACGAGGAGCTCGTGCTGGCGCGGCGGACGATGGGCGCGGACACGCCCGAAAGGGTCCTGATGGCGTGCGGGGTGCGCCCGGTGCTTTCCGCCGGGGAGCTTGCCACCCTGCGGGGCGAGCTTGACCGCGTGCTGATGCGCGACGAGATCGCCGCCTACATCGTCGACCTTGTGCGGGCGACCCGGGAGCACGAGAGCGTGCTGGTCGGCGCCGGCCCCCGGGCCACGCAGGCGCTCCTTCTCGGGAGCCGGGCCCGGGCGGCGCTCGAGGGCCGCGACTTCGTGACCCCGGACGACGCCCGGGGGCTCGCCGGCCCGGTCCTCGAGCACCGTCTGGTGCTTCGCCCGGAGTTCGAGATCGAGGGACTGACGATAGAGGAGGTCGTGGCGCGCATCCTGGAGCAGGTGGCGGTCCCCCGCTAGAGACACGATGAGCCTGGTTCCCACACAGCGCCTTCTCTGGCTGGTCTTTGGAGCCGCGGTCCTTGCCATGGTGGCGGGGCCCCTGCCCGAATTCATGCCCTTCTGGCTGCTGGGGCTCCTCGCTGTGGGGCTCGCGGCGCTCGGCGACCTGGCGGCCTGCCTGTCGGGCGCGAGGCCGCCCGACGCCTCGCTTCCCCCCGTGACCCGCTTCACGAGGGGCCGGTCGGGAACGATCAGGGTGACGTTTGCGAATCCCGGCGCCGTCGCGTGGCGCATGCGCTTCGCGCTCGGGCTTCCGCCCTCGTTCGAGTCGCGCGCCGAGGAGATCAGGGTCAATCTCCCGGCCGGGTCGACGCGCGCGAGCATCGACTGGTCCTGCACGCCGGGCCGGCGCGGGCGCTTCCGGAGCGCCCTGGCCTGCGTGGAGACCGATTCGCGATTCGGCCTTTGGCACATGCGCACCCGTGTCGAGTCGCCCTGCGAGCTCCGGGTCTACCCGAATCTGTTCCAGGGTTCCGCCAAGCTCGCCGCGCTGACGCTCGCGCGCGGGGAGAATGGGATCCGCATCCGGCGCACCATCGGCCGCGGCCGCGAATTCGAAAAGCTTCGCGACTACCTCCCGGGCGACAGCTTCGACGAGATCCACTGGAAGGCCACGGCCAAGCGCAACAGGCCGATCACGAAGGTCTTCCAGGTCGAGCGCACGCAGGAGCTCTATGTGATCGTCGACAGCTCGCGGCTGAGCGGGCGCCTCATCTTTGAAGACGGCGTCGCCCGGACCGCTCTCGAGGGCTACCTGGCCGCCGCCCTCGTCCTCATGGTCGCCGCCGAGAGGCAGGGCGACCGGTTCGGGCTTGTCGCGCACGACGACCTTGTCCGCGTGTTCCTGCGCGCGGGCCACAGCGCGGCCCACTACGCGGCGTGCCGCGAGGCCATCCTCACGCTGGAGCCGAGCGACCGCACGCCCGACATGGCCGAGATCGTGCGCCATCTCTGCACCCGCCTGCGCAGGCGCGCGCTGCTCTTTTTCCTCACGGACCTCTCTGACCCCGTCCTGGCCGAGGATTTCGCGCGGCATGCGCGCGTCCTCTCACGGCAGCACCTCGTCTTTGTCTGCCAGATGCGCGCGCCGGAGGTGGCGCCGCTTTTCGAGGGTGAGGATGTCGCCTCGCCGGCCGACGTCTACAAGAGGCTCGCCGGGCACCTTCGCTGGAGCGAGCTGCGCGGGTTGTCGCAGCGGCTCAAGCCTGCGGGCGTCACGGCGGCGCTCCTTGAGCAGAATGCCATGGCGACCGGGCTCGTGAACCAGTATCTGCAGGTGAAGCGGAGGCAGGTCCTGTGATCGTCAACCTCGAGCGCTTCATCGCCCTTGAGCGGCCGCGCTGGGAGCGGCTCGACGCGATGCTGTCGCGCATCTCCGAGGATCCGTGGCGCCGGCTCCCCTTTGACGAGGTGAGGGAGCTTGAGGGCCTCTACCAGCGCGCATCCGCGGACCTCGCGCGGCTGGGTACCTTCGCAGCCGAGCCGGAGGCGCGACGCTACCTCGAGAATATCGTTGCCCGCGGGTACACGGAAATCCACGGCGCGCCCGACAAGGCCGAACGCTTCCGGCCGGGCGCGTGGCTGGCGCGCACGCTGCCGACGGTGTGGAGGCGGCGGGCGCAGGCCTTCTGGTTCGCGCTGGCGCTCATGACCGCGGGCGCCGTCTTCGGGGGAGCGGCAATCGCGCTCGACCCCGAGGCAAAGGCGGCGCTCATTAGGCTTCCCAAGCTCCAGGGGGATCCGGCCGAGCGCGTGGCCTACGAGGAAAAATCCCACGGCAAGGACCTTGTGGACCGGAAGGCCCGCTTCTCCGGCATGCTGATGACCCACAACACCCAGGTTACCCTGGCGGCGATGGCCTTCGGGATGACCTGGGGAATCGGCACGCTGATCCTGATGTTCCACAACGGCGTGATTCTCGGCGCCGTGGCCGCCGACTACGTGATGGCGGGACAGACGAAATTCCTGCTTGGCTGGCTCCTGCCGCACGGCGTGGTCGAGCTGCCCGCGATCCTGATCGGAGGGCAGGCGGGCTTCGTGCTTGCCGGCGCGCTGCTGGGGCGCGGCCAGCGCAAGGGCGTCGCCGCCCGACTGAATGCCGTGAAGGCCGACGTGGTGACCCTTTGCTTCGGCGCGGCGCTCATGCTCGTGTGGGCGGGCCTCGTTGAGGCGTTCTTCTCGCAGTACCACGAGCCCGTGCTGCCCTATGCCGTCAAGATCGCCTTTGGCTCGGTGGAGCTCACCGCGCTTGTGCTCTATCTCGCCTTTTCGGGCCGCGGGGCGGTAACCGGGACCCGGACATGAGCGCGGCCCTCACCGACGTATTGCACGTGCGCACGCCGGAGGGTGTGTCGTTTGATTTTCGCATTGCGAGCCCGGTGATCCGGCTCGCCGCCCTGGCGGTGGACTGGGCAGTCGTGATGGCGGCCTGGTCGTTGATCGCGGTGTTCGTGCGGGTGTTGTCGGCCTTCAACGAGGACCTCACGGGCATGGTGGCCGTCATTGCGTATTTCCTCCTGTCCCAGGGCTACCGGATCGGCGCCGAATGGATCTGGAGGGGTCAGACGCTTGGCAAGAGGATGCTGCGCCTGCGCGTTGTGGACGAGGAGGGGCGGCGGCTCACGTTCGAGCAGGTCGCCATGCGCAACCTGCTGCGGTTTGTGGACGCGCTGCCCCTGGCCTACATGGTGGGCGGCGTGTTTGCGCTCCTGAGCCCGCGCGGCCAGCGCCTGGGCGACCTGACGGCGGGAACGCTTGTCATCTGGGAGCCGGTCGAGCCCATGCCGGATTTTGACATCATGCGCGGCGAAAAATACAACTCGCTGCGCGCGCACGTCCCGGTGATGGCCCGGCTGCGCCAATCCATCGCGCCCGAGGCGGCCCGGACGGCCTGGCAGGCGCTTCTGCGCCGCGACGAGCTCGACGCCGCCGCCCGGGTCCGGCTTTTCGCCGAGCTGGCGGCGTATTTCCGGGCGATGACGCGGGTGCCGGACGAGCTGGTGGACGGGGTTTCAGACGAGCAGTTCGTGCGCAATGTCGTGGACGTGCTCTACGTGACCCGCGGCTGAGGCCGCGGCCCGGCGTGGAGGAGCCGAATGGCGCCGCCAGGGGAGGGGAGGAAACCCCTGCGCCTCTCGCTCCAGGCTCCCTGCCCTACCGCCGGAATTCCCTTTTCAGCAATTCGTTGCGCGCGGCGTCAAGCCTGGCCCTCTCCTTCGCCGTGAGGCTGGACACGCCCGACCGGGCGATCTTGTCGAGAAGCGCGTCGACCTCGGCCATGGACTCGCCTTTCGCGACTCCGGCCGGCTCGACTGCCCTCCCCTGGAAACCCGGAAGCACCCGCAACCTGGGCCTGCGCGAAAACAGGCTGAAGCTGGGAAGGGCAAGACGGCCCTGCTCGTGGAGGACGAACGCGATCGCGAAGGCCGTCGTGGCCCAGAGCGAGACGCCTCCCAGCCAGTTGCGGTCCGCCAGCGCCATCAGCGAGTATGTGGCGAAAAGAATCGCGGCGACCCACTTCGACAACACGCCGAAAAACACCGCCGTGTTGGGATAGAGCGCGGCGAACGCGACGAAGACCGCGAACGCGCCGGTTTCCCCCGCGAGCCGCGTCGGAACCCACACGCCGATCAGGGTGAAGAGGAGCGCCGGCAGGAAATAGAGGCAGCCATAGAGGACGAGGAACTTCCGGCGCCCGAGGCATTTTTCAACCTCGCGGCCGAACCAGGCGATCATGGCCATGTCGACGACGAACCAGAGGCTCGGCGGGTTCACGAGCCCGTAGGTGAGGACGCGCCACGCCTCCCCCCTGAGCACGTTTGCGCTGGCGAAGGGCAGCCACGTCCAGAGCGCCGCGACGTTGAATGCCATCAGGATCGCCGTGGCCACCATCGATGCGACGAGGACGATCACGACGAAATACGCGGCGTAAACGGGGTAGCCGCGCAGCCACAGGACGGGCTGTTGTTCTTCCGATGAGCCGTATCCGTTCATTGTCGCAGGGAGACTCAGGATGGCAGCGGCAATGAGCGCCCGCAAGCGGCGACGTTGGAATGCCGGCATATTCCTGCGAACCGACCCGACTGGGACCGCGGACGAAACCCGGAGGATCCCGTCCTTTTCCGGCTAGTCGTGTCGGAGCGCAACCATGGGATCGACGCGAGTCGCCCGAAGCGCCGGAACATAGCATGCGGCCAGGGCAACGAGCGCCAGCAGCAGCGCGACGGCGCCGAACGTCAGCGGGTCCGTCGCCGTCACGCCGTAGAGCATCCCTGCCATCAGGCGCGTAAGGCCGAGGGCCGCGGCGATGCCGATGACGATCCCAAGGAGCGCCAACGCCGCCCCTTCGCCGACAAACAGGCGCAGGACATCCCGCCGCTGCGCGCCGAGCGCCATCCTTATGCCTATCTCCTGGCTCCTCTGGCCGACAAGAAAGGAGACGACGCCGTAGACGCCGATGCACGAGAGCAGCAGCGCCAGCGCCGCAAAGGCCGCGAGAATGATCGCGGAAAACCGCTGGCTCGCGATGGAGGCGGCAATGACCTCCTCCATGGTCTGGGCACCGTAGACGACCTGCTGGCCGTCCATGTCCCGCAGCGTGCGCCGGATGGGATCAAAGGCGGCCGCGGCCGGTCCCGCGGAGCGCGCGATCACCTGCATGCCGGAAGGCCCGAGCGCCATCTCTGCATCGGGCAGCTGCATGAAGGGAAAATAGATCTGGGCCCTGAGGTGCTGCGTGTCGTCCGACGCAATACCCCACTGCTTCACGTGGCCGACGACGCCGATGACCTCGGCCCTCTGGTCATCTTGCAGGATATTGAGGAAGAGCCGCTTGCCGATGGGGTTTTCGTTTGGGAAATACTGGTGTGCAAAGACCTCGTCCAGGACGACGACATGATGGGAATGCTCGTCGTCCGCCTCGGCGAAGAACCGGCCGCCAAGAAGACGGATGCCCATCACCTTGAGATAGTCGGGGCCCACGACGTAATCGATCGCCGAGCTCATGTCGTTCTCATTGGCGGGCCTTGGCTGGCCGTCGAGCCAGAAGAGCCACTCATCGTCGCCGCCCAGGGGCACGGCGCCCCAGGTCATCGACACGGATTGGACGCCAACCGTGGAGGCGAGTCTGGCTTCGGCCTCGCGGATCGTCGCGCGCGTCGCGTCGGCGCTCTCCTTGAATTTTGACGGGGAGAGCGAAAATCCGAATGTCAGGACGTTGCGGGGATTGAAGCCCGGGTCGACATTCCACAGCTCCCCGAGGCTCCTGAGCATGAGGGTCGCCCCGACCAGGAGGACCAGCGCCATTGCAATCTCGCCGACCACGAACACCCCGTGGACGCGCTGCAGCGGCGCGCTCGCGCCGCGGCCGCCCCCCCTGAGATTTTCCTGGGGGCTGGTCCGGGAGACCCTAAGGGCGGGGAAAAGGCCGAAGAGGATTCCCGCCAGCAGCGCTGCCGCCCCGGTGAAGGCCAGCACCCGGAGGTCGATGCCGATTTCCCGGGCGCGCGGAAGCTCTGTGGGCAGAGCGCCAAGCGCGGCCCGCGTTCCGAAGAACGCGAGCAGCAGCCCCAGCGCCCCTCCGACAAGGGCGAGCAGGATGCTCTCGGTCAGAAGCTGGCGGACAATGCGGGCCTTGCCGGCGCCAAGCGAGATGCGGACGGCGAACTCGCGCTTGCGGCCGGTGGAGCGGACGAGGAGCAGGTTGGCAATGTTGACGCAGACGATGAGAAGCACGAAGCCAACGGCTCCAAAGAGCAAAAGCAGGAACGGCTCGACACGGCCGACCATGAGCGTCCTGAACGGGATCAGCGTGGCGCCGATGCCCTTGTCGAACTCGGGGTATGCGCCGGCAAGGTCGCGCGTGACCTGGGCCAGGTCCGAGCGGGCCTGGTCGATCGTGACGCCGGGCTTCAGGCGGCCGATTCCATGGAGGCCCAGTCCCGCTCCCCGGTTGAAGAGCAGGTTGTTGCCCCAGTGAACCAGGGGGACGTAGACCTGGCTTGTCCGAAAGTTGCCCAGCATGAGGTCGAAATCGGGCGGAACCACGCCGACAATCGTGTAGGCGTTGCCGTCGAGGGTAAGGCTCTTGCCCAGGACGTCCGGCGAGGAGCCGAACTTGCGGCTCCAGAATCCCGCGCTGATGAGGGCGATGGGAGCGGATCCTGTCCGGTCGTCCTCCTCGACGAAACCGCGGCCCTTGAGGGGATGCATGCCGAGTATGGCAAAAAAGTCCGAAGTCACGTACTGCGCGCCGATCTGCTCGGTTTCACCGAGGCCGGTCAGGCTGAAGGACGAGCTCCGGGAAACGGCCATGGCGGAGAAGGTCCGATTCTCCCTGCGCCAATCGAGGAAATTTGGATAGGAGATCGAGCCGCTCTTGAAATTCGCCTTGCTCTCATGGATCGTGACCAGCTGCTCCGGGTGCGGGTACGGAAGCGGATTGAGCAGGACGCCGTTGACGACTGAGAAGAGCGAGGAGTTCGCGCCGATCCCGAGGGCGAGCGTCAGGACGGCGATGGCGGTGAAGCCGGGCGCCCTGCGCATCATGCGCACGCTGTAGCGCAGGTCCTGCAGAAGCGTCTCGATGAACTGCACGCCGCGCGCGTCCCGGCATTCCTCCTTGACCAGGTCCATTCCGCCGAATTCGAGCCGCGCCCGCCGCGTCGCCTCGTCACGCGGCAGTCCCGACGCGACGTATTTTTCGACCTGGTGATCGAAATGGAAGCGCAGCTCGTCGTTGAGCTCGCCCTCGACGGAATCCCTGCGGAAGAGGGCCCGCAGGCGGATCAGGAGGTCGCCGAACATCGTTTACTCTGTGGGAACAAGCATGAGTCCGTCCTAGGCCGTCGCCAGCACCTGTGCCACGGCGGCCGTCAGCTTCTGCCAGTCACTCTCCTCCTCCTCGAGCTGCCTCTGCCCATCCCTCGTCAGCTCGTAGAATTTCGCGCGGCGGTTGTTTTCCGACGGCCCCCAGCGGGCCTTGATCCATCCGCGGCGCTCGAGGCGATGCAGCGCCGGGTAGAGCGACCCTTGCTGCACATGGAGAACCTTGCTGGAGACCTGGTGAATCCGCTCGGAAATCGCCCAGCCATGCCTGGGCCCGAGCGATAGCGTTCGCAGGATCAACAGATCCAGCGTGCCTTGCGGAAGATCGATGCCTGGGTTTGGCATATGTTCCCCTGTTGCTTCTACAGGGACGAGACAGGGTCTCCTGTCGAAGTGCAAGGGGAAACTTCCCTCAGGTTGGTTGGCCCCTGCTGCCAGCTCCCGGGCCCGGGACCTGGGTGTCGCGCCCGTGTTTCCGCGCAAAATGCCATTTTGAATGCTTGCATTCCACGCGGTTTCTGTTCAACTGAACGCCATTCGATTGAACCTCCTATAGCCGCACCCCAAAAAATCATCCGCCATGGACCAGGCAAACAAGATCATCTACGTTGAATTCCACGCATCCGACCTCGGGAAGACGAAGGCGTTTTTCGAGCATGTGTTCGGATGGACGTTCACGGACTACGGCCCCGACTACACCTCCTTTGTGGACGGGCAGATCGCCGGGGGCTTCTTCCGCTCCGACAAGCGCGCGTCGTCGGCCGAGGGCAGCGTCATGGTCGTCATCTTCCACCCGCAATTGGAGGAGACCCTCCGGAAGGTCGCGGATCACGGGGGAAAGATCACGAAAGAGATTTTTTCATACCCCGGCGGCCGCCGGTTCCATTTCACGGAGCCGAGCGGCAACGAGCTGTCCGTATGCTCCGACCCGTAACACCATGATGACCGAACGCCAGGAGCAGATCCTCGACTTCATCCGGCAGTTCCAGCGGGAGAAGGGCGTGCCGCCGTCCTCCCGGGAAATCCAGCGCAGGTTCCGCCTCGCCAGCCAGTCCACCGTCATCGGCCACCTGCGCGCCCTGGCGAACAAGGGGCAGATCGAGCTGCTGGCCGGCCGCACCTGGGGGCTCAGGGCCCCCGCTGTTCAGGCGCAGCTCTTCGAGATGCCCGTCTTCGGCACGATCCCGGCGGGGCTGCCGGCGATGCAGGAGCAGACCCCCGACGAGACGATCGCCATCAATCCCTCCGTCTTCGGCATCCGCCGGCCGCGGCCCCACCAGGTGTGGGCGCTGCGGGTGCAGGGCGACTCGATGATCGACGCCCACATCATGGACGGCGACCTGGTGGTGCTCGAGCGGCGCGACCCGCGCGAGGGCGACATCATCGCGGCGCTCGTGGACGAGACCACCACGACATTGAAGCGGCTCGTGCACCTGCGCGGTCGCCCCGTGCTGCGCGCGGCGAACAAGCGCTACCGCGACATCGTGCCCGAGCGGCGATTGGAATCGCAGGGCGTCCTGGTGGGGCTGATCCGCCGGGGCGCCGCCGCTGCCTGGTAAAAACATGAGAGCAGGTGGTCCCTCCCGTCCAAACCGTCTCCGCGCTGCGGTTGCTTCTTGCCGCCCGCTTTCCGGAAAGGGCCCGCAGGCCGTGCGGCGGCGTGTCCGCCGCGGTCCGCTCGATCGATGACGCGCTCGGGGGCGGGCTGCCCGCGGGCCGGCTGACGGAGCTCGTGTCGGCCGTCCCGAGCGGCGGGGGGCAGACGGTGGTCGCAAAGCTGCTCGAGGCCACCCAGGCCGCGCGGCAGCGGATGGCGCTCATCGACGGGGCGGACGGCTTTGCGCCCGAGGCCGTGCCGGCCGGCGTGCTGCGCCACCTCGTGTGGGTGCGCTGCCGCGCGCCCGAGCAGGCCTTCGCGGCCGCGGACATCCTCGTGCGCGACGGCAACTACGCCGCGGTCGTCCTCGACCTGCGCGGCTGCGCGGAGCGGGCCCTGCGCAGGACCCCCTCCTCCGTCTGGTACCGCCTGCAGCGGGCCGCGGAGGGCGGTTCCGTCGCGGTCCTCGTCCAGACGACGTCCCCCCTCGTGCCCGCCGTCCCGTGGCGGCTCGTCCTCGACACCCCGCTGTCGCTGGCCGATGCCGGCGCGCCGCGGGAGGCCGTGGCCGACCGGCTCGACGTCCGGACGGAGCGCAGCCACGCCCAGGCGACCGAGTCCATGGCCGGATGAACTACGCGGTCCTCGTTGTGCCCGACTTCGCCCTGCACGCCCTGCGCAGGAGCAATCCCGGCCTCTGCGGCCGCGCCGTGGCGCTTGTGGCGGGCGACGGGCGCAAGGCCCGGGTCGCCGAGGCCTCGCCGGAGGCGCGCGGCGTCGCGCCGGGGCTTGCGGCGACGCTCGCGATGTCCCGGTGCCCCGGGATCATCCTGCGGCAGCGCGATCCCGGGGCGGAGGTCGAGGCCCACAGGGTCCTCCTCGCCGCGGCATTCACGCTCTCGCCGCGCGTCGAGTCGACGCGCGGCGGATGCTGCACCGTCGACCTCCAGGGCGCGGATCCGGCGCGCACCGAGCCGCTCATGCGGCTCCTTGCCGTCGAGCTGGCCGGCGCGGGGCTGCCGGTGCGGGTCGGGGCCGGGGCGACGCCGCTTCTCGCCTCGTACGCCGCGCGGTGCGCGGAGCCCGTCCTCGTCGTGCGCGATCCGGGGGATTTCCTGGCGCCCCTGCCGCTCGCGTTTGCGGACCCGGGGCCCGGGCAGGAGGATATCCTCACGGGCTGGGGGATCGGGACCCTGGGGGGCCTGACGGCGATCCCGAAGGCCGAGGTCGGCCGGCGGCTGGGCGCGGAGGGGGCGCTCCTGTGGGAGCGGGCCGCGGGCGAGACGACCCGGGTCCTGCGCCTTGTGGAACCCGCGAGGAGCTTTTCCGCCGAATGGGCCTACGAGCCCCCGGTCGAGTCGATCGAGCCGCTGTTCTTCAAGCTGCGGCGGTTCGCCGAGCGGATCGCGCTCGAGCTCCGGGGCGCGGGCTTCGTCGCCGAGAAGCTTTCGCTCACCCTGCTCCTCGAGGACGAGACCGATCACCGCCGCGAGTTCCGGCTGCCGGAGCCGGGCGCGGACGTGGAGGGCTGGCTGCGCGTCCTCAATTCCCACCTGGGGACCGTCCGGACCGATGCCCGGGTCGCGGGCGTGCGGCTCGTCGCCGCCCCGGCGCGCCCGCAGGAAAAGCAGGACGGCCTGTTCGACACGGGCCTGCGCGACCCGGCCTCGTTCTGGGAGAACATCGCGCGCATCGCGGCGATCGTCGGCGACGACCGGGTCGGCACGCCCGCGCCGGTCGACACCCACCGGCCGGACGCCTTCGTCCTGGAAAGGACCGCCGAGGCCGTGGCCCCCCAGGCGGGGGCGCCCGTGCATCCCCCGTGCGGGCCGACCCTGCGCCGGTTCCGCCCGCCGTGGCCCGTGCGCGTCGTCTGCGACGCGGGCTCGCCCGCCCTGCTTGAGGGAGGGCGGCTGGAGGGCCGGGTGCGCGCCGCGCTCGGGCCGTGGCGCTCCGCGGGCGACTGGTGGAAGCCGCAGGCGTGGGCCTTCGAGACCTGGCAGGTCGAGCTGGCCGGGGGCGGCGTCTACCAGCTCGCCTGCGCGGACGGCGCCTGGCGCGTCGAGGGGATGCTGGACTAGCCCGGCGCCAAGGGGCCCCCTCAATGCCGTACGTCGAGCTCCATGCGCGCAGCGCGTTCTCCTTTTTGCGCGCCGGATCGCTGCCGGAGACCCTTGTCGCCGAGGCGGGGCGGCTGGGGATGCCGGCCCTGGCGCTGTGCGACCGCGACGGTGTCTACGGGGCCGTGCGGCTCCATGTGTCCGGGCGGGAGGCCGGCGTGCGCGCCCTCGTCGGGTGCGAGCTCACGATGGAGGACGGCAGCGTCGTGCCCGTCCTCGTCGCGACGCGGGCGGGCTACCGGGGGCTGTGCGGCCTGCTGACGACGGCGCACCTGAGGGCGGAGAAGGGCGAGGGGCGCGTGGCCTGGCGCGAGCTCGCGGAGGCGCGCGAGGGGCTGGTCGCGCTCACCGGCGACGAGGAGGGCCCCGTGCGGCGCGCGTGGGTCGAGCGCGGACCGGCGGCCGCGGCCGAGGCGGGCGCCAGGCTCGCGGGGATCTTCGGGCGGGAGCGCCTCCACGTCGAGATCCAGCGCCACCGGACCGCCGGCGAGGAGCGCTGGAACGGGTTCCTTGTCGACTGGGCGCGCGCCGGGCGGCTGCCGCTCCTCGCCACCAACGGCGTCCTCCACGCGACGCCGGAGGGCTGCGGCGTCCTCGACGTGTTCACCTGCCTGCGCCACCACACGACGCTCGACGCGGCGGGCCGGCGCCTCGCCCCCAACCGCGAGCGCCACCTCAAGGACCAGCGGGCGATGGAGGACCTGTTCAGGGACCTGCCGGAGGCGGTCGCGAACACGTGGGAGCTTTCGCAGCGGCTCGAGTTCACGCTCGCGAACCTGGGATACCGGTTCCCCGACCACCCGGTGCCCGCCGGCGAGTCGCAGGACTCGTTCCTCAGGAAGATGGCGTACTTCGGGGCCCAGCAGCGCTACGGCAGCGTGGTGGGCGAGGTGCGGCGCCAGATCGAGCGCGAGCTGGCGCTCATCGCCAAGCTGGGCTTCAGCGGGTATTTCCTGATCGTCTGGGACCTGTGCTCCTTCGCGCGCGAGCGCGGATCCCTTGTCCAGGGGCGCGGGAGCGCCGCCAACAGCGCCGTGTGCTACGCGCTCGGGATCACGGCCGTCGACCCGATCGAGAGCAAGCTGCTCTTCGAGCGCTTCCTCTCGGAGGGCCGGACGGACTGGCCCGACATCGACCTCGACCTTCCCAGCGGCGACCGGCGGGAGGAGCTGATCCAGGAGGTGTACCGGCGGTACGGCCGCAGGGGCGCCGCGATGACGGCGAACGTGATCACGTACAGGGGGCGGAGCACCGTGCGCGAGGTGGGCAAGGTGTTCGGCTTCCCGGACGACGCCCTCGACCGTTTCTCGAGCCTCTTCCACGGCGGGGACCTGCCGCAGACCCTCGAGCTGGAGGACCAGCTGCGGATGGCGGGCGTGTCCGACGGGAACCCGCGGCTGCGCGCGCTCGTCGACACCTGCCGCCGGGTGCGCGGGCTTCCCCGGCACCTGGGCCAGCACTCGGGCGGGATGGTCCTGAGCTCGGGCGATCTCGACCAGTTCGTGCCGCTGGAGAACGCCCGGATGCCGGGGCGCTCCGTCCTGCAGTGGGACAAGAGCGACATCGAGGACATGGGGCTGCTCAAGGTGGACCTGCTCGGGCTCGGGATGATGGCCTCCCTCCAGGACGCGGTCGAGATCTGCGCCCAGCGGGGCCAGCCGGTCGACCTGGCGCGGCTTCCCAAGGACGACCCCGCCGTGTTCAGGCTGATGCAGGAGGCCGACACCGTGGGGGTCTTCCAGATCGAGAGCCGGGCGCAGATGTCGACGCTGCCGCGGATGAAGCCCGTGAATTTCTACGACCTGGCGGTTGAGGTCGCGATCATCCGGCCGGGCCCGATCCAGGGGGACGCCGTGAACCCCTATCTCAGGCGGCGCGCGGGGGAGGAGCCCGTGACGTACCCCGACGAGCGGGCGAGGCCCATCCTGGAGCGGACGCTCGGGGTCGTGCTTTTCCAGGAGCAGATCCTGCGGCTCGCGATGGAGCTCGGAGGCTTCAGCGCCTCCGAGGCGGACGAGCTCCGGCGGGCGATAGGGTTCACGCGCTCCCAGGAGCGGCTCGACCGGATGAAGGCCAGGCTCACCGTCGCGTTCAGGGCCAACGGCGTGAGCGAGCCGGCCGTGGAATACCTGATCAAGTCGCTCGCGTCGTTCGCCCTCTACGGGTTCCCCGAGTCGCATGCGATCAGCTTCGCGCTGATCGCCTACTCGAGCGCGTGGCTCAAGGTGAACAGGCCGGCCGCGTTCTATGCGTCGCTGCTCAACTGCCAGCCGATGGGGTTCTATTCGCCGGCGACCCTCGTGCAGGACGGCCGGCGCCGCGGCATCGCCTTCCTTCCGGTCTGCGTCCTGACCTCCGACGCGAGGTGCCGCGTGGACTCGGACACGTCGGTCCGCCTGGGGCTCGCGACGGTGCGCGGCGTGCGCGCCCCCGCGCTGCAGTCGATGATCGCCGCGCGCGGGGAGCGGCCGTTCGCGTCGCTTTCCGACTTCCTGCGCCGGACGCGGTTCAGCGCGGCCGAGCGCCGGGTGCTGGCCGGCGCCGGGGCGCTCAACGGGCTCGCGGGCCACCGGAGGTCCGCGCTGTGGCGCGTCGAGGCGTTCCACGGCGGCGACGACCTGTTCCGGCAGGCGCCGGACGGCGACGAGGAAACCCTCTCGCCCCTGGAGCGGATGACGCTCCTCGAGCGCCTGCAGGCCGACTACCGGCACCTGTCGCTCACGACGGGGATGCACCCGATGCGGCTCGCGCGCCCCATGCTGCCGGATGCGCGGACCGCGGCGCAGCTCAGGGACCTGCGCCACGGCGAGCGCGTGAGGATCTGCGGCTCGGTCATCACCCGCCAGCGCCCGGGGACGGCGAAGGGATTCTGCTTCATCACGCTGGAGGACGAGACCGGGCTCGCGAACGCGATCGTGCGCCCGCGGCTCTTCGAGGAGTCCCGGCTCGTCATCAACCTCGAGCCCGCGCTCGTCATCACAGGCCGCCTGCAGAACGAGAAGGGCGTGATCCACGTCATGGCCGAGCAGATCGCCGGGATGCCCGACCTCGGGCTCCCCGCGCAGGCGTCGCACGACTTCCACTGACCGGTGGCGCGGGACCGGGATTGCACTCGGGCCGGCCTGCCGCAATAGGTGGGCTGCGCCATGGAATTCCGGCTCGCCTCCGCCGCCTTCATCGCCGTGTTCGCGGCCTACCTTTTCCTGGGCGGAATGGGGGTCACGGACCGCGGCAACCCGGAAGCCAGGGACGCCCCCTACAACCTGCTCGCGCGCGGGCTCCTGTCCGGCCACCTCTACGTCGACCGGGCCGCGCCGCCGATGCTGGCGCAGCTGAAGGACCCGTATGACCCGGACGCCAACGCACCCGCCCGGGACCCCCGGGACCGCCTGAACGATTTCAGCTACTACCGCGGGAGGCTGTACCTCTACTTCGGGATCGCGCCCGCCCTGTTTCTCTTCATCCCGTGGCACCTCCTCACGGGCGGCTGGCTCCCGCACTGGGTCGTCGTCGTCTTCCTCTGCTCCGCCGGCCTCCTGGTCAACATGTCCCTGGTCCACAAGATCAGGCTGAGGATCTTCCCCGACGCCCGGCCGTGGCTCACGGCGGTCTGCGTGCTGGTCCTGGGCCTCGCCTCCTACGCGCCGCTGCTGGTCGCCCGGGCCGACATGTGGGAGATCCCGATCGCGTTCAGCTATTGCTCGGTGTCGGTCGCGCTCAGGTGCCTCTGGGAGGCGTACGGCGATCCCGGCCGCGCGGCAAAATGGATCGCCCTCGCGAGCGCCGCGATCGGCGTCGCCTTCGCGGCGCGGCCGACCGTGCTGCCGAACGCGGCCATCCTCCTGATCCCCTTCCTGTCGCGGGAAACACGAAGGAGCGCGCGGGCATGGGCCGCGGCGGTGGTCCCGCTCGCCCTCTGCGGCGCCGGCGTCGCGCTGTACAACGCCGAGCGGTTCGGCAACCCGTTCGATTTCGGGATGCGCTACCAGCTGGCGGCCATCAACGTCACCAAGCTGCATGCCTTCAGCCCCACCTACATCTGGACGAACCTTGGATTCTACCTCTTCCAGGAGGTCCGGTGGACGTCGATCTTCCCCTTCACCCATGAGCCCCTTCTCGGCGCCATGCGCGCGCGCCTGCCGCCGAACCACGGGGGGGCCCAGAACATCTCGGGCGCCCTGCTCAACGCACCGATCCTCTGGGCGGCGATCGCGGTGCCCGCGCTTGTCATGCTCAGGCGGCAGGACAGGAGGCTGCTCCTTTTCACGGTCTCGGCGGCGTGGGTCGCGTTGAGCTCGCTCGCCATGATGTCCCTCTTCTTCGGCGCCTGCGCGAGGTACCAGTTCGAGTTTGTGCCGGCGCTGGCACTCCTGGCGTCGGTGGGGATCATGGGCATCGAGAGCTCCTGGAGGGGAGGGTTCCGCTCCCTCGCCCGGTGCGCCTGGGTCGCGGCGCTCGTGTTCTCGTCGGCGTTCACCGTGCTCTACGGGATCGAGCGCTGCGCCTCGGACCACAACATCTCCGGCATCACCTGCCTGGCTTACGGCGACTTTCCCGGCGCGCAGCACGAGTTTGAGAACGCGCGGTTTCTCTCGCCCAGGAACCCGGTCTCGCGGCTTGGCACCGGCCTGCTGCTCGCCCTGCAGGGGAGGGCGCGGGAGGCCCATGCGGCGCTTGCGGCGCTGGCCGCGGATTTCCCGGACTACGCCATGGCCCATTTCGCCCTTGGCAACGTGCTTGCGGGCGAGGGCATGCGCGATGAGGCCACGGCGCAGCTGCGGGAGGCGCATGAGCTGGACCCGGACGACGCGACGATCAAGGCGGCCCTCGATTCCGCGCTTGCGCGGGGGAAGTGACCCGGCGCGCGCAGCCCGGGCTCCGGACGGGCGCGGCGAATAATTGCATGGCGCCGGGATCGCACTCGGCCCAACGTGCGGTCAACTGCAGAACCCTAGAATGGAATTCCGGCTCGCTTCCGCTGCCTTCATCGCCGTTTTCGCGACATACCTTTTCCTGGGCGGAATGGGTGTCACGGACCGGGGCAACCCCTATCCCGGGGACGCCGCCTACAACCTGCTCGCGCGCGGGCTCATGGCGGGGCACCTCTACATCGAGAAGGAGGTCCCGCCGGTCCTGTCGCAGCTGAAGGACCCGTACGACCCGGACGCCAACAGGGTCGCCCGGGAGGATCCCAAGTACCGCCTCCACGATTTCAGCTACTACCACGGCAGGCTCTACCTTTATTTTGGCGTCGCGCCCGCGGTTTTCATCTTCATCCCGTGGCACATCCTGACGGGCGACTGGCTTCCGCACTGGATCGTCGTCGTCTTCCTCTGCTCGGCCGGCCTGCTGGTCAACATGTCCCTGGTCCAGGCGCTCAGGCCGAGGGTGTTCCCCGGCTCGCCGCCCTGGATGATGGCGGTCACGACGCTCATCCTGGGTCTCGGGTCGTATGCGCCCCTCCTTGTCGCCCGCGCCGACCTGTGGGAGATCCCGATCGCGTTCAGCTATTTCTCGGTGTCGGTAGCGCTCCGGTGCCTCTGGGAGGCGTTCGAGAGGCTCGGGCGCTCGGCGAAGTGGATCGCGTTTGCCAGCATGGCCCTCGGCCTGGCCTTCGCCGCGCGGCCGACCGTCCTGCCGAACGCAGCCATCCTGCTGATCCCGTTCGTCTCGAGGAAGATCCGGGGCAGCGTCTTCGCGTGGGCCGCAGCGGTGCTTCCCCTGGCCCTCTGCGGCGCGGCCGTCGCCCTGTACAACGCCGAGCGCTTCGACGACCCGTTCGATTTCGGAATGCGCTACCAGCTCGCGAACGAGTACGTCTCCAAGCTCCACGTCTTCAGCGCGGGCTACGTCTGGACGAACCTCCGGCTCTATCTCTTCCACGGTGTCGAGTGGACCTCGGTGTTTCCCTTCGCCCATGAGCCCCCGCAGCCGCTTGTGCCGATGAACCACGGCGGCACGGAGCACATCTCGGGCGCGTTCCTGAACGCCCCGATCCTTTGGGCGGCGCTGGCCGTGCCCGCGTTCATCCGCTACAATCGCCCCGACAGGAGCCTCGTCCTGATCACCGCGTCAGCGGCCTGGGTCGCGGTGAGCTCGCTCGTCCTGCTGTCCTTCTTCTTCGGGGCCTGCTCGAGGTATCAGCTCGAGTTCGTGCCGGAGCTGGCGCTCCTCGCGGCGCTGGGGGTCATGGCGACGGAGTGCGCCTGGAAGCGGCAGGTCCGCCTGATCGTCCGGTGCGGGTGGATTCCCGCCCTGGTCATTTCGTCGGCCTTCCCCGTCCTCTACGGCATCGACCGCTGCGTCTCGGACCACAACCACTCCGGCATCGCCAGCCTCGAGCACGGCGACCTCGCCGGCGCCGAGCACGAGTTCGACACCGCGCGCCTCATGTCGCCCCGGAACCCGTTCTCGCGCCTGGGCACCGGCTTCATGCTCGTCACCCAGGGGAAGCTGCCGCAGGCCCAGGCGGTCTTCGAGGGGCTGATCCGGGACTTCCCCAACTATGGCATGGCCCATTACTTCCTGGGGAACGTGTTCGCCAACGAGGGCCGGCTGGACGAGGCGCTCGCGCAGTTCAAGGCCGCCCACCGGCTGGATCCGGAAAACGGCGCCATCAAGGCGGGCCTGGATTCGGCCTTGGCATGGCCGAAGTGATCCGGCGCGCGGCGTTGCATCCGCGCGGGAAACCGGTTCGTAATGGGATTGGATGAGCCGCCGACCGCTGATCGCCGCCATGTTGTTCGCCGCCACGCGCGCGTGCGCGGCCGACGCGATCGCATGGCAGCCCTGGTCGGACGCGGCATTCGCCGACGCGAAGCGGGACCACAAGTTCGTGATCATGGACCTGGAGGCGGTGTGGTGCCACTGGTGCCATGTCATGGACGAGACCACCTACCGGGACCCGAAGGTGATCGCGTTGATGGGGGAGCGCTACGTCGCCGTGAAGGTCGACCAGGACTCCCGGCCGGACCTCGCGAACCGCTACGAGGACTATGGCTGGCCGGCGACCATCGTCTTCGCCGCCGACGGGAGCGAGATCGTCCGGCGCCGCGGGTACCTGAGCCCCGAGGAAATGGCCTCGATGCTCCAGGCCATCATAGACGACCCGTCGCCGGGTCCCTCGGTGACGACGGCGGCGAGCCCGCAGTACCCCTTGACCGCACATCCCGATGACGCCATGGAGGCGGAGATAAGGAAGAGGCTTTTCTCGGGATACGACAGGGCTGTCGGGGGTTGGAGCGGCGAGCACAAGTTCCTGGACGCGGACGACGTCGAGTATTGCCTGCGGGCGGCGGCCGGCGGCGACGCGGAGGCGGCGGCAGTCGCCCGCGACATGCTCAGGCTGCAGCGCCAGCTCTTCGACCCGGCCTGGGGCGGCGTTTACCAGTACTCGGCGGCGGGCGACTGGGTTCACCCGCACTTCGAGAAGATCATGTCGATCCAGGCCGACAACCTGCGCATCTACGCCATGGCCTCCGAGCAGTGGCCCGACTGGGGATACCAGGGGGCGGCGGGCGAGGTGCTGCGCTACCTGCGGGACTTCCTGAAAAGCGCCGACGGCGCGTTCTACACGAGCCAGGACGCCGATCTCGTGCAGGGCCAGCACGCGGGCAACTATTTCCTTCTCAGCGACGCCGAGCGCCGGGCCCGCGGCGTCCCGCGCATCGACACGCACCGGTACGCCCGCGAGAACGGTTGGGTGATCACCTCGCTCTGCACCCTTTCGTGCGCGACCGGCGACCCCGTGCCGCTCAACGAGGCGATCAAGGCGGCCAACTGGGTGATCGCGAACCGCGCGCTCCCCGGCGGCGGGTTCAGGCATGACGAGACGGACGCCGCCGGCCCCTTCCTCGGCGACACGCTCGCGATGGGCTCGGCGTTCCTTGCGCTGCACCAGGCCACCGGCAGGGCGGCGTGGCTTGATCGGGCCGAGTCGGCCGCCAATTTCATCCGGGCGCACTTCTCCCAGGGGGACGATCCGGGATACGCGACGTCCGACACGACATCCCATTCATTTCCCAAGCCGCAGCCGGAGTTTGACGAATCCGTGGCGCTCGCCCGGTTCGCAAACCGGCTCGGGCGCGCGACAAGCTGGGCGATGGACCGCGCGCTGGCGGAATCGTCGCTCCGGTGCGCGTTTTCGCCGGAGATGGTCGGACGGCGCGGCTCCTACACCGGCGGTCTCCTTCTTGCGGACGACGAGCTTCGCGCCGAGCCGCTGCACGTGACAGTCGTCGGCCGCAGGGACGACCCGGTCGCCCAGGCGCTTTATGCGGCCGCCCTGCGGGCGCCCACGTCCTACAAGCTGGTCGAGTGGTGGGACCGGCGCGAGGGAGGCCCGCCGCGCGGGGAGTCGATCTTCCCGGACCTCGACCGGTCGGCCGCGTACCTCTGCGCAAACGGCGCCTGCTCCTCCCCGATCTCGGACGCCCAGGTGCTTTCCCGGCGGCTGGACAAGGCTGCGGCCGCGGCCGCGGCGGGCCGGCAATAGGGGAGCGGCGCGCGGCTATTGATTCTGGCGCGGCCCCGTGCAACTCTGGCGCGGACGCCCCGAACCCGGCGAAAGCGCCAAAGCCCCCGTCCGCCCCATGAGCCCCCTAAGAATCCTTGCCGCCCTTTCGATTCTCGCCCCGGCCCTGGCCGCTTCGAGCGCCGCCGAAGACGCCTCGCTCAAGCTTCCGCGCAGCACGCCCGAGGAGCAGGGGGTCTCGTCCAAGGCGCTGCTTGGGTTCGTCCAGGCGGCCGAGCAGAAGATCGACGCGCCGCACAGCTTCATGCTGGTCCGGCACGGCCACGTCGTGGCGGAGGGCTGGTGGGCCCCCTACGTGCCCGATGAGCCACACTCGCTCTTCTCGCTCAGCAAGAGCTTCACCTCGACCGCGGTCGGACTGGCCGTGGCCGACGGCAAGCTGAGCCTCGACGACCCGGTGCTCAAGTTCTTCCCGGACGAGGCGCCCGCCAACCCGAGCAAGAACCTCCTTGCGATGCGGGTCCGGGACCTTCTGAGGATGTGCACCGGCCATGGCGCCGAGGACATCAGGGTGTTTCCGTTCCAGTCGCAGGCGAGCCTTGTGAGGATCTTCCTCGAAATGCCGGTGGCCGACAAGCCGGGCACGCATTTTCTCTACAACACGGCCGCAACCTACATGCTGTCGGCGATCGTCCAGAAGGCCACGGGGCAGACCGTCCTGGATTATCTCCGGCCGCGCCTGTTCGAGCCCCTGGGCATCGCCAACCCGACATGGGAGGCGAGCGCGCAGGGGATCTCGCTCGGCGGTTTCGGGCTGAGCATACGCACCGAGGACATCGCGCGCTTCGGCCAGCTTTACCTGCAGAGGGGCCAGTGGCGCGGCCGGCAGCTCGTCCCCGCCGCCTGGGTTGACGCGGCGACGTCGCTTCAGACCTCGAACGGAAGCGATCCCACCAGCGACTGGGATCAGGGCTATGGCTACCAGTTCTGGCGCTGCCGCCACGGCTTTTACCGCGGCGACGGCGCGTTCGGGCAGTTCTGCGTCGTCATGCCCGAGTTTGACGCGGTCATCGCCATCACGAGCGCCACCAGGGACCTGCCCGCCGTGCTGAACGTTGTCTGGGACCATGTCCTTCCCGCGTTCGGGGCCGCTGCGCTTCCGGCGGATCCCGAGTCCGATCGCCTGCTTGCCGAGAGGCTCGCGGGCCTGAGCCTGCCCACGCAGGCCGGGCAGGCGGCCTCGCCGGTCGCGGCGAGGATCGCGGGGAAACGCTATGTGTTCCCGACGAATCCCCAGGGGCTCGAATCCATTGCATTCGAGCCCGCGCGGGAGGGGAGCGACGTCGCGATCGCGGTGCGGATCGCCGGCAAGGACCAGCGCGTCGTGCTCGGGCGCGGGGCGTGGGTGAAGGGGTCGCTCGAGATGGGCCCGGGCGGCCCGGTTCCGGTCGCCGCCAGCGGGGCATGGACCAGCGACGACACCTACACCGCGATCCTGTGCCGCTACCGCACGCCCTTCTCCACGACCTACGACATGCGGTTTGCAGGCGACGAATTGATCCTCGAGTCGGAGAACAATGTCGGCTTTGAGTCGGCCGGCCGGGCCCGCCTGGTCGCCAAGGCGCAGCCGTGAGGGCGGAGGCGCGCCGGATCAGATCCTTATCTGGATTCCCGCAAAGGTGAGGAGCGACACCCTCGGGCCAAGCGAGTTGTGCGCATCCCTGCCGACGGCCAGCAGGAGAGTCGCGTGCCCGGAGAAATCATACCGCGTGCCCACGTTGATGACGGCCTCGTTGCGCTCCAGGCGGTCGGAGCTCTCCATGTGCACCTCGGCGTCCAGCTCCCAGCCCTTCGAGACCTCGCGGCCGACGCACAGCCCGCCCATCCATCCCCGGTCCTGCGCGGCCGCGCTGAACACGTGCCCGAAGTCCGCGTTGAGCGACACGGCGCCGAAGTCCCTCCGGACCTCGAAGGGCAGCAGGAAGGTGGTGCTTGGGTCCGCCGTGCCCCTGCGGTCGGAGTCGGAATCCGGGTCGAGGAAGGTGATCCGCGGGTACATGGAGACCTGCAGGCCGGTCTCGCCCGCGTCGTAGAAGCGCCATTTCACCGCGATCTGCGAGTCGCTCATGCCGCTTTCCGCCGGCTCGTCCGCGTCGCGCAGGATGTTCCATGAGGCCTGGTAATTGAGCTGGATCCGGTCGCCGACCCCGTAGTTTGCGTCCAAGAGCGGAAGCCCGACAAGCGTCGAGCCCGGCGTGCGCTCGTCTGTCCACGCGACGTTGATCTCCCAGTGCCCGTCGCCGGGCGTTCCAGGGTCGTCCGTGATCATCGGGGGCCCGCCCTGGGCCCGCAAGCCGGATGCCGAGCCCAAGAGCGCGGCAAAAATGAAGAAGGCGGATCGGGGTGCCAGGTTGATGAAACCATGACTGCCGCGAATCCGCCCTCGGTAAACACCTAACTTAGGTGCCCAGGGTCCCGCTTTCAGGCGCGGGGCCGATGCTGCTCAGCTCCAGTAACCTTCGTGGAACCTGTAGGCGTTGCCCTCCTGCTCCCAGCGCGGAGCGACCCACACGGAGCCCGAATTCGGGGGCAGCTCCCAATGGCCCGCCATCCACTGGTACTGGCTGTCGCGCCACGTCCAGTAGCCCGCGATCCAGACATGCTGGGGCGACGGTTGGGCCATCACGACTTCCTGCTGCAGCGCGGGAGGAGCCTGCGTCACGACGACCGTGCTCGTGACGGGAACTCCGTTCGTGGTCGTCACGTAACCCGGATTTGCCACGACCACCGGAGCGGTCGTCGCATACCCTTGGTTTGCCACGACCACGGGCGAGGACGTCGTGGTCGACGTTGTCACGACCGCGTTATTTGTGGGCCTGCCCGGAGGCGGGGCCGAAACCAGATGCGACTCCGGCTCGGAGGCGCAGCCCGACAAGAGGGCGAGCGCGCCGCAAAACACCGAGGCGGGCGCGAGAAAACGAATCGATTGGGTTCTCATGGCCACCAGTATGCGCCCGCAGGCACGCTGCCGCCATGGGGTGTTCAAGGTAGCGATGGGCGGTTCCGCGCGAGAATCGGCGCCCGGCGCCGCGCCCTGCGCTCACTTTCCGCCGTGGGAGGTGCGCAGGTACAGCAGGCCAAACACGATCAGTTGCAGGAGCAGGAACGTCCCGATGTACCCGAGCAGCTTGAGCTTGGGGTTCCGCGGCGTGGCGGGATTGAGATGCCTGAAGCGCTCGGTCGTCGTCACGAGGCCATAATCGTCGAGCTCCGCCTTCATCGCGGCGGCATTGGGATAGCGGTCCTTCGGGTCGCGCGCCATCGCGTGAAGAATGATTTCCTCCAGGACCGGGGAAACCTCAGGGTTGACTTCGCGGGGCGCCGCGGGATCCCCCACGGTGCGCGCATTGATGACGGCGTAGACGGTGTCGCCTTGGAACGGCGTCGTTCCCGTCGCCATCTCGTACAGGATTGCCCCCAGGCTGTAGACGTCCGTGCGCTCGTCCCCGCGGAACCCGTAGACCCGCTCCGGCGCGATGTAGTCGGGAGTGCCCATCGCCACCGTGAGGCCGGCGAAGGTCATGCGCCTCAGGTGCGAGGCCTTGGCGATGCCGAAGTCGAACAGCCGAATGCTCCCGTCATCGCACATCATGATGTTCCCCGGCTTGATGTCGCGGTGCACGATGCCTCGGCCGTGCATGTGATCCAGCGCCGCGCACACGCGGCTGGCGACGGCGACGGCCTGCTTCTCGGGCATGGGCCTCGTCCTTGCCAGACGCTGGTCAAGCCGCTCGCCCTGGAGGTACTCCATCACGAGGTAGGGCCGGCTCCTTGATCCGCCCGCGGGAATCACCTTCACGATGTCGGGATGCGCGAGCTTCAGCATGATTTTCTCCTCGCGCTGGAACCGGTCGAAGGCCAGGGCGTCGCTCTCGCATTCCATCAGGGGAACCTTGATCGCGACAGGCGCCCCGGAGGACAGGTCGCGCGCCCTGAAGATCGACGCCATGCCGCTGCGGCCGACGAGCTCGGTGACCTCGAAGCGGTCGTCGAGGACGCTGCCCGGTGCCAGCTCGTAGGACGTCACGGGCCGGGCCCTCGCGGCCGGGCTATCCCACGGCGCGGTGCCCCGGAGGAGGGATTCGTCGAAGAGGGTGTCCATGGGCCAACGGTAGCACCCCTTCCCCGCAGCCGTTAATTAATTGGCCGCGCCTAACCATTAAATTAATATCAAGACGGGTGGCGGCCCGGCGCCGGGGCCAGCCGCGTCCCCAACCCTCCGGGGAGGGTTATCCCATTGCGCCGGTGCCCATTGCTCAGGTCTCCGGCACCGCGGGCGCCGTCCCTGAATTCGCCCCGGGGTCCGTGCCTTTGTTCTCAAAGAAGGAATACAGCAGGGGGAGTATGAAGAGGGTCAGGATCGTGCCCGTGAAGACGCCGCCGATGATGACAACGGCGAAGGGCCGCGCGGTCTCCGCCCCCACGCCCGTTGAAAGCGCCATGGGCAGGAGGCCGAGGATCGCCATGAGCGCGGTCATCACCATCGGCCTGACGCGGGAGGCGGCGCCCTCGGTGACGGCCTCCATCAGCTTGTGCTCCCGGTCCCGGCGCAGCTCGACGATGCGGGAGACAAGGATGACGCTGTTCTGGATCGAGATCCCGAACAGCGCGATGAACCCGACGAGCGCGGCCACCGACATGTTGAGCCCGGCCAGGGGCAGCGCCATCAGGCCGCCCGCGGCCGAGAAGGGCACGGTGAGCAGGACGAGAATCGCGAGCCGGGCCGAGTTGAACGTGATGTAAAGCAGGAAGAAAATAGCCAGCAGGGTGAAAGGCACGATGACCGCCAGGCGCCTCTCGGCCCGCTGCTCGTTCTCGAACGACCCGGTCCATTCCAGCCTGTAGCCGATGGGCAGGTGCACGGCCGAATCCACCTTGCGCTGCGCGTCGGTCACCACCGAGTCGAGGTCCCGGTCGCGCACGGACATCTTGATGTCGGTGCGGCGCTCGTTCTCCTCGCGGTCGATCCGGGCGAGTCCCGGCTGGATCTCGACGTCCGCGAGGATTCCCAGGGTGACCCGCTCGCCGTTTGAGCCGTAGACCGGGATGTTGCGGATCGAGTCGATGTCGAGGACGGACTCCGGCCGGAGCTTCACGACGAGGTCGAACGTGCGCTCGCCCTCGAGGACCTGGGTCGCCGCCTGGCCGCCGATGGCGGTGGCGATGATCGTCTGGATGTCGGCGACGGCGAGGCCATACCGCGCGATCATCGCGCGGTCGACGGCGATCTGGATCTGGGGCTGGCCCAGCAGGAGGTCGGTGCCGACATCGGCGGCCCCGGGAACGGTCTTGATCGCGTCGACGATCTGGTTTGCCAGCTGCTGGAGCTTCACCGGGTCGTCGCCGTAGAGCTTGATGGCGAGCTCGCTTTTGACGCCCGAGACCGCCTCGTTGACGTTGTCCTCGATGTATTGGCTGAACTGGGTGTCGATTCCCGGGATTTCCTTGAGGTTGCGCGCCATCGCCTCGTCGAGGCCGTCCCTGTCGCGGGCCGTCGTCCATTTGTCCTTCGGCTTGAGGCCCACGCTGTATTCGGTCACATCCCAGCCGTTGACGTCTGTGCCGTCGTCGGGGCGCCCGATCTGGCTCACCACGTACCTGACCTCGGGAAAGGAGGCCAGCCGGCGGCGCACGTCCTGCGTGATCCTGGCCGACTCGGACGGCGAGATCGACTGAGGAGCAAAGGTGCGCACCCACAGGTCGCCCTCGTCCAGCTTGGGGAGGAATTCGCTGCCGATGAAGTGGTAGGTGACCGCGCCCGCCACGAGGAGCCCAAGGGCCACGGCGGCGACGAGGCGGCGCGAGCGCAGGGCGAAGGCGAGCGCAGGGCGGTAGAGGCGCAGGAGCCACCTCACGATCCACGACTCCTGCTCGGCGATCCCGCCCTTCGTGGCCATGCTGGCCAGGACGGGCACCACCAGGATGGCAAAGAGGGTGCCCACGATCAGGGCGAACGTGAGCGTCAGCGCCATCGGCCTGAAGATGCGCCCCTCGACCCGCTGCAGCGTGTAGAGCGGGATGAAGGCCGTCAGCAGGATCGCCTTCGAGAAGATGATGGGCCGGCCCATCTGCGTGACCGCCTCCGTGATGATCGCGGTCAGCGAGCGGAACTGGCCCTTGCGCTGCTCGAGGATGCGCAGGATGTTCTCGATCACGACCACGGCCGAGTCGACGATGATCCCGAAATCGATGGCCCCGAGCGAGATCAGGTTTGCGGGGATGCCCCTCAGGTCGAGGAGCATGAAGGCGCCGAGGAGCGCCACGGGAACGGTCAGCGCCACCACAAGGGCGGAGCGGTAGTTCCCGATCCCCAGGAACAGGATCAGCACGGACATGACGAGCAGGATCCCCTCGATCACGTTCTGCCTGACCGTGTGCAGCGAGCGGTCGACGAGGGCCGTCCTGTCGTAGTACATGACCAGGCGGACCCCGGGGGGAAGGTAGTGGGCGTTGATCTGCGCGGCCATGGCCTCCACGCGCCGGCACACCTCGACGGGGTTCTCGCCCCGCCGCATGATCACGATTCCCTCGGCGACGTCGTCCTCGTCCCGGATTCCGCCGGGATACCCCGCGACGCCGGTGTCCGTCCGGCCGACGCGCCCGAGCCGGATCGCGTTTCCGATGACGACCTTGCCGATGTCGCTGATCAGGATCGGCGTGCCGTTGCGGGTGCCGACGGCCACCGCCTCGATGTCGGCAATGCTGCGCACGAAGCCCAGCCCGCGCACGACGTAGAGCTCCGAGCCGTGCTCGACATACGAGCCGCCGGCATTGGTGTTGCTGTTGGACAGCGCGGTGAAGACCTGCTGCAGCGTGAGGGCGTACGACTTCAGCTTGGCCGGGTCTATCAGGACCTGGTACTGCTTGGTCAGGCCGCCGAACGGGTTGATGTCGACCACCCCCGGCACCGAGCGGAACTTCTTCTCGACCACCCAGTCCTCGAGCGCCCTGACCTCCGTCGCGGGGAAGCCCTTGGGCGCCCGGAGCGTGTAGCGGTAGACCTCGCCGATCGGGGTCGCGTCGGGCGACAGGCTCGCGTTGGCGCCGGGGGGCAGCGTGACCCCTCCCAGGAGCTGGTTTGCCAGGTTGCGGATCGTCGCGTTGTCCGCGCTGTCCTCGAAGACGAGAGTGATCTGCGACAATCCGAACAGCGATATCGAGCGCATCGACACCCTTCCGGGAATGCCGTTCATCACGCTCTCGATCGGGATGGTCACGAGCCGCTCCACCTCCTCGGCGGCATGCCCTGGGAAAAGCGTGATGATCTGGACCGTGACGTTGGTCACGTCCGGGTAGGCCTCGACCGGCAGCTCCCGGCAGGACTGGATGCCGAACAGCACGAAGACAACCAGGCCGACGAGGACCACGGCCCTGTTGTGGAGGACGGAAGCGGTGATCTTGCCGATCATGGGGCCACGGGCATCCTAGTTGGAGGGATCGAGGACGGCCTGGAGGAGGAGGCCTCCCTCAACCACGATCTTCTGGCCGGCGCCGACTCCCGCCAGAACCGGGACCTTGCCGTCCTTCTCGGTCCCTATCTCCACCTGCCGGCGCTCGAACCTGCCTGGCGATAGCTCGACGAACAGGTATGACTTCCGGTCGATCGTGAAGATCGCCTTAGAGGGGACCTCCACGCCGGCCTGGGCGACCTTGCTCTCGTCGCGGACCACGTCGACCGACACGTACATCTCCGCCTTGAGCAGCGTCTCCGGGTTTTCGACCACGCCCCGGACCCGGACAGTGCGGGTCGTGGGGTCGAGCGACGGGCCTATGTTGGCGACCGCGCCGTTGAATACCCGTCCGGGAAAGGCCTTCGAGGTGATGCGGATCCTCTGGCCGGGCTGGAGATCGGCGAGGTCCGTCTCGGCGGCGTCCACCTGGAGCCAGAGCTTGGTCGGGTCGCTGACCACGAACAGAGGCGCGAACAGGTTGGTCGCGTTGGCCAGCATCTGGTCGGCGCGGACCTCCTGGCCGGGATTGATGTTCTTCTCGACCACGACCCCGGCGAGCGGCGACCTGAGGACATACACTTGGTCCGTGCCGCTCTCGCTCCCATGGTAGAGCTTGAGGCGCGCCGCCGCGCGGTCCCGCTCCGCGGAAGCGGCGCCGAACGCCGCCTGGGCCGCCTCAACGTCCTTCTCCGCGGCGGCCCCGTGGTCAAACAGGTCCTTGGAGCGGGCGAGGGTCTTGTCCGCGGCGACCAGGTTGGCGCCGGCCGAACGGGCGTCCGCCAGCGCCTGCCCGTAGTCGGGCGAGCTGATCTCGGCGAGCGCGCCGCCCGCAGGCACGGCCTGGCCAACCTCCACGTCGACGGTGGTGACCTGGCCTGCGACGGGGGTGAATATGCGCACCGTCGCGTCGTCGGACAGATAGAGCCGGCCGGTCAGGTGGGTGACCGCCAGCCGCCTGGCGTCCGCCGGCAGCACGATCACATAGGCGAGCTGCGGCGCATTTGGGGGATAGGCAACGGTCTCTCCGTGGACGGTCGCCTCGGGCGGCTCGGGGGCCGGGACCGCCGGCTTACCGCAGCCGGCAACGCCCAGCAGCGCCAGAAGGCCGAGTGAGAGATTGCAGTGTTTCATGAGATCATGGGTTTGAATTGAATTCACTTGGCGTCGGATCCGCCGAGGCGCCCGAGCGCCGCCTGAAGGACCACGGCGGCGCTGGCGGTGTCCGCCTGTGATTGCGCCGCGGCGACCCGGATGGCGTTGTCGTTTCGCTCGGCCTCGAGGAGGTCGATCAGCGCCGCGCCGCCCTTCTCAAATGCGTATGAAACGCTGCCGACCACCTCCGCCGACTTGGGGACAAGCGACGTCCGGTACCGCATGGCGCGCTCCGAGGCCTCGCGAAAGGCGACCCGCGCCGCCGCGACGTCGGCCGCGGCCTGGGTGCGGACCTTGTCGAGCTGGGCCTGGGTTTGTTCGCGCGCCGCCTTCGCGGACAGGATCTCGCCGTTGAAGTGGTCCCAAAGGGGCAGGGGAAGGGAGAGGCCCACGCCCACGGTGTTTGTCTGGTAGGGCGGATTGCGCTCGTACTGGACGCTCGCGGTTACATCGGGAATGCGCTGGTGCTGCTGCAGCTTTACGTTCGTGTCGGCCTGGGTGACCGCCGATTCCGCGGCCGCGATGTCCGGGCGGCTCCCGACCGGCTCCTCGCCGAGGTCGGGCGGGATCGCCTGCACCCACTGGTCCAGGGTGTCCGCAAGGGGGGTTGCGCCCGTGGGCCCTGGCTCGCCGAGCAGGATCTCGAGCGTCACCACGGCCGTCTTCGCCGTGGCGCGCTCGGCGTCGGCATTCAGCTCGTCCTGGTCCGCCGCGATCTCAAGCTGGCCCTTGTCCGACGCCGACAGGTCGCCGACCTTGAAGCGGTACGAGGCGATATCCGCCTCGCGCCGGAGCTTCGATGCCGAATCCGTCAGGACGTCGGCCTCCTTCAGCGCGGCGAGGGCGGCCGCATAGGCCTGCGTGACCGCCTGGAGCAGGAGGCGCCTCGCATCGTCGCGCTGGAATTCGGCGGAGTGGACCCCGGCCGTGGCCGCATCGCGCATCAGCCCGCGCTTGCCGACGAGGAAGAGCTGGCTGAGCGAGGCGATGCTGTCGTAGCTGCGGTTGAGCAGGCTGTTCCCGAGCGTCGTCCCCTCCGGCGTGCCGTCGGTGCTGATCTTTGACGTCGAGAGGCCCAGGGTGGGATTGGGGAATTCCCGGGCGACCTTGAGCTGGGCCAGCGCCGCGTCGACCTGCGTCTCGGCCACGCGGAAATCGGCGTTGCGCTCCAGGGCGAGCCTCTGGGCCTCCGCAAGGGTGAGCGGATCCGGGGCGGCGTCAGCCGCCGTGCCCGCAAGCAGCAATCCCAGGGCGAGGACCGATGCCGCGGCGGCCGACCGCGCGCGCGACGGGCTCCCGGGAGCTCCCGGGTCGCCGACACCATCCCTGTGGATATAATGCACCATTCAACATCATTATACGGGGGGGGCGCTCGCCCTGTCTATCGGACCGGGCTTGGTATTCGCATAGGGCGCAGCCCTATGCCGGAGGCGCTCAGGGTTGGAGCTCCACCCAGCGGACCGCCTCACGCATGAGGACGGTGGCGTTCTTGAGCCCGAGCTTCTCCTTAATGTGGGCGCAGTGGGTTTGCACGGTCTTCAGGCTCAGGTTCAGGTCCTCGGCTATCTTTCGGTTTTCCTGGCCCTGGCCGATCCGGCGGAACACCTCGAGCTCGCGGTCGGTGAGGCTGTCCACCGGGGAACCGGAGGTGGAGGCCCTCTTGCGGAGGAATCTCTCAGCCGCCTGCGCGGCGATCGCCGGGCTCACGTACAGCCGGCCGCTCAGGATCTCGCGGAGCGCGGCGATGACCTTGCCGGAGGTCTCGCGCTTCATCACATATCCGAGCGCACCGGCCCTGAGGGCGCGCTCCGCGTAGAATGCCTCGTCGTGCATCGAAAGGACGAGGATGTGCGGAGGGCTGGGAAGGGCCTGCAGGCGCTTGATCAGCTCGAGCCCGGAATTGCCCTGCAGCGAAAGGTCCACGATCACCGCGTCCGGATGCGTGCGCTCGATTCCCGTGTAGGCGTGGCCCGCATCGTCGGCCTCCGCGCAGACGCAGAGGTCGGATTCCTGGTTGATCAGCTTCGTCAGGCCCTCCCGGACCAGGGGGTGATCATCGACCAGGAAGACCCTCCGGCGGGGCGCGGACGGCGGGGCGGGGGAGGTGTCGTCAGTCATTGTGGGATGCGAGATGAGGCAGGCGGCATTCGACCTCCGTGCCGCCCTGCGGCCGGGCCCTGGCGGCGAAGGTGGCCCCGATGATCGCGGCCCGGTGCGCCATTATCTTGAGGCCGAGGCCCCTGCCGCGGAGGTCCGGCGAGGGGATGCCGGCGCCGTCGTCCCGCACGGCGAGGACCAGTGCGCCCGCTTCCATTGAGAGCGCGAGCGCGATACGCCGCGCCTTGCCATGGCGGACCGCGTTGCGGGTCGCTTCCTCGGCTATCCTGTAGATGTGGGTCGCGGTGCCGCTCTCGCTGAGGCTGACCACCGCCTCGCACGACAGCTCGCATTCGACGCGGGACTGGGTCCGGACGGTGGCCGCCAGGTCCTCCAGCGCCGTGACCAGCCCGTCGCGCTCTATTTCGGCCAGCAGGAGTCCCTTTGCGAGGCTCCTGGTCTGCTCGATTCCCTGCTCGATCAGGGCGACGATCTTTGCGACCTCGGTCGCCTCCGGGGCGGAGCGCGCCGCCAGCTTCACGCCGAGCGCCTGGGCCACGAGCGCCGTGCCCGTCAGGTGCTGGCTCAGGCCGTCATGCAGGTCGTGGCCGATCGCCCGGCGCTCGCGCTCCGTGATTTCAAGGACGACCTTCTCAAGGCGCACGCGCTCGGCTATCTCCTCGGTCAGCGCCGCCGTGCGCTGGCGGACGCGCCCCTCCATCTCCCGGTGAAGCGCGATCACGCTTGCCAGCAGCCATATCACAATCAGGTACGTGCCCAGGGCGATCACGGCGTTCCAGCCGGGGACAAACGGGTTTGCGAAATGCGCTCCCGCGAGAATGTCACCGGCAAGCCACGTCGCGACGCTGAGCACGGCCGTGATCGCCCCAAAGCGCCAGCCGACCGCGGCGACCGCCAGGCACACGGGCAGGAAATAGAAGACCAGGAGCGACAGCTCGAAACCCGTGAGGTAGTCGGCGACGCCGATGATCGCGACGAGGCCGAATGTGGCGGCCATGTACCGGCGCTTGCGGGAAGGCTCCGATGTGGCGAGGACGCGGCGCCAAAAGCCCTCGCGCCAGCCCCTGAACGGGCCGGCGGAGCCATGGGACGGGTCGGGCGGGCTCATGATGGTGATATTCCGCGCCTAGAACTCGACATGGGCCCGAATGGCATAGATCGGCACCGGGCCGCGGTCGCGGTTGTAGCCCGGATTCGCCGCAAACTGGAAATCGGGTGATATCGAAAGCCACTTGAGCGCCTGGAAGCTATAATAGGTCTCCAGTATCTCCTCCGGCCCGTAATTCAATGCGCCGTCGCCGAGGATAAGCCCTTCCGTGCCCCCGGCGGCCAGGTAGGCCTGGTGGCTTGGGACGATGGCGTTGACGACGCCGGCGATGCCGAACGTGTCGTCCTTCCGGCCCCATCGGCTTCCATTCAGGCTCAGGCCCACCGCCGCGGACCGGTCCACCTCGGTGAACGCGAATGACTCGCTCCGGCCGTCGTCCCAGCTCAGGCGGACGAACGCGCCCAGGTCCCTTGTCAGCTGCTGATCCCAGCTCATCCCAAAGCCCACCTTTGAGCGGTAGGCGCGCGATTGCGAGAGGGCGTCGCCGATGTCGGGCATCGCCAACGCGTCCTCATAGTTGCCCATGCGCGCCTGGTTCCAGTAGACAAAGGGCCTGAGCGTGCCCGTGAGGTCGCCCACGGCGTAGCGCCTGTCGAATTCGAGGATCTGGCCATGCGCGTCCAGCAGGCGGTAGTCGAGCCGGGCTCCGTTAGGAACGGTCGGCTCCATGAAGATGCCATAGTGGAGCATCCAATCCTTCGTGTTCCATTCGGCGACAAAGCCCGCCGTGTAGCCGACGACGTCGGCGGGATAGTCCCAGGCGGCGCTTTCCCAGAGGGCCCAGTTCAGGAACTGGGTCCTTGTGTCGTGGCTGTAGGCGTTTCCGTCGAAGAAGTCGCTGGCGGCAAACTTGCCGACGGTCAGCGTGATCCGGTTCACATCGTAGACGCCGGCGATCTGGTTCTCGTCGTCCTCGACCTTCTCGGTCTCCCCTCCCAGCCCGAATGTCTGCCTGATGAATAGCTTGGACGTATTGTAATGCAGGTTTGGGAAGGCCGCCTTCACGGCCTCACCGTTGGGAAACCCGGCCATGCCAAGGGTGTTGCTCAACCCGTGGCCCTGGAAAACCTCGGGCTCAAAATAGAGTTCCGTGCCGGGCCAGACGCGGTAGCCCGAGAAGAGCGAGAAAGAGAAAGTCCTGTCGGACTCGGACTCCCCGGTCAGGCTGTTCGGCCCCTCGTACGGCGAATTGAACGAGGCGTGCCCCTGGTCGATCCAGGTGGCCTGCTCGTGAAGCGTCCAGGACGACGAGGCATCGGCAGCGGGGCTCGCGGCGGCCTGGCTCGGCGGCTGCGTTTGCGCGGCGGCCGCCGGGGGCGGGGAGGTCTGCGCGCTCACCGTGCGCACGACGGATCCTGAAAGCATCGCCAAGACGACAGCGTGACTGAAGGCCTGCAGTTTCATGATTAGGTATCGTTGCCGCCGTGTCCTCAGTGCCCGGCGAACACGCTGATCGCGTCGTGCATGGCGTCGGGCAAGCCGTAAATGTCCAATGCCGTTATCGCGAGGCAGGAGGCCCAGCCCGTGACAAGAAGGAATGCGCCGATGCGCCCGTCTCCCATTCGGCGCCTCGACCCAGCGAAAGCGAGCAGCGGAAACATCGCCAATGGCAGCTGGATCGCCAGCACAACCTGGCTCAGGGTGAGCAGGTCCGTAACAGAATTGTCACCCCGGAGGGCGATGAGGATGATCGCGGGCGTGATCGCGCAAAGGCGCGTTATCAGGCGCCGCATCCACGGTGCGATCCTCCAGTGCATGAACCCCTCCATCACAACCTGGCCGGCGAGCGTTCCGGTGATCGTGCTGCTTTGGCCGCTGGCGAGCAGCGCAATCGCAAAGAGCAGGCTGGCGGCGGCCTTGCCGACAAGCGGGGCCAGGGTCACGTAGGCGATCTGGATCCAGTCCGCGTCTGACGTGAACGCGACCACCTGGCCCGACGGCAGCGCGACCTTGTCATGCCCGTAGAAAACGACCGCGGCCAGAACCAGGATCGCCGCGTTGACCAGGAACGCGACCGACAGCGCCAGCGTCGTGTCGATCGTGTTGTAGCGAACGGCCCTGCGGACCGATTCGGGATCCTTCTTCAGCTGGCGCGACTGAACGAGGGCCGAATGGAGATAGAGGTTGTGGGGCATCACCGTGGCCCCGATGATGCCTATCGCCAGGTAGACCAGGTCCTTGTTGTGGATGAATGCGGGAAGGTCGGGGGCGAAGAGCCAGCGCGCCATCTCCGGGAAATTCGGATGCGTCTGCGGCAGGACGAAGATCTCGACGTAATAGCACAACCCGATCGTCGCGATCAGCACCAGGATCACCGACTCGATGAGGCGCATGCCGAGCCGCTGCAGGGAGAGGAGCAGCAGGACATCAAGCGACGTCACGATGACCGCGGCCAGCAGGGAGAGCCTTGGAAACAGAAGGTGCAGCGCGACGGCGCTGCCCAGCACCTCGGCGAGGTCGCAGGCGGCGATCGCGATCTCGCAGCTCAGGTAGTTCGGCCAGCGGGTCCAGGCGGGCAGGAAGTCACGGCAGCACTGCGCGAGGTCCTTGCCCGTGACGATGCCAAGGCGCGCGGCGACAATCTGGAGGAAAATCGCCATCAGGCTCGAGACCCCGACCACCCAGAGGAGCGTGTACTTGAACTGGGCCCCCGCCTGCAGGTCCGTCGCCCAGTTGCCGGGGTCCATGTAGCCCACGCTCACGAGGAGCGCCGGGCCGGCGAAGGCGAGGTATTGCCTCCATGGCCGCGCCGACGCCGCCGGCAGGACAACGCTGCCGTGGAAGCCCTCGAGCGAGAGCCCCCGGTCCGGGGTGGCTGGGGGCGCCTTGGGCGCCGCCCGCGGTTGATCGCCAGAATTTGTGATTGCGATTTATAAAAATACTCTCTTTGAATCGTCAAAGACAAAATTCATTTGTTTTCAAAATAGTTCTTCGCTTCCCTCGAACAATGCCGACCAGCACGGTCGAGAATTATCTCAAGGCCATTCTCGTCCGCTCCGCGGACGCGGACGCCGTCGTCTCGACCGGGGCCATCGCCGAGGCGCTGAAGGTGACCCCGGGGACGATCACCACCATGGTGAAGTCCCTGGCTTCGCAGGGCCTGGTCGAGCACCAGCCCCGGGAGGGGGTCCGCCTGACCCCGGCGGGGCGCGCCCATGCGCTTGCGGTCGTGCGCAAGCACCGGCTGATCGAGACCTTTCTCGTGGGGGTCCTCAAGATGGACTGGAAGGAGGTCCACGAGGAGGCCGAGGCGCTCGAGCATGCCATCTCCGACCGCGTGCTGCTCCGCATCGACGCCCTGCTCGGCCATCCCGCCTCGGACCCGCACGGCGACCCGATTCCCACGCCGAAGTGCCCGCTGTTCGATCGCGGCGGGGGCGTCACGCTGGCGACATGCGAGCCGCAGAAGCCGTTTCGCGTCGAGCGCATCCTTGACCAGACGACGCCCTTTCTTGAGTTCATCCAGCGCACCGGCCTCAAGCCCGGGTCCCGGGTGCGCGTGCGGGAGCGCGACCGCGCAAGCGGGGTCGTGCGGTGCGAGCTGGGAAAGGGCGAGGCGACGCTCGGCCTGCCGGAGGCCGCGAAGATAGAGGTGAAGGCGGCCTGACGCCCGGCCGCGCTAGCGGTCGGCGCCGAGGAGCGGACCCCTTTCGCGCCGTCCCTCCTCGTCGTGAATTCGGCTGCGGGCCGCGAGAATTTCCGCGCGGCCCAGGTAGCCGATGACGCTGCCCGATCCGGGCTTTTCCACGACCGGGAGCCGGCCGATGTCGCGCTTCATCATCTTGGCGAAGGCCGAATCCAGAGTCTCGTCGGGCGTGGCGGCGGCGACGTCGCGGCCGGCGGCCTCGAGGACGGTCGTCGTCTGCGCGGAGCCGTCGTGCATGACGCGCATGATGTCGCCACGCGTGATCACTCCGGCCAGCCGGCCCGCGCCGTCGAGCAGGATGGTGCCTTGCCTCCGCGACAGCACAGGATCGCCCTTCGCGATGCGATCCGAGAGCACGGCGACGGTCGTCGTGGCCGGGATTGTCGGCGGGTTGCGGTCCATGACATCGGCGACGCGCACCAACTCGAACACATCCACGCTGTACTCGCGTGCAATGTGCTGGCCCCGGCGCGCCAGCTTCTCCGTCAGGATCGAGCGGCGCAGCAGCAGGACGGTCACGCACAGCGCCGCGACGCTGCCTATCAGCAGGGCCGGGAGCGCGTTCAGGTCATGGGTCAGCTCCAGCACGAACACCATGCCGGTGAGCGGCGAGCGCATCGTGCCTCCCATCATCGCGGCCATGCCGACCATGGCCCAGAGCCCCGGGTCGCCCGCGCCGACGCCGATCCCAAACAGGGCGCCTATCGCGCCGCCGATCATGAGCAGGGGGGCCAGCACGCCGCCCGAGGTCCCCGAGCCGAGCGCGACGGCCCAGACGACGCTCTTGGCGACCAAGAGGGCGAGGAGCGATGCCCCGAGCACCTCGCCGCGCATCAGCTGGTGGATCGTGTCGTAGCCGACGCCCATCACCCGCGGGTCGATCACGCCGCCAACTCCGACGACGAAGCCGCCGAGAGCGGGCCACCACATCCAGTGTATCGGCAGCCTTGCGAACGAGTCCTCGCAGAAATAAACCAACGTGGTCAGCGCCCCGGAGCCCAGGCCCCCGAGGATGCCGACGGCGAGTGCGAGGCCCAGCGCCTGGGGCGACAGGGCCGCGTGCGCCGCAACCGGGAAGATGGGGCCCGCGCCGAGGAGCGGAACACGGGCGATCGATGCGATAACGGCGGCGACCGTGACCGGAATTAAGCTGCGGGGCTTCCATTCGAAGAGAAGCAGCTCGACCGCGAGGAGGATGGCCGCGACCGGGGTGGCGAACACCGCGGCCATTCCCGCGGTCGCGCCCGCGACGAGCAGGGTCTTTCGCTCCGCCGCCGTGAGGTGGAACAGCTGCGCGAAGATCGAGCCGAACGCGCCTCCCGTCATGATGATCGGTCCCTCCGCGCCGAAAGGGCCGCCCGTGCCGATCGAGATCGCGGAGGAAACGGGCTTCAGGATGGCGACCTTCGGGTCGATCAGGCTCCGGCCGAGCAGGATCGCCTCCAGCGCCTCGGGAATGCCGTGGCCCCGGATCTTCTCGGACCCGTAGCGGGCCATCAGGCCCACCAGCAGCGAACCGAGCACCGGCACCGCGACCACCCACCAGCCGAGCTGGTTCATCGCCGGCGTCACCGGGGCGGACGACCAGCGGAAAAGAAAAGCGGCGTTGGTGATCACGGCGATGAGCCAAAGCAGCGCCTTGGCCACGACGGCGCCAATGGCCCCGATGGGAACGGCGAGGAGGCAGAGGAGCAGCACGCGCCGGTCGGTGCTGAAGTCGGCAAGCACGTCGGCCCGGTGGGGCTGCGCGGATGCTGCGGGGAGGGGAGTCGGTTTTGCGGCGGCCATTGGGAAAAGAGGCCTTAGAAACATCGCATTACGATATATAATGCAATAGGATTGTCGCTGGCGCAACAAGTCTCCTTGATGGCCCGGAAAGCAGCGACCGTGTCCCCGCCGCCGACCAACATCAAGAAACCGCACTACGAGATGCTTGCCGCGCTGCGCCATGCGCTGCGGCGGTTCCAGCGTTTCAGCCAGGAGGCCGCGCGGGCCGCGGGCCTGACCCCGCAGCAGCACCAGGCCCTGCTGGCGATAAAGGGGTTCCCGGGACGGGACTATGTGTCTGTTGGCGAACTCGCGGAGAGCCTGCAGCTGCGCCATCACAGCGCCGTAGGGCTCGTCAACCGGCTCGCGCGTCGCCGCCTGGTGCGGCGCGCGCCCTCGGCGGGCGACGGGCGGCGCGTGGAGGTCCACCTCACTCCCCGGGGGGAGGCGTGGATCGAGCGGCTTTCGGCGGCGCACCTAAGGGAGCTCCGGCAGCTGAGCCCGGGGATCCGCCGCCTTCTGGAGTCGATGACCGCGACGTGACTCCGGCCGGCTGCCTATCTTACCGTGAATTTGAAAAAGTCCCGGTAGAGCACGATCTTGAAGTCGGCGGTGTCCTTGACGTAGCACCGAACGTCGTACGCGCCCGGCTTGAGGTAGATTCCCAGGCCCGCGTCGTAGCGGCCGTGGGCATCGGTCCTGACGATCAGGAAGTCGTAATACCTCTCCTGCTCGTTGTGGGCCACCGGCGTCAGGAGCAGGCTGTTTCCCGCCTTCGCGGGATTGCCGTTGAGGGTCAGGATATAATCGTGATCGGGAAGCAGGTTTTCCAGTGTCAGGTGGCAGGCAAATCCGCGCGGGAACGAAGCGTGGTACAGTATCCTCCCGCGGGTGGCGGCGCTGACCGTCTTTCCCCAGGCCGGGGGACTCACCAGGTCCATGGCCTCCTCGTAGGGCGCCTTGAGGGCCAGATCGGACTTATAGTCATCCAGGAAGGCGGCATGGTCCGGCTCCTTCGGGCCGGAGGAGGCGCCGTTGGAGTCGAGGACGAAAAAGTCCTTCTCGCCAAAGACCGCGATCTGCTGCGCAGACAGATTCCCGCCGGAAAGCAGCAGGGCGAAAAGGAGTAGTTTTCTCACGGGTTGGGCCCTGATTGCCGCCAATCCCTGACGCGAGTCAAGGCGCGATCGGCCGGACCCGGCGGATCATTTGTCCGGGACGACACCGATGGTTTTCGTCTCCCCTATATCGACGTGTCCCTCGGGGAGCGGCTTTCGAATGAGCCCATTGGTGTCCACGCCGAAGTACTGCGAGGCGTACTGCGTCATCGCTGGCAGGGCCTTCCCGAAGTCATTGCCTTGCTGGCGGATGCTGATGCGCGTCACCCAGAGCAGCTTGTGCTTCTTCTCCTTCCACACCGCCTGGAAATCATAGGCCATCAGCACCACAAAATAGCGGTTGTCCTCGATCTCCGCGATCAAGTCCTCCCGTTTGTGCCGCAGCGCGGTCTTTTCCTGGCCCTCGGTTGTCGCCAGCTCGGTGTCGTATCCCAGCAGCATGGCGTTCTGCGAGTCGGCCTGGCCGCGCTGCTTGTCCTCCATCGCGACCGTCGCCAGCGCGGAATTGAAGTTCTGCTTTGCCACCTGGTCCATGATCGCGGACTCCTGGGCGGACGTCTTTGAGCCTGCTGAACTGGCCATCATCGCCGCGCTTGTCGGAGGCGGGGGCGTCGGCTGGGGCAGGGACGAGGTCTGGCTCGCCTGCAGATTCTGGTACTCGGCAGAGTTGGAGGCCCCGCTGGTGCCCGTTGTCGTTCCCCAATAGACCATGATCAGCAGGCCCGTCTGCTTCGGATCCTTGCTCGGCAGGTATTTCTGGCTCGCGAGCGGACCCGCGACGGTCCGCGCAATGCTCATGAATTTCAGGGAATCGACCGTGTCGTCGCGCATGGGCCCTCCCATGTGCCCGCCTTCGCCGAAGGCGTAGGTTTCGGGCCGGAATGTTCCGTCGGGAAGCTTGGTGCGGACGTAGCCCTCGCTTGCGACCGAGGACACGGCGGTGATTTCCTCGCCTTCCGCGGCGCGAGTGGCGGGCTGGCCTGCAAGCGATGCGCCGGCCACCGCGAGGAGGACCGCCAGCCTGAGCGAACCCAGGGGCTTCATCCGGTCCGGGCGAACGGCCGCTTTCCGGCTCATTTTTCCGGCACCGCGCCGAGGGACCTTGGCTCTCCCACCTCCACGGTTCCCTCGGGGAGCGGCTTGCGAATCAGCCCGTTGCTGTCCTTGCCGAAATACTGCGAGGCATACTGCGCCATCGCCGGCAGGGTCTTTCCGAAATCATTGCCACGCTCCCGTATGCTGAAGCGCGTCTCCCAGAGCAGCTTGTTCTTCTTCTGCTTCCACAGCATCTGGAAGTCATATGCCATCAGGACGACAAAATACCTGCTGTCCTCGATCTCGGCGATCAGGTCGTCCCGATGCTCCTTGAGCGCCGTCTTCTCGATCATCTGCCCATATTCCGTTCCGATGAGCCCCTCGGAGTCATAACCCAGCATCTTGGCGTTTTCATAGTCGAGGTGGTCGCGCTGCTTGTTCTCCATGGAAAGCTGAATCAGCCCCGAGTTGAGTACGGACTGGGCCATGTTCGGATCGGTCACGAGGAGGCCCTGGTACTGTTGGATGGAGGTCTGATAGTTCAGATAACCATCAGACGTGGATATGGGGCCCGGGACGTCGGTCGTCCCCCAGTAGACCATTATCATGAGCCTCGTCTTGTTGGGATCCTTTGCCGGCAGGTAGTTCTGGGTCGCAAGGGGCACGGCGATGATTCTCGCAATGTCCATGAAGCCCAGCTTGTCGATCGTCTCGTCATGCACGGTACCGTTCCACTTTCCGCCCTTCGCAAACGTGTAGTTTTCAGGCTGGAACGTGCCATTGGGGAGTTTCGCGCGGATGTAGTCCTTGCTGGCGCTTGAAGACACGGCGGTGATATCCTCGTTGCCCTCCGCTGCGCGCATGGGCAGCTGGGCGACAAGGACCATGGCGCAGGCCAGGAGGAGCTGGACCGTCAATCGGGGAGTAGGCGACGCATTCACGTGGGTTTGGTTGTCTCGGGGCTGTCCTGGTCGTTGGACCCTGCGGCGAAAATATGAGCACAAGCGCCTCGGGGCGCAACTTGAAGAGCGCTTTCCCTGAGGCTAAGGCATTGCCCGGCTGCAATATGAAGCGCGCGCCCGGTTGAGCGCGGCGGTTGCCGTCCGGATTTCTTTGCGACCCGCACCATGGGATTTCAGCGCGGCAGGGCGACGCTGAACGTGGTTCCCCCGGGCCCGGTGGAAGTCAGTGCAAGCTCCGCGCCGATCTGCCGCGCCAGCAGCTGGCTGATGGCCAATCCCAGGCCCGAGCCGCCGGGACGGCCGCTCCAGCCGGCCTTGAAAAGATGCTTCTTCACGGCTTCGGGGATCCCGGAGCCCTCGTCCTGGACCCTCAGGACGAGGGTGCGGCCCTCCTCGACAAGGGATACGGACACTCGCCGGCCGGGCCCGGTGGCGGCGATGGCATTCTGCACAAGGTTGCTGGCGATCAGGCAGAGCAGGCTTCCGCGGTGGCTGTCGACGGGCGCGGCAAACCCTTCGTTCACCTCGAGCACGACTCCCTTCTCGGCCGCCGGAATCCTGCTCCGTTCCCGAACCGCCGCCGCGAGCTCGCGCCCGCTGAGCTCGTAGCTGGCGTTAGCGCCTGCGTCGGCCAGCAGCGCGACGGTCTCCTGGATCAATGTCTGCAGGCGCTCCGTGTAGCCGGCGGCGGATTCCCACGCGGGACTCGAGCCGTCGGCCTCGCGGCTGGCCACCACGGCGCGCAATCCCTCCACGGATCCCTGCAATCCATGGATGAGGTGCGAGGTGATCTGGCCGATCGCGGAAGCCTTGGCAGAGAGCGTGAGCTCGAAATTGGCGTGTATGAGCCGCTCGTTGCGCTCGGCGATGATGCGCTGCGCCCGCTGGACGCTGAAGGCCGCACCCGTCATCACGGTCGCTATAAGAGCCGCGCCGACCGCAAGGTTGACCGCGGTCTGGCGGTTGATGCGGCCGTCGATGACGGCCAGCTCCCTCGAGAGCGGCCGCGCGTCGATGTAGTAGCGGACAAAGCCGCGCACCGTTCCGGCTCCAGGGCCGGGCAGCGGCAGCAACACCTCGAGCACGGGCGCCTGTCGCTGCTCCGGCGACACCCCTGCAAAGTATTGGTCGAGCGGAAAGGCGGGGTGGTACCTCGTGATCAGCCCGCCCCGCTGAAGCCGCAGGTAGTCGTCCGAGGGCAGCTCCACGAAAAGCTGCGTTGCCGGCACGGCCTCGATGGTGTTGCCGTCGCTGTCGAAGACGGCGACGGCCAGCATTCCCTTCTGCCGGGCGCTCTTCAGCAGCGCCGTGAGGGGCTCGAACGGGTTCGAGGCGCCCCCCGCCTCGCTGTCCGCCATCTGCTGCAGCGCCATCGGATAGAGCACGGCCGCATCCCTCTCGACGATCTTCAGGTGGATCACGCCGCGCAGGTCGGAGCCGAACCAGATCACCATCACCGCGAAAATGGCGACAAGCAGGATTCCGGTCCCCAGGGCCAGGATCATGCTTCGTGAGGCGGACCTGGGCATCGGATGCGGGCTTGAGGATCCAGTGATCAACGAGCGCTTTCCCCTGCCGGCAGCGGCAGCCCCAGTTCCACCACCGCGGCATCGAAGAGCAGGCGGCGCTGTTCCGGCGACAGCCCGGGCATCAGGACGGCCGACTGGTAGTCGTGGTACCTGTCCCAGACCTCCTGCTTCTGCCGCGCTTCCTCGAAGTCGTTCAGCAGGTCGTTGACCGATTTCCGGTCCGTGGGCCGGTTGGTCGAGCGCACATACTCGGCAAGGGCCGCGCGGATTCCGGCCTGTTCCCTGTTGAGCTCGGCGATGAGCGTCCTCTGCACGCGGTCGAAATCCGCCACCGCCACCTTCAGGCCCGATGGCTGCACCTCTATCGCGGTCGTTCCGTCGCGCAGCCATTCCATAGCGCTTGCGCCGGGATCGCCCGCCTTCGAGTCGCCGCGGGGCTGGGCCGGACCAGGGGCATTGGCGGGGGCCGCGAGCATCTCGCTGAGCGTCTTGAGCAGCTCGACCTTGTGCCGGCGATAGACCGAGATGCGCGCCGCCAGGTCGGGCGGCAGCGCCAGCGCGGCGGGCGGCGCGGCAGGATCGGGCAGGTCGGCCAGATCCCTGCGTATCGCTTCCGCCATCGCCTCGATGGCGGCCAGCGGCGGCGCCTCCGCCGCCGCCAGTCTCTTGAAAGCCTCCGCACGCGCGTTTCCCGTGCCATTGTTGCCTCGGATCGCGTTGAGGAGCTCCGCCTTGAGGCGGTTCTTTGAGGCGACATAGTCGGCGATCCTCTTGTCCAGCTGTGCGGGGAGTTTGGCTGGAATGCGGATGCGGGCGGTCTCGGGCGAAAAAAAGAGCAGCCTCCCCTCGGGATTGGCCTGCGTGGCCGGCTGCGCGGCGCCAGCCTCCTCGTCGAGCTCGATCGCCGCCTCGCGAAGCAGCTGTCGCTGAGACGTGGAGAGCCCATCCTGGTAGAACGCCGCGCCGCGCATGGCCTCGGATTCCAATTGGAGGTCCGCGGACACGGAAGGTGTGTCGCGGGTGGGGGGCAGGTGGCCGCTCTTGATGTCGCCCGAGTCATCGGTTCCCGTCGACAATCCGAATATGCCGGTCCGGCGCAGGTCGGCGCGCAGCCTCTCGGCGGCGGCCCAGGTGTTGGCTATCCGCGGCGCCTGCAGCGCGGCGAACGCCGTGAGCTCCCGCTCCCGCGCCATTGGGTCGGCGTCCTTCAGTGCGGAGATACGCGACCGCAGCTCGTCTTGGAGCATAGCCTTGGCGGCCCGGTAGGCCTGGAGCTGGGCGCGCAGGTTCTTCGGCAGATCATTCGCGGCGAGACGGTCGGCGAGCGTTGGGTAGAAGAATTCATTCACGAACGGCGCCAGCTCAGGCGGCGCCGGCTTGCCGTATGAAATGGAGGCCAGCAGGGGGGCATCCGATCCGAGCGGCGGGGGAACGGGGGGGAAGAAGACAAACGAAGGCTCGGCCTGCGACGGGTGCGACAGGATGTAATGGGACGCGGATTCATTCGTGAAATGCGCGCGGTCAAACTGGTCGCGCGTCCACCATGGATACTGGTCGCTCGAACCATTCTGGGGCGCATTTGCCGTGGGAGTGGGCGCCGTGTCGGCGGGCTGGGCCGCCGCCGAGGCGCCCATGAGGACGGCGGCCAGAAACATCGCCACCGGGCTTCTAATTGTCCGAGTCAGGGGCTGCGCGCTCTTTGCGGCTGTCTGCATGGGATCGGGTGGCGGGGCTGCCGGCACGCTTCGCCTAGTCGCGAGACTTGCCGCCGCTCAGCCTGTAACGCAGGAATTCCCTCGTGACGCCAAGCCGGCGGGCGGTGGCGGATATGTTGTGATTCGTCTCGCGAAGCACGTCGCCCACGAGGTCGGAAACGACGCTGTCGATCGAGAAGCCCGAGTCGGGCACCCGCCATCGCGGGTTGCGCCATCCCTCGGGGGCCTCCGCCGGCGCATCGCCGAGGTGCGCGAAGTCTAGCCCGGGCCCGGGGGCAAAGATCACCTCGCGCTCGATCTCATGCGCCAGTTCGCGCGCGTTGCCCCGCCAGCTTTGGGCCAGGAGGCGCTTTTCGCCGGCGGGCGACACGAACAATCCTTTCAGCCGGTGGCGCCTGGCAATCCGGTCCAGCAGGTGCCTGGCCAGCACGACGACGTCGGCGCCCCGGTTCCGGAGCGGCGGCAGCGCGATGTGGAGAAGATTGAGCCGGTGGTACAGGTCCTCCCGAAAGCGCCCATCCTCCACAAGGTCCGGCAGCGGCTCGTTGGTGGCGGCGATCAGCCTCAAATCAACCCGGATCTCCTTCGACGCGCCCACGCGCCGGATCGCGCGGTCCTCGACGGCCGCAAGGACCTTGGCCTGGGCCGTGGCGGCCAGCGTCCCGATGTCGTCCAGAAAAAGGGTCCCGCCGTCGGCGGCCTCGAACAACCCTATCCGCGCGGTCTTCGCGTCCGTGAAGGCCCCGCGCTCGTGTCCGAACAGCTCGGACTCGGCCAGCGCCTCGGGCAGCGCCGCGCAGTTGACCTTGATGAATGGGCGCGCGCTCCGCGGCCCGTTTCGATGCAGCCACCGCGCAAGGAAGCTCTTGCCGGTCCCGGTCTCGCCTTCGATCAGGATGGGCGGGAGGCCCTGCTTGAGCCGGCGCTCCGTCGCCAGGATCGTTTCGAGCCGGCTGCGGACACCCGCAAGGCTTTCCCCGAAGAAGGGTTCGTCGGAGTCGCCCGCCGAATGCTCGCTGGCGCGGAACTCGTCCCGCCGCGCCACGCCGCGTTTCTCGCGGCAACGCATGAACGCGATGGGGAGCTCGTCCGGCTCGAAGGGCTTCGAGAGGTAGTCCCCGGCGCCGAGGCGCATGGCCTCCACGGCTTTCTTGATGCCACCGAAGGCGGTCATGACCACCACTCCGGTATTCTCCGAGAATGCGCCCTCCCTCAGAAGCTCCAGCGCCTCGCCGTCCGGCAAATGCAGGTCGATCAGCGCGAAATCAAAGCGAAGGTCGGCCAGCGCACGGCGCGCCGTCTCTATCGTCGAAAACTCGGTCACCTCCGCCCCGAGTTTTCGCAGGTGGGCGGCCAGCCGCCTCCGGAGCGCGGAATCGTCCTCAAGAAGGAGCACTTCGCACCCGGCGGGAGGCTCGGTTTCGATGGCCACTGTTCCAGAAACGAGCGATGCGCGAGCGGGCTTCAACATAATTCGCGGAGTCGTCCGATTGGGCTCAAATCTGCCCCCGGTTGCCTGCAGCCAATCGACGGCTCCGGGGCCGCCCGGAAGTGGTTGCCTGCAACCATTCTCGGAGGCGCCAGAATTGGAAAATTTGGGCGCGGAAATTGTTAGGCTCTTTCCCTGAATGCGTTGGGCCGAAGTCGCGCGGCATGGCACGGGTCATGCGGAATTTGTGCACACAGGAAGTTGCCCGTGCCGACCGAGTTTGTCTCGCCGTGGCGCATCGAAAAGAAGAGTTTGATTCCCTACCCCTAAACATGAGTTTCCCCTGTCTTCGCCTCGTGAGCCGGTTTTGGCTTTTCGGGTTGCTCCTGACCCCCCTCTGCGCCGATCCGGACCCGCTCGAACCCGGGGAGAAGGCGGCGGGCGAGTGGATCAAGACGCGCCTGGAGACCGAGCGCCTTGAGAACTCCTGGGCGTCCGAAAAGCCCCTGCTTGAGTCGACCGTGAACGGTCTCAAGGAACGCGCCGACTCGCTCGATGAAAAGCGCGATCACGTGAAGGCGAAGACCGCGAAGGACCGCGATGACATCGAGTCGATGCAGGCGAAGAACAAGGCCGCGGCCGACGACCTGCGCGCCGTCGAGGAACGGATTCAGACGCTCGGAAGGAAACTGGTCGATCTGCGGCCGTCGCTTCCCCCCCGCCTGTCGGAGGCGCTGGAGATGTCCTACCGCAGCCTCGGGGGCACCGGGTTGAGCACCGGAGAGCGGATGCAGCTGACGATGACGATTCTGAACCGGTGCGCCCAGTTCAACCGGATGGTGACCTGTGGGGAAGAGGTTCTCACGATCGAGGGCGGGCAGGGTTCCCAGTCGCTCGAGGTGATCTACTGGGGGCTCAGCCACGCCTACGCCCTGGACCGCGCGGCGGGCAAGGCGTGGTACGGCTCGCCGGGGCCCCAGGGCTGGCGGTGGGAGCCGCTGCCCGACGCGACGCGGCAGGTCGCCAGGCTGATCGCGATATACAACGACAAGGCCGACCCGGATTTCGTCGCCGTGCCGGCCGCGCTTGGCCACCCCGCCGCGGCGGGCGCCGGCAAATAGACCCCATGAAGGCCCGATACGTCCCCGTGCTGGCCGCCGTCCTCTTGGTGGTCGCGGCCGTCAGCGGGGCCGAGACGTTTGACGAGGCGATGAAGCGCGCGACGGCGGACTACACCGAGCGCCTGCGCAAGGCTGCCGACGAGCTCAACGCCACGCGAAAGCGCATCGCGGACGAAAAGGCGCCGTTTCTGCTGCAGATGCGCGCCGCGGAGGACCGCATTGTCACCGCGCAGAGCGAGATCGAGCGCTTCGAGACGGGGCAGGAGGACGCTTCCGAGCAGCGCCGGAAGCTGCTGATGGACCTGGATGCGGTTCGAAAGAACACGACCTACATCGGCACGCTCGCGCACGACGGCCTGAAGGCGTTCGAGGACGGGCTCGCCCCGGGCGAGGGCCAGCTGCTTTCCGACCGCATTCAGGGCCTCGGGCGGGGGCTCGACGACACGTCCGCCGGCCCGAACGGGCAGGCAGCGGCGGACATCGCGGAATTCCTGCTCGAGCGGACGCAGCAGGAGCTGGGGGGCTACGCGGCGTCCGGAAGCTCCCTGGTCGCGGGAAACAACAGGGTGATCAAGGGCACCTTTGCGTTTGTGGGGCCGGAGACCTACTTCCAGCCCGATCAGGGCGGCCACGGGGGCACGGTACGGCCGCGGGAGGGCGCGATCTATCCCGTGACCTACGAAGTGGCTGCCTGGAAGCCGGACGACGCCACCGCATTCTTCCAGGGCAAGACGGCGGCGATCCTGGCGGACGCCTCAGGCGGAAAGGCGCTGCGCCTGAGGGAGACGAGGGGCACGATCCTTGAGCACATTCAAAAGGGCGGCCTCGTCGCCTACGCCATCATCGGCGTGGGCCTTCTCGCCCTGCTGATGATAGCCCAGAAGATCGGGGATCTCAGGGGGCTTGCCGCCGGCTCGCCCCAGGCGGTGCAGGCCTTCCTTGCCGACGTCGCCGCCGGCGCGAACGCCAGGGCCGTGCAGGCGGTCAGGTCGCTCGCGCCGCCGGTGCGGGAGCTGTTCGCCGTCGGCCTGCAGCACTGCGACAAGTCGAAGGCGATCCTGGAGGAGCACCTCCAATCCGTCCTGCTCCGGCAGAGGCTGCATTTCGAGCGCCGGCTTCCGCTCCTCGCCGTGATCGCGACAGCGGCGCCCCTCATGGGCCTCCTGGGCACGGTTGTCGGCATGGTGAAGACGTTCGCGCTCATCACGGTCTTCGGCACGGGCAACGCGGGAAAGCTCGCGAGCGGCATCTCGGAGGTCCTGGTCGCCACCGAACTCGGCCTGGTTGTCGCGATTCCGACACTTATCGCGCACGGATTTCTCGCCAACCGCATCCAGAAGAAGCTGTCGCTGCTCGAGCGCTACGCCCTGGAGTTTGTCACCGCCGCGGAGACGGCCAAGGACGCGAAGGAGTCGGTTCCGGCATGAAACCGCTGATCGATCTCGTGGAAAGGGGAGGCCCCGTGATGTTCGCGATCCTTGCCCTCTCGGTCGTGCTGTATTCGCGCTGTTTCAAGCTGATTCTTTCGCTGAGGCGCTCGCGCCGGGAGCTCGACACGGGCGCCCGGGCGACGGCGGGAGAGCTCCCCCGACTCAGGCGCACGCGGGACGAGGTGCAGGAGTCATACCGGCAGCAGCGCCTCGCGCTGGGCGCGATGGTCACGGCTGCGCCGCTGCTCGGACTCCTGGGCACCGTGAGCGGGATGGTGAAGACCTTCGAGAGCCTCTCGGGCCATTCGATGGAGAAGACGATGGAGGGCCTGGCCCGAGGCATCTCCGAGGTGCTCGTCGCGACGGAGTCGGGCCTCGTGGTGGCGATCCCGGCGCTGCTGGCCATCCACCTCGCGCACCGGAGCCTGCGCAAGTACATGCAGAGGGTGAACCAGATCGAGCAGGGCACCTGGAGCGGCGCAGCGCCATGATCGGAAAATACAGCGGACGGAGCCGGTTCGAGGTCACGCACATCGACATGGTGCCGATGGTGGACTGCATCATGGTGCTGGTGATTTTCCTCATGATCAGCAGCGCCTTCGTGAACGATCCGGGCATCGAGGTGCAGAAGCCCGACGTCAGCGGCTCGATAAGCGGCGACCAGAACTCGCTTCTGATCGCTATCTCGGCGGACAACCGAATCTTCTTTGACGGCCAGGAGATCCGCACCGACCAGGTCGCCGGCGTCATCAAGCAGGCGGCGATCGGGCGTTTTCCGTCGCTGATTATCCGCGGGGACCGCTCGGCAAACCTCGGGGTGTTCGCCGCCGTCTATTCCGAGGCGAAGCGCTCCGGAATCGAGCACGTGCAGTTCGCCACGGCGCGGGCGGAGGGACCCTGAAGGGACGACCATGACCAAGGCCATCACCATATTTGAAAAGAGGAGCCTCGCGGACCGTGCGGCCGAGGAGACTCTCAGCCTGCTGGTCGGCGCCGGGCTCACGCTCGGGCTCTTCATGGGCATGGCGCGCTTTGAAAACGGGGCCGCCGGCGCCCCACCCCCTGAAATCGAGGAGCTTCGGGCGGTTTCGGCGCCGCTCGAGCCCCCGCCTCCGCGGGTCGAGGAGCCCCCTCCGCCGGAGATGGTCGTGACCCCGTTGACCGGACTCGACATCGGGGCGTCCGAAAGCCCGGTCAAGATCGCGGTCGTCCCGCCGGATCTCGACTCAATCATTCCTGCAACGGAGGTCCCGCCGCGCGCGACGATCCAGTTCGCGCAGCTCTACAGCGAACTGAGGCCGAGGTCGGACCTGTCGACCGACTTCGAGCGCGTCTACAAGCAGAGCGAGGTGGACCAGGTTCCCACGGCCGTTATCAAGACCATCGCAAGGGTCTCGCGCCGCGTCCGGGAGGATGCAGACACGCTGAGAGTCACGCTGGAGCTGGTCATCGACGCCAAGGGGGCCGTGACGGCGATCCGGGTCGTGAAGCCCTCGGGCAACGCCGAGTTCGACACCATCGTCGTGGAATGCGTCCGGGACGAGTGGGTGTTCAGCCCGGCCGTAAGGAAGGGCAAGAAGGTGAAGTGCCTGGTCCAGCAGCTGGTGTGGTACAAATGGACCGCGGGGTCGCCGTTCACGATCTGAGCCATGACCTACGCTAGGTTCCTGCTTCTCGCTCCGCTGGCTGCGGCCCTCCTCGGGCCCCTGGCCGCCGAGCCGAATCCCAGTGCCGATCCCAAGCGGATCATCAACGAGTCGAACGGGTTCCTGAAGGAACGGGAGCCGGAGATGACGGAGGAGGAATACGCGCTCTACCAGAAGGTGGTGACGATGCTTTCCTCCAACCCGGAATTCGCGCTGAAGCTCCTGGAGGCGATGATAACGGACAAGGAGCCGCCAAGCCCGGCCTTCGAGTTCATCATGGGAAACGCCTATTATGCCGCCGGGATGAACGACAAGTCGGAGGCGAACTACCGCAGCGCCGTCAAGAGGTACCCCTCCTTCCTCCGCGCGTGGGTCAATCTCGGCGTGCTTTATTACGCGACGGAGCGCTACGGTGACGCGATCCCCTGCTTTTCGAAGGCGATCGTCCTGGGAGACCGCGACTCGCCTACGTTCGGGCTGCTCGGCTATTGCCTTGAGAAGGAGGGGAACGTCGTCTCCGCAGAGATGGCCTACATGCAGGCCCTCAGCGGGGACCCGTCCAACTCCGACTGGAAGGAGGGCCTCCTGAGGATCTGCATCGAGGGCAAGCAGTACGCCCGCGCGGAGTCCCTGGTGAAGAATCTCATCAAGGAACGCCCGACTGAAACCCAGTTCTGGCTCATCTATGCGAACATCCTGCTTTCCGAGAACAGGAAGCTTGAGGCGACGGTTCTGCTGGAGACCGCCTCAGGGATGGGGGTCGCCAACGTGGAGGAGCTCAGCCTGCTGGGCGACCTCTACGCCGACCAGGGCCTGATCCCCGAGGCGGCAGGGATCTACGGGAAGGTGCTTGTTCCCTCGCCAGAGATCGGCGAGCGGAAACTCCTCCGATTTGCGCAGGTGTTGATCGAGGACGGCAAACTGCAGGAGGCGCAGGGGGTGCTGGGCGGCCTGAAGCCGCGGGTCACGCCCGAGGGGCAGGTCGAGTTCATGCAGACGAGCGCCGACCTGCTCGCCGCGCAAAAGCGCTGGCCGGACGCGCGCCGGGAGCTGGAGGCCCTTCTCGCGATCGCGCCGCTCAACGGCCGTGCGCTGCTCAGCCTCGGCCGCGCGTATTCCGCGGAGGACGACATCCCGCGCGCGACCTTTGCATTCGAGGCGGCCAGCCGGGTCGCGGCCACCACGTACATGGCGAGCCTGGAGCTGGCCAACATCGAGCTCAAGAACCGGCACTACGCCAAGAGCGTTGAGTATCTTGAGAAGGCTCTCAGCATCGAGAAAACCGACGCGGTCCAGGACTTCCTGGCCCGTGTCAAAACGCTGGTCGTCAAGGACGGCTAGTCACATCAATGAAAAACGACACGAATACCAATCACGCCGCGAATCCGACCGCATTGAGGTCAATGCTTTCCTTCGCGGCCCTCATCGCAGCCGCGATACCCGCGGCAGCCGCCCAGGCCGATAGCCAGGGCGATCAAAAGACACACACCCTGTTCATGGGCGCCGACGTATCGGTGGAGCAGAACAAGACGCTCTACCGGGTGCAGGACGTCTCGGGCAACTCATGGGTGATCACGGTCAAGGGCGAGCAGGTCGCCGTTTCCCCGAAGGATGGTCCGATCGGGATCAAGATCGTGCCTTCGCTCAAGCTCACGGAAACGTCCGCCTCGATGGGCAACATCAGGGCGGAGCAGGCCTACACCCCCGGCAGGGATCCGAGCGCCAGTTTTGCGAGGGCGACAGCAGCCTCTGAAAACCTGTTTATGGGGTCTCAAATTCAGTTAAACAATGCGGTGATCCAAAATGCCGTGGAGATGGGGGTCGTGGCCACGCACTCTGTCAGTGGGACCAACCCCAATACAACCGAGGAGGCGGAGGTCGCGGCGTTGCAGCAGGAAGCCACCCAGGTATTGTCCGCGGCCACAAGTGGTCCGGGTACGACCACTGATTTGGCCCAAGGATCAATCTCTTCCAGCGGATATGACGCGATGGAAATCAGGTTCGACGTGTCGTCCGAGAAGCCTCTGAACAGCCCATATGTCGTGATCGTCACACGATTCCACGACAGGGATGGAAAGCCGGGAACCGTCCGGAACCTGGTCTACGCCCAGGCGCTGGATCCGATCGGCCCGCAGGCGAAGAGAATCCATGTCCTCGAGGGAGGATTTCCGCCGGGATTCGAGCTTAAGGACTATCAGATTCACCTCTACAACCGCGGGGAGGAGGTCGCCACCAACATCTCGTCAAAGCGCGTGCCGCTGACCCGGGACGAGGCCTTCGAATACGTGAAGATGGAATACGTCGGCGCCCACAAGGACGCCACGCTTCCCCCGGTGCCCGCGATGGGGAAACTGCCGGCTGACCTGCCCTCGCGTCTCGCGGGCGGCCAATTCAGCCAGACGTTGTACGTCAAGGTGTCCAAGGACGGGCTGGCCAACGAGGCCTACCTGGACGAGGCCTGCTCCCAGAGGGTGAATGATCCGTATGTGGAAACGGTGGTAAGGGACATCCGCTTCAAGCCCGCGCTCGAAAACGGCAAGCCCGTGGACGGCGTCGCCCCGTTGAAGCTCGGCCAGCTGATGATGTAGCGCCGCCGAAGTAAGCGCAGCCTCGCAGGCATGATCCTGTCCCCGACGGCGAAAGCCCGCGCGAAATCGCTCGCATTGGGATTTCTGGTGGGTGCTTCGGCCGCGTTCCCCGCGGCCGCGGCACCGGGCGACGCCCAGGGCGAAGCAAAGCCCTACACGCTTTTCATGGGCTCGGACATATCGGTGGGGCTGAACAAGGTGCTCTATCCCGTGCGGGACGTCACGGGCAGCTCCTGGGTGATCCAGGCCAAGGGACAGACCGTCGTCGTCTCCACGAGAAACGGGTCGGTTGACCTGAAGGTTTCGCCTGAGCTCAAGCTGACCGAATCCTCCGCCTCAGTCGCCGACCTCAAGGGAGAGAGGGCCTATACGCCCGAGAACGATCCCAACCTTAAATTTGCGAAGGCGACGGCCGACGCTGCGGGACTCAACGCCTCGTACCAGTCCTCCCTGGCAACGGCCACGAACTCGTCGGCGCAGGTTTCCGCGGCGGCGGCCGGATACAAGCCCAGCGTACTCAATGTCGCCCAGAACGCGATGGTTGCGGAATCGGTCGCGAACGCCCAGCAGACCCAGAACGCGGCAAGCGGCGCCGCGGGTGCCACGCTGGATTCCCCGGGGTCGAGCCCCGGGCTCAACAACCTGGAAATGTACGACGCGATGGAGGTCACTTTTGGCGTGTCCGCTGAAAAGACCCTGACCAAGCCCTATGTCGTCATTATCACCCGGTTTCGCGAGAAGGACAGCAAGCCCGGGGCCGTGAGAAACTGGATCTACGCCCAGTCGCTTGATCCGATCGGCCCCAGCGCGAGGAAGGTCCACATCCTCGAGGGAGGCTTCCCGCCGGGGTTCGAGCTGCAGGACTTCCAGGTCCACCTCTATAACCAGGGCGAGGAGGTCGCGACCAGCGTCTCGCCAAAGCGCGTGCCGCTCACCCGCGACGAGGCCTTTGAATACGTGAAGATGGAGTACGTCGGCAGCCACCGGGGCGCCTCGCTCCCGGCGGCGCCCGCCATGGGCAAGCTGCCCGCCGATCTGGCGGCGCGGCTGGCCAGCGGACAGTTCAGGCAGACCTACTACGTCAAGGTCTCGAAGGATGGCCTGGCGAACGAGGCTTTCCTCGACGCGGCCTGCTCACGGAAGGTGGACGACCCGTATCTCGATTCAGTGGTGCGCGATATCCGCTTCAAGCCTGCGCTCGCGAACGGCAAGCCCGTTGAGGGCATCGCTCCGCTAACGCTGGGCCAGCTGACGATGTGAGCGCAAGGGGCCAGGCGCCCCCGGGGCGCCGAAGGCGTTTCGTTCCGCAGAACGCAGGCTGCCTCAGCTGTGGTCGTTGTCCTCGCCGGAGATCCTGGCGTGCTCCTGCTTCAGGAGGCCGTCGATGAACTGATTGTCCAGCTGGTAGGCGTCCGGCGAAGGACGCGAATAGGCGGCGGAGGCCGGCTGGGCCATTCTCGAGGGAGAGACGTCGTAGTCCTGAATGCTGGGGAGATTCCTCCCGAAATACTGGCTCCCTCCGGCGATGAGGGCCGGAATGACCTGCGACATCTCCCCGCTTATCTCCTGGGCGCTCAACTTGGTCCTCCAGAGAAGCTTCGCCTCGCGGTGGACGAGCCCCTGGTAGTCATAGGCCGAGACGACGACGAAGATCCGCGGCTGCCGGGAATCCTGCCTGATGGTCTCAAGCGTCCCGACGAGCAGCCTGGGTGCTGAGGCGGCGTCGTTCATTCCGCCGCCATGTTCGCGGCCCAGGATGCTGTTCTCAACCTCGGCCCCCAGCTGCTGGGTGCTGACCAGCTCGATTCGCGCCATGAGGTTGGTCTTGATCCCATAGGGAACCTTGATCTGGCGATGGTCGACCCGCAGGACGCCCCAATGGTAGGTGAGCACAACCGAGGGAGTGCCCACGGCCGAACGAAAACCGTGCTCGGCAAGCGCCGACTGCATGGCCTGGTCGACCTGGTCCGCGGTGGGAGGAGTGTCGCCGGCAATGGGATCACCGGCCTCGATATAGCCCCCGTCAAATGCGATGTACGACAAAGGGCTGTCCTGGGAGGCCGGGGCGGCCTGCGTCTGTTCGGCAACGACCAGCATATCGATGTTGTTCGAAAAAATGCCGGCGTCCGCTTTGGTGCCAAGTCCGGCGGCGCAAAGGGCGACAAGGCCGAGCGTGGGGTAGGTTCGAGTTTTCATGGGGGGTGAAGAGTCTTGGATACGTTCTCTAGGTTAATCGTTCCGTCAAAAATGCCAACTCCTAGGGTACGAACAGCCAGACGAAAACGGCGCATCAAAGGTTGCGGGAATGGGTTCCAGGCGGGAGACGGGGCCGAGTCGGAACCTCTTCGGTCGGTCGGCGGCGCTATTGCCTAACCGATTAGTAGTAATAGAGAACTGCAGGGCGTGGCATAGCCGTGGTGTCGATCTTTGCCATGAAACCGGCACCCGCACCGGAATTTCCTCATTTCAACACCGGATAGTGGACTGTCGGCTGCTTGACCTTGACCCAAGGCAGCTTGTCCCAGGTCAGCGTGTGCTCGCTCTCATAGACAGCGCGAATCTTCGGGAAATCGGCAAACGAGCCTCCCATTCCAGCCAGTTCGCCCCAGGTCATGAACCACGCCCAGCGCGGCTCGCTGGTCAGGATCTCGATCGGGGGCACCTTTCCGACCTCGGCCAGCGCGATCGGCTTGCCCCCGGCCATGGCGAGCAGCGCGTCATAATCCTTCTTGAAGCCGCCGCTGTAGACGTCGGTCGCCAAGACATCGACCACGTCCTGCCCGGGAAAATAGGCCTCATAGGGGTCGACACCATCGCGGAGCTCGTTGGCGCCGTATATCCAGATCAGGTTGTTGAGGTGGTGGAAGTTCACCAGGCGGTCGTAGAGCATGCGGTACAGCTTCTTGTATCCGTCCTCTCCCGGCCTCTGGCCCCACCAGAACCATTTGCCGTTCATCTCGTGGTACGGCCGCCAAAGCACGGGCACGCCCGCGTCGCGCAGCTGCCTGAGATGCCAGGCGATCACGTCAACCTGTGATTTCCAGCGGTCGTTGACCTCGGTTCCCGGCGTGACCAGATCGTGCCATTGCTGGTCGGTGAGCTTGCCCTGGACGGAGGTCTTGAACTCCACCGGCTCGTCCTCGATCGGTCGCACGGCGTGCCACATCAGCACGATGATGAACCCTTCCTCGTGGCGCCGGATCGCCTCGTCCACGAGCTGCTGGCGGTAATTTATGCCGTCCCAGGTCCCCGGTTCGCTGAAGCCGAAGTCCTGCCCGAAGATCGCGGGGTAGTGGTTGGTCATCTTGTACACGCGACCGAGCTGGGTCGTGGCAACGAGCGGCGCGGCGTGCTGTCCTATGAGCGTCTGCTTTCCGGAGATGTCGTAGAGATACTGCAGGAGCTGGACCGCCTCCGGGGAGGCGTTGGGGGTAACCGGCCTCACCGGAGCGTCGGCCGCCGGGCAACGAGCCGCGAGGGTGAGGGCCAGGGCCAGGCCGGGGATGGCACGCAGGGGATTCATTCTGAAATTGTCCGATCGGGTTCGAAACGGTAGCACATCGCCGAAAAACAGGAAAGACATTGTCCCGCCAGCGCGGCCGTATAAGGTTTCCGCACGGAACCATGACCAAGAAAATCGTCGTTCTCCTGCTGGGATTCGCAACGGCGTGCCTCGCTTCGGAGCGCGCCTCCTACGACAGCGCCGGGGCGCTGACCTCCCTGATTTCAGGAGGCGTGGAATTGCAGGTCCACGGCGGATTCGTGGTCAAGTTCACCGGCGGTCCCAGCGCCGTGGTCCAGCCCCATGACCAGCGCTCTCCGATCACGCGCGCAGGGCTGGAGCGCCGGTGGGAGGGGAGCGCCTCGTTTCCCAACGGCAGCCAGGCGCAGTTTGCGGTTGCCTGGACCGAGTCGGATGCGGGAGTCGCGCTGGACGGGTCGATCACCGCAAAGCCGGCATTTCCCGGCGCCGCGGCGGCCCGGTTTCCGCTCGACGTCGAATCCGTGGATTACGTCCTCGACCTGCCGCGGGCCTCATTTGCCGGCGGGCATATGGAGCCCTCCGGGCAGCAGCTGTCGCAGGCCAAGCCGGCCGACCCCGTATTTTTCCGGGCAACCGCCGCGAACCTCGCCTTTGTCGATGCCCAAGGCAACTGGAGGCTCTCCATCACGCTCGACCAGCCCCGGCCGCTGACGGTGACGGACACATGGGATTCCACCGGCCGGTTCTACCGCGTGCGGATCGGCCTGCAGTCGGGACCGTGGATGCCGGCCAACTCCCTCAAGCTCGGCATGACGCTCAGTCTCACGGGCAGTCCCGCCGCCGCCCTGGCCCGCCTCTCCGTCGACCCCGCGGCGAAGCTCTATCCCTTCGACGGATTTGGCGGGAACTACCGGATCTACGCGGATTCGCCCGTGGCGGACTACACGCTGGACAACCTTCGCCTGTCCTGGGCCCGATTCGAGTTCAAGGCCGTCATCTGGGATCATGAGCGCTCGGCCGCCGACCCCGGCCCGCAGCTGCGCAGGGATTTCGAGCTGATGCAGCGCGTGCAGCGCATGGGCGTACCCTGGATCATCAGCCTTTGGTTCCTGCCGGAGCGGTTTTACACCGATCCCAACCAGCGTCCCTTCGGGACATTCGGGCGCCAGATTTCCCCGGACCGCTGGCCCGAGTTCCTCGATCTGCTCGGCAGCTACCTGGTCTACCTGAAGGTCCACTATGGCGCCGAGCCCGACCTCTTCTCGTTCAACGAGTCCGACCTCGGTGTCAACATCGGCTTCACGGCCGAGACACACAGGGATGAGATCAAGCGCGTGGGCGCGCATCTGGCGTCGCTCGGACTCAAGACGAAGATGCTCCTCGGCGACACGGCCAATCCCCGCGATTCCCACGCCTTCACCCTGGCCGCCGCGGCCGATCCCGAGGCGATGCGCTACGTCGGCGCGGTCTCGTTCCACAGCTGGGGAAACGGCACGCCGGCGCAATACGAGGCCTGGGCCGACGTCGCGACGTGGCTGCATCTGCCCCTGCTCGTCGCCGAGGCCGGGGTTGACCCGGGATCCTGGCGCAACAACATGTACGACAGCTACGACTATGGCCTGAAGGAGGCCCGCCAGTTCCAGGATTTGCTCCGCTTTGCGCGGCCCCAGGCCCTCATCTATTGGCAGTTCACGGACGACTACGGCCTGGTGCATGTCGGGCCGGGCGGCGCGATCGAGCCGACGGGGCGCTTCTGGCTGATGAAGCAGTTCGTCAACCTGTCGCCGCAGAAGAGCGAGGTCGTCGGCACGTCCAGCGACCAGTCCGACGTGGAGATCAGCGCGTTTGCGCGCGACGCGTCGCTGGTTGTGCACATCCTCAACCTGGGAGCCGACCGCGAGGCCGCGATCTCCGGATTGCCGGCCGGTCCCTGGCGGACCGTGACGACCACGGAGTCCGCGGGCTATCAGGAGGCCGATGCCAAGCCGGGCGAGGGGGCCGGGCCGCGGACGCTGCATCTCCCGGCCCGCAGCCTGACCACGCTGGTGCGGGAATAGGCGGCATGGGCCGCTACGCGCCGGGGCAGGGTGCGCTCTCGGCGAACAGGTGGCGGCGCACGGCTTCCTCGGAGGAGCGCTCCCGTCCTAGATTACTGCACCTCGTAGACCTCGACGAGGGCGACGCCGGTGTCGCCGGTGGCCCCGGTGACCTGCGCGGTGTAGGCGCCCGGGGGCAGGGTCGTCAGGATGGCGGAGTCGTTGCTCGAGGGGTCGCTCCAGGCAAACGCG